>Ga0075434_100004595_pt1 | contig 12465 bp, 8 predicted proteins | sample RhiMethybrSRZTD3_FD_75298 | JGI IMG/M metagenome (GOLD analysis project Ga0075434, IMG submission 75298) | Populus rhizosphere microbial communities from Tennessee, USA - Rhizosphere MetaG P. TD hybrid SRZTD3 | ecosystem: Host-associated > Plants > Roots > Rhizosphere > Soil | place: USA... | reverse complement strand
TCGGGAATCATCGTGACGAGCGAGCTCGATTTCGCGCGCACCTCGCAGGCGTTGCCTATGCAGATGCCGCAGGCCACGCATCCGGAGCGGCCACGATACGGACGCGAGAGAATCGCCATCGGTGCTGGCCAGGGATGCATCCCCAGCTTGTTCGCGCCACGCTCCAGCAGCACGCCTTCGGACTTGATCGGCAACGGCGGCAATGGAAACGGCTTGCTCCGCGGCGGCTCGAACGGATTACCGGCGAGCCCCGAGACGCCGATGTCCCACTCGACCTTCGTGTAATACGGCTCGAGGTCCGCATAACGGATTGGCCAGTCCGCGATCGTCGAGTCATCCGGGACGCCGAAGCGCGTGGCCTGCTCGAACTCGAGCTCGGGGAATCGCCAGTAGTTGGCCGTGAAGTGCACGGAGCCGCCACCGACGACGCGGCCATAGTTGTTCCAGCCGCTTGGTTTGGACTCATCCTTGTCGGTCTTGCGACTCGTGCCCGGCTGGTCCTTGCGGTTGTTCGTGAGCGACTTGTCGGGATGGACCAGGCCCCAAAAGTCGTCGTGACTGAAGTCTCGTTCTGTGAGCCACGGTCCCTGCTCGAGCACGACGACGGAGAACCCGTTGCGCGAGAGCTCTCGCGCCATCACGCCGCCCGCCGCACCCGACCCAACGATGACGAAATCCACTTCGTCCCTCGGCGCGTACGCGCGCATGGGAGGGAGCAAGCGGACTGGTTCGTTAGGCCCGTGCGGATGCCCGCTCATTCATGACCTCGGTCGTAGTACCCGAAGGGGGGCACCCAGGAGTAACGGTCCTCGTAGCCGATGAGCTTCCACCCGATCTTGCCGAAGTTTCCGCCGTGCTCGGGATGGGCGAACATGCCGGCCATCGCGGTGCCGCGGAGGTCCCAGAACACGTCGGGCTTCAGGCGCTCGAGCTCACCGATGGCGTCGATCTGCTCGCGGGGCGAGAGCTCGAGGAACGACGCACCATCCGGCCGATAGTGCGACGTGAACTCCTCGAAGTCGGCGAGCGTCTTCGTGAAATCCTTCTGAAAGTCCTTGAAGATCGTTACGAGCGAATGATCGATGAACCGTACGACCTTCGCCTCGCGCGCCCCGGGCGTCTCATCGGTCGGGATGAGATGGGCCGTGACCACGTCCAATAGCTTCGCCTGATCCGCCGAGAGGAACTCGTAGGCGGCTGTTTCGGGGACCGCCGCGGCGTACGCACTCAACGCCGTGAGCTGCGACCAGTAGGTCGCCGCCATCGCGCCCGCCAGCCCGGCGGCCATCGATTCGACAAATTCCCGTCTTTGCATGGGGCGCCAATCTAGGCGCGGGAACTTCGCCTGTCGATTACGCGATCAAAGGGGTTCAGCGTCAAGCTCCGTTCCCATCGAACGCATCGAGCCGACCCGAGAGGTCCGGCCATCCGGCGGCGGCATGGCCAGTTCCAAGTCATGAGTTGTCAGTCCTCAGCCATCAGGCATCAGGTTCCATTCCCTCGGTTGGGGAGCGCGACAGGGCGGCACGACGCTCGGACCGTCGCGGGGCAACTACCGAAGGACACGGGACCTGATGCCTGATGCCTGACAACCGATGACTGATCACTTGGAACTGGTAGTTGGACTGAGAACCCCTGCTTCCAAGTCCTGGGCAGATCATTTCAACTGACCCGTTTGGTCCTACGGCCGCCCGGCGACCTCGATGAGCGTCCGGTAGATCATCTCCGTCCCCTGCCGGAGCGACTCGACGCTCACCCGCTCGTCGTTACCATGCATGCGCGTGAGGTCCTCCGCGTCGATGGGATAGGGATAGATCCCGTACACCGGAATGCCGCGAGAGCGCCAGGTCGGCGCGTCGGTCCCGGCCTGGAACAGGTACGGCGTCACCGCGGCCGAAAACTGTTGGCGCGCGGACTTCTCGAGAGCTCGGTAGAGATCGGTGTTCTCCGACGAGGGCGCGAGCCCCTGCGCCCACAGGACCGTGTTCGACGCGCGCACGTCGACCGTCGAATCGCCGATCACGCGCTCGAGCTCGCGCACGATGTCCTCCGGCTTCGTCCCCGGAATGAGCCGCGCATTGATCGTCGCCTCCGCCGATCCGGGGATCACGTTCCCCCGGAAGCCGGCGCTCATTAACACCGGCGCGAGCGTGTTGCGCATGAGGGCGTGCAGGAGGGGATCCCTGCTGATCTCCCGATCGGCGCGGTTCAGGCGGGCGGAGTCGGTGCCTAACAAGTCGGCGAAATAGCCGGACATGGGAGGCTCGCTCGTCCTGGCCAGCGTCTCGAAGAACCGCCGGGTGCTCGGCGTCAGCATGAGCGGGGTCTCGTACGCCGAGATCTTCGCCAGGGCGCGCGCGAGCGCGAAGATCGCGTTGTCCGGGCGCGGCATTGACGCGTGCGTCGATGTGCCCCGTGCTGTGAGGACGATCGGCGCGACGCCCTTGTCCGCCGTCGAGATGCTCACGTAGCGCACGCGTCCGTTCGGTCCCTTCATGATCCAGCCGCCCTCGTTGAGGGCGAACTCGCAGTCGATCTTCTCCCACGCCTGCGACGCCAGCCACATCGTGCTGTATTTCCCGTTCTCCTCGTCCGCCTCGGCGAGGAAGATGACGTCGCGATCGAGGGGGACCTTGCGCTCGGCCAGCATCATCGCCGCGCGGGCGAAGACGGCCATGCCGCCCTTGAAATCGATGGCGCCGCGGCCAAACACGTAACCGTCCTTCACCACGCCGGCGAAGGGATCGACCGTCCACTTTTCGCGCTCGACGCCAACGACGTCTGCGTGCGCCGCAAGGAGCACCGGTCGCTTCGAGCCGTTCCCGCGCAGACGGGCGATGAAGTGCGCCTTGCCGGTGTCAGGAGTCTGAATGATGTCGACCTCGAACCCGAGCGCCCTGAACTTCGGCGCGAGCGCTCGTGCGATAGCGCCCTCGTTCCCGGGTGGGTTCGACGTGTTGATACGCAGCAGGTCCACGAGCAGGGCCGCCGTGGGGTCGGACACAGCCTGCGTCGGCGGCCGCTCCCGCTTCGTAACACTTCTGGCCGCGATGGCGAACAACACAGCCGCGACTAGCCCGGCGAGCATGGCGATCGGACGTGAGCGGAGCGTCATCGAGGTACCTGGGTTCGGTAGTGACAGGTTTGCTCAGCCTAACGCGGTGAGGAACGTGGAATCGCTCTCGATGTCTTCAGGGGTGTCGTGCGGCGAATAGCGTGTGAGGATGGTGCCGTCGCGACCCACGAGGAACTTTGTGAAGTTCCATTTCACGGACGTGGTGCCGAGGAGTCCCGTTGCCTTGCCCTTGAGCGCGCCATAGAGCGGGTGCTCGCGCGGTCCATTGACGTCGATCTTGGAGAACAACGGGAACGTCACGTCGTACGCGAGCAAGCAGAACTGCCTGATCTGGTCCTCGGTCCCCGGCTCCTGGTGGCCGAACTGGTCGCACGGAAACCCGAGGATGGTGAACCCGCGACTCCGATAGCGCCGGTACATCGCCTCCAGGCCGGCGTATTGGGGCGTGAATCCGCATTTGCTGGCGACGTTGACGATGAGCATCACCTGGCCGCGATACGGCTCGAGCGTCGTCTTCTCACCATTTATCGTCGTGACCGGGATCGAGTAGACCTTCGCGACGCGTTCGCTCGTAAGGTCGCGACTTGGTTCTGGAGTTGATTCCATGGTTACTCCCGGTCATTCCCGAGCCCTGTTTGTCATCCCGAGCGGAGCGAGGGATCCTCATCGTCCCGAAAGAGAGCTCTCTGTCGGGAGCCTGAGGATCCTTCGCCTGACGGCTCAGGATGACAACCGCGTTGCTCGGGATGACTCTAGTTCACCGCCACCTTCACGACGAGCTGACGAGTCACCAGGCGGCTTGGGTCGACACCGCGCACGTTCGTCACCTGTCGCTTCCCAGCGTGCGGATACGTCACTTCGACGTCCACCTTGGCGTTCGCCGGCAACCCGAAATGGACCGGCATCACGTTCTGCGCGTCGTACCCCGAACCCGTATCGACGAGCCCCGTGCCGATCAGCCGGTGCGTTCCGGCAGCGTACACACGAACCTCCGCGCCGGGCATCAGTGCACGTCCGCGGCCATCGACGACCGAAACAGCGAGCGATCGGCGTGCGACTGTGGTGTCGAGCTCGTTGCGCATGATGAGGTGCATCCCGTCGGGGCGTGAGCCCGTCAGCGCGAGGTCCACATCGCCGTCGCGGTCGAAGTCGGCCCACGCGGCGCCATGGTCTGCCTGCAGCGCTTTCACGTTGTCGGGTGTCACGTCCTCGAAACGCGAGCCGGTGTTGCGAAGGAGGTAATCGCGATAGCTCGTTCCGCCGGTGACGGTGCCATTCACGTACAGATCCAGGCGTCCGTCGTTGTCGAAGTCATCGAGCGCACACGTGTCGTACCGCGAGTCGATGTCGATCCCCCAGGCGCTGGACGCGTCCTCGAACTTCCCGTGCCCGTGGTTCAGGAACAGCCCGTTTCTTCCGTAGTTGGCCGTGACGATGTCGAGATGACCATCGCCATCGACGTCCGCCGCGCATGGTCGGACGGTTCCGTTCGTCGGATCGTTAGGTAGGCGACCGCCCCACGCGACGCCGCGCTCCGCCGCCACATCGCTAAAGTGGCCGGCGTCGTTGCGATACAGGGCGTTTGCATCGCCATCCATGTTGGCGAGGTAGAGATCGAGGTCGCCGTCCTCGTCGAAGTCGAACCAGACCGCACCGACACTCTTCCGCGTATCGGCGAGCCCGACCTCGGCCGCGACATCGCTGAATCTGCCCGCATCGTTCCGGAACAGGGCATTCGCGCGGTCGCGGAAGGCCACGAATAGATCGAGGTCGCTGTCCGCGTCGTAATCGATCCACGACAGTTGCCGCACCGCACCGGAGTCGCGGGCGACTCCAGCCGCAGCGGTCACATCCACGAACCGGGCGCCATCGTTCCGGTAGAGACGCAGCACCGACTCAGGTCCCGGCGCGAAGCCCACCAGGAGATCCGGATCCCCGTCGCCGTCGAAGTCGCCCCACGCGCCCGCACGCGTCGCGCGAGCGTCGGCCGTACCCGCGGCGGTCGCCACGTCGACCAGCGTGCCGCTGTCATTTCGATAGAGCCGATTCGGCGCCCCGTTGAAGCCGACGAAGAGATCGAGGTCACCGTCGCCGTCATAGTCCGCCCACGCGTTCACCAGCGTGCTTCCCGCCCCGAGCAGGTCCGGCTGGACGGGTGTGAAACGCGGCGGCTCGACCAGCACGAGAACGGATGCGGCCATACTCAGGCCGACCGTTCTCGCGACGGTCATCGAGTGACCCACGGCACCTGGGGAGACCGATAGAAGTTGACGCCTAACGCGCTCAGTCTCGGGCCCTGGTGGGCGAGGCGCATGCGGAACGCTTCCCAATCACGTGCGCCCTGTGGCGACCATGCGACCTCCGCGAGGACGGCGAGGCGGGGGAACGCCATGAACTCGTAGTCCTCGAGCTTGACGAGCGTTTCGGACCAGAGCGGCGCCTCCACGCCTAACAAAGACGTCTCCGGGACTTCGGGCAGCAGCGTGGCCGGATTCCAGTCGTACGCGTCTCGCACCTCGATCAGGCCTGCCCAGCGAAGCCCGAGCGTTGTGGTGCTGTCGTACTTCATGTCGAGGTATGTCTTCGGTCCCGGAGAGAGGATTACCTTCCCGCCTCGCGCGACGTGTATGGCAGCCGAGTCGCGCCGCCAATGCTGGACGATCGTGTTCGGCGCGAGCTTCGCTGGCGCGATCTCACCCCAACCGATCATCTGCTTGCCGTTCGCCGTGATGATTTCCTGCACGCGCTCGACGAACCGTATGTACTGGTCGTGTGTCAGCTTCTCGACCTCGTCACCACCCATGTGGAAGTACGGTGCGGGCACCTGCGCCGCGATGTCCTTCACGACGTCGTTGATGAATGCGTACACGGAGTCCTTTTCGACGCAGAACGCACTGAAGCCGACGTTCGTCCCGGTATAGAGCGGCTTCGCAACGCCGTCGCAGTTGAGCTCCGGGTACGACGCCAGCGCCGCGTTCGTGTGCGAAGGCATGTCGATCTCGGGCACGATCGTGATGAATCGGCTGGTGGCGTACGCAACGATGTCGGCGAACTGCGCTTTCGTGTAGAAGCCACCGGCCCCGCCACCGACCTGCGTGCTGCCGCCGTGCGCCGTGAGATTCGGTCGCGACGCGATCTCGATCCGCCATCCCTGATCGTCCGAGAGATGCAGGTGCAGACGATTCAGCTTGTACAGCGCCATGAGATCGATGTAGCGCTTGACCGCTTCACCATCGATGAAGTGGCGCGAGACGTCGAGCATGGCGCCACGCCATACGAAGCGCGGTGTGTCGGTGATCCGCGCGCCAGGCAGCCAGAGACGTCGGTTCATGGCGGCTCGATGCTCGATCGACCAGGGCAGCAGCTGCCGGATGGTCTGGACGCCGTAGAACAATCCGTTAGGCTGCGCGGCGGTGAGCTTCACACCGTCACGGTTGACGACGAGCTCGTAGCCCTCGAGGCCGAGCGCGGTCTTCGACGCGTCGAGCGCGAGCTGAACGCTTCGTGGCGGAGCCGCCTCCTCGGCCGAGAGCGTGCGTGGCGCCGGCGCGAGCGGACCGCCGAGCAGGTTCGTGAGATACGCCGCGATCCCCTCGGCCGCGAATCCCCCGCCGGCCGCGACGACGACCCTCGTGGTCGTATCGATCCTGAAGGTGTCGGTCGGAGTTATCTCGATCGACGACGGCACCGGGACGACCGTGTGGATGGGACGCGCAGCGGTAACGGGCGTCGGGACTGGCGTGGTCGTTGGCCTCGCCCGTCCGCACGCTGCGGCGGCCACACACGCGCTCAGCATCGCGAGGCGACGCACTGCACTCTCACAAACCATTAATGACTCCTCATCTCACCATTTCGGGTTGAGTCCCGCTGCTTCGTACAACGCCTTCGACTCGTACACATGTCCCGCACGCACCACGCGCTCGGTCCGCCGTAGGTCGGTGATCCGCTCGGCCGGCCGGCCGTTGACGATCGCGAGGTCCGCGATCTTGCCGCGGGCGATACTGCCATAATCCTTGTCGTCCTTCATGACGCGCGCGGGAATGATCGTCGCGATCTGAAGAACGGCGGGTGCAGGAATACCGGCGCGCTCGTACACCTCGAGCTCACCGTGCAGGGACAGCCCGGGGACGTTGTCCGTCCCCGGGACGATCGTCACGCCCGCGTCGTAAAGACGCTTCAGCATGCGCCGATAGTTCGCGCTCGTAGCCTCGGCCCGCGCTGCCGCTTCCGGCGGGAGCGGTGAGCTGCGGAAAGAACGCTTCATGAGGTCCGGCATCCACGCGATCGTCGGTCCGAAGATCGGGTCGTTGCCGTCCGGCAGGGGACGCGAACGATCCTGCCACACGTTGAACGTGCCGTCTATGACAGTGCGACGGTCGCGAAGGAAGGATATGAGATCCGTGACCCGTGGTGCGTCGACATCGAACGTTGGCGCCACGGTGGTCGCGACCTCGGAGTACGCACGCATGCGTGGCACGTACAGCGAATCCTGGAAGAATGTAGAGAACAGGAAGGCCGCGTGCTGGAACTCGTCGAAGCCGAGCTTCACGGCGGACTCGATCGTGAGCCCGCGCGGGATGTGCCCGGAGAGGCGCATGCCGCGCTTGTGCGCCTCCTCGGCGATCGTCGGCACGAGGTCGGGGTGGACGAGGTTGTAGAGCTTGATCTGCTTGTAGCCTAACGAATCGTAGCGGGCCACCCAGGCACGCGCCTCGTCTTCCGTCCGCACGAGCACGTCCGACGGCCCGGCCCAGCGGCCCGGGCCTTCGATGAATCCGGCGAGCACGATGCGCGGCGACAGCAGGGTGCCGAGTCGTGCGCGCTCGCGCTGCGAAAGCGCGGCGTCGATGTCGGATGCCATGTCGCGCACCGTGGTGATCCCCGCGGCGAGCTGCATCAGTCCTGCCTCTTCCCCGGAGAGGAAGAGATGCGTGTGCATGTCCCAGAGCCCGGGGATCACGGTCTTGCCGGTCGCGTCGATGACCGTCGCCCCTGCGGGACTCTTGACGGAGTCGGCGGGGCCGACGGCCGTGATGCGGTCGCCCTCAATCACGACGGTGGTGCGCGGGCGAACGACCCCGCGCTCGCTGTCGAAGACGTCGCCGTTGCGAATCACGAGCACCTTGGACGCCGTCGGCGTTAGGCGCTTCGCGACCGCCGCCGACTGCTCGACCCGAATGCGCTTCTCGATCTCGCGGAGTGCCGGCAGAACGCTCACCGCGTTGCGTGGCACGGTGACGAACCAACCGGCACCGCTCACAAACAGCCGACTCTCGTCGTCGATCCACACGGCTTCGGCGGATGTCGAGAGTCCGTCGATGAACACGAGACGGATGTGGCGCTGCGCTCCGTCCACGCTGACGGAGGTATCGGCGACGACCGCCGCGCGTCCGCTCCCGGCGGGATAGAGTCGCGAGGTGTGCTGCGGCCGCGACAGCAGGAAGCGCGCGAGAAGTGCGTCGTCAAACGGCGACGTGTTGTCGAGCACGAAGTACGAGGTCGGGTCGTCGCGCATGAGCGTCGTATCGCCCGACACGACGGACCGGAGAGAATCCCCCCAGAAGTCGACGCGCTGAGTGACGGGGCCGAGCGTACCTTCGGGCGTGACGCCGCGCGTCTCGAGCGCCAGGACGCGTCGGTTGGGCCCGAGCTTATAGAGTGTCTCGAACCGAGGTCCGCGTTGCCGGTCCTGGTAGCGGAAACGAACGACGACGGAGTCGGCCGTTGTGCTGACGTGCATCTCGCCAGCAGGACGCCCGTGGTTGAGAACGATGTAGTGCGTGGAATCGGCGGCTGCCTGCGCGGCTGCGAGCAGTATCGCGACGAGTGTGTTCATTCAGGTGAGTAGGGGGCGAGGAGTCCCCGAACTTCCGGCGTCGCGTCTGGCGAGTCAATCCCAGCATTCTCTCGGCGTCAAAAAGCAGGAACGCAGATTGACGCAGACTGCGCCCGCAGACTGACGCAGAAGACAGCCCCTCGGGACCGCTCCTCACCCGAAGGTTGTTGAAAATGGGAACGGCCGTGGGCGGACTGGTGCGTCCCGAGGCGGTTTCCATTTCTTTAAGAAAGGTTCTGGTGCGAGGAGTTGTGGATGGCATCGAAGCAGGCTGCGTCCGTCTGCGGGCGCAGCGTCTGCGTCCGTCTGCGTCCTGCTTTTCCGGCCGCCGGATGCCGTACAGGATCCTTGACAGGTGCGCCCCAACACGCCACTCTATACAGAACCTGTAAGGAGTGTCGATGTCAGAGCCGCTGGCGGTGCTCCGGGGAACGCTCGACGTCCTCGTGCTCAAGGCCCTCACCTGGGGCCCCATGCATGGCTTCGAGATCACCGGATGGATCGAAGCACGGGCCACCGGAAACCTCGACATCGTCGACAGCGCGCTCTATCAGTCGCTCTACCGGCTCGAGGAGCGACGCGCCATCGCTGCCGACTGGGGCGTCACGGAGAACAACCGGCGCGCTCGGTATTACAGCATCACTCCCGTCGGTCGCGCCGAGCTGCGGAACGAGACCGCGCGCTGGAACCGGTACGCGGCGACCGTGACGACCATCCTGAACACGCCTCAGCCAGCCTAACGGGACGCCGTCGATGTTGCCCCCGCGGATCCGCCGAGCGCTGCGTCTCCCGATCGGGCGACGTCGCGTCGAGGTCGAGACGGACGAAGAGATCCGGTTTCATCTCGCGGCGCGAGCCGACGCGCTCGTCGCGGCGGGGCTCACGCGCCCCGCCGCCGAAGCGGAGGCGCTCCGCCGGTTCGGCGCGCTCGATGAAGTTCGCCCTCGGTTGCTTGCCGCCGCCAAACATCGTGAGGAGACATTGACGATGGTCGAGCGTCTCACCGCGCTTCGAGACGACCTGCGCTATGCACTGCGACAACTTCGTCGCGCGCCGGGATTCAGCGCCGCCCTCGCGCTCACGTTCGCCCTCGGCATCGGCGCGAACGCGACGATGTTCGAGATCCTCGACCGGCTTCTGTTCCGACCACCGGCATTCATGCCGAACGCGGGTCGTGTCGGCCGGGTGTACCTCCGCGTCCCTCGCCCCGACGGCACCGAACGCATCGACAACAACATCAGCTACCTCAGATATACCGAGCTGCGCGACCACACTCGTGCGTTCGCGCAGACCGCCGGCGTCTACCAGGATGATCAGCGAGTGGTGGGACTGGGCGAGGCCGCGGAGGCGGTCGCAGTGGGACTCGTGAGCGCCAGCTTCTGGCAGATGTTCGACGTGCAGCCGGTGGTGGGGCGATTCTTCACGGCCGACGAGGATCGGCCACCCAGCGGGTCGGGCGTCGTGGTCCTCGGTTACGGCTACTGGCAATCGCGCCTCGGCGGCGACCGCGGCGTGGTCGGCCGCCCGCTCCGCGTGGAAGGGAGGATGTACACGATCATCGGTGTCGCGCCGAAAGGCTTTCACGGCATCTGGGCCACCACGACGGCAGCGTACGTGCCGATCACCGCTGGCGCACACGACATGCTCGGCAACGACCGGTATCACCTCGAGCACAACATGTCGTGGCTCGAGATGATCGCACGCCTCAAACCGGACGTCACGCCGGAAGTCGCGAGCGCAGAGCTCACCCGTGCGTACAGGCAGAGTCGACAGGATGCCGCCGCGGCGAGGCCAGGCGCCACGCCGATCACGCAGCAGAACCTCGCGCTCACGCGAGGGGAGTTCGCGCCCCTGCAGATGGACCGCGGACCGAAGCGATCGGAGAGCGCGAAGGTGGCGACCTGGCTTGCCGGCGTCGCGGGCGTCGTGCTGCTCATCGCGTGCGCGAACGTGGCCAACCTGCTGATCGCGCGTGGCATACGGCGCCGCCGTGAGATCGCGGTGCGCGTGGCGTTAGGTGTCGGACGCGGACGGCTGGTCGCGCAGCTCCTCACCGAAAGCGTCGTCGTCGCGGTACTCGGCGGCGTGTTGGGTTTGATGCTCGCCCATTGGGGTGGTGGTGCGATCCGGCCCGTGCTCCTTCCGAACGTGGACTGGTCGTTCGTCCCCATCTTCGATTCGCGCGTAATGCTGTTCACGACAGCCGTCGTGCTTTTCACCGGGCTCGTCACCGGGCTTGCACCGGCGGTTCACGCTCTGCGCGCGGATGTCAACGCATCACTCAAGGCCGGTGAGCGCGAAGGTGGTGGCCAGCGTACGCGCGTTCGCTCGGGCCTGCTCGTCGCGCAGGCTGCGTTGTCGGTGGTGCTGCTCATCGGGGCGGCGCTGTTCGTCCGCAGCCTGCATAACGTGCAGAGGCTCGATCTCGGCTGGGATCCCGATCGCCTGCTCCACATGCGACTCGACTTTCGGGGCACGGACATGAAGGACGAGCAGCAGCAGAATCCGGTCATACGGCGTGCTCTCGAGCGTGTGCGCGCAATGCCCGGCGTGTCGAGCGCGACAACGATGGTGAGCGTTCCCTTCTGGATGACGTGGTCCGAGGACGTGTTCGTCCCGGGCATTGATTCGTCCGACCGGCAGCGCACCTACGTCATGAATCCGGTGGGCGATGACTATTTCCAGACGATGGGTACGCGCCTCTTGCGCGGGCGGACGGTGAGCTCGTCGGACCAGGCCGATGGGCCCAAGGTGGTGGTGATCAGCGAAGACATGGGCAAGCTGCTGTGGAAGGGGAAGGATCCGATGGGGCGGTGCCTCCGTATCGGTGCGGACACCGCGCCATGCCGCGAAGTGGTCGGGATTGCGGAGGACATCAAGTTCGGCGACCTGGGCGACGATGAGAGCATGCAGATGTACGTGCCCGCGACCCAGAGTCGAATGCTTGGCGGCATCGTCGTGCGCACGGCGGGCGACCCGCGAGCGATGGCCGAGCCGCTCCGGCGCGAGGTGCAGCGGCTGCTTCCGGGGCTGGGGTACGCGAGCGTGCGGCCGCTGACGAGCGTGCTCGACCCGGTCGTGCGCCAGTGGCGACTCGGGGCGACGATGTTCACGATCTTCGGCGTGCTGGCGCTGTTGCTCGCGGCGGTGGGCCTCTACGGGGTCATCGCGTACGACGTCGCGCAGCGGATGCGCGAGATGGGTGTCCGTGTGGCGTTAGGCGCGCAGGCGGCGGACATTCGGCGGCTCGTGCTGTGGCAGGGCATGCGCGTGACGGTCATGGGTGTCGCGCTGGGGGTGATCGTGGCATTCGTGACGGTGCGGTACGTGGAGAAGCTGCTGTTCGACACGCGGGCACACGACCCGGTGGCATTCGGCATCGCGACCGGGACGATCCTCATGGTTGCCGTGCTCGCATCGCTCATCCCGGCGAGAAGGGCGACGAGAGTCGATCCGGTCGTTGCGTTGCGAAGCGAGTAGGCTGCCAGCTGCTTGCAGCTGCTGGCTGGTAGCCGACGGCTGCGTGCTACTGCCGCTTGCTACGAGCTGCTGC
>Ga0075434_100004593_pt1 | contig 12466 bp, 10 predicted proteins | sample RhiMethybrSRZTD3_FD_75298 | JGI IMG/M metagenome (GOLD analysis project Ga0075434, IMG submission 75298) | Populus rhizosphere microbial communities from Tennessee, USA - Rhizosphere MetaG P. TD hybrid SRZTD3 | ecosystem: Host-associated > Plants > Roots > Rhizosphere > Soil | place: USA... | reverse complement strand
CGAGCGCTTGAAGGCGCTGAAGCTCTGGTCCGCGCCGCCCGACGAAGAGTGGGAGCAGGGCGTCCGCGCCGCGGCGGCCGTCGTCGCGTTCCTCGAGGAAAATTTGCCGCCGCACGTAAAGGCGCTCCGCGACCTGCGCGCTTATTCGAGCTCGCAGTATCTTCTCCTCGACGAGACGACGCGGCGGAACCTCGAGCTCGCGGCGGATTTCCAGGGCAACAAAAAGAATTCCCTCCTCGGCGTTATCGACCGGACCGACACGGCGATGGGCGCGCGGCGGCTGCGGCAGTGGCTGCTCTACCCGCTGCTCGACGAGCGGATAATCCGCACGCGGCAGGAAGCCGTCGAGGAGCTGGTCGAAAACTATCGCGAGCGCCAAGACCTCAAAGAGATGCTTGGCGGTGTTCAAGATCTCGAACGGCTGGCGGGCAGGATCGTCGCCGGGAGCGCCCAGCCGCGCGATCTCGTCGCGGTGAAAGAGAGTCTTCGCGCGGTTCGGCCGGTCAAAGCGGCCCTGGCGCAGCGCGCGGCGGCGATGTTCGCATCGATGGCCGGCGATCTCGCCGATCTCCCGGAAGTCGTCGCGATCGTCGAGCGCGCGATCGCCGACGAGCCGCCGGCGGCCGTCAAGGACGGCGGCGCGATCCGGCCGGGATTCAACGCCGAGCTGGACGAGCTGCGCTCGATCCGCAGGGACGCCAAGCAGTGGGTCGCTCGCTTCGAGGCCGCGGAGAAAAAGCGCACCGGCATCCAATCGCTCAAAGTCCGCTACAACCGCGTCTTCGGCTATTACATCGAGATCACGCGCGCCAATCTCGCCTCGGTGCCGGCGGACTATATCCGCAAGCAGACGCTGGCGAACGGCGAGCGCTACATCACTTCCGAGCTGAAGGAGTACGAGGCGAAGATCCTAAGCTCGGAAGACGAGATTCAAAAGCTCGAGCTCGCTCTATTCTCCCAAGTGCGTGAAAGCATCGCGGCTTATTATGCCGACATGAAGCGGACCGCCGACACGCTCGCGAGCCTCGACGCGCTTGTATCGCTCGCGGAAGTCGCCCATTCGCATCATTTCGTTCGGCCGCAGATCGACGGCGGCCGCGAGATCGTCATCCGCGAGGGTCGCCATCCGGTAGTCGAGGCGGCGATCGGCCGCTCGGCGTTTGTTCCAAACGACTGCCGGCTCGATCCCGACTCCTGCCAGATCGCCGTTCTCACCGGTCCCAACATGGCCGGCAAATCCACGTACATGCGCCAGGTTGCGCTTATCGTCGTCCTCGCGCAGATGGGCGGCTTCGTTCCGGCCGCCGAAGCGCGCATCGGGCTGGTCGATCGCGTTTTCACGCGCATCGGCGCGGCCGACTATCTCGCGCGCGGCGAATCGACGTTCATGGTCGAGATGCGCGAGACCGCGCACATCCTGCGCCACGCGACCGCGCGCAGCTTGATCCTGTTGGACGAGGTCGGGCGCGGCACCAGCACGTTCGACGGCATCTCGATCGCCTGGTCGATCGCCGAGTCGCTGCACGATTCACCGCACCGCCCGCGGACGCTTTTCGCGACGCACTATCACGAGCTGACCGACCTCGCGCTCACGAACGAGCGCGTCAAGAACTTCAACTTCGCCGTCAAGGACTGGAAGGGCGAGATCATCTTCCTCCGCAGTCTCGTCGAAGGCGCCGCCAGCCGGAGCTACGGCATCCACGTCGCGAAGCTTGCCGGTCTGCCGCCGCTCGTCGTCGAGCGTGCAAAGGAGATTCTAAAGAATCTCGAAGGCGGCGAGCTCGACGAGCGCGGCCGGCCGCGGCTGGCGCGCGGCGGGCGCAAGGACGAGCGCGCGCAGATGCCGCTGTTCGCCGTCGCCGAGGACAGGCTGCGCGAGGAGCTTAAAAATCTTGACGTCTCGACGCTAACCCCGCTCGAGGCGCTGAACCTGCTGAATGCATTCGTAGAACGGGCGAAAAAGGAGCATTCATAATGCAAGCGCGACGCATCTTCTTGCTCATCGCGCTGCTGCTGTCATTCAATCGCGACGCGGCGCCCGCGCCGGTCTCGCAGGACCGGCAGCTCTATCTCTCCGCAAAGAACGAATACGATCAGCTTGCAAATAGTAAGCTCACGCCGCAGACACGCGCCCGTCTTGAAAAAGTCGCGGAGCGCTTCGAGCGGTTGCCGCAAGAATTTTCCAAGAGCCGCTACGGGGATGCGGCTTACTACAACGCCGGTAAAATTCATCAGGAGCTTTATGAGTCGAGCCGTGAAGAGCGCTCGCTCGACCGAGCCATCAGAAACTTTCGCCTGCTGGTCGGCAAATATCCGAACGGCGCCTATGCCGCCGAGGGCCGCTATCGCCTGGCGATGGCGCTCGACGCAGGCAAGGGCGACCGCAGGGACGCGCGGCAGCAGTACGCCATTGTCGCCGCAAAATATTCCCGGAGCGACTGGGGCCAAAGGGCGCGCGAGCGCGTCGCCGCGCTCGATGCCGCGGCCGAGCAGGAGCGAAAGCAGCGGCCGCAGCCAGCCGCGGCGCAAACCGCGCGGCCCGTGCAGGAGCCGGAGGTTCCTAAAGCGGTGGCTCTGGTCGACAAGCCGCGCGATCCGGCGCCGGCGAAGCCCGCGAAACCCGCGGCGCCGCCGGCGTTGCGAAAAATCGTCATCGATCCCGGCCACGGCGGCAAGGACCCCGGCGCAATCGGCCTCGACGGCATTGCGGAGAAAGACATCGTCCTCGGCGTCGCGCGCAGGCTCGCCGACAAGCTCAAGGCGCTGGGTATCGATGTCGTGCTCACGCGCAAAGACGACCGCTTCATTCCGCTCGAGGAGCGGACGGCTATTGCGAATGCCGAAAGCGCGGACCTTTTCATCTCGCTTCACGTCAATGCGAGCCCGAATCCCGAAGCGCGCGGCGTCGAGACTTACTATCTCGACAACACGACCGACGAGGCGGCCTTGCGCATGGCGGCGCGCGAGAACGGCATCGCGCGCGACAAGATATCCGACCTGCAATTCATTTTGAGCGACATGGTGCAGAACCTGAAGCTCGAGGACTCCATCACGTTGGCGCACCGTCTGCAGGGTTCCGTTGTAACGCAGGTAGGCGGGCGTTATGGTGAAGTGAGAGACCTCGGAGTCAAAAAGGCCCAGTTTTACGTGCTGGTCGGCGCGCGCATGCCGAGCGTTCTCGTCGAGATGTTTTTCGTCACCAACCGGGTGGAAGCGCGCGCGCTTGCAACCGATGAATATCAGCAGGCGCTCGCCGAAGCTCTTTTCGACGGCATCAAAAAATACCAGGAGACCGCTCAGGTCGTGAAAAATCTCTAGTCCGCGATGAACAACTCGACGGAAATCAGAAGCTTGCTTCTCGACGACGCGTGGGCGGAATCCGATCCCGTCCGCGGCGCCCGTAGGTACATCGAGCGCGCCAGGAACGCGCTGCTGGAGCGCCACCGCGCCGGCGCGAGCGGCCGCGAGATCGTAACGGCTTATAGCGCCCTGATCGACCGGCTGGTCATTCGCGTGTTCCAGGCCGCGAGCGAGGATTACGTTCTCCGTTACCCGAGCCTCGACCCGCGGTGCGCGCTGGTCGCGCAGGGGGGATACGGGCGCTGCGAGCTGAATCCGCAGTCGGATATAGACCTGCTTTTTCTCTATGACTGGAAAATCACGTCTTATGTCGAGGCGGTGACGGAAAAAGTCCTCTACACCTTGTGGGACGCAGGCCTCACCGTCGGCCACGCGACGCGCAGTGTCGCCGAATCGATGCGTCTCGCGAGCCAGGACATGAAGATCCGCACCTCGTTGCTCGACGCGCGCTATCTATCGGGCGACCACGCGCTCTACGCGGAATTCGACAAGGCGGTTGTCGATTACCTGACCAAAAAGAACGGCGACCGCTTCATCCGCGAAAAGCTCGCCGAGAGCGAAGAGCGCCACGAGCACTACGGCGGATCGGTCTACCTGTTGGAGCCGGACATCAAGGAAAGCGAAGGCGGGCTCCGCGACATTCACACCGCGCTCTGGATCGCGAAGATGAAGCTCAGGGTCCAGACGATCGACGATCTGCCGCGCGAAGGCGTCATCAGCGAGGCCGACGCCGCCGCGCTGAAAGGCGCGCAGGATTTTCTCTGGCGCGTGCGCAACGAGCTCCATTTTCACTCGAAAAAGCATCAAGATCAGCTGACCTTCGAAGAGCAGGAGATCGTCGCACGCGCGCTCGGTTTCCGCGACGATGGAGGCATCCAGGGCGTCGAGGCTTTCATGCGCCGGTACTACCTCGAAGCCGCTGAGGTCAGCCGGCTTTCGAGCTTGATCATTCACCGGCTGACCGATCCCGGCGAGCCGGCGCAGTGGAGCTGGCGTGGGCTCGTCGCCGGCTCAGCGGGCAAGGAGGTGCGGCCGGGTGTGCGGATTTCGCGCGGCCTGCTGTGGATCACCGACGCATCCGCCTTTCGCCGCAAGCGCGAAAACCTCATGGGAGTTTTTTCCGACACGCAAAAAAACAAGGTCGAGCTCAGCCATGAAACGCGCGCCGTGGTGCGCCGGCAGCTCGATCTCATCGACGACGACTTCCGGCGCGACCCGGCCATCGCGGCGCTGTTCCTCGACATTCTCCGCTATAAAGAACGTGTGTACGAGACGCTGATGGAAATGCATCGTACGGGCGTCCTCGGTGCGTACATCCCGGAGTTCGGCCGGCTTTTGTGCATGGCGCTGCACGACTTGTACCACATCTACACTGTCGATCAGCATTCGCTGCGCCTCGTCAAAGAGCTCGAGCGCCTTAAGGCCGGCGAGTTTCGCGAGCAATTGCCGCTTCTCACCCAGCTCGCGCGCGAGAGCGAGAAAATCGAAATTCTATATCTAGGCCTCATGTTCCACGACATCGGCAAAGGTCTCGGCGGCGGCCACTCCGAAAAGGGGCGCGACATCGCGCGTGCGATTGCCGGTAGGCTCGGGCTCAACATCGACGACACCAATCAGCTGGAATTTCTCGTGCTGCACCATCTGCTGCTGGCGCACACGGCGTTCCGCCGCGACATCGACGACGAGAAGCTCGTTGTCGACTTCACCAAAGTCATGGCGAACGTGAGCAATCTGAAGATGCTTTACCTGCTGACGTATGCCGATATGAGATCCGTAGGTCCGCAGGTGTGGAATCATTGGAAAGCCTCGCTGCTCGAGCAGCTATACGTGAGCTCGTCGCAGCTCCTCGAAGAGCTGGAGAAGGGCGCCATCACTGGCCAGGACCGCGCCTCGCGCCTGCGGCGCATCAAGAGCCGCGTCGAGACGCGGCTCGCGCGCGAGTATCCGGCGGACCGCGTCAAAGCGTTCATCGAGGGCATGCCGGATCGCTATTTCCTTACCACGCCGGAGGACGAAGCTCCGGCGCATTTCGAATTGGTCGAACGCTTCGCGCAACAAGTCTACGTCTCGGCGGTGCGCCATCTGCCTGAAAAGGAATTCAGCGAGATGACGGTCTGCACCACCGACCGCCCCGGACTTTTCGCCAATATCGCGGGTGTCTTCGCCGCGATGAGCCTCGATATCCTGAGCGCGCGCATTATCACGCGGAACGACGGCCTCATCCTGGACGTTTTTCGCATCTCGCACATGAATATGGCCGAATCCGTCATGCGGCCCGAGCGCTGGCAGCGGGTGCAGGCGCTGCTCGAGAAGGCGCTCGCGGGCGAGATCGATGTCGCAAAGCTGGTGCAGCAGTCGGACAAGCCTTCGCTGTTTAAGAAGCGCGCGCCCAAAGTCCCGACGGCCATTCGCATCGACAACAAGGCCTCCGACGATTTCACGATCGTCGAAGTCTACACGCAGGACCGCATCGGTGTCCTGTTCACGATCACGCACACGCTCCATGTCCTAGGCCTATCGATTCACGTCGCGAAAATCTCCACCAACGTCGATCAGGTGGCGGACATCTTCTATGTCGCCGCCGATCACGGCGGCAAAATCGGGGATCCGGCGCGTCTCGAAACGATCCGCGGGGAACTCTATCGCGCTCTCGTGGGGGAGAATGAACGAGCCGCTCAACCTGCAAATTGACTCCTTCCTGCAGACGCTGACCGTAGAGAAAGGACTCGCGAAGAATACCATCGAGGCTTACAGCCGCGATCTCAACGGTCTTGCGGCTTTTTTGACGGCGCGCGGCGTCAGCGACTGGGGCGCAGCACGCGAAGTCGATTTTAGACTGTATATCGCCGCGTTGCGGAGACGAAAGCTCGCGCCGCGCTCGATCGCGCGCGCGATCGTCGCGCTGCGGCAGTTCTACCGCTTCCTTGAAAAGGAGCGGCTGGTTCGAGAGAATCCGCTGCCGCACGTGAGCGAGAGAAGCGTGGCACGGAAGCTGCCGCATGTGCTGAGCGGCGACGAGATCGGAAAACTCGTGGCGCAGCCGGATCCGGCGACGCCCTTGGGGCTCCGCGACCGCGCGATGCTGGAGCTGCTATACGCCTCCGGGCTGCGGGTTTCCGAGTTGGTCCTGCTCCCCGTGCATCAGGTCAACCTCGACGGCAATTATCTGATCGTCAACGGCAAGGGCTCTAAGGTCCGCCAAGTTCCGTTCGGAAGGAAGGCGCGCGAGGCGCTGGTGCGTTACTTGACCGAGGTCAGGCCGAAGTTTTTGCGGGGCCGGCAAAGCCGGTATTGTTTCGTCACGCGCTCCGGCAGGCCGATGACGCGCCAGGGGTTCTGGAAAGGATTGCGCCAGCATCGGCTCGCCGCGGGCATCGAGAAGCGCGTGACACCGCACACGCTGCGCCATTCGTTCGCAACGCATCTTTTAGAAAACGGCGCCGACCTCCGATCGGTGCAGTCGATGCTCGGCCACGCCGACATTGCGACGACACAGATCTATACGCATGTCGCGCGCGATCATTTGAAGCGGGCGCATCAGCAATTTCACCCAAGGGAAAACGGCGGCCGCAAACTGCCTAGAAAATAGAGACTTTTTCCTTGTCTTTTCAGTCTGCGTGCCGTATTTTCGAGCCATCCCCGCATGGAAGAAACAATCCGGGACATCGCGATATGGGCCGTGCCGGTCTTGCTCGGGGTGATCTTTCATGAAGTCGCCCACGGCTGGGTGGCGAATAAACTCGGCGATCCGACCGCCGCGCGCCTCGGGCGGCTCACATTGAACCCGATTCCGCACATCGATCTGTTCGGGACGATTCTGCTTCCAGGGATTCTCATCGTCGGCGGCGCGCCGTTCGTCTTCGGCTACGCGAAGCCGGTGCCGGTCAACTTCCAGAATCTTCGCAGGCCGAAGCAGGACATGATCTGGGTGGCGCTCGCGGGACCGATGACCAACATTGTGCTCGCGCTTTTGAGCCTTTATCTCTTTAAATTCGCGGACAGCGTTGCGTACTCGGCGATGGTCGCGACGCCGCTCGCGCTGATGGCGCAGAGCAGCGTCAACATCAACGTCATGCTGGCGGCGTTCAATCTGTTTCCCGTACCGCCGCTCGACGGCGGGCGTGTGCTCGTGGGGCTGTTGCCCAATCCGTACTCCGCCGTGGTTGCCCGCATCGAGCCGTTCGGGTTTCTGATCATCATCCTTTTGCTGATGACGCATACGCTCGATGTCATCTTGGGCCCGATCGTTCGGTTTATTCTGACTATTTTGGGAGCACTGTTAATCTAGAGAGAAGATGGACACAATCGTCAGCGGCATGCGCCCGACCGGGCGCCTTCATCTAGGTCATCTGCACGGCGCGCTCAGGAACTGGGTGCGGCTGCAGAAGAATTACCGCTGCTACTTCTTCGTCGCCGACTGGCACGCGCTCACGACCGATTACGCCGCGCCGCAAGGCGTGCGGCAAAGCGGCCTCGAGATGGTCGCCGACTGGCTCGCCGTCGGCCTCGACCCGGAGCGGTCGGTGATCTTCCGCCAGTCGGAGGTCCAAGAGCACGCCGAGCTGCATCTGTTGCTTTCGATGATCACCCCGCTCGGCTGGCTCGAGCGCAATCCGACCTACAAGGAGCAGATGCGCGAGGTCCAAGGGAAAGATCTCTCGACCTACGGATTTCTGGGATACCCCGTGCTCCAGGCGGCGGATATCGTCATGTACAAGGCGAATAAAGTGCCGGTCGGCGTCGATCAGGCGCCGCATGTCGAGCTGACGCGCGAGATCGTCCGCCGCTTCAATCAGTTTTATGGAGATATTTTTCCCGAGCCTGATGTTCTTTTGACCGAGATGGCGAAGGTTCCCGGCCTCGACGGGCGAAAGATGAGCAAGAGCTACAACAACGCCGTCTTTCTCACCGATACGCCGAAAGAGATCGACCATAAGCTCTCGCGCATGATGACCGATCCCGCGCGCGTGACGCGCAAGGATCCCGGCGAGCCGGAGAAATGCCCCGCGTTCAACCTGCACAAAATTTACTGTACGCCCGACGAGATCGAGTATGTCACAAAGGGCTGCCGCACCGCCGGCATCGGCTGCCTCGAATGCAAAAAGATCATGATCAAGCACGTGATCGCGGACCTCGAGCCGATCCGGGAGCGTCGCGCGGCGCTGGAAAAGCGGCCCGGCTATGTGGAAGAAGTTCTGGAGCACGGGAATCGCGCGGCGGCGAAGAAAGCGGAGGAGACGATGACGGAAGTCCGAACGGCGGTGGGGCTATGAACAAATTCCAGCTCGAAGTCTTCGAAGGACCGCTCGATCTGCTGCTCCATCTGATCAAGAAAAACGAGGTGAGCATCACCGACATTCCGATCGCCGTCATCACGGAGCAATACCTCGAAACACTCGAGCTGATGGAATACCTCGACCTCGATGTGGCAGGCGAGTTCCTGGTCATGGCCGCGACGCTGGTCCATATCAAGTCGCGCATGCTGCTGCCGCCGGACGAAACGGAAGCCGACGAGGAAGAGGGCGGCGACCCGCGCGACGAGCTCGTGCGGCGCCTGCTCGAATATCAGAGATTCAAAGATGCGGCGGGCGAGCTCGAGCGCCGTGATGTTTTGCGGCGCGATGTGTTCGCCCGCTCGCCCGAGCAGCCGGAGGAAGTGGAGACGGTGGGATTCGAGAGCGTCTCCCTCTTCGATCTGATTTCCGCGCTGCGGACGGTGCTCGAGCGCCTGCCGAAAGACTCGGCGCATCAGGTCGTCTTGGAGACGGTGTCGGTGCGAGAGAAGATGAGCCTGCTGCTGGACGATCTGCATCGCGGCGGCAAGGTAATCTTTCAGGAGCTGTTCGCCGGGGCTGTGTCGCGGCTCGACGTGATCGTAACGTTTCTCGCGATGTTGGAGCTCGTCAAGATCCGCGCCGTGAAGATCTGGCAGGAAGAAACGGCGGGGCCGATCGTCATCGCGCCGGCGGCGCCGCTCGACGAGATCCAGCAGAAGATGGCCGGCGCGGCCATCGAGGAAGACGGCAATGGAGCGTGATCAGCTGAAGTCGATTTTGGAAAGCCTTCTGTTCGCGTCCGAGGGACCGCTGACCGTCGCTCGCCTCGGCGAGGTGATCGACGGCGTCGAGCGCAAAGAGATCGCGGCCGCACTGGCGGAGTTGCAGTCGGAATACGATGCCGCCGGGCGCGGCTTCCGCCTCTCGGAGGTCGCCGGCGGCTATCAGCTGCGCACCGCGCGCGAGAACGCGGACTGGGTGAAGAAGCTCTACCGCGACCGGCCGGCGCGCATGAGCAAAGCGACGCTGGAGACGCTGGCTATCATCGCCTACAAGCAGCCGATCACCCGCGCGGAGATGGAGGCGATCCGCGGCGTCGATGTCGACGGCGTGGTCGCGACGCTGCTCGATCGGAGGCTGATCCGCATCGTCGCACGCAAGGACGTGCCGGGTCGGCCGTTTCTCTACGGTACTACGCCGGAATTTCTCCAACTCTTCAACTTGAAGGATTTAAGTCAGCTGCCCACACTGAAAGAGATGGAAGAGATGACGCTGCCGGAACTTGCCGAAGGTGAAGGAGCGGAAATACCGGTGGAGCCGGCCGCCGGCGACGAGAGCAGCGAAAAAACGTCGTCGGACGAATAGCTTCGCCGGCCGAATTCTTAACATCCGTTCTCATTATCCATGGAGCGCCTGCAGAAGATTCTCGCCCGCGCGGGCCTTGCGTCGCGCCGTGAAGCGGAAAAATGGATCGCGCAGGGGCGTGTGACCGTCAACGGCGCCGTCGTCACGAAGCTCGGTTCGCAAGCCGACGCTGCGAAGGACAAGATCAAAGTCGACGGTAAGCTGATCGCGCGCCCGGCGCTGCGCTACGTGCTCTTTCACAAGCCGCCGGGGATGATCACCTCGCTGCGCGATCCCCAGGGGCGGCCGGACCTGGGCGGTTGGCTCGAAGGCCTCGGCGCCAAGGGCCATCTCTTTCCCGTAGGCAGACTCGACTTCAACTCGTCGGGGCTGCTGCTTCTCACCAACGACGGCGCGCTCGCGCAAAAGCTCATGCACCCGCGCTATGAAGTCCAAAAACTCTATCGCGTCAAGATCAGCGGCCGGCCGTCGGACGAAGACTTGGGGCGGCTGCGCAAAGGCGTTCGGCTGGAAGACGGCTGGACGGCGCCGGCGAAAGTGAAAATCGTCGAGGCGCTCAGCAAGAAAACCTGGCTGGAAATCGAGGTCCACGAAGGTCGCTATCGAGAGGTCCGCCGCATGTTTCAAGCGCTCGGGTTTTTTGTCGAGCGGCTCGTGCGTATCCGCATGGGGCCGCTGCGGCTGGGCTCGCTCGCGCCGGGCGAGTATCGGCAGCTGCAGCCGGAGGAAGTCTCCGCTTTGCGAAAGATAGTCGGTCTCTCTAATTCAGCGGACGAGCACGCCCAAAAGCTGAAAAAAAAATCCTACTAGCAAACAGGCGAGCCCCCACAGCGACGGGCGCGGCGCGTTGATTTCGAACAATCTGCCGAGCCATCGGATCTCCGGCGGCCAGGTATGCGCCTCCTCGGAGATTCGCGTCGCGGCGAGCAGGAAGTACGCGCCGGCAAAGTTGATCGCCAATCCCAACGCGATGAGCCAATCCGACAGCGGCATGCACAGCTTTTATAGCCCAGCCGGCCATGCAAGAATAGACGTACCGGCGCCCCGCGATATTGACGCGAACCCCCGATAGGTGGAGAATCTAAGTTCCCTTGCAAGTCGATGGACAGCAAACGCCACATCTTCGTGGAAGACCGCATCGAGTCGCTCGAGGACCTCGATCGCTGCTTCAAGCGCCTGCTCGAGCCGAACGGCGACCACAACGCGAACAAGCAGTGGATCTTCCGCGGGTACAAAAACAGCTCGTGGGATTTCGAGACCAAGCTGCAGCGCGCCATCTTCAAGTTCGGCCTGAACGTCAACGCGCCGCTCGACAAAGACTCTAAGCGCGCGCTGCTGCAGCCGACCTTGAAAGAGGGTCTTGACGCGGTCGACAAGACGTACAGCGTCTCCGCGATCGAAGGCGGCCTGCTGCGGCGCTTCAAGCGCCAGTGCCACCACTACACGATGGCGGTCCCGGGCGATGCGAATATCATGGAGTGGCTGGCTCTCATGCAGCACTACGGAGCGCCGACGCGGCTTCTAGACTGGACGTATTCATTTTGGGTCGCCGTCTACTTCGCGGTGGAGGAATCGGAAAAAGAATGCGTAGTTTGGGCGCTCGATTCGCGCTGGATCCGCCAGCGCGTTAAGGCGCAGCTCAACGACGTTTCGCAGCTGATCGACAGCGAATACGGCGGTCAGGACCCCAACGTCACGCGGCGCGAAACCTTCCGCGACGCGTTTCAGTCCGGAAAACGCTTCGTCTTTCCGATCAATCCGTACCGGCTGAACGAGCGGCTTGTGCTGCAGCAGGGGCTGTTTCTCTGTCCCGGCGACATCTCGTGCTCGTTCGAGGCGAATCTGGAGGCACTGGCGGGCGATAAGAACGGCAAGAAAGATTTCTCCGGCAACCTCATCAAGTTCATCATCAAGAACGACCCGCAGCTCAGGAAAACCATTATGCAGCGGCTTCAGCGGATGAACTTAAACCGCGCGACGCTGTTTCCCGGTCTCGACGGTTTCAGTCAGTCGCTCGAAATGCTGATGGTCTTCCCACACATTCTCGTTCCCGATCCGGAATGGGAGGAGTAGCTACTTCAAGCCCTTGAGCACTTCCTCGACGAGCGAGAGGTCGGCGATCTGCGCGACCTCGACGTCGTCCTTCACGCCTCCCGCTTCCTTCTCCAGCGCGATCAGCCGCTTCACGGCCTCCGGCTGGACGCGCGCGTCCCGGCTGAAGAAGGACGCGATGAAATCGTAGGACTTCTGCGCGATGTCTCGGTCCATCTTGAAGATGCGCGCGATCAGCTCGATGCTGTCCGCGCGGCGCTCGCGGACGAAACGCAGCGCTTCCAGCTCGGCGCGGATGACTTTTTTCACCTGCTCGCGTTGTCCTTTAATCTTGTCGACATTCGCCGTCACGCCCACGAACGGAAACTGCGCGACGTCGGATGCTTTAACAAGGATTTTAAATCCGTGTCTCT
>Ga0075434_100004586_pt1 | contig 12478 bp, 8 predicted proteins | sample RhiMethybrSRZTD3_FD_75298 | JGI IMG/M metagenome (GOLD analysis project Ga0075434, IMG submission 75298) | Populus rhizosphere microbial communities from Tennessee, USA - Rhizosphere MetaG P. TD hybrid SRZTD3 | ecosystem: Host-associated > Plants > Roots > Rhizosphere > Soil | place: USA... | reverse complement strand
CGCGCCGCTCGCGCACCTCTCGCTCGCGCTGATCGGCGAGGGGCGCGTACGCGTCGGCGGTAAGGAGCAGGACTGTGCCGCAGCATTGAAGGCCGCCGGCATCGAGCCGCTCGTGTTGGGCCCGAAAGAAGGGCTGGCACTTCTCAATGGCACCCAGGTGTCGACGTCGCTCGCGCTCGAGGCGCTCTTCGCTGCGGAGGACCTGCTCGCCGGCTCCATCGTCACGGGTGCGATGGCGGTCGATGCGGCACTCGGCAGCCGCGTGCCATTCGATGCGCGCATTCACAATGCCCGCGGCCAGCCCGCACAGATCGCGGTGGCCGCCGCCTTTCGCGCGGTGCTCGGCGAGAGCGAGATAGGTCACTCGCACGAAAACTGCGACCGGGTCCAGGATCCGTACTCACTGCGCTGCCAGCCGCAAGTCGCTGGCGCCTGCCTCCAGCAGATCCAGGACGTCGCGCGAACGCTGCTCCTCGAGGCGAACGGCGTCTCCGACAATCCGCTCGTCTTCGGCAAGGAAGGCGAGGTGCTCTCCGGCGGAAATTTCCACGCGGAGCCCGTCGCCTTCGCCGCCGACAATCTTTCGCTCGCGATCGCCGAGATCGGGGCTCTCTCCGAGCGGCGCATCGCGATGTTGATCGACGATTCGCTGAGCCAGCTGCCGGCATTCCTCGTGAAGCAAGGCGGGCTGAACTCCGGCTTCATGATCGCGCAGGTGACGGCCGCTGCACTCGCGTCCGAGAACAAGTCGCTCGCGCATCCGGCTTCGGTCGACAGCCTGCCGACCTCGGCGAACCAGGAAGACCACGTCAGCATGGCGACATTCGCCGCGCGCCGCCTCGCCCCGATGGCCGAGAACACCCGGGGCGTGGTTGCCATCGAGTTTCTCGCCGCAGCTCAGGGCATCGATTTTCGCCGCCCCCTCAAGTCGAGTCCGGCGCTCGAGCAGGCGCATGCGCTGCTGCGCAAGCAAGTCGCTTTCTACGACCACGACCGCCTCTTCGCCCCCGACATCGCCGCCGCGAAATCGGTCATCTCCAGCGACGCCCTGATCTCCCTCGTCCCGTCCGGTCTGCTGCCAAGCCGAACCTAAAGGGGACGGTCACTTTTAAAGGGGACGGTCACATTTAAATGTGACCGTCCCCTTTAAAAGTGACCGTCCCCTTTTGATTACTGCGGCGGGTGATCCCTCAGCCATTCCATGGCGCGCTGCACCCGGGCGCGGCCGCTAGGGTGGTCGTAGAAGATCACTTCCTCGAGGGCGCCGGGTTCCAATTTCCGATAGGTCGATAGCCGCATTGCGACCGACGCAAAACCGTGCGGTTCCTTCGCGGCTTCGAGCCCGAAGGCATCGGCCTGCGCCTCCGTCACGCGCGTCATCGTGTTCATTGCCGGCGACAGCAGGTACATGACGACGGTGAAGATCGCAAACGCGAGCGGCAACCCCGCGGGATCCGCGAGATCCCTGATGCCCCACTGCTCCCCGTGCCGCCGACGGAATCGCTCGAACAGCCGGTTGATGAGGAAATAGCTGACGCCGAAGAAGACAGTGAACCCGAACGCGAGCTTGAAGCCGTGATGCAGAGCGTAGTGCCCCATCTCGTGACCCATGACCGCGCGGATCTCGGGGAGCGATGCGCCGTTCAGCAAATTGTCGTTGAGCGCGATGCGGGCGGTGCCGCCGAGGCCGGAGACGTTCGCGCTGATGCGCTTGGTCTGCTTCGAGGCGTCGAACCAGAAGACGTCGTCCACCGGGATGTTCGTGTCGTGCGCGAGCTTCAGGATCGAGTCGCGCACCTCGCCCGCGGGCAGCGGCTTGTAGTCGTTGAACAGCGGCTCGACGACGACCGGCTCGACCATGAATACGAACAGGATGAAGACCGCGGTCACTGCCGTCGCCCACCAGACCCAGAGATCGCGCACGCGAAGGACGAGGCGATAGAGGACGGACACGACGAGCCCGATGAAGGCGGTGCTGATGGCGAGGTTGATGGCCCATTCGCGCATGAAGCGGCCCATCGTGTAATTCGACATCGCGTACTGGTGCTCGCGAAAGTAGCCGGTGTAGAGATCCCAGGGCAGCATCAGCACCGCGAACACGAGGAGGAAACCCACGGCGACGAAGAGCGACTGCAGCCACGGGCCGCGTCCGCGAGCTGCAGCGAAATCGCGGATCCACGCCGTGACGCGGAAGCGCAGCAGCAGCCAGCAGGCCGCGACGACGAGGAGCGTCGACCACAACTCGATCCAGTAACCGCCCTCGAAGTATGCGTCCGACTTCTCGCGATCCGCGGCGGGAATCGTCGCGATGTACGCATCGGTCGCGCGGCCGACGTCGAACGTCGGTCCCCAGGCGGCTTCGGGCGGAACTGAGAGTTGCGGCTGCGCGTCGCTCATGAAGGGTCCCCCTCGGTCACGCTATAGTGCGCGTTTCGCGGTGCAACAATCGAATCGATGGCGGCGAATCCAAAGACGGGCCTGATCGGCTGGCGCGGCATGGTCGGTTCCGTGCTCGTCGAGCGCATGCGCGCCGAAGGCGACTTCGCACATGTGGCGCCTGCATTTTTCTCGACGACGCAGGCGGGCAGCGAGGCGCCGGACGTGGGCGGCGGAGCCGGAACGATCGGCAACGCGAACGACCTCGACGCGCTCGCGCGCTGCGACATCCTGATCTCCTGCCAGGGCGGCGATTACACCGAGGTAGTACACCCGAAGCTGCGCGCGCGCGGCTGGCGCGGCCACTGGATCGACGCCGCATCGCAGCTTCGGCTCAAGGACGATGCGGTCATCATCCTCGACCCGGTGAACCGGACGGTCATCGACGCTGCGCTCGCCGAGGGATGCCGCGACTGGATCGGCGGCAACTGCACGGTGAGCCTCATGCTCATGGCGTTCGGCGGATTGTTCCGCGCCGGTCTCGTCGAGTGGATGACGACGATGACCTATCAGGCCGCCTCCGGTGCTGGCGCGCGCGAGATGCGCGAGCTCCTCGTGCAGATGGGCCACCTGCGCGATGCGGTAGGCAGGCTGCTCGACGATCCCGCGAGCGCGATCCTCGACATCGACCGGCGCGCCGCCGCCGCGCTCGCGAACGGAATGCCGGTTGCGCGGCTCGGCCATCCCCTCGCAGGAAGCCTGCTGCCATGGATCGACCGCGATCTCGGCAATGGCTACAGCCGCGAGGAATTCAAGGCGGGCGCGGAGGGCAACAAGATCCTCGGCCTGAAGTCGGCGCCCGTGCCGATCGACGGCATCTGCGTCCGCATCGGTGCGATGCGTTGCCACAGCCAGGCCGTGACGATCAAGTTGAAGCGTGCCATGAAGATTGCGGAGGTCGAGCGCGCCATCGCCGATGCACACCCGTGGATCCGGATCGTGCCGAACGAGCGCGAGGCCTCGCTCGCGGCGCTGACGCCCGCGGCCGTCACCGGCACGCTCGACATTGCGGTCGGCCGTATCCGCCACCTCGCGATGGGCGAGGACTACGTCACCGCATTCACGGTCGGCGACCAGCTGCTGTGGGGCGCGGCCGAGCCGCTGCGTCGCATGCTGCGCCTCTTGGTCGGGCACTGACCGCGGCGGCATGGCACTCCTCGAAGGCACGGGCGCGCCACTCGGCAGGCTGCTGTCGCACGCCGGCTTCATCCGCTTCCTGTCCGCTCGATTGCTCGCGTCGATCGCCGTGCAGATGCAGACGGTCGCGGTCGGCTGGCAGGTGTATGCCATCACCGGCAAGCCGCTCGACCTCGGCCTGATCGGGCTCTCGCAGTTCCTGCCGTTCGTGCTGCTGGTGCTGCCCGCGGGCCATGTCGCGGACCGCTACAACCGCGCGATGATCCTTTCGCTCTGCATTGCGCTCGAGTTCTTTTGTGCGCTTGCGCTCCTGGCGTTCACGATCTCCGGACTCGAAGTCGCGTGGCCGGTGTTCGCGGTGATGGTGGTGTTCGGCATCGCGCGCGCGTTCTCGATGCCGGCGGGGCAGGCGATCATGCCGAACCTCGTGCCGCCCGCGCTGTTCTCGCGCGCCGTCGCGGTGAACTCGAGCGCCTGGCAGGTCTCGACGATCGCCGGCCCGGCGATCGGCGGCCTCGTGTACCTGCTGGGCCCGGACATTGTCTACGGCACGGTCGCGGCGCTGCTCGCCGCGGCGTTCGTGCTCATCATCGGCGTGAAGACGGCGAAGCCTGCGCGGCCCGACCAGCCCGACAGCTGGCACGTGCTGCTCGAGGGCCTGCGCTTCGTCTGGAAGAAGAAGGTGATCCTCGGCGCCGTGTCGCTCGACCTCTTCGCCGTGCTCTTCGGCGGCGCCGTCGCACTGCTGCCGGCCTACGCGAGCGACATCCTGCACGTCGGGCCGGACGGCTTCGGATGGCTGCGCGCGGCGCCCGGCATCGGGGCCGCGATCGTCGCGATCTCGCTCGCCGGCCGCCCGATCACGCGCCACGTCGGCGTCAAGATGTTCGCGGGCGTCGCGGTGTTCGGACTCGCGACGATCGTCTTCGGTCTCTCGCACCAGTTTCTCGTGTCGCTCGGCGCGCTCGTCGTCATCGGCGCGTCCGACATGGTGAGCGTCTACATCCGCCACATGCTGGTGCAGCTCGAGACGCCGGATGGGATCCGCGGCCGCGTCAGCGCGGTGAACGCCGTCTTCATCGGCGCCTCGAACGAGCTCGGCGAGTTCGAGTCGGGCGTCACGGCCGCTTGGTGGGGACTGAAGCCCGCCGTCGTCGTCGGCGGCATGGCGAGCGTCGCGATCGCCGGGCTCTGGATGCGCGGTTTCCCGGAGCTGCGCCGCATGGACGAGTTCCCGGAGCCGGAAACCAAGTCGACTTGACGAAGAATAAGGTGCGGCTGTATATCCATACAGTATGCACCCCCGGGTCGAGAAAGGACGGGGTGCGGTCTCCAACCGCACCGGCCGCTTCGAATCGCTATCCGTCGAAGCGGTCGATGACGGCTGGGGCATTGCCGACGAGCCGCTGCCGCCGCTCGAGACGACCGTGCAGGCCGAGCCGCCCGCAAGCGTCATCACCCGCAACAACTCGCCGGACATTCCGTTCGACCTTTCGATCAATCCGTACCGCGGATGCGAACACGGCTGTGTGTACTGCTACGCCCGCCCCAGCCACCAGTACATGAACCTGTCTGCCGGCCTCGACTTCGAGACCCGCCTCTTCTTCAAGAAGGACGCCGCGGCCCATCTGCGCGAGGAATTGAACCGCCGGTCCTACAAGCCGAGCGCGATCAACCTCGGGGCGAACACGGATCCCTACCAGCCGCTCGAGCGGAAGCTCGGCATCACGCGCTCGATCCTCGAGGTCCTCGCCGAGAGTCATCATCCCGTCACGATCGTGACCAAGGGCGCGCTCGTCGTCCGGGACATCGACCTGCTCTCGCGGCTCGCGGCGGAACAACTCGTCAAGGTCTTTGTCAGTGTGACAACGCTCGACGACGAGCTGAAGCGGCGCATGGAGCCGCGGGCAGCTTCACCGAAGGCGAGGCTCGCGGCGATCGGCAAGCTCGCGGCGGCGGGCATCCCGACGGGCGTGATGTTCGCCCCGGTGGTGCCCGCCATCAACGACCACGAACTCGAGTCCGTGCTCGACGCCTCGGCCGCCGCGGGCGCGAAAACAGCAGGTTATGTCCTGTTGCGGCTTCCGGGCGAGGTGAGGGATCTCTTCTTTGAGTGGCTCGACCTGCATTTCCCGGACCGGGCGCAGAAGGTCCGCAGTCGAATCCGCGACCTCCGCGGCGGCCGCGACAACGACTCGCGCTTCGGCCACCGCATGCGCGGGCAGGGGCCCTGGGCCGAGCTCCTGCGCCGGCGCTTCGATGCGAGCTGCCGCCGGAACGGCCTTGTCAGCGGCCGCGACTCGCCGCTGTCGGCCGAGCGCTTTCGCCCGCCAAACCGGTCGCCGGATCAGATGGAACTGTGGTAACCGCGGCGTATACTCGATCGATGCGGGGAGCGCATGCGGAGGAACCATCCCATGATGCGCGAGAGTATTCGGTCGCTTCGCCACGCGGGTACCGGCGCGGCCTCGCTCGTGCTGTTGTCCGGCTGCATGACGGCGACGCTCGAGGAAGACCGCACGCTCTCGACCGCGATCACTGACCACGAGGCGGTCGTCCTCCTGGCAAAACCGCACGTCGAAGGCATCACCGCCGAAGACGAGTTCATGGATTGCGTCGGCGACAAGATGGCGCGGCAGCGGCACATCAAGGTGCAGCCGAACGACAGCTTCGTCGACTCGATGTTTCCCTGGCTCGAGCCATCCACCGCGCCGCAGCGCCCGGAGGGCGTGACCAAGCTCCTCGCGAAGGACGTCGTCGCGCAGCGCATTCTCGACAGCGGCGTGCGCTATCTCATCTGGGTCGACGGCGCGACCAAGCAGACCGACAGCGGCGGGAGCATCACCTGCACGCTCGGCCCGGCCGGCGGCGGCTGCATCGGCTTCGGCTGGTGGGAAAAGGAATCCGATTACGAGGCGGTCGTCTGGGACCTCAACACGGCGCGGACGGCCGGGTCGGTCTCGACGAACGTGACCGGCACCTCCGCCCTCGTGGGCGTGCTGGTGCCGCTGCCTTTCATCGCGCGCGTGCAGGGAACGGCCTGCGACCGGCTCGCGGACCAGCTCGGCGCGTTCCTGAAAGGCGACGACATCCCGGCGCCCAAGGCCAAGAAGTCGGCGGGCTCGTAGGCGGGGACGGCGCCCGGCGGGGTGAACCAATGCCGGGGGCGGGTCTCCAAGTTTGACGGACATGCCCGAAGCCGGCCGCTCCAGGAAGGGGCGTTCGGCTGGGAGAATTTGACATGAACCCCACACGAATCCTGCGTGGCCTTACAGCGGCAGCGGCCCTCGCGCTGCTCGTTGCCTGCATGACCCAGCAGTCGGCCCAGCGCCCATCCAGCGGTGGCCAGCAGTCAGGCGGCGGCCAGAGTGGTGGGCAGCAGAGCGGTGGCGGCGGCTCATCGGGCGGCGGCGGTGGTGGTTCCTCGGGTGGTGGCCAGCAAGGCGGAGGCTCGGCCGGCGGTGGATCTTCCGGCGGCGGGAGCTCCGGAGGCGGCAGCTCCGGCGGTGGCAGCGCGGGCGGCGGCTCTTCTGGCGGGGGCGGTTCGTCGGGTGGCGGCGGCTCATCGGGCGGCGGCTCGGATTCTGAATTTCCGCAGCCGGGCCAGACCGCGGGCAGCGACGCGCCGATTCCGATGCCGGGCGACTCGGGCGGTGCCGCGGGTGGCGCGACGAACGGCAACGCGGATGGCTCCGGCGGAACAGCGGGCGAAGGGCCGCAGTCGGGCCAGGCGGGCGGCGCGAGCGGCGACTCCGAGGACGGCAAGCCCTGCGTCGACACCGATGACGATTCCACGACCACCGACGACAAAGACCCGAAAGTGTCGGTCTGCGTAGAGCCCAAGGGCGGAAGCCCGCCTGGTGCGTTGCCGGGCAGCCTCCCGGGCAGCGCGCCCGGTGGCCAGCCGGGCGGAGCGCCGGGCGAGCCCGGTAGTGGCGGGGGTGCGGCCGGACAGGCCGGCGGTGTGCCGGGTGCTCCGGGCATGCCAGGTTCGGCCGGCGGGGCTTCCGGTCAGTCGGGCGGTGCTCCGGGTCAGGGCGGCGCCGGTTCACCCGGTCAGCCAGGCGGAAGCCCCGGCGCGAACGGCGGCGGCACGGGAGGCGGCGGCACCGGTGCCGGCACCATGGGCGGCGGTTCCAATGGCACGACGGCCGGAGGCGCCAATGCGGGCGGCGCCGGCGCGGCCGGCACCGCGGGCGCGAGTGGTCCGTATGGAAGCACGGGCAGCGCGAGCGGCAGCGGGGCGGAGGGCCAGTCCGGCCAGGCCGGCGGCGCGGATAGCTCAGGCGGCGCGGGTACGGGTCCGGGCGGCGCGGCGGGATCCGGCGAGAGCAAGAGCCAGCAGATCGGCCGGCGCCTCGATGAGACCTTCGGCACCTTCGATGCCACCGTGCGCACGGCGCAGGCGGACATTGCCAAGGAGCGCGCGGAAGCGGGTGCAGCCGGCGCGGGTGGCGCGGGCGGCGGTCCGGGCGACGAAAACGCAGAAGGCCAGTCCGGCGACGGCAACGGTGGCACGGGCGGCGACGCGAAAGGAACCGGCAACGACGAAGGTGGCGGCGAGGCGCAGCGCGAAGGCAGCCTCGAGTCGACGGGCTCCGGTAATGGCGAAGGCGGAACCGGCAACAGCGAGGAAGGCTCGCCGTCCAGCGAGCAGGGCGGCGTCGGCGGCGGCTCGGTCGGCGGGAAGGGCCCGAGCAGCGGTTCGGTCCCGGCCGACATTCCGGACGGCAAGGACGACGACATCGTCGCGCGGCAGATCCGCGAGGCGGCGATGAAAGAGACGGACCCGGAATTGCGCGCGGCGCTCTGGGAGGAATACCGTCGCTACAAGAAGGGGCGCTAGGGTCGAACTGAGATGGACGTGAGGCGGGGCGCAGCGCTGGTTCTCGTATTCGCGGGCACGCTCGCGGCTGCGGGCTGCGTGAAGGAAACGCGGCCGCAGCCGGTGCTGCAGGCGACCCAGGCGACCACTGAGATTCCCGCCGACCAGCTGCTCGACGTCGGCGTCCACATCTTCGACCCCGGCATCCCGAAAGCGGTCGAGGAAGACCCGGACATGGCGGACAAGCTCCGGATCTACCCGGACATCCGCCAGGCCGAGGCGCGCTACATGGCGATGCAGTTGCGCGACACGCTCGAGGACACCGGACAGTGGGGCGCCGCGCGCGTGGTTCCGGCGAGCGTCAACTCCTTCGACATGACGGTGGACGCCAGGATCGTCGAGTCCAACGGCGCCTACCTCAAGCTCGAGGTTACCGCGCGCGACGCGACCGGCAAGGTCTGGATCGACAAGAAGGAGTACGAGGGCCAGGCCGACACGCGCGTCTACCGCGACAACTACACCGCGGGCCGCGATCCCTTCGAGAACGTGTACGTGCTGATCGCGAATGACTTGCTTGCGGTGCGCAACACGAAGACCGGCACCGACCTCGCGAACATCCGGCACGTGAGCGAGATGCGCTTCGCCGCGGACTTCGCGCCGGTCGCGTTCAGCCAGTACCTCTCGCAGAACAAGAAATCCGGCGAGTACAAGGTTCTGCGCCTGCCCGCCGAAGATGACGTGCTGGTGAAGCGGATCAACCAGATCCGCGAGCGCGACTACGGCATGATCGACACGGTCAGCGAGAACTACACCGCCTTCAGCGAGCGCCTCCAGGAGCCTTACACGAGCTGGCGCCGCTACACCTACGACGAGATCACGGCCGAGGAGAAGCTGAAGGCGCAGTCGCGCAACCGCATGATCATGGGCGCGGCGGCGGTCGCCGCGGCGATCTTCGTGCCGGACAGCTGTTCGAGCGGGAGCACCTGCGACCGCGCCGCGAGCGCCGCGCGCTACGGCGCGCTCGGGGGCGGTGTCGCGGCGGTGATCAGCGGGTACAAGAAGGGCGAGGAAGCCAAGATCCACACCGAGTCGATCAAGGAAATTTCGGGCTCCTTCCAGAACGAGGCGGCGCCGCTCGTCGTCGACGTCGAGGGACGGACGCTCCGGCTGACCGGCACCGCGGAAGAGCAGTACGCGGAGTGGCGCCGGTTGCTGCACGAGCTCTACAAGGAAGAGACCGGGCTGGTGCCGACGACGCCGGCGGCTCCCGCCGCGGACTCGAAGACGCCCGCCGCGACCAACAGCGGCTCCGGCTGATCCCCCATGAAGGAATTGGCTCCCGGGCTCGAACTCGGTGCCCGGTTTGTGCTGGTGCGACGGATCGGCCGCGGCGGCAGCGCGGAAGTCTGGCTCGCGGTCGACCGCGAGCGCACCGAGCGCGTCGCGCTCAAGTTCCTGGGTGAAGCCCTGGTCCGCGACCCCGCCCGCCTCGCCGAGCTCGAGGCCGAGGTCGTTCGCACGCGCGGCCTTCCCGCCGAATACACCGTCGCGATCCACGGGCTCGAGCGATTCGAGGAGCGCGTGTTCCTCGTCATGGAGTTCCTGGAGGGCGGCGACCTCGGCCAGTTGCGCGGAAGGTCCTTCGAAAGCTGGGCGCGCGCCGTCGATACCGTCGCGGCCGCGCTCGAGGCGGTGCATGCGAAGGGCCTCGTCCACCGCGACCTCAAGTGCGCGAACGTGTTCCTCGACGCCACCGGCCGCGCCAAGCTTGGCGACTTCGGCCTTGCCGCGCTCGCGGGAAGCCCGCCGGCCGGCGGGTCGCCCTACAACGCGAGCCCGCAACAGCTGCGCGGCGAGCCGGCTTCTCCGTCCGACGATCTCTACGCTTACGGCGCGCTGCTCTACGAGCTGATCTCCGGCCAGCCGCCGTACTACCCCGAAGTCACGCGCGAGCGCGTGCTGCACGAGCCCGTGCCGCCGCTGCTGCCGCGCGGCTCCGTGCCGTCCGGCGTGCGCGAGCTCGCGCTCCGCCTGCTCGCGAAATCCCCGGGCGAGCGCCCGGCATCCGCCACGGTCGTGCGCGCGAAGCTCGCGGCGGCCGCGGCCGACGAGGCGGGCGCGCTCGCGCCGCTGGCGCATGAAGCACCCGCCGTCGCAGCCGAGTCGTCGCGCACCGCGCGCTGGCTGCCCTTCGCGCTCGGCGCCGCGGCGCTGGCCGCGGCCGCCGTCATCTTCTGGGTGCCGCCGAAGAAGGCGGCCGACAGCTCCGAAATCGCCGAGAAGGCGCGCGCCGAGGCCGAGAAGGAAGGCGAGCTCAGGCGCACGGCCGAGGAGCAGCGCGCCGCGCAGGAAGCCGCGCGCACGAAGTCCGAGGCGGCGCGCGACCGCTTCAACACGGCTTTCAAGGCGCTCGATGCGCGCGCGGCCTCGCGCTGGGCGACCGCGGCGTTCTCGGAGACGCGCGACGTCGGTGCGCACGCGGCCCAGCGCTACGCCGTCGGCGACTACCTGTCGGCGGCCGAGCATTGGGACGCCGCCGCGGCGAAGCTCGCCGAGCTCGACAAGGCGCTGCCCGACGCGCTCGCAGCCGCCTTGAAGCGCGGCCAGGACGCGCTCGCGGGCGCGAAGACCGGCGCCGCGCGCGAGGCCTTCGAGCTCGCGCTCGCGATCCAGCCGAACCATCCGCCGGCGACGGCCGGCATCGCGCGCGCCGCGCGGCTTGACCAGGCGCTCGCGCTCGTGGACGCGGCGCGCGGCGACGAGCAGGCCGGGCGCGCTTCCGCCGCCGAAGCGGGATACCGCAAGGCGCTCTCCGTCGACTCCGGCGTGCCGGGCGCGCAGGAGGGGCTCAACCGCCTCGCCGCGAGCCGGAGCGCCGATGAATATTCCGTCGCCATGTCGCGCGGCTTTGCGGATGTGGCGGCTGGACGAAACGATGACGCACGCGCGGCCTTCAACCAGGCGCTTGCGCTCCGGCCCGGCGCGCGCGAAGCGAAGGATGCGATCGCCGCGCTCGACCAGGGCCAGAAGGCTTCCGCGCTCGAGCTCCTCGACGCGCGCGCACGCACGGCCGAGAGCGGCGAGCGCTGGGACGAGGCGCTCTCGGCCTGGCGCGAAGCGGCGAAGCTCGAGCCGACGCTGGAGTCCGCTCGCGAAGGCATCGCGCGCGCGACGCCGCGCGCCGAGCTGCAGCGGCGCATCGACGCGCTGACTTCGCATCCCGAGAAGCTCTGGGACCCGGTCGGGCGCGCAGAAGCGCGCACGCTCCTCGCGACCGCCGCCACGGCGGGCAACCCGCGCGAGCGGCTCGCCGCCTCCGCCGGCGAACTCGACCGCCTCGCGAAGGCGGCCGAGGCGCCGGTGCGCCTGCGCCTCGAGTCCGACGGGCTCACCCAGGTCGTGATCTACCGTGTCGGGCAATACGGTTCATTTTCTTCGCGCGACGTGGAGTTGCTGCCGGGGCGCTACACCGTGGTCGGCACGCGGGACGGCTACCGTGACGTGCGGCGCGAGGTCGTGCTGCCGCCGGGCTCGCCGCCGTCGCCGGTGGTCGTGCGTTGCGAGGAGCCGATTTGAACGAATTCTGGCTCGAAGACCCGCTCGGTGTGCGCAAGCTGCGGCCGTCGGACCTGCCGCTCTCGGTCGGCGGCCCGGGTGCGGCTGTCGTCATCCCGGGCTGCAAGCCGGGCGAGCTTCGCGCGCGCGTCGCGCTGTCGACGCAGGGACTCGTGGTGACGCCGGCGCCGGGCGCGGGGCCGGACGCGCTCGACGGCGTCTCCATCGCGCTCGAGGATCGCGAGGGCCGCGCGACGATCGTCGTGCGCCACGGCGGCGTCGCGAACATCACCCGGCCACCCCAGTTCGAGGGCCGCGCCACCGACGAAGGCTCAGCCGACCGCCAGCCGATCGAGATCGTCCCCTATGAGCCGCGCGTCGCGCGCGCGAAGCCGCGCAAGGAGCCGCGCTTCGGCGGCATGACGCCGCTGCGCTGGGCCGCCGTCGCGGTCGCGGCCGTGGTGCTGCTGTACCTCTTCTCGGCGACCGCGGTGCAGGTCGGCTCGAACCCCGACACGGATCTCG
>Ga0075434_100004585_pt1 | contig 12478 bp, 13 predicted proteins | sample RhiMethybrSRZTD3_FD_75298 | JGI IMG/M metagenome (GOLD analysis project Ga0075434, IMG submission 75298) | Populus rhizosphere microbial communities from Tennessee, USA - Rhizosphere MetaG P. TD hybrid SRZTD3 | ecosystem: Host-associated > Plants > Roots > Rhizosphere > Soil | place: USA... | reverse complement strand
GCGGCGGGATCCGGCCCGCGGAACATCTTCCAGTTGCCCGCGATCAGCATTGCGGGATCCTAGGCGGAGGGGATCGCATCGACACCGGGAAGCTCCTTGCCCTCGAGCAGCTCCAGGCTCGCGCCACCGCCGGTCGAGACCCACGAGACGCGGTCGGCGAGACCGAGTTCGTTGAGCGCGCGTACCGAGTCGGCTCCGCCGACAACGGAGAACGAGTCCTGGTTGGCGGCGACCGCCTCGGCGACCGCCTTCGTCCCCTCGGCGAACGGCGGCCACTCGAAGACACCCATCGGGCCGTTCCAGAAGATCGTGCGCGCCTCTTGGATCCGCTCGACGAAGCGCGTGCGCGTCTCCGGGCCGATATCGAGCCCGAGCCAGCCGTCCGGGATCTCGTCGACCGCGCTGAGGCGTGACTCGGCGTCCCGCGCGAACTCGGCCGCCGCGACAACGTCCACCGGTAGCTCGACCTCGAAGTCGAGCGGGTTCTCGCCGCGCAGCTCCTCGGCCATCTTGCCGCCGATGAGCACCGTGTCTGCCCGGCCGCCGAGGTTGCTCAAGACGCCGAGCTTGTCCTCGACCTTCGCCCCGCCGGAGACGAGCACGAACGGCCGCTCGACCTCGCCGAGCAGACGTCCGAGGTGCTCGAGCTCGGCGAGCAGCAGCAGCCCGGCGTAGGCCGGCAGCAGGTGCGCGACGGCCTCGGTCGAGGCGTGCGCGCGATGCGCCGAGCCGAAGGCGTCGTTCACGTAGAGGTCGCAGCCTTCGGCGAGCTCGCGCGCAAAGCGCTCGTCGTTCGCCGTCTCGCCCGGGTCGAAGCGCGTGTTCTCGAGGACGTGGACGCGCTCGTCCGGCAGGAGCTCTCGCAGCCGCGTCGCGACCGGCGCCATCGCATACTTCGCGCGGTCCTCCTCCGTCTTCGGCCGTCCGAGATGTGAGCAGACACGGAGCTCGGCCGCGTCGCGCTCGAGCAGGAGCTCGAGGGTCGGCAACGAGGCGCGGATCCGGGTGTCGTCGGCGACGCGCCCGTCCTCGAGCGGCACGTTGAGGTCGGCGCGGACGAGCACCGTCTTCCCCGCGACCTCGGCCTCGCGGACGGATCTCGGCAGCGTCACTACTACGCGCCGACTGCGGCCGGCAGCGTTGCCCCGATCTTCGCGACGAGGTCGACGAGGCGGCAGCTGTACCCCCACTCGTTGTCGTACCAGGAGAAGACCTTCACGAGATTCCCGTTCGCCATCGTCAGGTCGCTGTCGAAGATCGACGAATACGACGAGTGGACGATGTCGCTCGAGACGATCGGCTCGTCGGTGTACTGAAGGATCCCCTCGAAGTCGCCCGTGTCGGCCTGTGATCGGAAGAGCTCGTTGACCGCCTCGGCCGTCGGCTCCGCACCCACCTGGACGACGAGGTCGACGATCGAGCCGATCGGGACCGGCGCCCGCATCGACATGCCGTCGACCTTCCCCTTGAGGTCGGGGAGCACGAGCCCGATCGCGCGGGCGGCGCCGGTCGAGGTCGGGATGAGGTTGATCGCGGCCGCGCGGGCGCGGCGCAGGTCCTTGTGCGGGAGGTCGAGCGTCTGCTGGTCGTTGGTGTATGCGTGGATCGTCGTCATGAAGCCGCGCTCGATCGTGTACGCCTCGTGCAGGACCTTGGCCACCGGCGCGACGCAGTTCGTCGTGCAGGAGGCGTTCGAGACGATGTGATGCTGCTCCGGGTCGTACTCGCGGTCGTTGACGCCGAGGACGATCGTGATGTCCGGATCGGTGGCCGGAGCGGAGATGACGACCTTCTTCGCGCCGGCCTGGAGGTGCTTCTCCGCGTCAGGGCGGTTCGTGAACAGGCCGGTCGACTCGATCGCAACCTCGACACCCAGATCCGCCCAGGGGAGGTTCGCCGGGTCGCGCTCCGAGACGAACTTGATCTCGTGCCCGTCGACGGTGATCGAGTCGTCGCCCGCCTCGACGGGGACGTCGAGATTGCCGAGCACCGAGTCGTGCTTCAGCAGGTGCGCCATCGTCTTCGTGTCGCCGATGTCGTTCGCGGCCACTATCTCGAAGTCGCCGCCGTGCTGGAGCTGGGCGCGCAGGAAGTTCCTGCCGATGCGGCCGAAGCCGTTGATCCCCACCCTGGTCTTCGCCATCTCGGATGCACCTCTCGTCGTCGGTTGCCAATCGAGTCTAACCGCGCCGGTACGGGCGGAATCCGTAGCTCTCCGCAGTCTTCGCGCGGCTCCCATGCAGGCTGGCGGGCGGACCGGGAAGCTCCGAGGACGACCCTCCCGGTCCCTCACCCGCTCGAGACCTGACGGCAGACGGGGTCTGAATCCGCCGCCGGACGAGCGAGAACCCGCCACGGCGAGTATGCCTCGCCGCCTGTTGCCGCGCTAGGCGACTTGCAACGGATAACGAGCTAGTTCAGAGTCGGGAAAGTTCCTGCAAACGCCGGAGTCGGCGATAGGCGGCCGCCTTCGAGAGACCCGGCTTGCAGCGGCGCGCGAGCTCCGCGGTGGAGGCGGTCGGATGGCGCAGGCGGAGGAGGGCGATCTCGCGCAGGTCGTCCGGGAGCGCGTCGACGTCGAGACGGTGCAGCGCTTCGAGCTGGACGTGCGCCGCCCGGCCCGTGCGCACGAGGTTCGCGTGGTCGGCGTTCGCGAGGCGGTTGGCATCGGCGCGGGTCGCCGCGAGCACGGCCTGCTCCTCGAGCGCAAGGACGAGGTCGACCGCGCCGGCCGCGACGAGGACGTCGGCGATCGCCTCGGTTCCCTTGGCGTACGCGGTCGAGTGAGAACTCCGCTCCTGTACGTGGAGCTCGCCGCCGAGGCGTGCCGCGAGCTGCCCGAGGAAGCGCGCTCCGTCGGCTTCCGCCGTCCGGATCTCGAGGTGCGGACTCCGCGGGCCGCTCAGCGTTCCCGAGCCGAGCAGCGCGCCGCGGAGGTAGGCGGCGGCACAGCAGCGGCGACCAACGACGCGGCTCGGCGGACGGCCGAGCGGCCGGTGGGAGCGGTCGAGCACGCCGGCCCGGTGCAGCGTCGCGTAGGCATCCTCCGAGCCCTCGACGTGGAGCTGATACCGGGTCGCGCGGTCGAAAGCGCGGCGCGGGTAGGTGCGGATCTCGGACCTGACGCCGCACGCGCGGAGCAGCGCGAACGCCCGGCGGGCGACCGTCGAGCTCGAGACGTCGAGGTGGACATCGACGCTGCCGCGGCCGCGGAGATGCGCGCGACCGGCGACGTGAAAGAGGCCTGAGAGCTCGGCGAGCCGGTCGCACTCGTCGGCCGGGGCGATAGCCGCGAGCTCCTCCCGCAGGTCGTCAGAGAGCGCCATGTACGTAGCCCTCGAGGTCGAGCAGGCGCCGCTTGTACCCGGTGCCGTAGGAGCCGTACGGGCCGAGGCCACCGGCGGAGACGACGCGATGGCATGGGACGAAGATCGAGAGGTGGCTGTGCGCGCAGAAGCTCCCGGCAGCGCGCGCGGCGCCGGGAGCACCGGCGAGCGCCGCAAGCTCGCCGTAGGTGACGACCTCGCCGCGCGGGACGGTGCGGAGCGCGGTCGCACAGCGAGTGAGGAACTCGGTCTGATATTCGAGGTCGACCGGCACGGTCTCGAGCGGAACCTGGTCTCCCGCGAAGTACGCCTGCAGCATCTGCACGATTTCCGTCACGAGGCCTCGATCTCTGCTTGACGCCGTCTGTGATACGACGGCCACAGCCCCTGTCCCCGGGTGGGTGGGGGTTTGGGATGGGTCCTGGGGGCGACTCGTCCCGTCCTGCGCCGGCCGCTCGGCGCGCGGCCACGGCAGCTCGTGCCACACAACGCGCTCGTCGGCGACCACGAGCTCACCGACGCCCCAGCCCTCGACTTCATAGGCGACCTGCGTCACCGCCACGACCACGAATTCTAGAATCGCCAGCAGTGAGTGCCCACGGCATCTTCCGGGTCCCCGAACCCCACAACGAGCCGGTGCTCGGCTACGAGCCCGGCAGCCCCGAGCGCGACGAGCTTCGGCGCCGTCTCGACGAGCTCTCCTCCCAGCGCCTCGAGATCCCACTCGTGATCGGCGGCGAGGACGTCCAGACCGGCGACACGTTCGAAGCGGTCATGCCTCACAAGCGCAGCCACGTCCTCGCCGACGTCAACAAGGGTGGCGCGGCCGAGGTCGACCGCGCGATCGTCGCTGCGGCCGCCGCCTGGGAGGACTGGTCGCGGACGCCCTGGGAAGACCGCGCCGCCGTCTTCCTCCGAGCGGCCGAGCTCCTCGCCGGCCCGTGGCGGCAGACGCTGAACGCGGCCACCATGCTCGGCCAGTCGAAGACCGCACACCAGGCGGAGATCGACGCCGCCTGCGAGCTCATCGACTTCTGGCGCTTCAACGTCCAGTTCATGACGCGCATCTACGAGGAGCAGCCGATCTCCTCGCCCGGCGTCTGGAACCGCCTCGAGTACCGGCCCCTGGAGGGCTTCGTCTTCGCCGTCACGCCGTTCAACTTCACCTCGATCGCCGGCAACCTCCCGACCTCGGTCGCGCTGATGGGCAACACCGTCGTCTGGAAGCCGGCCTCGACCGCGGCCGTCAGCGCGCACTTCCTGATGAAGCTGTTCGAGGAAGCCGGCCTGCCGCCCGGCGTGATCAACCTCGTCCACGGTTCCGGCGCCACCGTCGGCGACCCCGCGCTCGCGAGCGAGCACCTCGCAGGCATCCACTTCACCGGCTCGACCCCGGTCTTCCAGGGGATGTGGCAGACGGTCGGCGAGAACATCGCTCGCTACCGCAACTACCCTCGAGTTGTCGGCGAGACCGGCGGCAAGGACTTCATCGTCGCGCATCCGAGCGCCGACGCCGAGGCTCTCGCCACCGCGATCCTCCGCGGCTCCTTCGAGTACCAGGGCCAGAAGTGCTCCGCCGCCTCGCGCGTCTTCGCGCCTGCGAGCCTCTGGCCGCAGGTGCGCGAGCAGGTGGCCGAGGAGATCGGCGAGATGAAGATGGGGGACGTCGCCGACTTCTCGAACTTCGTCGGCGCCGTGATCGACGCGAGCTCCTTCGCGACGCAGAAGGAGGCGATCGAGGAGGCGAAGGCGGCCGACGGCAAGGCGTCGATCGTCGCCGGCGGCGACTACGACGACAGTGACGGCTGGTTCGTCCAGCCGACCGTGATCGAGACCTCCGATCCCGACTTCCGCACGATGAGGGACGAGCTGTTCGGCCCGGTCGTCACCGCCTTCGTCTACGACGACTCGCACTACGACGACACGCTCGACCTCGTCGACCAGGGAACGAGCTACGGGCTCACCGGCGCGGTCTTCGCGCGCGACCTCGACGCGATCGAGAAGACACGGGACCGCCTCCGCTACGCGGCCGGCAACTTCTACGTCAACGACAAGCCGACTGGGGCAGTCGTCGGGCAGCAGCCGTTCGGCGGCGCACGCGCGTCCGGCACGAACGACAAGGCGGGCTCGATGTGGAACCTGATCCGCTGGGTCAGCCCGCGCGCGATCAAGGAGACGTTCGTGCCGCCCCGCGACTACCGCTACCCGTTCCTGGGGCCCGACGCCGAGTAGCTCAGCCGCGCCCTGCTTTGTGGAGCTGGGCGTAGACGCTGCGCGCGACCTTCGCCGGCACACCGGGAACACCCTCGAGCTCGTCCGCCGTCGCGGCGAGCATCGCGTCGACCGAGCCGAAGTGGTTGAGGAGAGCCCGCCGCCGCGCCGGGCCGACGCCCTCGAGCTCGTCGAACAGCGAGGCGAACCCACGCGACTCGCGCCGCTGACGGTGGAAGCCGACGGCGAAGCGGTGTGCCTCGTCGCGGATCCGCTGCAGGAGCTGTAGGCCGGAGTCGTGCCGTGAGAGGACGACGGGCTTCGCGCGCCCTGGCACGAACACCTCCTCCTCGCGCTTCGCGAGCGCGATCACGGCGACGCGGGGCAGGTCGAACGCCTGCATCGCGGCGAGTGCCGCCGCGAGCTGGCCCTTGCCGCCGTCGACGACGACGAGGTTCGGCGTCGCGGCGAACGACTCGTCGTAGTCGTCCGCCGCCGGCCCGGCCGCGAGCCGCGCGAACCGCCGCGAAACCATCTCCCCCATCGCCGCGAAGTCGTCCATGCCCTCCTGACCGCGGATCCCGAACTTGCGGTAATGGGCCTTCTTCGGCAGCCCATCTTGGAAGACAACCAGCGAGCCGACGTTGTCCTGCCCCATAGCGGTCGAGATGTCGAAGCACTCGATGCGGAGCGGCAGCGACTCGAGGTTGAGCGTCTCGCGCAGCTGCTCGAGGGCCTCGACGCGGCGCAGCCGGCGCTGCTCGCCCTGCGCGAGGTCGCTCGTGAGCACGTGGAGCGCGTTCTCGTCGGCGAGCCGCTGCAGGCGGCGCTTCTCACCGCGCTCGGCCGTGCGGATCTCGACCCGCGCGCCGCGGCGCTCCGACAGCAGCTCGGCGAGGGCCGACAGGTCTCCCGCCTCACTCGGCACCACGATCTGCGGCGGCACGCTCGGCGCGCTGCCGTAGTACTCGAGCCCGAACGACTCGAGGATCGTCGTCACGTCCTGGCCGCCGACGTTCTCGAGATGGAAGGAGTGACGGTCGACCATCTTGCCGCCGCGCAGCGGGAAGATCTGCACGACGGCGCGGTCGCCCTCGGCAGCGAAGCCGATCACGTCCACCGTCCCGACCGACTGCCGCTCGACAGCCTGCCGCTCGACGAGGTGCTGGACGGCGTAGAGGCGATTGCGGTAGCGAGCCGCGTCCTCGAAGCGCTCCTCGGCCGCCGCCTCCTGCATCCGCCGCTCGAGCTCGCGCTGGATCGGCTTCACGTCGCCCGAGAGGAACTCGATCACGCCGTCGACGATGCCGCGGTAGTCCTCCTGCGACACGTAGCCGACGCACGGCGCCAGACAGCGGTCGATGTGGTAGTCGAGGCACGGGATCCCGCTGTGGCGGCCCGGCTTCGGCCCCTCGCAGGGCCGGTAACGGAAGACGCGGTTGAGGACGTCGAGCGTCTCGCGCACCTTCTTCGCGTTTGCGTACGGACCGAAGTACCAGACGCCGGGCCGGTGCCGCTCGCGCGTGAACATCACACGCGGGTACTCGTCCTCGACCGTGACCGCGATGTACGGGAACGACTTGTCGTCGCGCAGCCGAACGTTGAACGGCGGCCGGTGACGCTTGACGAGGTTCTGCTCCAGGTGGAGCGCCTCGACCTCGCTGCCGGTGACGATCACCTCGACGTTCGCGACGCGTGCCGGCAGGCTGCGGATCTGCGCGCGCCCGTCCGTCGTCTTCTGGAAGTACGAGCGGACCCGCGGCCGTAGCGACTTCGCCTTGCCGACGTAGAGGACGTCGCCGTCCGCGTCCCGGAACAGGTAGACGCCCGGCTTCGCCGGTAGTGACTTCAGCTGGTTTTCGACGCGGGCGGCCACGACGGCCACCGTAGCCAAGGCCTAGACCGCTGCCGCCACCGGTTCGGGCGCGGCTCCCGCGACGAGCTCGCCGTCCTGGTAGACGCGCTCGATCCGCCCGGCGAGGTCGCTGAAGTCGAACGGGTCGCCCGAAACGACAACCAGGTCACCGCGCTTGCCCGGCTCGATCGTGCCAAGAGTGCTGCTGAGCCCCATCAGCTCGGCGGCGGTCCGCGTTGTCGCGACGAGCACGTCCTCCGGGCTCATGCCTCCGTTCGCCATCAGCTGGAGCTCCTCGAGGTTCGTGCCGTGCGGCACGACTCCGGCGTCAGTGCCCATCGCCACCTTGACGCCCGCCTCGACCGCACGCCGGAACGAGTCGCGGTGGGCCTCGATAACCTCGCGCGCCTTGGTCACGGCCACCTCGGGGATCGACGCGCCTGCGTCGGCCGCCTTGATCACACCATGCGGCGCGACGAGCGTCGGAACGAGATATGCGCCGTGCTCGAGCATGAGCACGATCGCCTCGTCGTCGAGGTAGATGCCGTGCTCGATCGAGCGTACGCCGGCACGGACGGCGTTCTTGATCCCCACCGTGGACTGGGCGTGCGACATCACCCAGAGCCCCGCAGCGCGCGCCTCCGCGACGATCGCCTCGATCTCCTCGACGTCGAAGCCAGGCTGCTGGGGCTTGTCGCGCGGAGAGAGGACACCGCCAGAGGTCGCGATCTTGATCACCTCGGCACCGGCCCTCACAAGCTCGCGCACCTTCCGCCGCATCTCGTCCGGCCCGTCGACGATCGAGCTCGGTACGCCCGGATAGGCGGGGAAGATCTCGGCCTGGGCGCCCGAGGGGAGCCAGCCGTCACCGTGCCCGCCCGTCTGGCTGAGCATCGTGATCGAGATCTGCACGCGCGGCCCGGCGATGATCCCCTCCTCGAGGGCCTGCTTGACGCCGAGGTCGGCGCCGCCGGCGTCGCGGACAGTCGTTATGCCGAGGCGAAGCGTCGCGTCGAGATTCCGGATCGCGTCGTAGAAACGATACGAGAACGGCTCCTGCATCAGCTTCCAGAAGTCGACGTGACCGAACATCACGTGCACGTGGGTGTCGAAGAGCCCCGGCAGGAGCGTCGACCCGCCGACGTCGACCTGCTCGTCGCCGTCCAGGCCCACACCGACCTCTTCAATGCGGCCGTCGACTACCGCAACGTCGGCCTCTGCGACCGCCGCGCCGGTCCCGTCGAAGACGCGTCCGCCGGCGAATACCGTTCTCACCTCGGCTCCTTTCGCTCGCTCGCCCCGGGAAGGCCAAGCCTACCGCCGTGGCTAGCATTCGAGCCCGTGGAGGGCCAGTACGTCGCGTACACGTTCTACCGAGTCGATCCGGCGTGGCGGCGCCTGATGCCGTCCGACGCACGCCAGGCCCAGAAGGAGGAGTTCGCGGAGGTGGTGGACTCGTTCGGCGAGCGCTTCGAGCACCTGCGCCCGTACACCACGGCGGGCGTGCGGCCGGACACCGAGTTCTTCCTCTGGAAGATCACCGACCGGTACGACGACCTCGAGGAGCTCGGCGCCGCGCTGAACGGAACGGCGCTCGCCGGCTGGCTCGATACGCCGTACTCGTACCTCGCGACGACGAAGGCTTCGCAGTACACGAGCGCCCGCAAGGCGCGCAAGATCACGCCGCGCGGCCTCCCCTACCTCGTCGTCTATCCGTTCACGAAGGTGCGGCCGTGGTACGCGCTGCCCGAGGAGGAGCGGCAGCAGGCGATGGACGAGCACATCCGCATCGGCCGGGAGGAGTTCCCCGGGATCAAGAACCACACGACGTACTCGTTCGGAATCGACGACCAGGAGTTCATGACCGCGTTCGAGTGCGAGGAGCCGGCCGACTTCATGCACCTCATGCTCCGCCTGCGCCACAGCGAAGCCTCGCGCTACACCGAGCGGGACACGCCGATCTTCGTCGGCCGCTACCTGGCGATCCGCGAGGCGCTTGCCGCGCTCGACGGCGCCTCCGCGCGCGTCGAAGCCTGACCGGCCGCCACGAGACCGGCATGCCAGCCTGGCGCGCGGCCTCCCGCCGGCGGCTCCACCGCTTCGACGCTCACGCCGCTGCTCACGAGAAGCCACGCCACGAGCGAGTTCGAGTTCCACATGTCGTGCGTGCCCAGTTCGTCACGGCCCCAGACGCGAGTCGGCACCGACGGTACGAGCTCGAGCAGGCGGCGAGCAGCCCCAACGTCTTCGGTCAGGCGGCGAGGGCTGTCGACCGCCTCGGCAACGTCGGGGATCGTGCCTCCGCGCCAGCAGCGCACCTCGTAGCGGAAGATCCGGAAGCGGCGGAACAGGCCGCTCCCGACGGCTCCCTCGGCCACCACTCCGCGCAGGGCGGAGTCGCCGGCCGGGGTCGGAGTCATCTCGATGACGTATCGTCCCTCCGGCACGTCCACCTCGAGCCCGGCGTGATAGAGGTCGAGCGGCGCGCGGCCGGCGAGCCGCGCCACCACCCATTCGTAGACCCGCCCGTTGAGCCGCACCGAGTGGCCGCCCGCTCCTAGCGGGAGCCAGTAGAGATCGACGTATGCCACAGCCGGAGCTTCGTCTGCCCAGGCGCAGGCTCGCATCCGTGACTATCCGCAAGTGGCGGCCGGAAAACTGCTAAGTCGAAAAGCGCTCGATCAGACGTAGGTGTGCTGGTCGCGCCAGGTGCGCCACATCGCGATCCCGCAGAGAGCGAGGATCGCGACGAAGGCGAGGATCTGGTAGCCGACCGCGCCGCCGTACCAGTAGAGGCCGACGTCGGCGACCGCCACGACCGCCGCGCCGTAGAAGACCCACTGCGCGCGCGACGACCACATCGAGATGCCCTCTCGCTGCTCGCGCCAGGTGAGGAAGATGAAGTACGCGATTGCGAGAACGAAGGCGACGCGCGCGAGGATGTAGAGCGCGGTCAGGGTCTGCTCGAGCTGGAAGACGACGACCAGCCCGGCGATCGCCGCGATGATCAGCAGGCCCCGCAGGAACGGGTTGATACGCGAGAAGAAGCTCATGTGGCGGTCAAGTACGCCCGCACCGCGAGCGCTCCTGCCACCAAGGTAGCGCCGGTGAACCACGCGAGCCGTCCGCGCCGCTCGGTGGGCGCGTACATCCAGGGAGCTAGGACGGCGAGCAGCGACAGCGTCCCGTAGAGGTAATGCAGCCGGTCAGCCGCGCGACGGTGGTCGGAGAGAAGCAGCAGCCCGATCCCGACCTGCGCGATGAGCAGCGTCTGGGCGAGCGCCAGGAGGTGCGTGAGCAGCCCACGCGGCTCACTGCGGCGGTAGTACGTCCAGGCTCCCGCCGCTGCCGCCCCGAACGTCGCAGCGAGGACCGCGAACGCGACGGCATGGTGGACGCCGACCATGGCCGGCGCAGCCTACCGGCGCCGGTTACTCGCTCTCGGTCTGGCCGGGATCGGGCGCGGGGACAGGCGGTGTCCCCTCGTCGGGGGGCGGGTACGGCTCCGGGACCCGAGCCGGCTCGGGCGGATTGCCCTCGTCCGGCGGCGGATACGGAGGGCTCGGCTCGTTCGGCGTGACCATGATTGTGTCCTGTACCGGTAGACGCGCGCGCCTAATCCTCTCGTCGGCACCCGCAAGCCGCTCCGCGAGCTCGTCCTCGATGCGCTTCCCCTCCTGCTCGAGCTCCACGAGACGCTCCCGGGCCTGCTTCTCCGCGGCTTTGTCTCCCCGCCAGACGGCATCGCCGAGCGCCTGGAGCGCAGGGCCGCGCTCGACGGAGATCGCGTCGAGCCGGGACCTCGTGCGCCAGCGGCTGAGCGACGCGTCGAGCCTCGTGCGCCACACCTCCGCGGTGGTCGCGGCGTGCGCGCGACCGTCGGCCGCCAGGCGCGAGGAATGCTCCATCCAGGCGTCGGCACTGCGACGGGTCGCCTCCCCGAGCGCGGCGAGCAGGATGATCGCCAGCAGCAGCATGACGATCCCCCACGCCCAACCTCGGGTCGCGAACAGGCCGATGGCGGCGCCGAACGCGGCGAAGCCCAGGCAGAGGAGGACGAAGCGCGCGGGCAGCCCGAGCCAGCGCCGCTCGACGTTCTCCCGCACGACGGGGCCGGCAAGAGTCTCGACGGGAGGCAGATCGCTTACGGAAGTGCCGCAGCTCGAGCAGAAGCGCGCGCCGGGCGCGAGCTCCTCGCCGCAATTACGGCACGCGCTCTCCTCGATCGGCGACGCGCTCATGCTGGGCCTCTTCCCCGCCCTCGAGCGCTCGTAACACCTCTGCAGCCCGCCTGCGGAGCGGCCCCACCTGCGCGCGGTAGTCCTCGTCCGAGACCTTGCCCGTGCGGTGGTCGAACTCGAGCTCCTTCAGCGCTGCGAGCGCGCGATCCCGCTCCTCGGCGAGCGCGAGCCGCTTCCGCGCCTCCGGGGCGAGCTCGTCGAGCCGGTCGCTCGCGGGAGACGGGTCGCGGAGGAACGGACGCGCGACGAAGACGACGGCGGCGACCGCGAGCATCGCGCCGACGGCGAGCGCCCAGCCCATCAGTGCTCCCCCGGTGGGTGTTGGCGTGTTACTGGCGCGCGAAAAGCAAGGGAGGCAAGGACGCAGGGAGCCTCGATAGCCGAAGCTATCGGGGCGATTGAGGACGCCGCATCGCGCCGCTTTGCAGCCGCCAGGAACATGCAGGACACCCGCCGGGGGAGCACTCTAGATTCCCGCTGGAGCCGCGCCCGCGGCGTACCGCGCAGCGAGCCGCCGCTGCTCGACCGCGTCGGGCCACATCGCGATCAGCGCGCCTGCGACGAAGACGAAGCCGGCGACCCAGATGAGGTTGACGAGCGGCTTCACGAACACCTTCACGTCGATCATGTTCGTGTGCTTCCCTGCGAGCTGCGCGGTCGTGAAGACGTCTCCGAGCGAGCGCGGGTCGTGGTAGATCGACGCTTCGTTCGAAGGCCCCTCGATCGCGTAGTTGTTCATCCCAGGGTTGAGGCGGAAGCGCTCCCCGTGGCCGGAGACCGCGAGGAGAGCCCGGAAGCCGGTGTAGTTCGACCCCTTCACGCCGTTCAGCCCGGTGTACGTGAGG
>Ga0075434_100004584_pt1 | contig 12478 bp, 10 predicted proteins | sample RhiMethybrSRZTD3_FD_75298 | JGI IMG/M metagenome (GOLD analysis project Ga0075434, IMG submission 75298) | Populus rhizosphere microbial communities from Tennessee, USA - Rhizosphere MetaG P. TD hybrid SRZTD3 | ecosystem: Host-associated > Plants > Roots > Rhizosphere > Soil | place: USA... | reverse complement strand
ACGGTCAGCACGCATGAGGGGGTGCCGGTGTCCGTCGAGCTGCCCCAGCGGGTGGTTCTCGAGGTGACCGAGACCGAGCCCACCGTCAAAGGACAGACCGCCGCCTCCTCCTACAAGCCGGCGATCCTGAACAACGGCCTGCGCGTGATGGTCCCGCCCCATATCAGTATCGGCACCCGCGTCGTGGTCATGACCGGGGACGGCTCCTACGTGGAGCGCGCCAAGGACTGAGGCCCCGTTGCCGTCGCCTCAGCCAAAGCTCATCGGCTCTGCAGCGCCCGAGCTTCTCCACCGCGCCCGTTGGCCAGCCCCTCGGACCGTTCCTCGGACTGCACCCCCTGTCGCCCCTGGCCTCACCCCCCTGGCCTCACCCCCCTGGCCTCACCCCGCTGGACCCACCCCATGGCCCCACGCCCCTTAGCCCGAAATGCGCAGCGGCCGACCGCCCTGACGGGAGCCAGGTCAACCCCGACCACGGCGGCCCACACGGGCGACCCACCGGAGCGGGCCGCGCGGGCGTCGGCCCCCCGCGATTGCCAAGCCAAAACGCCCAGGGCTCAGCCAATCCTAGCCGAGACACTCGGGCCGAGCGCGCGGAGGCGCGTTGGCAGCTCCAGCAACGGAGCCGGGCAGCGATCCCGCAATTTACGCCAAACCTGCCTGCCTCGGCCCCTGCGCTTGCCGAGCCGCGACATTGTGGGTTAGCAAATAGCTGCAATGCCACGCGGTGCGGGGCTCGTGCGGCCGTTGAGAAGCCGAAGAGGCCCCGCCAGGGAGGAAAGCATTGAACAACGAGGTCGTCTCGACCCTCGCCGCCAGGCCGTCCGCTCGCCCCGCCACAGCCGCCGTCGCCGAGAAAGGCTCGCGGCCGTTGGTGGAGATCGACGACCTCCACGTGCAGTTCACCACCTCGCATGGCACCGTTCGGGCCGTGGAGGGGCTCAGTTACTCCGTCCACCCCGGCGAGATGGTGGCAATCGTCGGGGAGTCGGGCTCCGGCAAGTCGGTATCGGCGTTGGCCGTCATGCAGCTCTTGCCCGCGGGCAGCGCGCGCATTCCCAGGGGCTCGGTCCGCTTCGACGGCCGTGAACTGCTGCAGCTTTCCGACGAGGAGATGCGTCGCATCCGCGGCCGGGAGATCGCCATGATCTTCCAAGAGCCCATGACCTCGCTCAATCCGGTATTGAGGATCGGGCTCCAGATCATGGAGCCGCTCGCCATTCACTTAGGCATGGATGAGAAAGCCGCACGCGCCCGGGCCGTCGAGCTCCTCACCCTCGTCGGCATCACCGATCCGGAAAGCCGCCTCCAACAGTATCCCCATCAGCTCTCGGGCGGCATGCGCCAGCGGGTGATGATCGCCATCGGCCTCTCGTGCAATCCCAAGTTGCTGATCGCAGATGAGCCGACCACCGCTCTCGACGTCACCATCCAGGCGCAGATCCTGGAGCTGATGAAGGATCTGTCGCGCCGGCTCGGCATCGCCATCGTCATCATCACGCACAACCTAGGCATCGTGGCGCGCTATGCCGACCGGGTAAACGTCATGTATGCCGCGCGCCTGGTGGAGAGCGGCACCGCCGAACGCGTATTTGCGCGCCCCTTGCATCCCTACGCCCGCGGACTATTGAGCGCAGTGCCGCGGCTCGATCGTGGCCGCTCCGCCAAGTTGTCGACGATCGATGGAGCGCCGCCGAACCTGCTCAACCCCCCCTCGGGCTGCCGCTTTCGCCCGCGCTGCCGCTTTGCCATCGAGCGGTGTCTCACCGATCCAGCCCTGGCCCTGGGAGAGCGGGACCATCAGGCGGCGTGCCATCGCCTGGCCGAGATCGAGGCGCTCGACCCGCCATCGCCACGGACGCAATCGACGTCAAAGTCGGCCATCAATGACCAGCCACCGGTCGCCATCCTCGACGTCAAGGGCGCAAAGAAATATTTCCCCGTCCGGATGGGCTTTCTGCGCCCACCCAAGCTGGTGCGCGCCGTCGATGATGTGACCATTGATATCCGCGCCGGCGAGACGCTGGGGCTCGTTGGCGAGTCAGGCTGCGGAAAGTCCACGCTCGGCCGCTTGGTATTGCGCCTCGACGATCCGACGGGTGGGGAGATTCGCTTCGAGAGCAGCGATTTGGCCAGGCTCGATCGCGATGCCATGATCGCGGTGCGCAAGAAAATGCAGGTGATCTTCCAGGATCCCTACTCCTCCCTCAATCCCCGCATGACCGTGGGCCAGATCATCGCCGAGCCAATCCGCGTGCATGGGATCCTGCCAAAAGCCCAGATTTCTGATCGCGTCGCCGAATTGCTGCAGCTTGTTGGGCTCTTCCCCTACATGGCACTGCGCTACCCGCACGAGCTGTCGGGCGGACAGCGCCAGCGCGTCGGCATTGCCAGGGCCTTGGCGGTCAACCCGCGCGTGATCGTCTGCGATGAAGCCGTGTCAGCGCTCGACGTATCGATCCAGGGCCAGGTCATCAACCTGCTTGAGGACCTGCAATACAAGCTTGGCCTCACCTACCTGTTCATCGCCCATGACCTCGCCGTGGTGCGGCACATCTCGAGCAAGGTCGCCGTGATGTATCTGGGCCGCATCGTCGAATACGCCCCGGCGGACGCGCTGTTCGCCAACCCGAAGCACCCCTACACGCGCGCTCTGCTGGCCGCAGCCCCAGTCCCCGATCCCGTGATCGAGCGCACGCGGCCGCGCACCATCATCAAGGGGGAGCTGCCAAGCCCGCTCAATCCGCCAAAAGGCTGCGTGTTCCATCCGCGCTGTCCGTTGGCCACGCAGGAATGCCGGCAAGGCGTGCCGGCCGCGCGCGAGCTCGCACCCGGCCACGCGGTCGCGTGCATTCACGCGTGAGAGGCGCACCAGGCGTGGCCGGCTTCGGACAGGGCCCAATCATGAAAAGACTTGCCGGCGCTGTGATGGGGTGCGCGGCGCTGATGGTCGCGACCAGCCTTGCTCACGCGCAACAGCCCAAGCACGGCGGCACGCTCAACTTCGCCGTCGTCGCTGAGCCGCCAAACTACGACTGCCACGCCAGCACCACGTTCGCCCTCATTCACCCCATCGCGCCACACTATTCGCTGCTCGTGAAGTTCGATGGCGAAGGCTACCCCAAGGTGATCCCGGACCTGGCCGAGAGCTGGACCGTCGCGCCCGACGGCATGACGCTGACCTTCAAGCTCAAAGGGCCGGTGCAGTTCCACGACGGCTCGCCTCTCACCTCCGCGGACGTCAAGGCAAGCTATGAACGCATCATCAACCCGCCGCCTGGCGTCGTATCGATCCGCAGATCCTACTACGCCGACCTCGCGGTGGAAGCGCCAGACCCAGCTACGGTGATCTTCAAGCTGCGCAACCCGATGGCCGGCGTGCTGGAGGCGCTGGCCTCGCCCTTCAATTGCATTTATAGCGCCGCCAAGCTGAAGGTGAACCCGCGCTACCCAGAGACCGAGATCATGGGCTCGGGGCCCTTCACCCTCCTGGCCCATGTGCGCGGCACCAGTTGGGAAGGTCGGCGCTTTGCGGGCTACTTCGAGGAGGGCAAACCCTATCTCGACGGCTACAAAGCCTTCTTCGTGAAGTCGAACGGCGTTGTCCCCGGCATCCTTGGCGGCCAATTCGATGCCGAGTTCCGCGGCCGCAATCCCTCCGAGAAGGCGCAGCTGCTCGCCAAGATGAAGGATAATTTGGCGGTGTTTGAAAGCAGCTGGGTCAACAACCTAATGATCGTATTCAACACCAAGCGCAAACCCTTCGATGACGTGCGCGTGCGCCAGGCGTTGAGCCTGGCGATTGATCGTTGGGGTGGCTCGGAGGCGCTCGCGAAGATATCGGTCCTCAAGTACGTGGGCGGGGTCATGCGCCCGGGCTACGCGATGGCGCTGCCCGAAGAAGAACTCGTCACGTTGCCCGGATTTTCCAAGGACATCGCCAAGTCGCGCGAGGAGGCGAAGACGTTGCTCGAGGAGGCAGGCGCAAGCGGCCTGCAATTTAAGCTTCTCAATCGCAACATCGCCGAGCCCTACACGCCTGGTGGCATCTATTCGATCGACCAGTGGCGCCGCATCGGCGTGACTGCCACGCACGAGCAGCTCGAGACCAAACTCTACCAGGATCGCGTGGCGGCGGGTGATTTCGACGTGGCCGTTGAATTCCAGGCCGACTTCATGGATGACCCCACGGCGCAGTTTTCCAAGTTCCTCACCAAGAACGCATCGCCCAGCGGTTACTCCGGGCACGCTGATATTAAGCTCGACGACATGTATGACCGGCAGCGGCGCAGCATCGATCCAGCGGAACGCACAAGGATCGTGCGCGAAATGGAACGCTACGCGCTCGTGCAAGCCTATAACGTGCCGCTCCTGTGGTGGCAGCGCAGCATCGTCAACCACAAGAAGATCAAAGGTTGGTACATGACGCCAAGCCACTATCTCTGGCAGGACTTGTCAACCGTCTGGCTCGATCAATAGGCCCCTGCTGCCTGCGGACCCACCGCCTGGCGGTCGCGTGGTGCGGATGCGCCCGCGCTCAGTCCTGGTATAGTGCAACCCGATGGTCTGGTACGCGACCCGTCAACTGCTCCTGGTGATCCCGACGCTGGCGGGCGTCGCGGTGGCCGTGTTCTTTCTCATCCGCGTTATGCCCGGCGACGTCGTGGTCGTGAAGCTGCGCGCAGACGGAGCTGCGGTCTCAGAGGAGACAATCCAGGCGGAGCGCAAGCGGTTGGGCCTCGATAAGCCGCTCTACGAGCAGTTCGCCGAGTACATGCTGGGTTTGCCGCGCCTCGACCTCGGCAAGTCGCTGTGGACCGGGGAGCCGGTCATCAAGGAGATCGTGCTTCGCATGCCTGTCTCCTTCCAGATCGCGCTCATGGCCGGCATCATTGCCGTACTGATTGCCATCCCGCTCGGCACAATCTCCGCACTCTACCGCGATACCTGGATCGACCATGCCGTGCGGGTGGTGGCCGTGTCCGGGCTTGCCATCCCCTCGTTCTGGCTCGGCATGCTGATCATCCTGGGGCTGCTATCGCTCTTCAACTGGCTGCCCAAAATCGGCTACGTGCCGCTCTGGGAGGATCCGATCGCCAATCTGTCGGTGACCATCTGGCCCGCCGCGTCGGTGGGCTATCGCTATGCCGCAGTGGCAACGCGCATGATGCGCTCCTCACTGCTCGAAGTGATGCGCGAGGATTACATCCGCACGGCACGCGCCAAAGGCGTTTGGACCCGACTGATCATGCGCCGGCACGCGCTGCGCAACGCCCTGCTGCCGGTGGTGACCGTCATTGGGCTCGAATTTGCCTTCCTGATCGGCGGCCTCGTGGTCACCGAGCAGGTGTTCAACATCAACGGCATCGGCAAGCTGTTCGTGGACGCTACTGCCCGCGGCGACTTCAATTTGATCCAGGGATTGGTGCTGCTGATCGCCACCATCTTCGTGCTCGTCAACCTGCTCGTGGATCTCATCTACGGCTGGCTCGACCCGCGCATCCGCTTGCGCTAGAGCAATCGCATGGCCGTCGTCGTCACCCCTTCCACTCCTGTCGATACGCTGCCCAAGCGTCCCAATGCGCTTTGGCAGTTCATCAAAACCCAGCCGCTCGGGCTCGTCGGCTTCCTGATCATCGCCCTCTATGTCGTGTGCGCCTTCGGCGCCAACTGGATCTCGCCTTTCGACCCCGAGGCGATCGATTTCAGCGCCATGCTGACAAGCCCAGGCGGTGAGCATTGGTTCGGTACCGACCAATACGGGCGCGACGTGTTCTCGCGCATCGTCTACGGTTCGCGCACCGCGCTGGCGGTGGGGATCATTTCCGCAGTGGCCGGCTGCACGCTCGGTGCGCTGCTGGGGGCTGCGTCCGGCTACTTCGGCGGCCGCATCGACAACGCCATCCAGCGCCTGGTCGACATCATGCTGTCATTCCCGATCATCGTGCTGGCAATGGTGGTGGTGGCGGTGCTGGGCAAGCGGCAGTGGCTCGGCATCGACTTCAATCTGATTGCCGCCATCACCCTGCCGATCGTACCCAGGATGGAGCGGGTGGCAAGGGCGTCCACGTTTTCGATCGTCGCCATGCCCTTCATCGACGCAGCGCGCGCGGCAGGCTTCGGTCACACGCGCATCATCCTGCGCCACATCACCCCCAATATTGTCGCCCCCTACCTCATCATGGTATCGGCCTCCATGGCGCAGGCGATCCTGTTGGAGGCAAGCCTATCGTTCTTGGGCCTCGGTGTCACAGAGCCCACACCGGCCTGGGGGCTGATGCTCTCGGGCGCGAGCGCCGACTTCTACCAGACCGCGCCATGGATGATCGTGTTTCCGGGCCTCGCCATCACGCTTGCCGTCTTTGCCTTCAACCTGTTCGGCGACAGTTTGCGCGACTGGCTCGACCCGAAGCTCAAGAGCTGAGGCTCCCTCGGGGCCGGCGGCACGCTCCGCCTACACGCCCAACGCCCTGCGCACCGCGAACACCTCCATGATGCGCGCACCCTTGTGTGGGCCATCGCACACGAACTGCCACCGACCCTCGCTATAGGTATCACACAGCTTCACGCCCTTGATCAGCACCCAATGGCCCTCTTTGCCCTTGTGGATGGCCAGGATGTAGTGGATCCAGGCGTTGCGCGGCTTCTGCATCCACGACCACAGTGACGGCCGCTCCTTGCGTGGAACCCGCAGGTAGCTCTCGGTGAGCTCCATGGTGTAGCCGAAGTGGGCGAGAGCTGCGGCCACCTCTTCAGCGTCCGTGCCGCGCACGATAGGCTTGCGGGCGGGCGAGACATCGCGCACAGCGCGGATCTCCTGCTCCACCCGGCTCACCGAATAGCCGGTAATGGCCGAAAGCACGATGGGCCCGCAGAAGGCCGTACGGCCCGTGTCGTTGCGCGCCTCGTTGAGGCTCGACGTCAGTCGAGCCGCGCCCTCGTCGAGGAGTGACATGGAAGACGTCCCCCGAAAGCCAAATCGGTTGGTTAAGCGAATCTTTCCACGCACCCCTTAACGAAACGTTTATCCAACCGTTGCCAACGCCCGCTCTGCGCCACCACCTGGGTGCCAAACCCCGTCTGGGACCTCTGTTGTGGCGCGAGGTTACACATTCGTAATTTTGGTCCCTGGACGATCTCTGGCTAAGGTCGCGCCCTCGGTGCCAACGCCAATCCCGGTGGCGCGCAACGCAGCCTCAGGTGCCCAATGCACATAACAAGACGCCGATGGAATACCTGCGGACTGCCCCTGCTGCTGGCGCTGGCCATTGGCACCACCGGTGCGAGCCCGGCTCTCGCGCAGACTCCAGCCGTGCCGCGCAGCGGTGCCCCCGCACAGGGCACATCGGCTGGCGAGAAGGCGGATCTCTCACGTCTGTTTCCGCCCGATGCCCTATCGCGACGCACGCTCGTTCGGGGCGACAAGACCATCCCCTACACGGCAACCGCCGGCACCTTGCCGCTCCTGAACGCCAAGGGCGAGATCAGCGCCCGCATCTTCTTCGTCGCCTACGCCAGCGAGGAGAAAGCGCCCGATCGCCCGATAACGTTTGTGTTCAACGGCGGACCTGGCGCCAGCTCGGCCTATCTGCATCTGGGCGCGATGGGTCCGCGCGCCATCAGCTTCTCCGGCAACGGTGCCGCCGCGGTGCAGCCCGTCGAACTGGTCGACAACCCCGATACCTGGCTCGACTTCACCGACCTCGTCTTTGTCGATCCGGTGGCCACGGGCTACAGCCGTAGCGCAGCCGGCACGGACGAAGCAGACAAGGCCTTCTTCGGCGTCGACAAAGATGCCGATGCGATGGCGGATTTTGTGCGCCTTGCGCTCACCCGGTTGGGACGCACGCTGGCACCGGTATTCCTAGCCGGCGAGAGCTACGGGGGGTTCCGGGTGGCGCTGCTCGCTCATCGACTTGTCGCCAACGGCGCGGCGGTCAAGGGCGTGGTCATGATTTCGCCGGCGCTGGAGTTTTCCATGTTGCGCGGCAACCCCTACGCGCAGCTGCCCCTCGCGCTGGCGCTTCCTTCAATTGCCGCCACGCATCTGGAGCGCCGTGACGGCGCGGAAGGCTCGCTCGCTGTCCTGCCGGAGGTCGAGCGCTTCGCGCGCTCAACCTATCTTGTGCACCTCGCGGCAGGGCAAAAGGCCGATGCGGAGATCGACAGCACCCTGGCACGCTATACGGGACTGACCGCGGAGACCATCCGCAGCCACCTGAGCCGGGTGTCGATGCGCACTTTCACACACGAATACGAAGCGCGCGGTGACCGCGTGCTCAGCCGCTACGACGGCACGGTCAGCGTCCCGGTGCCGCGCCGCGGCAACATCCACTTCGATCCGATCCTCGACGCCGCCGTCACCGCGCTGACGCCAGCCTTCACCCACTATGCCAGCGCCGAGCTCGGCTATCGCACCGACCTGGAATACCACCTGCTCAACCGCTCTGTGAGCGGCCGTTGGGACTTCGGCACCTCGCCGACGCATCAGGGTTTTGCCGGTGCGCTGGAAGAGTTGCAGATGGCACGCGCCCAGATCCCGACACTGGGCGTGCTCATCGCCCACGGCTACACGGACCTCGTCACCCCCTACGCAGTCTCGCAATACCTGGTCGATCAGCTCTCGCCGCTCGAGGGCGCTAGGCCCGTAGAGCTCAAGCTCTACCGTGGCGGGCACATGATGTACTTGCGCCCGACTTCCCGCAGCGCGTTCACCCAGGACGCCCGCAGTTTCTATCGCAGTGTGCTCAAGGGGCCGTGATGGCGATGTTCGCTCAATCGAGCCCGAGCTGCTTGACGCCGAGGTTGCGGAAGAGCGCCTTCAAAATGCTTTCATCCTTGGCCATCGACGGCGTCTCGTTCTTGACGTAGTCGAACACCTTGCCATCCTTGAGGCCGTATTGGGCAACGTGGTCGACCGACCCGTGCGGGCCAAAGTAGACCGCCACCACCCGACGATCCTTCTCTTTGGCTGCGAAGAACGCGGTTTGACCCTCCACGCTGGAGATGTAGTAGTAGGCCGTGCCCGTGCCGACCGACGCCGTCGTGGTGGGCGTGCCGAGGCTGGTCTTCACCTGCTCGGCGCTCATGCCGGGAGAAATTTGCGCCAGGTCGTTTTCTTGGAAGAGGTGGCCGTGCTTGGTGACCGTCTCCGCACACCCCGTGCACAGGATCGCAACCAGAGCCGCAAGCGCTAGGCTGCGCCGCGGGATGCGCCCCTGCACCGCAAACGCAACGGCTCTCGATCGACCCGCCTCGTGTGCGCTACAGACACGCCGCATGGTTTGCCGTCGTTCCCCGAGAATCGCTTGTGCCCAAGCGCTGCCATGGGGCTAGCGCAATGCCGGTCAAATGGCAACGCGCCGCGCCCCCCAACGCCCGTCCCGCGACCCTACCGCGTCGGCAACCGTCGCCAGATCAAGGAAAAAGACCCCGATGCTCGCCTGGCTGAAGAGCGGTCGCGAACGCCGGCAAGTTGCACGCTCACTTTATGGCTCGAGTGTGACCGCGGCACGGGCAGCCACCTTCTATGCCAAGTGGGGCGTGCCCGATACGCTGGCAGGCCGCTTCGAGATGATCGCCCTGCACGTGGCGCTGCTCCTGCACCGGCTCGCCTCGGTGAAGCCGCCCGACCGTCGGCTCAGCGTCGCCCTGACGGAAGCGTTCGTGGTCGACCTGGACGACAGCATGCGCGAGCTGACGTTCGGCGATCTGGCGGTGCCCCGCGAAATCAAGCGCGCCACGGCTGCGCTCTTTGACCGCCATGGCGCCTATCTTGCGGCGTTGGCGGGGAATTCCGATATCTCCCTTGCCGATGCCCTCAAGGCGCAGCTGGCCTACCTCGGCGCCGGCGCGCTGCAGAGCCACCGGCTCTCGGATTATGTTGAGAGGTGCGCCAGAGCCCTTGACGCGCAGCCGACGGCGCAGATCCTTGCGGGCCGGGTCGAATGGCCGGACCCCGCAGCAATGTGAACCCTTGGGCTGGACTTGCCCGCATGAAACCTCGTGCCTGAAGTCTCCTGCTATGGACTGAACCCTCGAGCATGAACCTTCTCGGGCCTTGGCGATGAAGCCCAACACCACCACGACAGAGCTCACCTGGGAGCACGCCGTGCGCGACGTGCCTCCCTCGGGGATCACGGGTGTGCGCGATGCCAGCCCCGACGAACTCGCCGCCATCGCCCGCGCGCTTGGCCTCATCGCCTGTACGAGCCTGCGGGTGCACTATGCGATCCAACCGATGTCAGGCGAGCGCTACCGGCTTTCGGGTCGGCTCCACGCCGAGGTGACCCAAGCGTGTGTCGTCACGCTCGACCCGGTTGAGGGCACGCTTGAGGAGAGCTTCGAGGCCACGTTCTGGCCGCGCGAGGCCATGCCCGAGCCCGAGAGCGGGGAGCTCGCCATCGACGATGCGCCCGAGCCGGAACCGATCGTGGCGGGCCAAATTGCCGTTGGCCGTGTCGTCTTCGAGAGCCTCGCCGCGGCCCTCGAGCCCTATCCGCGCAAGCCCGGTGCCGTTCTCGACTGGCAGGCCCCCTTGCCCGCCGACGCCGCCGCAACGACTGCCACTAGTCCCTTTGCAGTTCTGGCCAATCTCAAGACCAAGAGCTGAGGACGTGCGTGCCGCTGCCTCGCGCGGGATGCGCGCCCCCCGCTTGCGGCCGAGAATCTGGTTGTCTCGCGGCCCCAACCGGCTATGGTCGATCGTCTTTGGGGGCGACCGCGGTTAGAACCGGGGCCCGCCGGGCCAGCGGTCGGGCCTGTCGGGCCACGGCGGCGGACAAGGAATCATGCCAGCACCGCGGACCATTTCGCTTGACGCCATGGGAGGCGATGCGGGTCCTGCCGTGGTGGTGCCCGGCGCCGCCATTGCGCTCGAGCGCCATCCGGGCCTGCGCTTTCTCCTCTTTGGGGATGCAGCCCGCATCAATCCGTACCTGGAGGCGCATCCCGCGCTCCTTGCGCGCTCGCGCATTGTGCACACGGACGGGGTGGTGGAGATGCGGGACAAGCCGAGCCAGGCCCTGCGTCGGGGCCGCAGCTCCAGCTTGTGGCTGTCCCTCGAGGCCGTGCACAAGGGCGACGCTGATTTCATGGTCTCGGCCGGCAATACCGGTGCACTGATGGCCATGGCCAAGCTCGTTTTGACCACCATGCGCGGTATCGACCGTCCGGCGATTGCCGGCCAATGGCCCACGCTGCGCGGCACCTGCATCGTCCTCGACCTCGGCGCCAACATTGGCGCCACCGCCGGGCAGCTCACGGAGTTTGCCATGATGGGCGCCGCGATGGCGCGCGCCATCCTGCACGTCGAGCGGCCGCGGGTGGGTTTGCTCAACATCGGCGTGGAGGAGATCAAGGGCATCGAAGAGGTCAGGCAGGCCAATGCTTGGCTCAAGGAAAATGAGTTCGGCATTGAGTATTGCGGCTTCGTCGAGGGCGACCAGATCGGCCAGGGGATCGCCGATGTCATCGTCGTGGAGGGCTTCGCCGGCAACATCGCTCTCAAGACGGCAGAAGGCACGGCCAAGCAGATGGCAGCGTGGATCCGCGAGGCCTTTTCCAACTCCCCCACTGCCAAGCTCGGGGGGCTGTTGGCGCAAACCGGGCTGCGCGCTCTGAGGGATCGGATGGATCCTCGCCGCTTCAACGGCGGGCCGTTTCTCGGCCTCAACGGCATCGCCATCAAAAGCCATGGGGGCACCGACGCCCTCGGCTTCGCCAGCGCCATCGAAGTTGGCTACGAAATGGCCGACAGCCGCGTCATCGAGCGGCTGGCCTCCGATCTCGACGCGCTCCACGGCAAGCTAGGTGAGCCGCAACAGGCCCGCGGCTCGTCATGACGATCCATTGCGACAAACCCTTTGCCATTTGCGGGCGGGTCGGCCCCGCCTTGCGCGCCAGTGTGAGGTGAGACGTGGCATTTATTCGATCCGTGATCCGCGGGGTCGGCGCCCACCTGCCCAAGCGCATTTTGACCAACGACGACCTCGCCCGCCTCGTCGACACTTCCGACACCTGGATCCGCGAGCGCACCGGCATCGTGCAGCGCCACATCGCCGAAGAGGGGGAGCTCACGTCGGATTTGGGGATTGCGGCTGCCCGCCAAGCGCTCGTGCGCGCCGCCATCGATCCCATCGATATTGATCTCGTCGTGTGCGCCACCTCGACGCCCGACCGCACGTTCCCAGCCACGGCCGTGCGCATCCAATCCGGCCTCGGCGTGTCCAAGGGTGCGGCCTTCGACGTGCAGGCCGTATGCTCGGGCTTCGTCTACGCCTTGTCCATCGCCGACAACTTTCTCAAGGCCGGACAATTCAAGCGCGCGGTGGTGGTCGGCGCGGAAACCTTCTCGCGCATCCTGGACTGGAAGGATCGGAGCACCTGCGTGCTGTTTGGAGATGGCGCCGGTGCCGTGGTGCTGGAGGCCCAGTCGCAGCTCGGCAACCGTGATGAGCGGGGCATCCTCGCCACGCGG
>Ga0075434_100004583_pt1 | contig 12479 bp, 12 predicted proteins | sample RhiMethybrSRZTD3_FD_75298 | JGI IMG/M metagenome (GOLD analysis project Ga0075434, IMG submission 75298) | Populus rhizosphere microbial communities from Tennessee, USA - Rhizosphere MetaG P. TD hybrid SRZTD3 | ecosystem: Host-associated > Plants > Roots > Rhizosphere > Soil | place: USA... | reverse complement strand
GTCGTTGGTCTTCGAGGCCACTTCGCGCACCATCTGGGCGCCCATGTTCTCGAACTTGTCGGCGAGCTCGATCTCCTTGGCGACGGTGACGCCGTCCTTGGTGATGCGCGGAGCGCCGAAGCTCTTGTCGAGCACGACGTTGCGGCCCTTGGGGCCGAGCGTCACTTTCACCGCATTGGCGAGAATATCGACGCCGCGCAGCATGCGGTCGCGCGCGTCAACCGCGAATTTGACTTCCTTGGCAGCCATATTGAACTACTCCGTTGCTGACCCTCATCCCGATGAGAGCAAGCCGTGCCTGCGTCTCGTTGGAGAGGCCGATGAGTTTCGGGGGGCTCGCCCTTCGAGAGGCCGTCTTGCGAGGCCCCTCGGGACGAGGATTGCTGCTGCGGCTCAGGCCGCTTTCTTCTTGGCGGCGGTCTCTTCGAGCACGCCCATGATGTCGGACTCCTTCATGATCAGGAGATCCTGGCCGTCGATCTTCACCTCGGTGCCGGACCATTTGCCAAACAGCACCCGGTCACCGACCTTGAGATCAATAGGGATGAGCTTGCCGGCCTCGTCGCGGCCGCCCGGACCGACGGCGATGATCTCGCCCTGCGAGGGCTTTTCCTTGGCGGTATCAGGAATGATGATGCCGCCGGCGGTCTTTTCCTCGGCCTCAATGCGCTTGACGACGACACGGTCGTGAAGCGGACGGAACTTCATGGGATATCCTCCTCAAATCAACTAGATGGACAGGGTGGGATGCAGCGGCCCGCAGGGACCCCCTGAGCCGCTTGATCGCGACATAGGTGGCGCGATTTTTCCCCGCAAGGGGATGCATGCAGTTTTTTAGCACTCGCTGAGGTGGAGTGCTAGCACATCTTTTAAGGCATTGAAGCAGCGTAGTTAATTGGATTGGTCGGTATCGCCGCAACAGCCCGCGTGCTGTCAGCAGCCATCCTCATATGCTGCTAATGCCTTGATATTAAACACATATTTCATCTTTTTCACTTGCAATGAGGAAACAAAGTCCCGGAGACTGGTTATTGGACGACTCGTCTGGAGGACCAACATGGCGGCAACTGACTTTCGACGGCAGCTCGAGGGCTATGGGCTGACCACGGCCCACATCCTCTACCGGATGCCCGATCACCCTGCGCTGCTGCAGACCTACGTGTGGCAGGACTACGATCTGTGCCCCAAGTTTCCGGTCCTCAACCGCTTCCTCGCATTCTGGCTGGAGAAGCTCGAGGGGCCGCTGCACTCGGTCACGGTCGCGCATTCCCGCCTGATCAAGCCGGCAGAGATCCGAGCCGTGAACGGCGAATTTCGGCTGCATTAGACCGGCACCAAGCGGCCCTTAGTTCGGCGTGTCGCTGGGATGAGGCCATGCTTCTGGGCAGCTTTCTGTGTAAGGGAATTCGTTTCCAAATTTCAGGAACGCATTCAAGGTCATCGTCTGCCATTGCTCGCCGTGCCGGACCTCGGGCACCAACTCGGCGTCCTATCGTGACAGGCTATGATCAGCTGACGTGGCTCTCGGGCCAGGTCTGGTGAAGACCGGCCCCAAGCAGTCGTTCTGCCGCGAATGCGGCGCGCACGCGCCTGACAGCAACTCGAGCAAGACCGTGTACATGGTCTCGGCAGGCATCTTGGATGACAATCCCAAGCTCATAGTGGGCGAGCATATTTTTGTTGGCTCAAAGGCGTATTGGGATGTGCTCGGCGAGGATGGCGCGCCTCGTTACGATGAGGGAGCCTGAGCCCTCCGCCGCCGCGGAACCCGATAGCGTCGCGGGCGCCCGCCTTACTCCTTATGAAACGCGCTCACTTTCGGCGGTGTCCCGTCGAGGCCCAACTCGCTCCAGCGCGCGACGGCGCGATCATAGGTGCTCTGACGCAACAGCGTCGCCTGCGGAAACTGCTTCATGTGCTTGTGCGGCTTGCAGGCGTTGATCAGCACCTTCGATCCATAGGGCCGCAGCTCGGGCGGATACTGGCTCGGATCAAGCCCGGTCGACCAGGTGTTGCGCAGGATGTCGAGGTCTTCGGCTGGGTGGCAGCGCGTTGAGAGGGCCCACAGCACGTCGTTGAAATCGGTCGGGTCGACGTCCTCATCCACCGCGATGACCCACTTTGTGTAGTAGGCAGCGGCCGGACACTGCGCGGTCAGCGCCAGCACCTGCGCGGCGTGGCCGGCATATTGCTGCTGCATCGACACCACCACCATGCCCCAGCCGGATGCCGCGGCCGGATGCGCGTAGGCGCCCACGATGCCGGAGATGCCAATGCGATCGAGGTCGTCGAGAATGCGCGCGGAGCGCATGATCGCGTAATAGGCGCCGATCTCGCATGAAGGATATTTTGCCATCAGGGCGGCGGTGAGGATGGGCGAGCGGCGATGATGCACCGCTTTCACCTCGATCACTGGCTGCGGGGCGCGCTCACGGCCGTAGTAGCCGGTGAATTCACCAAGCGGTCCTTCCTCTTCACTGTCGCCCGGATGCAGAAGTCCCTCGATGACAAGCTCGGCGTTCGCGGGAATTGGCAGACTCACGTAGTCCGCCTCGGTCAGCTCGACGCCGCGTCCCATCAGGCCGCCTGCGACATCGAGCTCGCTTTCCTTGATGCCGAACACCTGCGCCGCCAGCATGAACAGCACCGGGTCGATGCCATAGGCCGCGACGACCTCGCACGGCTTGCCACGTGCCCACCATGCCTCGCGATCGATCAGCCCATGCTTGCCGGGGGAGCAGTAGAGGCCAACGCGGCGCGGCCCGTGCAGCATCTGACGATAGCAGCCGACATTGATGCGACCGGTGTCGGGATTGCGCGTGAGCGTGATGTCGCCAGTGCCGATATAACGGCCGCCGTCGCCCGGCCAGAACTTCGGCGCCGGAAATAGCGTGAGATCGACCTCGTCGCCGCGCAGCACGACCTCGTTGACGCGGGCGTCTTCTTTCGCGACCACGACCGGCTTGATCCGCCGCCGCATGACGTCGCGCGTTGCTGTGATCATATCGGCAGTCGACAGCGCAGGATCGAGCCCGACCGCGAGCGCATAACGCTCCTTGCTCGAGCCCAGCATGTTGCCAAGGACGCGCGCGCCCGATCGGTCGCCTGTGATGCTCTCGAACAAGAGCGCCGGTGCGTTTTCGCGCCGCGTGGCCAGATAGGCGATGGCGGCAAGCTCTTCGTCGGCATCGACGGCTTTGTTGATGCGCTTGAGCAGCCCGTGGGCCTCGATCAGGGCCAGCCATTCGCGCAGATCGCGCCACACGACCTGCCCAGGTTCATTTGTGGCGACAGGCCCGACTGTTCGCTCGACCGATTGCTCTTCCATGTGCGTCTAGTGCCGCCGATTTGAAGTTCCTACACCGCGTGCAGCAACTCTGTTAGGAACTTCAAATCGAAAGCGGCACTCGACTTACGGAATAGCTAGTGCCCCTTTGTTTCCAAAGTTCGTGTCAGAATGTGCTGAGGTGTATCACGAACTTCGGATACGGGGCACTAGGTCGGGCCGCGAAAGCGTTCGGCCTACGCGATGTTGGCCGACCGGATCACCTTGGCCCATTTCTCGGTTTCCTTGGCGATCAACTTGCCGAATTTGGCAGGCGAGCCAGCGATGACGGTACCGCCGAGATCGGCAATCTGCGCCTTCACTTTGGCGTCGGCGAGGCTCGCATTGATCTCCTGATTGAGCCAGCTGACGATTTCGGCTGGCGTGTTTCGGGGCGCGCCGATGCCAAACCAGGTGCTGGCCTCGTAGCCTGAGACGAATTCCCCGATTGTCGGGAGGTTGAGGCCCCCATGGCGTGATGCAGTGGTCACTGCCAAGGCCCGTAGCTGGCCGGTCTTGATGTAGCCGAGCGAGGAAGCAAGCGGCGGGAAATAGACGTCGATTAGTCCAGCGAGCAGATCGTCATAGGCGCCTGCGCCGCCGCGATAAGGCACATGAACCATGTTGGTATTCGTCAGCAGCTCGAACAGCTCGCCGCAGAGATGAGTGGCCGTACCAACGCCGGCGGACGCGAGCTTGAGCTGGCCTGGATTGACCTGCGCGAGCGCAATGAGCTCGGGCACCGTCTTGGCTGGCACCGTCGGCCCAACCAGCATGACGTTGGGTGAATGGGCGACGGCGGCAACCGGCGCGATATCGTGCATGAAATCGAAGCCGAGTTTCTGATAGAGCGTCGCATTGATCGCGCTTGACGGTCCGGTCATGAGAAGCGTGTGGCCATCCGGCGCCGCGTTCACGACCGCCTCCGCGGCGAGATTGGCGCCAACCCCGGTCACGTTGTCGACTATGAATTGCTGACCAAGCCGCTCCGAGAGTGATTGACCCACGAGGTGCGACAAGATGTCCAGTGAGCTGCCGGGGGCGAGTCCAACGACGATCCGTACCGGCCGCGACGGAAAGGTCTGTGCCCACGCAAAGGGCGATACCGCCGGGAGCGCTGCAGCGCCGGCGGCCAAATGCAGGAACGTGCGGCGGGGAAGTGTCATCAAATCCTCCCAGTTTTCGTCGCGCGATGCGCGTGTTGGTCAAGCGGGCGCTTGCCGACCGCACCCCCTGCTGCCATTGCAAAGTCGGGATTTCGGCGCATCCCGTTTCGTGAGCGGCTGTTTGAAAAAGTACACCGCTGCAGTCTGGGAGGAAAGGGTCAAACAGCAGCGACAAATCATCTCTGAATGAGCACTTGATCAACTCCACACAGACCGACTAGCGTGCGCTAGTCGGCAAAAACCGCATGGGAGGATACCGTGAAGATCCTGTTTTTCGACGATTTCAAGCTCGGTGTTCTGAAGGATGACGTCGTCGTGGATGTCACCGCTGCGGTTCGGGACATACCGCATCTGGGGCCGCACGATCTCATCAACGGCGTGATTGCGCGCTTTGCCGAGTACCGCAACAAGATCGAAGAGGCGGCTGGCCGCGGCCCATCGATCGCGCTCGACAAGGTCAAGGTCCGTCCGCCACTGCCGCGCCCGATCAATATCGACTGCATGGCCGTCAACTACATGGAAGACGGCACGCGCAAAGAGGCTGCGCCGATCAACGCGTTCCTCAAGTCGCCCAACTCGATCATCGGCCCCGGCGACACAATGGTGCTCCCCGACGCAGCGGCTGGAGTGTTCGAGGGCGAAGCCGAGCTCGCGGTGATCATCGGCAAGCGGGCGAGCAACGTCAAAGCCGCTGACGCGATGAGCTATGTGTTCGGCTACACGAACTTCATCGATGGCTCGGCGCGCAGCCTGCCGCCGCCCGGCAACACCTTCTATCAGGGCAAGTCGCGCGACACGTTTGCGTCGATCGGTCCCTATATCGTGACCGCGGACGAGATTCCGGATCCGCACAAGCTCCAGGTCAAGCTTTGGAACAATGGTGAGTTGAAGCAGAACTTCAACACCGACGACATGGCGAACAAGATTCCGCGCTGCATCGAGTTCGTCAGTGCAATCCATACGCTGGAGCCGGGCGACATCCTGGCGAGCGGCACCAACCATCGTGGCCTGCACGCTTTCCAGAACGGCGATCGGATTGAGCTCGAGATCGAAAAGCTGGGCAAGCTCCGAATCAGCGTGCGCGATGATCTCAAGCGCACCTGGCCGCGCGATACCCGCGTGGAGCATCACGCCAAGGGCGGCAAGGGCGAGTACGCCGCGCAGACCGGCGGCAAGTACGCGAAGACCTGATCAGTTAAGGTTGCGATAAGATCGGGCAGGCTTTGAGCCTGCCCGATTTTTTGTGGCGCAACGTCAAGGCGGCCGCGTATCGCGAGCCGAGCGCGTGCCAGATCAGAAATCCGGTTTCTTGGCGCGGGGAATCGGGAACAGGCCCTGGTTGAAGTGATCCTCGTTGTTCTCGGCGCAGACCGTCTCGACCAGGGGGTTGGGGACCTTGCGCCAGCGCTGGATCAGGTAGAGCGGCTCGTGGAAGGTGTCGGGGTCGTCGACCTTCACGAACGCTTCCATCCTGTTGCCGTTGTCGACCAGCTTGATGCTTTCGGTGACGTGCAGCTTCTCGGTGTGCGGCGTGCGGAAATTGTCGATGTAGCTGTTCTTGGTTTGCAGCCCAATGGTGTCGATGAACAAGGTGCCGTCATTCTCATAACGGCCGATCGACTCGCCGAACCATGACGGCTTGATGTTGTCCGAGTGCTTGTCGGTGAGATAGATGCGCCGCACCATGTGGTCGCGCTGCCAGATCATGTAGACGATCTTGGGTGTCTGGATGAAATAGAATGGCTCCGCCGGATAGAGCAATTGCCCGGGAACGCCGCCCGGATAGCAGCGCGCCTGCGCGGCAAACGGCACCTGCCGCTTGCCGCTGAACACCTCTTCGTTCGAGGCCTTCATCTGCGCGGCGGCCCAGGGCTTGAGCACCGGATCCTTCCAATTGCCGAGCCGCACCGTCACCTGCCCGGGACCGTCGAGGTTGCCGTGATAGGCATGATCCGGATCATGCCGGATCGGGCCGCGCATGCCGGCGGGCGGGTCGCGCCAATCGGCTCCGGCGGAAAGCCAGGCGAAAGTGCTCGAGGCCAAGTCAGGGATTTTCCCCTGCGCCGCGGCCGGGCTCGCGAATGCCAAGCTGGCAACGCCCAGCGCGGCGACAATGGTGCTTGATAGAAGCGTCCTGCGCACGCTCGTGAACGGCGACATCATTCCCTCCATCAGCAGCGGTGTTGCGGTTATGCAAACGTCCGAAGGCGAAGCGGGTCTTTTGTCGTTGTGCGCTTGGCCCGATCAGAAATCGGGCTTCTTGGCGCGCGGCATCGGAAACAGATTGTGTCCGAAGTGATCCTCGTTGTTCTCGGCGCAGACGGTTTCCAACAGCGGGTTTTCCACTTTCCGCCAGCGCTGCACCAGGTGCAGCGGCTCGTTAAAGGTGTCGGGGTCGGTGACCTTGACCAGGACCTCGAGCGACTTGCCGTCGGCCGTGGGCTTGAACCGTTCCACGACGTGGAGCTTTTCAGTATGCGGCGTGCGGTAGTTGTCGATGTAGCTCTTGTTAGTCTGGAGTCCGATCGTGTCGACAACCAGCGTATCGCCGTTCTCGTAGTGGCCGATCGACTCGCCGAACCATGACGGCTTCACTGTCGCCGAATGCCGGTCCGTCATGTAGACACGGCGCACCATGTGATCAGTCTCCCAGATCATCCACACCTGCTTGGGCGTCTGGATGAAATAGAACGGCTGCGCCGGCGTCAGCAACTGCTCGGGAACGCCACCCGGATAGCAGGATTGCTGGGCAGAGAACGGAAGGCCGCGCTTGCCGGAGAGCGCCTCCTCGTTGGACTCCTGCATCTGCTTCGCCGCCCACGGCTTCAGCACCGGGTCCTTGCTGTCGCCGATGTGCAGCGTCACCTGCCCGCGATCCCGGTTGCCAACATAGGGATGGGCGGGGTCCGCCTTGATCGGGCCGCGACCCAATCCCGGCGGTGGATCAAACCAGGTAACGCCGAGCGCAAGCCAGGCGAACTGGGCTGACGCCAATTCAGGGATTTTGCCCTTGGTATTTACTTGCTCTTGCGAGGGAGTTTGCGCGAGCGCGGAAGCGCCCGCGGCAAAGACCGCGATGCCCGTGAGGGCCGTGATCAAGGCACAGCGCATCGTTTTACATGGATAGCAATGGAGTTTGGAATTCCGCGCGGCATTCGACATCGGGCGCTCCCTCTTGGGGCGAAGACCGGCCTGACCGCCAATGCTATCGGATCGTGATCATTTTCGCCATAAAGGGGAGGGGCGAGGTCGGCCCGGTTCTGAAGACTCTTGTGGGCGTCGTGGGCTATGCATGCACTTGCCCTGCTCGACGGAGGATATGTTGATGCTGACCCTTCCCAAGCACAATCGCTACGACTATTCGGTTATCAATGAGCGTAAGGATTATTCCTGGCCCGATGGTAAGCGGCTGGCCTTTTGCGTCACGACCAATATCGAGGTCTATGCCTATCGCAAGGGAACCGGATGGGATCCGGCCAAAAAGGGCGAGCCGCAGCAGCAGCGTAACTATTCCTGGCGCGACTACGGCAACCGGGTCGGCATCTGGCGCATGTTCGATCTGTTCGAGCAACTGAATTTGCCCGCCGCGCACAACATCAACTCGTTGCTGTACGAATACCATCCGCAAATCTGCGATCACATTCGTAAGCGCGGCGACGAAGTGGTTGGTCACGGCCGCACCAATGCGGAGCGTCAAGGTGACTTGTGGGAGCTCGACGAGCGCCGGTTGATCGATGACGTCACTCAAGAGATCACCCGTCGCGAGGGCAGGCCGCCGAAGGGTTGGATGGGACCGGCCGCGTCCGAAAGCAACGCGACGCCCGACCTCTTGAAGGAAGCCGGATACAAATATGTGATGGATTGGCCGGCCGACGATCAGCCGTTTTGGCTGAAGACGCGCTCGGGTCCTATCCTTTCAGTTCCCTATCCGGCGGAGCTGAATGACTCAGCGGCGATCATTCATCGCGACGGCACGGCGCGGGATTTTTCCGACATGATCGTCGATGGTTTCGATGAGATGATCGAGCAATGCCGGGCACAGCCGCTAGTGATGACGCTCTCGCTGCATCCCTTTGTCATGGGGCAACCGTTTCGGCTGCCGCCATTGCGCCAGGCGTTGAAACATTGCGTTGAGCATTCCAAGCGTGATCTCGTCTGGTGGACCACTCCGGGTGCGGTCGCAGACTTCTGCTACACCCTGCCGCCGGGAACCATCCCGGGGCAGGGTTTGTAACAATCCGGGGATGTGGTGTTCGCGAAGGAAGCGAAACAATTCTGCGGTGCGCGCGTTGATCGCGTATGAGGTCGGCGCTCGGCAGCACAGGCTGAACGCGGGAGAGAAGGAGGGGCAAGCCTCGGGGCACGCAAGAATAGGAGCACGAGCCATGGATGTGCCGCGAGAGAAGCAAAAGATTCCCGGATACGACTTCGGGACCGACAAAGTAGCAAGATCACCAATCACGATGGCGGAGTGGGAAGACCTGAAGAAGTCAGCGCTCTTCTCCGAGGAAGATGTCGTCTATCTTCGACTGTCCGAGGATGTACTGACAGACCAGATCGATGATTTGCTGAAGATCTGGCGTGGCGTGATCTTCGATCACCCTCATCTTCGCGCCTATGACGAAGATCCGAAGACACACCAGGTTGATACCGATTACGCCAGCGCTGTTGCAAAGCGCTTTGGTCAGTGGGTGATCGACACCGCCCGCGCCAAATACGATCAAGCCTGGCTCGATTACCAGTACGAGATCGGGCTGCGGCACCATCGTTCCAAGAAGAACAAGACCGACCATGGGCATACGCTCGGACATATTCGGGCGCGTGATCTCATCGCGTTCTGTTCGACAATCGTAGTACCGATGCGCCCATTTCTCGCGAAGCACGGGCATCCACCGGATGTTGTCAACCGGATGTATGACGCATGGTGGAAGTCGATGATCTTGCAGGCGACGCTATGGGTGCAACCCTACATCCGCGAGGGTGATTTCTGATCACCGCGCTTGGCACACTCAATCCAACATTCACTCGGACGAGGGGGACGAGGAGCACAATGAATGTGCGGTGACCTCGGAAACTGTCAGTCCAAGCTCACGCCGCTCGCCTTGATCGTCACCGCCCATTTCTCAATCTCGCCATTGAGGAAGCGTTTCAGATAGTCCGGCGACCGGCGGTCAGCAGCTACAACGGTGACGCCCACCTCTTTCAGCCGCTCCTGCGTCGATGGCGTGTCCAAGGTTGCCACGGCGGCGGTGTGGAGCTTCTGCACGATTGCTGCAGGCGTGCCCTTGGGAAGGAAAAAGCCGCTCCAGAAATAGGAGTCAAAGTCGGTCAGGCCCTGCTCGTGTGCGCTTGCCAGGTTGAGCAGGAGCGGCGAGCGATTGCGGGTCAGGATCGCGACCGCTCGCATGCTGTTGCTTCCGATCTGCGGCATCGCGGCCGCTGCCAGCGCACAGAAATAGTCGATCCGGCCAGCGATCAGATCCTGCATGGCGGGCGGCGAGCCGCGATAGGGAACGTGCGTCACCTCGACACCGAGCGCAGCATTGAGTTGCGCGCAAGCCAGATGCGATCCGGAGCCGGCACCAGCCGAGCCATATTGCATCTTCGCCTGGTTCGCCTTGGTGTAAGCCGCGAACTCTTTCAGGTCTTTGACGGGCAGCTCGTTGCGGGTGACCAGGATGATGGCCTGCTCGACCACCAACGCGACCGGCTCGAAATCAGCCACGGAATTGTAGAGCGGCTTTTTGTAAAGCGTCTGGTTCTGAGCAAATGTGTCGATTCCGCCCAGCACGAATTGATAGCCGTCGGGTGCTGCCTTCGCCACCCGGGCGACGCCGGTCATGCCGCCTGCGCCACCGACATTCTCGATGATGACCTGCTGGCCCAGGACCTCGGAGAGGCGGGCGGCGAGAACGCGCGCCAGAGTGTCGGAGGCGCTGCCGGCCGCGAACGGCACCACCATCGTGACCGGCCGGGTCGGCCAGTCCTGCGCCATGGCGGACTGAGCAGTGTGGACCACTGCAGCGAGGAACACCGCGATCCACACGCCGAAACGACGCCACCTGGCCGGAAACGTCCTCACTGCGGGCGTGATCGGAGCCTCGTCGTGACCGGCATGGTTGTGAACCGCCATCGCTTCTCTCCTCTCGGACCCAGTCAAGCCAAGGTAGCCCGCGCAGCGCGAGCCAGGAAGTCCCTTGGTTGCTCGAAGGTGCGTAGCGGCGCACTTGCGCTGAGACTGGTGCCACGCTCGGGAGGCGGCGCGGTTGTGTGGATTTCAATATGGCGCGGCCGCTGTAACAGCGGCCGCCGAGGCTTTTACTAAATGAATTTAGAATCGCGTGAGCACACCCAGCACGGACGGTAGCGGCACATTCGGCTCGATCGGAACCGCCGCACCCGGCGTGCCCCAGTTGATCTTCACGCCAGCTTTGACCAGGCGCTCGTCCCAAACGGTCCCCGAGCCTTGGATCTTGTTCTCCATGGCGTGATAGCCAACGAAAGTGCTGACCGTCGGAGCCCAGCGGTAGTTCATTGACACGCTCCACTGCCTGCTCTCGGCGGTGAGCGACGTGTTCTGGTGATTTCCTGAGGCGAAACCGTAGCTTCCTGAGATGGATGTACGGTCGATAATGTCAGTGAGGTCCGACATCTCTCGTCTGGCCGGGCCCGTGTAGAAGGCGCTGAGGTTCAGGCGAGCGCGAACCTCACCAAACCACGCATCGGTCATGCTGCCGAGACCGTGATTCACGTCGAGGTGTCCGAACTGGCCGCCAATCATCCATTTGTTGGTGAAGTAGCGGGCCTCTCCTCCAAAGTAGTCGTAGCGGTTGGTTGCGCCGTTGAACGTGGGACTGGTGTCCACGTAGCCGCCGAACACGCCCAGATCCCAATTGCTGACCGGGTTCCAGTTGATGTGTCCGCCAACCGTCCAATACGAGCTGTGGCCGCAGCTATCGCAATAAGATCCGGTATCTTCGCGTTTGTAGTCGAGTTGGACGCGCACATAGTTGTAGGTCACTCCGCCGCCAAACGATCCACCGGCGGCGCCAGTGTTGTAGTCATGGCTGAACGACGAAACGTCGGTCTGGCCGATGTAGCCGAGCGCCTGCACGTTCCACCCCCAGCGGTCCAGGGTGTTCGCAGCCCGCAACGGCTGTCCGGGAGTTTTCAGGCAGATGTCACTGCCTGGGACGTAGAAGAACCCCGCGCCATACACGTCGCAGACCCGGACATATTCGACCGGCTGCGCGGCAGACGCTGAAACAATGAATGCCAAGAACAAGACAAGGCAGGTGAGTGTCGCCGTAATCGAGCGGCAGATATTCGCGGTCATGAGTCCCCCCGCGTCCCCTGAAGACGCGAGGTTCTGCCTGGTATCTAGTTACTGTCAAGCATTTGCACGCGGACGCTGTGGATAGCGATGCGCGTACGCGCATGCTTCGGCGAAGCCGTGCACTCTGCAATTATGAAAACTCGTACAGCCGCGCCGGATTGTCGACGAGGATCTTTTTGCGCACCGCGGCGTCTGGCGCCCAGGTGGGCAGGAGATTGAGCACGAGCCCGTCGTCGACCGGCCACAGCGGCGTCACCTTCGAGGTGCTGCCGTCCACCGAATTCGGGTGTGGCCAGTTGGTGCCCCACAGAATGCGGTCGACATTGGCGCTGATCAGCATCTGGGCGAGCGGTGTGAAATAGCCGTAGTTCTGACGCGGCCCGGCGGTGACCGAAATCTTGACATAGGCCTTGCCGGATTTGACGAGGCTCACCAGATCGGAGAAGCCGGGCTGCTCCACCCCAAGCGCTTCATTGGCATTGCCATAGTGATCGAACACCAGCGTCACGGGTGAGGCGGCGAACGTATCCTTCATCGCTGCGATCACCGGCAGCGTCGTATTGAGCTGGACATGCCAGTTGCGGCTCTTCACGCGTGCGGCAGCGGCGAGGAAGCGCTCGGTCGCAACTTTGGGATCACTGATGCCGGCGGT
>Ga0075434_100004582_pt1 | contig 12481 bp, 18 predicted proteins | sample RhiMethybrSRZTD3_FD_75298 | JGI IMG/M metagenome (GOLD analysis project Ga0075434, IMG submission 75298) | Populus rhizosphere microbial communities from Tennessee, USA - Rhizosphere MetaG P. TD hybrid SRZTD3 | ecosystem: Host-associated > Plants > Roots > Rhizosphere > Soil | place: USA... | reverse complement strand
GCGGGACTGTCGGGACGTTCCACCGCCAGGCGGACGGCGCCGCGCGCAAGATCGGTCAGGCCAGTGTCCTCTTCAGATGGTCGGACAACCGCAGGCTCAAGGCGACCAGGGTCAACGTCGGATTCGCGGCGCCACCTGTCGGGTACACCGACGCACCGGCCACGTACAGGTTGCCCAGGCCGTGCACGCGGCAGTTGGCGTCGACCACGCCCTGTCGGGCATTCTCATGCATCCGCGTCGTTCCCATGTGATGCCAACCACCGCTCAGAGTGGTGGGCCAGGTGCCGTCGTCCCGGGTCACCCAGTCAAGCATCTGTACGCGACCGGTCCCGCTCCGGCCAAGCTCGCGTCCCATCACCTCGTAGAATGGGCGGAAAGAGCGCCGATCGAGCGGCGTCAGCCGCCAGTCGAGCTTGGCGCGCGGCATGTCCAGGGCATCGCGTTCCGTGCTGAGCAGGACTCGCGAGGCCGGGTTGGGCGCCTGCTCCTGCCGGGTCATCAGGTGAAAAAACAGCGGCGCCTGGGCGGGCGGTGGCTCCGGGAGGGCCGCGGGCGGTGGGCCTGCGTCGGCGCGCGCATCCGGCTCTCGCATTGCAGCCAGCCGGTCGGGCGTGCCCCATTGAAAGGTGCTCTGGGCCACCTCGTCGGGGGCGCCTGGCTCCAGGGAAACCGTGCCGTTCAGGATGCGCTGTTCTCGTTGAACCGCCGCGCTCAGCGCCAGCTCACCGCGCGTCTTGGTCTGCCCGAACTCAAATGCGTACATCTTCGCGTTCACGGCACGGGAGGGCGTGAGAGCCAGATGCCCACTCGGAATTTCGAGGTGCTCCATGAAAAACCGCCCTACCAGGTCGTGGGCGTTCCCGAGCCCGGCTGGCGCCCGGCGATTCGACGCCAGCAGCAGACGCGCGTTCTGAATGCTGCAGCAGGCCAGCACGTAGTACCGTGCGCGTGCACGATGCTCCTTGCCGTCGAGTGTGCGTACCCGCAGCCCCTCGACGGCGCGTAACGACTCATTTGCCTCCAGCTCGCAGACGTTGGCGTGCGTGTACAGGTGCACATTGGGCGCAGCGATTACCGCGTCGCGATAGCGCGCGCCAAACCGCGTGGGAGGGCTGAATTGCCACATTTTGGTCCACATCACGCGCGGATCGAGGGGCAGTGGGACCAGGGTGGGATCGCGCCGTTGCCAGTTGCCCGCCCCGTACTCGTACGGTCCGAGCTCGAGGAGAGGCTGCGCGCGCGCGTAGAAAGGATCCAGCTGTTTCCGGCGAATCGGCCATCCGCTGTGCGGCACCCATTCCCGCTTTTCAAAGTCGATCGGGTCCAAGGTGGAGCAAAACCCCGCCCAATGTCCGGTGGTGCCGCCGAAATAGTGGAGCCGTGCAGCCTGGAGCGGATAGTACGGCAGGCCGACGCTCTCACCGCGGTAGAGGTCCTGCATCGCCGGCTCGTACTCGAGCCCGCCGCCTTCGAGCAGCAGGACCTTGTACCGCGAGCCGATCCATTCCAGCGCGATGCTGATGCCGGCCGCGCCGGCTCCCACGATGCACAGGTCGGCTTCGAGCACGCTGCCGTTCGCAAGGGTTCGAGCGTCGATGTGCATGGCGGGATGTCGGGCGGTCAGTCCGAGAGCAGGGAGAAGAGAGCGCTTTGGCGCGCCTCGGTTATGGAGACCACCCATCCCTGCACCACGATCGTCCGTCCGGTCGCGAAGTCCGCTTCGACCAGATCGGCGATCGAGGGGCGCCAATGTCGCGCCGCGAGAATCGCCGCGTGCAGCGCGTGCGCCTCACTCTCGGCGGGTACTAGCGCACGGTAGCGCAGTCCGATTTCACGCACCGTTTCGGGGCCGATCATGGTAAGAAGGTCGGGCTGCGCTAACCCTTGCAGGTCGACCGCAGCGCTCGCCCTGGCGCCACGCGTGCCGCCGGTCAGGCCAGCCAGCGCGCTGACTGCACTCACGCCGAGGAACCGCCGTCGGTTCATGCTCACGTCCGAAACACGTCGGTGCTGACGTAGCGCAATCCGGAGTCGATGATGATCGTGCCCACGGTTGCGCCTGCGCCGAGCCGTTTGGCCACCTGCAGCGCCGCGATAATGTTGGCCCCGCTCGACGTGCCCGCGAAGATCGCCTCGTCACGCGCCAGCTTCGCGATGATGCGGGCCGAGCCGGGAGGCACGACGCGGCGCAGCTCCACGAGCGGCGTGTTGCCGATGGCGTCAAGAACTTGCCGGGACGTGCCCATCAGTAGTGAATGACCACCGGGAGCTCTGGGAACGGGCGCGTCACTTTGGCTCCTTTACATCGGGGTGCGGGCCCGGATGCTGCGGGCCCACTCGGCGGGCATCCCGTCCCTGCGCCAGCAGCCGCTCGACGAAGTCGAGGCGTTCCTGCGTCTCGGTCAGCTCCTGCCGCAGCTTGGTCACCTGGCCTTCCAGCGCTTCAAGCCGATCGAGCCGATCTAGCCGATCTAGCCGATCCGGGAGCTCGCTCTCGACGCGCCGCGCCCGCAGGCGGCTGGCCCATAGCCCGAACGCCACCCCGAGCGCCGCGTGAATCGCGGCATGCTCCGGCTGAGCTTGCCCGAGCGCGAAGCCCGCGGCGACCAGGTTGGCGACGCTCAGCACGACGGCGATCGGGTACCAGGTCGTGGGCTTGAAGGCCATCGGTGTCAGAGGGCCTTCCGGAAGCAGCGCACGAGACCAACCTCTACAAAACCCGCGGCGCGGTGGGCGGCGGTGCTGACGTCGTTGTCCGGTTGTGCGTCCGAAGCGAGCTCGCGGCAGCCCTGCGCCCGCGCCCAGTCCTCCGCCGCCGCGATCAGCGCCCGGCCGACTCCCCGACCGCGCGCTTCCGGCACGACGAACCATCCCTCGAGGTACGCCACGTGGTCTCCCTCACATCCCTCAGCGTACGGGCGAATCGAGAGCTCGGCGAGACCGACGTGACCCCGTGCCCCGTCCTCGGCGAGAAAAACAGCGAGCGGTTCTGGCGCGTCGCCGGCGAAGAACCGGTCGATCTCTTGTCGGTGTGCGGTTTGGGAGCCGTCAGGCCAAAGGGCGTGACGCAGGCGAAGCCAGGCAGCCGCGTCGCGCGGCGTCACCGGTCGAACGGTGATCATTGAACGACGTTGCGAAAATGCATGTCGTATCTTACGTGAGGCTGTCTTCGGCTGCCAATGCAATGGCAGCGAGTGAATGCTCCATCATGCGAGCAATCCTGGGTGCTGCGATCAGACGAACCAGCGCCGACAGGCTCGATGAGATGCCGCGCAAGCCTACGGGGCGACGGTCGGTGCGAGTGACGGGCCTCGTTCCCAGCGCCACACCGGTCCATCCTCGGGGTCGACCACGGTGCCGAGGTGGCGGAAGCCGCATTTCAGCAGTACGCGAGTGGACGCGTTTGCCTCCGGCCGGGTGTGGGCCCGAACCAGCCGAACCGGTCCGCTGGCAAACGCAAAGGCGACCAGCGCGGCTGCGGCCTCGGTTGCATACCCATGTCCCTGATAGGCTGGGACAATGCCGTACGCGACCTCGACCATGCCCGCCGAGTCGGGTGGACCTTTGAATCCCGCACTGCCGATTACCGAGCGGGCTGCGCGGTGGACTACGAAGAACCCATGACGCCACGGATCCGGGCCCGACGAGCTGCGCAGTGCCGCGAGCCAGCTGGGTGACACATCATCCGACACGTAGAATCCGTGCAGCCCGTCGGCTACGGGCAAGCCCACCACCTGCTCAAAGCGCTCCGGCTGGTCGATGAGCGCGAGCAGATGCTCCGGGGCGCAGGGGAGCAACCTGAGGCGAGGAGTCTCGAGTGACATGCTTGAACGTTACTCTACGGGCGCGTCGCGCCGCGAACTTCAGCGACCACCGGTTGGATGGGGCATGCCGAAGGCCATCACGATCTTGAGGGCATCTTCCTTTGAGAAGTTCTTGGCAATGAGGGCGTCGTAGAAGTTCCGCACAAACGTCGCCAGCTGCTGAGCGCTCTCGGGCTTGGCGAGCACGCGCAGCGTGGCCGTCATGCCAGCCGTCATCATCTGCTCCATCATCGGGCCCATCATGCCTTGCATTTGGGCGAGCTGAGCGGAGTCGCGACCCGGAGGCTGCTGGGCGTGCAGTGGAGCACTCAGGGCGCTGCCGAGCAGCGCGAGCGTAGCGACAGCAACCCGCGGTCCGCGGAACGAAATCCTGCCGCAATCGAGACTCATAGACTAGCCTCAGGGCAAAGTGTAGATGTCGATGCCAAACCGGTCTTCGAGAGCCATCACGAGCTCGACGCTAGCGAGTCCCATGAGTCACTCCCGGCCCGGCTGCCACACGAACGAGTCCCGCGCACTGTACACCTCTCCGCTCGGAGCCCGGACCGTCACGACCGCGGACACGACCGGCGTATCCAGTCGGGTCGTCGCCACACGAGTCAGAAACCTGCCTTCGATTGTTACGACTCCCACCTCCGGTGATTCACAGCGGAGACGGATACTGACCGCCGTGATGGTAGCCTGCAGACAGCCGGCCACCTCCTCCGCCCCGGAGCCGGTTTGGGCGAAGCTGACCAGAGCCTCGGGACGCAGGCTGAACCCGTTGAAGCGCAGCGGCCCTACCGTAAAATGATAGCCCGGGACGTACTGCCCTTCGGCGTCTGCCTGAAGGGCTTGCTTGGGCCGCTCTTTGGCTGTTTGCGGAGGCGGCTGCACAGGAGGGGGTGGCGTGGGCGTGAGCAGTACCAGTACGGCGAGGGCTAGAACCGCGAGACCGATGACGGCGAGCACGACGAGGAGAATCTTACGGAACATGAGCTTCAGCTCACACGCCGAACTGCCGGAGGTGGTGATCGAGGTGCTTGTGCTCCATGACACCCCAGCTCCGCCCCGAAATCCGACCAAAGACACGACTCGGGGGCCACACGACAGCCGGTCCGCGATCACTGAAGCGCCGCACCAAGTCGCGCAGCCGGGCCACGTCCGCTTGCCACGTGGTTGGCCGCGTCGCCAGGAACTCGGGCGGGCTCCGTCCCTTCCCTTTGGGCCACGGCACCACGTGAATCACCAGCCAGTTGAGGGGCGCGTGCGCCAGAGGGCCGGCGGCTGGTCCGGTCTCGAGCTCCCCGAGCCCCTGACGCAGCGCGCAGCTCACGTGGCACACCATCTCGGGGGCGGTGAAGCGTCCCCACAGCGGCTTACGATCCGGTGCTAAGCGGGCGATCCGCTCGAGCACGGCGTCTCGTGCCTTTGGGTCAAAAAGTGAAGGCACGGCTCGCTACCTCGCTGGCACAAGGTAATCGTGTGCGGCGACGATCTGCCACCGCCCGCCCCGCCTTGCCCAGGTATCCGTGAACCGATAGCGGCGATTGAACGGGCCTCGGGGCCCATGACCGCCCACGACCAACCATCCCGTGACGATGGCCGTCGTGCCGAAGCGATGGACCTTCATGTCCTCGTTGTGCGCCGTCTCGACCGTGTCCGGTCCAGCCACGACATCGTGCAACACGTCGTCCCGACCGACGGTGCGATCGTCCTCGGTGTACACGAATCCGTCCGCCAGCAAGCGCCGAAACACAGCGGCATCACGCCGGGTCAGCCCGAGGGCCCAGTCGTCCTCGAGCCGCAGCAGCAGCTTCGCCTCGGTATCCTGTGCGCTGGGCGTCTGAACAGCTAACACGGGCTTGGGAGCGTGGGTGGCGAGCATTAGGGCGACGAGCAACATGTCCATCTGTGGACTCCGGCAACGCGGGAATGGTCTGGCTGCCTCGGATGGCGCGTAAGCTGCGGGCGGCGCGCCCGGCGGCGCAAGGATGCAATCATTGGCCGGTCCGTGTTGCCGGATCCCAATGTTCGTCCGCTTTGCCGTCCTTGAAACGCCACATATCGAACCACGTCGTCTCCTTCAAGTCGTGCACATAGGCCACCACCACGAGATCCCCCTCCGCCACGACCGACACGACCCTCGTTTTCATCTTCTCCGGTATTGCTACAGGCCTCACCTTCCGGACCTCCGTGAAGTACCTGACCACACCATCGCGTCCGGACGCCGCGTTCGGATTGTGCTGGATGTAGCGCTCCGTCAAGTATTTGTCTGCCAGCTCCCAATGCCCCGCCTCGAGCAGGTCCTTTACGATGTGGTAGGCGACCTGCTTGTTCGTGTTGAGCTTCGGATCGCTGCTGTGAAACAGGGCGTCGGGATCGCTCGCACCTACGACGGGTTCTTGTGCGCGCAGCGAAAAGCTACCGGCCAACACGGCAGCCGCCAATGGAATGTGAAAATGACGAGGCATGTATTCCTCCTCTGACGAACACCGGAATGGGCTTCAGAAGGGATTCCCTTGCGACCGACCGTACAGATCCGACGACCATTTCAGCGTTTCGTAACGCCGCATTCGCACGAAGCCGCATTGCTCGAGCAGAGCTTCCATACCCCGCCCCGAGTGTACGAAACCCCGGAAGGGATTTCTCAGCATGGCCCGGCCCAGATTCTGCACCCCAACAGCGAGCCGCACATACCACCGGTCTCGTGGGTATGAGAACGCCAAGAGACGACGGCTGCGGCGCGCTGCTACTTCCAGCAACGGTCGGTATGCAGGGTAGCAGCAAACCACGCGATCCATGGTCACGACGTCGGCGGGCATGACGGTTTCAGCCACCGACACGAAGTCGCCGTGCACCAAGTGGATCCGATCCGCGACGTTGCGGCGACGAGCCTCTTCCCGAGCCGCCGCAACGTAGGCGGGCGCCGCCTCTACGGCCGTCACCCCCTCAGCACCCGCCGCCAGGAGCTCGAAGCCGAGGGCACCGACACCGGCACCCACGTCCAGCACCGTCTTCCCGTTCCCTGCCTCGAGAATGGCATTCCTCAGCAGCCGCGTCGTCTGATCGGGCCCTCGCGTCCGGTAGCGCTTGAGATCACGCCGGGCGATGGCGTCGCTGAAGTGACGTTGGTTAGCGGCGAAGAAAGCACTACAGCAGGAGCTCATTCGTCGCTTGGCGTTCGTGAAGCACTCGCCCGCCGAACCTCAGTTATCAGAGCCTGCGCCGAGTTCAGCAGGTCCGCAAATGGGTGGCTCGCAGGGAGCCCGGACGGGCCGACATCGATCTCTCCAGATGACAGCGTCACGGAGTCGGTCACCACATAGAAGACGACGTTATTGTTGCCGCCCGGCAGGGGGAATGCGGTAGCCGGTGAGAGCTTCGAGAGGATCGCACGCGCTTGTTGGCGGAACGGCGCTGCGGCTCGCGCGACGTTCGGGTGCGCGCCTGCTCCGATTATCCCCCCGCCTGAGCTCAAGTAGAGGCTGACCGTGCCGTCGTCGAACGCGACTAGGGTCGCGACACTACCGCCGACGTTCCAATCCATGAGGACGCACCGAGGGGTACCTGGTTTGCCCGGGGGGAACTGAGCAATGAATTGCCGTGTGAGGATGTTCTCGCGCAGGACGGCACTGGCGTGAGCAGCCTGGTCGCCTCCACGTCTTCGAGAGCGCAGCCACTGCGGCACGAACAGCACCGCGAGGGTGACTGCTACTGCAAGGACAATGCGGGTTATGGGTAGGGTGTTATGCTCCATAACCTCTTCTGGAGGTCAGCCGCGGCGCTAGGGCCCGTGGTGGCGCCGGAGTTCCTCAACCTGCGCTAGAGTAAACGCATTCAGTTGGACGACCTTAGCGTCGGAACGAAAGGCGGGCGGGACTATGCCGCGCGCTTCCTCCTTGCTTCCAACTTCCACAATCAGCCACGCCTTATGATCCCCGTCCATGCAACCCCAGTCGGCGTGCGTGAGGAAATGGGAGCCTGTTCTAATGAAGGTGTCAGCGGCCCGCGCACACTCTCCCACGGTCGCCTCATGCGGGACCTCGATCAGGAACTTCGGCATTGAGGAGATCTCCTAGAGTTCGGACGTGTTTCGCTTAAGCTGCGCGCGACGCGCCTGCGGGCGCAAGGAGGCGGGACGAGGTCCGTCCAAGCGCGAGGGCGGCTCCCGCCGATCGCGTACTTGCTCGCCGTTGGGATATGGTGTCAATTCTCACCCTGCCCGCCCGTACCGGACCTCGGCGCTCCGATGCCAGGCGCCCCGGGCGACGGCGAATTCCCCTTGCATCCGTCGATACACCTGCTGCGGGTGGCTCATGGCGACACGCACACTGCCTCTGCCGCTGGCCCTTTTGTTGCTCGCCACCTGTAAGGACAACCTTACAGACACGAGCACGACCAATCCCCAGTCCGTGTCGGTCCTGACGCAGCACAACGACAACACCCGGTCCGGCTGGAACGACCAGGAAACGGCGTTGACCACCAGCAATGTCAACGTGCAGCGGTTTGGCGCGGTGTTCGCGCTCACCGTGGACGACCAAGTGTATGCCCAGCCGTTGGTCGTTGGCCATGTCTACGTCGGCGACGGCTACCACAACGTCGTCTACATCGCCACCGTCAACAACACGCTGTACGCCTATGACGGCGACAACGGCAAACTGTACTGGCAAAGCAGCGTTACCGCGCCGGGCATGCGGCCGCCGCGAAACACCGACATGACTGGGGCATGCGGCGGGACGTACACGAACTTCAGCGGCAATATCGGGATCGTCGGCACCCCGGTGATCGATGCCGCGCGGGGGACGATGTATGTCGTCGCGCGCAGCACGACGGGCAGCACGTTCGTCCAGTACCTGCATGCCGTGAACATCGTCGACGGGAGTGAGCTCGCCGGCAGCCCGACAGCAATCACCGCCACTTCCAGCGGGAATGGAGACGGCAGCGTCAACGGCGTGATTGCATTTGATGCCCAGCGACAGAACCAGCGTCAGGGGTTGACGCTGCTCAACGGCACCGTGTACGTGACGTTTTCCTCCCACTGCGATTGGGGGCCGTATCACGGTTGGATACTGGGATACGACGCCGCGACGCTGCAGCAACGGGTGGTCTACAACGCCACGCCCAACGGATATGCCGGCGGCATGTGGGAGAGCGGAATGGCCATGGCCGCTGATGCGCAGGGCAACCTCTACGTGGTGGCCGGCAACGGCACGGTGGGGGACAGCGGTGATCCGACGAGCTTGACGAATCGCGGCGAAAGCGCCCTGAAGCTCGCCCCGTCCGGCTCGACCCTGCAGGTGGCGAGTTACTTCACTCCTCAGGATTACCAGTTTCTCAATGACAATGACCTGGATTACGGCACGATGGGTGGGTTCCTGATCCCGAACTCACTCTACTTCCTCACCGGCGGTAAGGACGGGAACCTGTATCTCTTGAACAAGGATGCCATGGGCGGGTACGTGCCGTCCGCCAACCAGGTGCAGCAGGTCATCGCGTTGGGCAGCAGCGCCAACCTGCATTGTCAGGCCGCGTACTACAACGGCAGCGCCAAGGAGTTCATTTACGTCTGGTCCGAGAATCAACCGTTGCGTGCCATTCCATTCGACCGCGGCAACAACCTGATGGATCCGCAGGGCCAGGTGCTGTTCGGCGGTGGCGGGCCGACCGGCCAGAGCGGCGCGGTCTTGTCGGTTTCGTCGCACGGCTCGACCGACGGGACGGGCATTGTGTGGGCGTCCTATGCAGCGACCGGGGATGCGGAAAGCTTCGTCAGCCCCGGCATTCTGCGCGCCTTCGACGCGAATGACGTCACCCGGGAGCTGTGGAACAATCAGCAGAATGTCGCGCGCGACGGCGCGGGCAATTACGCGAAATTTTCATCTCCGACGATAGCCAACGGACACGTGTACCTGCCGACGTTTTCCAACCGGGTCGTCGTCTACGGATTGCGGTAACAGGGCGACGCGCCCCCCAGCGCAAGCGTGTTGGACGACAGGCCGGGAGGGCCGAACCGCATCACCGCACCTCCTCGCGCTGCCGTGGCGGGCAGCGCATCGAGCCGTACGAGCAGAATACGCAGCAATCACCGGGTTTGGGCTTCAGAGTCTCGTGGCATTGCGTGCAGTCGTAGAAATGAACGCACGCATCGGTCGGCATCGTCTCGACCCGGCGATGGCCGCAGAAGGGACAAGTGATGGTGGCTTCCAGATTCATTCCCTAATGTACGCGCGTCGCCAGCTTCAGGAGTTACGGCCTCAGGGCGGTTGAATCGCTTTGGCGCAGGAACGCCCGCACGATGCGCCGGTTCTCCTCGCGAGCTGGCTGCATCCGGCAAGACCCATCAGCAGCGCGATCGGGGAACCAGCGCGCAGCGAGGCGACGACCGCAACGACCGCCGTCATGATAATCCGGCTTCCTGTTCAGCGGCTCCCGTAGTCCGTGAAGACGTAGTCTCTCGTCTTCACGATCGTGTGGCACGCGAATCCACACTTGGCGTCGTTCCCCTGCGGTGGCGCATCGGCGGTGGTTCCGGGCCTGAACTTCCCAGACGCGGCCTCATACTCGAACACGGCCCATCCCCACCCACCGCTGTCCGCGAACCGCTTACTGTCCTTCACCATAAAGTCGACGTCATGCAGCGTGCCCGGCACCATGGCCGCGGGGAACGTCTCCAACTTTTTCGGGTTCCAGTGGATCTTCGCCATTCTGGAGCCGTCAGGGAACGGCTTGCCGTTGCCAGGAACGCCAGCCCGGTAGGCGGCGATCATCACGGGATTGGCGAGGATCGCAGCAAACAGGCCTCCGTCCTGACTCACGGAGACAACTTGCCAGCTTTCGTATCCCCGGAACTCGGAGAACGCGAGCCCACCCGGCACCTTCAGGGTGTACTTCTCCTGGGCGGACAGGGCGCTGCCGCCCAACGCACTGACGAGTGCCGTCACGATAGCAATCGTTCCCAACCCGGTGCTCTTCATAACAAGTTCCTCCTGTGTTCCCGAGCGTGGTGGACCGTCCGCGCCATAAGAAGTACGAAGCGTTTGATAAGTACGTTCACAAACACAAGAGTACCACCAAAAGCCGGGGCGCTCTAGATTCGGCGCGCGACACTTGTCGATTGGTTAGGAGCGGCACCATGATCGTTCACGGCGTGACCCCGATTCTCAATGTTTCGGACATGGACGCCAGTTTTGCGTGGTTCGCCAAACTGGGCTGGAAGGAGTTGTGGCGCTGGGGCGACCCGACAGGATTCGGCGCGGTGGGTTCCGGGCGGTGCGAGATCTTTCTATGTCACGGTGGCCAAGGGGGGCGCGGGAAAGGCACGAACACGAGCACCTTCGCGAGTTTCGAGGACGAGACGCGGGACAAAGGCTGCTGGATGAGCTGGTGGGTCGCGGACGTGGATGCCGTCCATGAAGAGTGCCGTAAGCAGGGCATCGAGGTGACCTGGGCGCCGACGGACATGCCTTGGAACGTGCGGGAAATGCACGTGCGACATCCCGACGGCCATGTGTTCCGCATCGGCAAGGGACTAAAGGAAGCGTAGTCGCTGCTGTCTAACGGATCGCCAGGCTAGTCAAACTCATAGTTCAGCGTTAGAGGATGCTCAGTGCCGTGCCCCACAGCCGATGTGCCCTCGCCGCGCAAGCCCCGAAGCTCTCCCGTGCCGGAGCCGGGGATGACGCCATAGGACTCCTTCGCCACGCCGTTCTCGAACACTCCGGTGCGTTGCAGCACGAAGCTGCCCGCTTTTCCGGCGACCTGTCCGACGACCCGCTCGAGGCCGACGAACGCAGCTGAGCCGTCGCTGCGGTACATCATCAGGTATTCGACATGCCCCTCGCCCGCGATATCGCCGGTGAACGTCTTGGTGACGGCGGCCCGAGTCAGCTTTGGTAGGTCGTTGCCCTCACTATAGGGCTTCTCGTCCCAGCTCTTGATGGCGAATCGGGCGTTCGCAACGTTTCTCACGTTTCTACCTCGCGGCATGCCTTGAATGTCGACGTTCATGATACTGGAAGGCATCCTGCTGGTTATCAAGCAGGACCGGGTGTGCGGAAGCCTCGGATCCGTTTCGCGAGCCAGTCTTCGATCGTGGCGGAGTAGGCTGGCACGAAGCGATTGAGTGATGGGATTTCGGCATTGCTTCCGAGCTTCGCCTCGAGCTGGAGGTGATTCGCCTGCGGCAGGATGCGCAATGTGTAGTCCCGGTTGCCACCGGCCCTCAGGGCTGATTCCCACGCGGTCTTGTTCTTTTGCGCCACAACGTTGTTATCGAGTTCTCCGAACAAAGCGAGGATCGGTACGCGGAGTCGACGCAGCGTCGGAGCAGGGTCGTAGAAGTACAGCCGTCGGATGAATGCCCAGTACGGATCATCACGTGTTCCCGGGAAGGTGTCCGGGGCTCGCCCCATCCGGGCAACAAGCTCGTCACGCGCTGCGGCGTAGTCGGCCCATCCCTGGCCCGTACGCGCGAAGTCATACTGCAGCTTCATGAGGCCGACGATCTGTTCGACGGTCTGCGGCTTCATGCCTCTTGCCGTCATTTCGTTTTGCGCCTGATCGATCGTGGTCCGAGCGGCGGGTATCCCCGCGCCGGAGATGCTGATGAGAAACGCCATGTCTTTCGCACGGACCGCGGCGAGCGGCATGATCCAACCTGCCTGGCTCCATCCCAA
>Ga0075434_100004581_pt1 | contig 12481 bp, 9 predicted proteins | sample RhiMethybrSRZTD3_FD_75298 | JGI IMG/M metagenome (GOLD analysis project Ga0075434, IMG submission 75298) | Populus rhizosphere microbial communities from Tennessee, USA - Rhizosphere MetaG P. TD hybrid SRZTD3 | ecosystem: Host-associated > Plants > Roots > Rhizosphere > Soil | place: USA... | reverse complement strand
CAGCACCGGCACGATGAAGAAGGCCGCCAGCGTTACTGCCAGACGCCCGCGGTAGCTCGCCAGTGCGCCACGCAGCGACGGCAGCCGGGGCACCCATCCCCCGGTTACCAAACGGCTCAGCGCCCACGCGGCGGCGAGCAGCGCGACGTCGAACACCACCACGAGGACGGCGCGACCCAGCGTGACCAGCGGTCCACGCAGATCCATGCGCAGGTGCACGTGCCGCACGCCGCCGGGGAGGTCCACGCGACGGTCGCCGTGGGCGGCCCAGCCTGCGCGCGACCATCGCACGCGCTCCGGCTCCGGCATCGCCGTCGGGAGCGAGAGCGACACATCGTACAGCGGTTCGACGGCACGCTCGCCGCGCAGAAACCGGGCGACACGGCTGGCCGGGACGAGACGCGATCTCGGCCCAACGCCCACGGTGAGCACGGCGCGTCCCGCAAGCGGAGCGGTCAGGACGTAGAGGGTGCCGGGAATGCGGTTGAGCCGTTCGACGCGCGGCGCCGTCAAGGCGGAATCGTTGGCGAACGCCGCGAGCAACGGGGTCGGCAGGTCGAGCGGGGCGAGACGCAGCTCCGCTGTGGCCAGTCCCGTGCTGTCCCACGCCATCAACACGGTCGGGTAATCGAGATCGGCGAGCGGCGACTCACGCCACAGCACGTACAGATCGGCCGCGGTGGCGAGCGGTGGGCCATTCTGCACGTCGCGCCCGAGCCGCTCCAGCTCCGCCAGCGCCAGCGGATCGGCGTCACTGCCGAGGCGTTGCGCATCGCGAACCGCCAGCTGGAGACGGCCCTCGAGCGCCGCGCCCCACGTCACGAGCGCGGCGGCCGAGCCCGCGACTACCGCGATGCCGAGCAATGCCCACCGTCGAGGCGCGGGCAGGATCACACCGACCAGCGCCGGCAACCAGAGGAAGGTGTACGGCTCGGGCCACGCGCCCGTGGGCTGCCACAGCCACAACCCCACGACACCCGCGAGCGCTGCCCAGACGCAGGACGCGACGATGGTCCACGGGACGCGCTCCGGCTCCAGCGGACCGCGTACCAGCGCCGCGGCCAGCAACACCAGCGCCATGCTGGCGGCGGCGAGCGCGGCCTCCCAGGAGAGCCAGAGCCCGAAGCTCACGCCGGATGCCGGCGGCGCGATGCCACGGCCCAGATAGCGCACCAGGTACGGCGCGTAGAAGAGCAGCAACGCGGCGAGGACGATGCTCCACCAGCGGCGCCGTGGGCCCCGGCGCCACAACGACGCCGCGGCCAGCAGGCCCAGCACCGCGATGGCGAGCAGCGCGCCGGCCGACGCGCTGAAATCGCGCAACAACGGTCGATAGAAAGTCGCGGGAGAAAACAGCGCCGGCGGCGGCACGGCTGGTCCGAAAAACGCCCGCGCGACAGCCCAGGCGGCGACCACGGCCACAACCCACCGCCAGCGTCCCGCCGGGGCGGCCACCAACAGCAGTGCGAGGGCGGCGCCGAGCACCAGGCCGGCGCCACCGGCGACCCGCGCCAGCACAACCAGTTTGGCGTCGCCCTGCGACGGCGGTCTCGGCCGTACCGTAAACAGGACGGGGCTCACGTCGCATTGGGCCGCGCAAAACTCGAATTCATCCGAATCGCGCGGCGCGGCACTCGGCGCCGCGAACTGCAATTCCACGCCGTGATGCCGCGCGAACACGACGGACAACGCCGCGTCGCGATCCGCGATGGCCGGCGCGGCATCCAGCAACACCGAGCCGACGGCCGTGCGACCCGTCGGCGCCTGGCGCCGGGCCTCGAGCGTGACGTAGAATGGAGTGATGACGGCGCGTAATTCCGTCGTGTCCACCGCGGGAATCGCCCGGTGCCGGCCCGCCCAGGCGTATGGCGCGCCGTTCGCATCGAGCACCACCACGCCGTGCTCGGGTCCCGGGCCCGTCGTCGCGACGGCGGCCCGCAACCGGTCGAACGCCGCATCCGCCGGCAACAGCGCCGCGGTCGCCCCGCGCTCCGCGAGCCGCCGCGCCAGCGCGACGGCGTCGCCCAACGTGGACGCGAGCGAGCTCGAAGCGGCGGTCACGCGCGCCTCCCGCAACGCGGCCCAACAGCATTCCACGCGACGCACGTCCCCGACCCCGATGACCAGCAGGATGCCCAGCCCCAGGCTCGCCACCGCGGCGAGCAACACCTCCGGACGCCAGGGGCGCAACATGAGAGCGGTTGCCACGGCCCAGACCCCGGCTCCGCCAGCCAGCCAGGGCCAACCCGCCCCGAGGCCGTGCAGCCACTCGGCGGCCGCCAGCGCCGCGAGGACGCCCGCAATTACTGGATGAGCACGTCGCTGCAGCTGAAGCTCCTGGTTCCGGAAGACATCCGGTTACACCTGGCTCGCGATCCCCGCTTGCTCATCCCGGTGGGAACGTGCGAGCAGCACGGTCCCCATCTGGCCCTGGGCTGCGACACGATCATCGTCGAGCGACTCGCCGATGATCTCTCCGCGGAATTCCAGGTGCTCCGCGCCCCGACGGTCGAGTACGGCGTCAACACCGCCACCCGGCGCCCGTTCCCCGGCAACGCGTCGGTGCGTCGCAAGACGCTGCACCGCTGGATGAACGATCTGCTCGGCTCCTGGGAAGAAGCGGGGGTGGAGCAGTTCATCATCCTCACCGCCCATGGGCACGATCCCCACCAGGAAGCCCTGTGCACCCTGCGCACCACCCGCGCCAAGGTATTCACGGTCGATGTGTTCGCCCTCGAGGCCGAGGATCTGCTGCTCGATCCCGACTCTCCGACCCACGGCGGGGAGTTCGATACATCGCTGCTCCTCTATCTGGCGCCGGAGCTCGTGCGGATGGATCAGGCGCGTGATTTCCTGCCGCCCACAGCCCCCGGCCGGCACTTTCGAGGGCTCACCGGTCCCCTGCCCGCCCTGTCGCCGGGGTCGATGGGACGACCGACCCTCGCGACCGCGGAAAAGGGTGAACAGCTCTATAAGATGATCCGGGAGCGAGTGGCGACGCGAGTTCTCGCGCCCGCCGCCACGTGAGTCCCCCGCTTCTCGCCGCCCTGCTCCTCGTACAAACCGGGATTCCGCTGGACGAGGCGACCCTCGTCATCCGCGCCGATACGCAGGAAGTGGCTCGGGAGACGTTCCGCCTGCTGAGCCGCCACGTGACCGACAGCTCGAGCGGCTGGTCCCTGGCGTCGCGCGTCCGCTGGGCCGGAAGTCCACCGATCACTCTGTCGCCGGCGTTCACGATAGCACCCGACACGTCGCCCGAGACCCTGGAGTACGACGTCGCCGCCAACGGCGCGTCACAACGTATCACCGGGCACCCGGGACCTGGCCGCTACACGCTTCGCTACGTCGCTCCCGGAGTCGAGCGAGCGCGCGAGGTAGCCCGAAGCGGAACGACCGTCATCGTCGACGATTCGGTGTTCGCCCCGTTCCTGGTCGCCGGCTGGATGGCCGCGGCGACGCCGCGCAGCATCACCGGGATCTACGCGCGGACGGGGCGTCGCGCGACGTTGACCATCACCGATCTCGGGATGGAAACGACGACCTTGAACCGCGATCCCGCCACGCTGCGTCACGTGGTGATTGCCGGCGGAGCCGACGGCTCTATCGACGTGTGGCTCTCTCCCGAGGGTCATCTGATGAAGGTTGAAATACCGGCGCGATCGCTGCGCGCAGAGCGTTTGCCGGGCTGAATTCCCCACTCCACACAAGTCCTTGTAGCCGCTAGCTTTCGCTTTCGCAACGACCGACGTCCCAGCGCGAAACCTGACTCAAGGCCCACGCGTATGGGGCCCGGCTTCGCGCTAGCTTCTTCGGGCTACGAAAAAGGATCCCATGAGACAATCTCTGCTCCTACTCGGTCTGCTGAGCGCCGCAGGAACGGCCAGCGCACAGCAGGCGGTGCCGGCGTCGCTGTCGCTGGCCGATGCGCTCACCATTGCTCATGATCACAACCCGCTCTATCGCCAGGCGGTGAACAATCGAGCGCCTGCGGCCTGGGGAACGCGCAACGCGTTTGCGAGCTTGCTGCTGCCGCAGGTCACCGCGTCGGGCAGCCTGGGGTACTCCGGCACCGGGTCGCAGCGGTTTCTCTCGGCGAATTTCTCGCAGACCTACGCCACGGTGAACTCGAGCTATTCCCTCGGGCTCGACTGGACCTTGTCCGGCACGACCCTGTCTCAGCCCGGTCTTCGCAAGGCCGAGCTGAATGCCGCAGACGCCGACATCCACGGCGCGGCGGCGACGCTCGACGCCGCCGTGACGCAACAGTACCTGACGGTGCTGCAGTCTCGGGACAATGTCGGCGTCGCCGTGCGGTTGCAGACGCGGGACGAAGAGTTCCTGCGGCTGGCGCAGGCGCGGTACGCGGTGGGTCAGGCCACGCTGATCGACGTGCGTCAGGCGCAAGTCGCGCTGGGCCAGGCCCAGGTGGCGCTGTTGCGCGCGCAGACCGTGCAGCGCGTCGAGAAGCTGCGGTTGTTCGAGCAGCTCGGCGTGAGCGCCCCGACGGCCGTCGATTCGGTGCAGCTGACCGACACGTTCCCGGTTGCCGCGCCCGCCTGGAAACTGGACGAGGTGCTCAGCATGGCCGAGGCGCAGAATCCCTCGCTGCAGGCGTTGCGGGCGCGCGAGCGCTCCGCCGCCTGGGGCGTGCGCGCCGCCGCGTCCGGTTGGGGCCCCACGGTGTCGCTCTCGGCGGGCTGGTCGGGCTTCACGCAGGCCTATGCCCATGGCAGCGATCTCAATTCGGTGATTCTCTCCAGCCAGTTGTCGTCGGGCGCGCAGTACAATGCCTGCCAGGAAAACAACCAGATCCGGTCGACCAGCGGACTGCCCGCGCAGGATTGCAGCGGCTTCGTATGGACGGCGTCGCAGGAGCAGGCGATCCGGGACCAGAACAACGTGTTCCCGTTCAGCTTCATCGGCCAGCCGTTTCAGGCGCGCCTCACCGTCACGCTGCCCCTGTGGACCAACTTCGGGCAGCCCCAGCAGGTGTCGCTCGCCCGGGCGCAGCACGAAAATCTCGAGGAGAGCGTCCGCGCACGTGGTTTGGCGCTGCAGACCGACGTGAGCCAGGCGTATTACACGCTGCAAACCGCTTACACCGCGGTGGGCATCCAAGACACGAACCGCACTCTGGGACGCGAGCAGGAGCAGCTCGCCGCCGATCGCTACAAAGTCGGCTCGGGCACGTTCTTCGAGCTGCTGGACGCCCAGGTGGCGTCGTTACGGGCGGAAACGGACTACATCGCGTCGGTTTACGACTATCACCGGGCTGTGGCCGCGCTGGAAGCATCGGTCGGTCGCCGGTTGCGCTAACGGGAGAGGAACCCAGACATGTCTAAGGTGAGCAAGGTCCTGATCGGCATCGGCGGCGTCGCCCTCGTGGGTGGATTGATCTTCGTGAGCGCCAGCGCCAAGCGCGAGCGCGGGACGGAAGTCCGGTTCGAGAACGTCGGCCGGCGCGACCTCGTCGCCGCGGTGACGGCGAGCGGCAAGGTGCAGCCGAAGACGAAGGTCGATGTCAGCCCCGACATCACCGGCCGGATCACGCGGCTCGCCGCGCACGAGGGTGACCTCGTGAAGAAAGGCCAGTTCCTGCTGCAGATCGATCCGACGATCTACGAGGCCGGGCTGCAGCGCGCGGAGGCGAATTTCGCCTCGGCGCAGGCGGCGCTGGTGCAGGCGCGCGCCAGCCGCGATCAGGCGGCCCGCGCGCTGGAACGGGCCAAACAGCTGAAGCGCCAGAACCCCAACCTCATCTCCGACGAGCAGCTGGAGCAGGCGCAGACGTCGTTCAACGTGGCGGAAGCGGTGGCCAACTCGTCGCAGCACCAGGTCGACCAGGCCCGGGCCGGCGTGCAGGAGTCGCGCGACCAGCTCGCCAAGACGCGCATCGTGGCCCCGATGGACGGGCGCATCACGCGGCTCGCGGTCGAAGAAGGCGAGATGGCGGTTCCCGGCAACTTCTCGCGCGACGTGGGCCTGCTGCTCACCGTCTCGGACCTGTCGGTGATCCAGACCAAAGTCAACGTGGACGAGACGGACGTCGTCCGCATTCACCTCGGCGACTCGGTGGAGGTGTCGATCGACGCGTTCCCCGACACGACCTTCATCGGTCGCGTGACCAAGATCGCCAACAGCGCGCTCCTGGCGCAGACCGTGGCGACGGGCACCAACGACCGCGCGGTGGATTACGAGGTGGAGATCACGCTCGAGAACCCGCCGGCCGATGTCCGGCCCGACCTCTCGGCCACGGCGCGGATCGTCACCGACACGCGCAAGCAGGCGCTGTCGATCCCGATCATCGCGCTCACGGTGCGGGAGAACACGCCGGTGACGCCCGAGACCCGGCGCGACACGGCCCAGACCGGCAAGAAGAAGGAAACGGAAGGCGTCTTCATCGTCACGAACGGCAAGGCGACGTTCCGGGCCGTCCACGTCGGCATCGCGGGGGACGAGTACTTCGAGGTGCTGGACGGCCTGCGGGAGCACGAGCAGATCGTGGCCGGGCCGTATCAGGCGATTCGCGACCTGAAGGACGGCACGCCGGTGCGCGCCAGCCGCCAGCCGGCCGACACCGCCAAGCGGGCGCGCTCGTGAGTCGCGCGCAGGAATTCCGCACCGGCGACACGCCGCTGCCGGACGTCGTCATCCTGACGCACAAGCTGACGCGCGACTACGACATGGGGTCGGAAATCGTGCGGGCGCTGCGCGGCGTGGATTTGCAGATCCGGCGCAACGAGTACGTCGCCGTGATGGGCCCGTCCGGCTCCGGCAAGTCGACGCTCATGAATTTGATCGGGTGCCTCGACACGCCGACCGCGGGCGAGTACTGGCTCAACGGCCAGAAGGTGTCCGATCTGGTCGACGATGAGCTGGCGCACATCCGCAACAAGGAAATCGGGTTCGTGTTTCAGACCTTCAACCTGCTGCCGCGCGCATCCGCGCTGCACAACGTCGAGCTGCCGCTGATCTACGCCGGAATCAGCGCGCGCGGCCGTCGCGAGCGGGCCGCGCACGCCCTCACCCGCGTCGGGCTGGGCGATCGCATGGACCACAAGCCCAACGAGCTGTCGGGCGGCCAGCGGCAGCGCGTCGCGATCGCCCGGGCGCTGGTGAACGATCCCAGCATCCTGCTGGCCGACGAGCCGACCGGGAACCTCGACTCGACCACGAGCCAGGAAATCATGGGGGTGTTCGGCGACCTGCACCGCCAGGGACAAACCGTGGTGATGGTGACGCACGAAGCCGACATCGCGGCGCACGCCGCGCGCGTGGTGACGCTGCGGGACGGCCTGGTGGCCACGGATCAGCGGAAGGCCGCCTAGGTGCGGCCGTTCGAAGCCCTGCGGCTCGCGTTGATGCAAATCCGCGCGCAGAAGCTGAAGAGCGGCTTCGCGCTGATCGGCGTGTTCATCGGCGTCGCGTTCCTGATCGGGGCCTGGTCGATCGTGAACGGGATGAACACGTACATGACCGAGAAGTTCGCCGGCACGCTCGTGGGCGTGAACACGTTCCACCTGCGCCGCTCCCCGAACGTGAACTTCGACGTCGACGACTCGACCTGGCGCGCCTGGCGGCGCCGCCCGCGCATCAAGTTCACCGACGCGGAAGCCGTGGCCGCCAACCTCACCGTACCGGTGATTACGGCCTGGTATTCGGAGGACCGGGGCGGCGTGGAGTACGACGGCAAGGTGGCGAAGGACATCACGCTCGAAGGCACCACCGAGCGCTACTTCGACATCATGAACCTCAAGATCGAGAGCGGCCGTCCGTTCAGCGCGCAGGAATCGAAGGCCGGCGCCGGCGTCGTCGTGCTGGGCCACGATCTGGCCGACAAACTGTTCGGCAGCACCAACCCGCTCGATCGCACGGTGCGCATTCACGACTTTCCCTACCGCGTGATCGGCGTGGTGGAGCGACAGGGCAACCTGCTCGGCATCTCGCTCGACAAGTTCGTGGTCGCCCCCGCCCTGTCGCCGATCCAGCGTGAGGTGAACCCGCCGGGGGTGGTCGACGCCTTGATCGTGAAGGCCCAATCTCCGGAAGCGATGCAGGCCGCCATGGACGAAGCCGAGGCCACGATGCGCAGCCGGCGCCATCTGCGTCCTCGCCAGGAGAACAACTTCGTGATGATGACCTCCGAGGGCGTCCTGGAATTCTGGAACAAGCTGAGTCGCATCCTGTACGCCGTCGGTCCCGGCCTCGTGGGGGTCGCCCTGGTGGTTGGGGGGATCGTCATCATGAACATCATGTTGATGGCCGTCGCCGAGCGGACACGCGAGATCGGGATCCGGAAATCGCTGGGGGCGCGTCGCCGCGACATCCTGCGCCAATTCCTGGCGGAATCGGTGACGATCGCGACCATCGGTGCGGCGTTCGGGATCGGCGCGGGCATTTTCCTCTCGGTGCTGCTCAACGCCGCCACGCCGCTTCCGGCGACGGTGTCGCCCATGTCGATTCTGTTGGGCGTCGTCGTCGGCGGGGGCGTGGGCGTGCTGGCCGGCGTGTACCCGGCCACCCGGGCCGCCCGGCTCGACCCCATCGTGGCGCTGCGCCAGGAGTAGGCCAATGACCCCGATGCTCGAGGGCGCCGGCATCGCCCTGTCTTCGTTACGGGCCCACAAGGTCCGCGCCGCGCTCACCATTCTCGGGGTGGCGATCGGCGTGATGGTCGTGATGGTGATCGGCGCGGTGATCAGTGGATTCAACAAGGGCATCGCCGACATCCTCGAGGAATCGGGACCCAAGACGTTCTGGGTGGGCCGCTTCTTTCAGGGCGGCGTCAACGTCTCCGACGGCTCCGACGAAATGAGCCCGTGGCGCCGCAACCCGCCCATGTCGCTCGCCGACGCCAGCGCGATCGCGAGTATCCCCGAGGTAGCGTGGGTGGCGCTCGACGAAGGGGGCCAGGCCGACATCACGTTCGGCGCCAAGACGCAGCGCAACGTCAACATCCACGGTCGCAGCGCCGCCTGGCCGAACGTGACGGGCGGTGACGTGTCGCCGGGCCGCTCGTTCACCCAGGTCGAGGATGAAGGCGCCACCACCGTGGTGGTCATCAACCAGAAGCTGGGCGAGCTGCTGTTCGAACGGGCCGACCCCATCGGCCGCCGCGTGCGCATCCAGGGCATGCCCTACACAGTGATCGGCGTGTTCAACCCGCCCCCGCAGCTGTTCGGCGGGCAGCCCTCTCCCGAGGCGATCATCCCGCATGGAGCGATGATGAAGTACCTCGATTACTGGCGCGGCTGGATGGACCTGCTCGTGGGCCCGAGCGAAAACGCCACAACGGCGCAGGCGATGGAAGCGGTCACCGAAGTGCTGCGGCTGCGCCGTGGCCTGCGGCCGGGGCAGGACAACAACTTCGCGGTGGTGAGCCAGGAGAAGTTCCTGGAGAGCCTGAACAGCACCACGCTCATGATCCGCATCGTGATGTTCGCGCTCTCGGGCGTCGCCCTCATGGTGGGCGGTATCGGGGTCGTGGCCATCATGATGATCTCGGTCACCGAGCGCACACGCGAGATCGGCGTGCGTAAGGCACTCGGGGCCACGAGACGGGCCATCCTGTGGCAGTTCCTGGTGGAGGCCGCGACGCTCACACTGGTCGGCGGCGTGATTGGCTTGATCCTGGGCGGCCTCGTCGCCCTGCTGCTCTCGGTCGCAACGCCGATTCCCGCGCACGTGCCCATGGGCTCGATCGTGGCGGCGTTGATTGTGGCGGCGCTGACGGGCGTGGTGTTCGGCCTCTATCCCGCGGGCCGGGCGGCGCGACTGGATCCGGTCGAGGCGTTGAGATACGAATGAGGTTGTGGAGGATGCTGGAGGATGGTGGAGGATGATCCGGCATTGACCTCCACTAAACCTCCACCAACCTCCACCAACCTCCATTAGTTTTCGGCCTCATGCAGCTCACCGAAGCCATCCTCATGGCCCTCCAGGCGGTCTGGAGCCACAAGCTGCGCTCGTTTTTCACGCTGCTTGGCGTGATCGTCTCGGTCGGATTTCTCGTCGCGGTGGTCGCGGTCATCCAGGGCATGAACGCGTACGTGCGGGACCGCCTCGCCGGGGCGATTGTCGGGATCAACGCGTTCCAGATCCGGCGCGACCCGATCCAGTTCGGGTTCGTCGACGACGAAGAATGGAAGCGGATCCAGCGCCGACCGCTCATCACGCCGGAGGACATTCCCTGGGTCGAGCGCGCCCTACCCGACGCTCACGCGATCGCGCTGCAGTCGGGGTGGCCCACGCCGTTGGCCGACGTGCAATGGCGCAACAAGACCGTGGGCGATGCGTTCGTGTTCGGCGTGACACCGCCGTTCGTCGTGGTGCAGGACTACACGCTCGCCGCGGGTGAGCCGCTCTCCGAGGTAGACCTGCAGCAGCGCCGGCCCGTGGCGATCCTGGGATACGATGTGGCCGACAAGCTGTTCGGGTCGCCGGCCTTCGCCGTCGGCCGTGCCATCCGCGTCCACGGCGCCCAGCTCACGGTGAAGGGCGTGATCGCGCGCAAGGGGACGGTGCTGGGGCAGTCGTGGGACGGATTCGTGATGCTGCCGCTCTCGACGTTCGAGGCGATGTACGGCCGCCGCCAGACGATGGTGATCTCCGTCAAGATGCCGAGCGCTGAGCAGGTGAGCGGCGGGATGCAGCGCGCGGAAGAGGCGATGCGCATCGCGCACCGGCTGCGACCGACCGCGGAAAACGATTTCACCGTCGACACCGGCGAGGGCCTGGTCGCCTTCTGGGGCAAGCTGACCCGCGTCATCTTCACCGTGGTGCCCGCGGTGGTGGCGATCGGCATCGTGGTCGGCGGCATCGTGATCATGAACATCATGTTGATGAGCGTCACCGAGCGGACGCGCGAAATCGGCATCCGCAAGTCGCTGGGGGCGTCGCGCAAGGACATCCGGCGCCAGTTTCTCGCGGAGTCGATCACGCTGTCGCTGCTGGGGGGGTGCGCCGGCCTGCTCGCCGGGACGGCGCTCGCCGCCCTGGTGCAGGTGGCGTCGCCCCTCCCCGCCCGCGTGACCTTGTGGTCGGTGGCGGTGGCCCTGGGCCTCGGCCTGTCGGTCGGCGTGGTGTTCGGCGTGTTTCCGGCGTTGCGCGCCGCGCGGCTCGACCCCATCGAAGCGCTGCGGCAAGAATAGATGCGGCTGCATGCCGCCCGCGAGGGCTGGCGGATCGCCGTCGACCAGCTGCAGGCGAACAAACTGCGCTCGGCGCTCACGATCCTCGGCGTCGTCATCGGCATCGCGACCGTGATGGCCATGGCGTCGATCGTCTCCGGCTTCCGGGAGCAGATCGTCAACACCCTCGAGGTGGTCGGGCCGACGACGTTCCGCGTGCTGCGCTTCTTCTCGTCCACCCCCGTCAACCCCGATGCGCTGCCGCGCGAGGTGCGCATCCGGCCGAAACTGATCCCGGAGGAGGCGGAGGCGATCGCCCGGCTCCCGGAAATCCACTACTCGGCTATCTGGACGCAGCTGTTCCAGCGGTTCGAGATCGGGGGCGTGCGCACGCAGTATCTCAGCATCTTCGGGGCCGACGACCGGTTCATGGAGATCCTGGGAGGGGAGCTGGTGCGCGGCCGCACGTTCACGACGTCGGAGCTGCGCAGCGGCGCGGCCGTCGTCGTGCTCGAGCAGCGCACGGTCGACCGCCTGTTCAGCTCGCTCTCGCCGCTCGGCCGTATCGTGCGGATCGGCGGGCATCCGTTCCGCGTGATCGGCCAATGGCAGCGACCGACGAACATCTTCGAAGTCCCCGGGACGCCCCAGATCGCCGCGGTGTCCCCGTTCGAGGCGGCGCGACGCAATTTTCAGATCGACGAGGTCAACAGTCTGATCATTCTCGTGAAACCGAAGCCGGGCGTGCCGGTGAGCCGGGCGATGGACGTGGCGACACTGCAGCTGCGGCGGATGCGCGGCGTGCGCGCCGGTGAGCCGAACAGCTTCGACCTGCTCACCTCCGATCAGGTGCTGAGCATCTTCGACAGTCTCACCGGCGCGTTCTTCCTGGTGATGCTGGTGCTGTCGAGCATCGCGCTCATGGTGGGCGGCATCGGCGTCATGGCGATCATGATGGTGTCGGTCACGAGCCGCACCCGCGAGATCGGACTACGCAAAGCGATGGGGGCTACGCGCCGCGCCATCCTGTGGCAATTCCTGGTCGAAGCGGCCACCCTCACCCTCATGGGCGGCATCATCGGGATCATCATCGGGCTGGGAACGGGCGAGGCACTCAAGCACCTGCTCGACTTCTCGACGCACGTCCCGCTGTGGAGCGCCGCCGTCGCGACGGCCGTGTCGGTGCTCGTGGGCCTCATCTTCGGCATCGCGCCGGCGGCCCGCGCGGCGCGGCTGGATCCGGTGGAGGCGTTGAGATACGAATGACACAACCCGTCGACATCCTCGCCATCGCCGCCCATCGTGACGATGTGGAATTGACCTGCGGCGGCACGCTGGCCAAGGCGGCG
>Ga0075434_100004578_pt1 | contig 12494 bp, 11 predicted proteins | sample RhiMethybrSRZTD3_FD_75298 | JGI IMG/M metagenome (GOLD analysis project Ga0075434, IMG submission 75298) | Populus rhizosphere microbial communities from Tennessee, USA - Rhizosphere MetaG P. TD hybrid SRZTD3 | ecosystem: Host-associated > Plants > Roots > Rhizosphere > Soil | place: USA... | reverse complement strand
GCGATGAAACCCGCCGAGTTCTCGAGCTGCTGTCGCAGGGGAAGATCAGCGTCGACGAAGCGCATCAGCTGCTGCGCGCGCTGAATGAAAAGAGCAAGCGCGCCGACGCGCCTCCAGACAACGAGGCGTCGACCATCCCGCACAAACCGCGGTTCATGCGCATTCATGTCCATAAGCCGGGCAAGGAAGGACGCGAAGACAAGGATGTGAACATTCGCGTGCCGATGGCGGTGCTTCGTGGCGGTATGCGGCTCGGCACGATGATCCCCGGGCTGCACGCGAGCATGAACGCGCGCCTTCGCGAGCGCGGCATCGATGTCGATCTCTCGAAGCTCGATCCCGCATTCCTCGAATCGATGCTCTCAGAGATGGGTGAGATCAACATCGATGTCGAGCAGAGCGGAGAGCAAGTTCGGATCACCTACGAGTAGGAGCTGTGATGTCATCCGAGTATCGCGAACTTCGCTTGCGCGATGGCCGTACGCTCGCCTACGCCGAATACGGCTGCCCCGACGGTCAGCCGATCATCTACTGTCACGGATCGCCGAGCTCGCGCGTCGAAGGTGACTTGTTCTTCGATCGGGCAACGCTCGCCGATCTCGGATTGCGAGTCGTGGTCCCGGATCGTCCGGGAGTCGGGCGCTCGGATTTCCAACCGGGACGCCGCATTGTCGACTGGCCGAGCGACGTTGAGCAGCTGGCCGACTCGCTGCATCTCGAGTCGTTCGCCGTGGTTGGTGAGTCGGGAGGATCGCCGTATGCCGCCGCGTGTGCGGCATTGATGCCTAAGCGAGTGAGAGCCCTCGGGCTCATCGGATGCCTCGCGCCGCCCGATGCGCCCGGAGCCGTGGCTGCGCTCTCTACGCCGCTGCGGATCATGTTTCGGCTGGGGCGATTCGCACCAAGACTCTTGAAGGCGCTGTTCAGGATGAACGCGAAGATGATCGGCCGCGGTGGAGAGAAGGCGGGCGAGCGGATGGCCGCATCGTTTCCCGAGCCCGATCGAACGCTCTTGAAGCGACCCGAGATTCGCGACGGGTTCATGGCCTGCTTCAGCGAAGCGTGCCGGCAGGGACCCGAAGGAGCGGTGTGGGACGTCGGGTTGCTGGCGAGGCCGTGGGGATTCGATCTGTCAACGATCGCAGTGCCGTCACGGTTGTGGCATGGCGAACACGACGGTAACGTGCCGGTGGTACACGGCCGCTATCTCGCCAAAGCAATTCCGAATTGCCGCGCGACGTTCTATCCCGACGACGCGCATCTGTCGGTGCCGCTGAATCATCATCGAGAGATTCTTGGTGCGTTCGTCGCGGCGCGTGCGTAGAGCGCACGCTTCAGCGTGCGCGGTCCGCGGAGGCTGAAGCCTCCCCTCTACGTCGAGCCTAGTCCCTGCGATCGAGGTTCGCGGTGAGCCGGCGCTGAAACGCGGCGAGATCGATGGCGTGGACCGCACTCGTACCTGCGACGTCGAGTGCGTGGGCGGCGGCCGCGCCCATTGCGATGCACGGTCCCATCACCCGGATCGCCGAGAGCGCGCTGACGTCCGCATCCACGCAGCGGCCGGCGGCGACGATGTTGTCGGCGTCGCGCGGAATCATGCACGACAGCGGGATGTAGTAGACGTGGTCGGGCGCGAACTTCTCCCAGTGCACGAGATCGGGAGCGTTGTGCAGCTCGACCCACCATGCGCACCGGGCCGCCGCATCATCGGGACGCGCGCCCGATCGAATCTCGTCGAGCGTCAGCTGACGCCGCCCGACGATCCAGCGTGTTTGCCGCAGACCAGGATTGCCGTAGGTGCGCACCTGCGCGTTGCGGAAGATGTGCGGGAACTCGGCGCGGAGAAATCGAATGACGTTGTCAGCTTGCCGGCGTCCTTCGAAGACCATCTGCGCGCCGGCCAACGGATCGAGCGGCGTCTCGAAGTGCGTGACGTTGGCGAGCATGATGTTCTTGCCGGGGAAGTGCATCAGAAAGCCGTCATGGCGAACGAGGCCGTAGGCCGCGCCGCGTTCGGCGAGCCGTTGATGCACCTCCGTGATGACCATGTCTTTTGCCGTCTCGGCGTCGTAGCCCTCGATGAGAAAGTTCATCGAGCCATAGACCGCCGCATCGGGTTCCCGCATCTCGAGGCCGGCCTCATACGTCAGACTGGCATCACCCGACGCGTCGACATAGCCATGCGCCGCTACCCGAACCGCACCAAAGCGCGTGGCGAAGTCGATGTGGCGGACGCGACGCTGTTCGAAGCCGACATTCGTGAGGACGGCGCCGACGAGGGCGCGGATCCCCGCGCGCTCGACCTGCGTCTCGATCCAGCGCGCCAATCGCACCTCGTCGTACTGAAAGGTGATGGTGCCGGTCATCGAGACGCGGCGGTTGATCGATCCCTCGGCCGTCAGATCGGCGATGAGATCGTCGGCGATACCATGCGTGATCTGATAGGGCTTCGAGCCGTGCGTATAGAGGCCGATGATCGTCCCGATGATCGAGCCGATCGCCTGACCACCAAGCGCCGGCGCGGCGTCGACGAGGACGACCGATCGGCCGAGTCGCGCCGCTTCGAGCGCCGCCGACACACCAGCGATACCGGCGCCGACGACACAAATGTCGGCCGTGAGGTTCGAAGGCTCGCCGCGAGGCGGCCGGCGCACGACGCGCGCCGTTGTGGCTGGTGGCATCGAGCGATACGTTACAGCGTTTTTCACAAGACTGGAGTGTCCGTCTTCAGGCGGACTGACACGGCCGGCTAAAGCCGGCCACGACGGTCTTGTGAAGCGCAATCCTGACGAAGAATTCAGCAAGTCTTCAGGTCGGACTCGGCCAATGCTGCGTACGATGATGTCGTGCGTCCGGTCCACTGGCTGCTCCTCGTGACGCTTGCCGTCGTCCTCGTCGCATCGCTGCTCAATCTGCGATCGTCGGGAACGGCCACGGCGACGGCGGAGAAGACGTCGATCGCCGCGCCGGTCGGCACCGTGCGCGAGATCATGAAAGCGATGGTCGATCCCAACGCCCAGATCGTGTGGGGCGCGGTCGGCGTCGTGCACGAGAAGCACAGCACGGTTGAGCACGAACCGCGGACGGAAGAGGAATGGACTGCGGTTGAAAACGGTGCGATGGCGCTCGCTGAAGTGGCCAATCTGCTGAAGATGCCGGGACGACTCATTGCGCGCCCCGAGGAAGCCAACACGATGCGCTGGCCGGAAGCGACATTGACACCGGTTCAGATCGAAGAGCGAATCGCCGGCACTCGCGGCCAATGGGACAAGTCGTTGGATGCCCTGCAGGCAGCGGCGATGAAGGCATTCGCGGCCGCGAGAGCACATAACAAGGATGCCGTCTTCAACGTTGGCGAAGAGATCGACAACGCCTGCGAAAGCTGCCACATCGTCTACTGGTACCCGCCGACCGCGCCTGGCGCGAAGTGATCGCCTCCGGTGCTCAGATCGAGCCCGTCGATCCTGACGAAGAATTCATCAAGTCTTCAGGTGAACTCCCGCATCGCGTGCGTACGATGACAGCTGTCGTGCTGGAGTGAACCGGCCACGGCGATCCGGAAACTCTCACCTGTGAGCGGAGTGAACATGCGAAGGTTGTCTTGGCTGGTACCGGTAGCGATGGCTCTCGTCCTGCCGGCGTGCAACACCAATCAGCAGGCAGCTGCACGTACCAGCGCGACTGCGGCGCCACCGGTTGCCTCTGCCTCCACGCCGGTCGGGACGGTGAAGGAGATCATGAAGGGCATCGTCGATCCGAGTTCGAAAGAGCTCTGGGATTCGGTCGGAACCGAGTCCGGACCGAAGGGTATCGTCGAGAAGTCGCCCAAGACCGACGAGGAGTGGGCGAAGATCGAAGGCGATGCACTCGTGCTCGCCGAAGTGGCGAATCTGCTCAAGATGCCGGGACGTCACGTGTCCCTTGCCGAGGAAGCGAACCAGAAGAGCAAGCCGGATGCGCCGGAACTGACGCCGGCTCAGATCGAAGAGAAGATCGCGAAGGATCGCGCGGCGTGGGAGAAGAAAGCCGACGCACTGCAAACGACGGCGGTGAAAGCACGAGCCGCAGCGAAGAAGCACGACAAAGACGGACTGCTCAACGTCGGCGAGGAGATCGACAACGCGTGCGAGAGCTGTCATCTCGTGTACTGGTATCCGGACGAGAAGAAACCTGGTGAGGCCGGCGCAGAATCAGCATCACCGAACAAGAAATAGCGGTCAGATATACTTGTCGCGCTCGAGGAGGCGTGATGAGTACCTGGCTTCGCGGTGTGTGCACGAGCGCAGTGGTGGGCGGCACGCTGATTGTGGCGGCTGCACGACCGTCGGCTCAACAACCTGCGCAGGGTCCTCAGTCGACATCGACATGTCAGGCCGCTCCGGCTGGTGGTGCTGGCGGAGGTCGCGCGGCCGCTCCTGCCGGTGCGCGTGCGGGAGGACAGGCACCAGCCGGACGCGGCGCCGGCGCGCGTGCAGGCGGGGTTGGCGGCACACCGCCACCGATTCAGTGGGCCGCGCCCGTGCTGCCCGAAGGCCCGATCGCCGCAGAGTCGGCGCTGCCTGCCTATCGCAATCTGCGTCTCGTCGTCATGAAGGGGCTCACGCATCCGTGGGGCATGGCGTTCCTCCCCGACGGCAACATCCTCATCACCGAGCGTCCCGGTTGTCTCCGCATCGTTCGCAACGGCGTGCTCGATCCGAAGCCGATTGCCGGACTGCCGCCGATATCGGCGCAGGGCCTGTCAGGGTTGATGGATATCGCCCTTCATCCACGCTTCGCTGAGAACAAGTTCGTCTACTTCACCTATCACAAGCCGAATCCCGCGGCGGCTGCAGCGCAGGGTGGACCGCAGGGCCCCCCGGCTCGTCTCGCGGCGCTGGCGCGCGGAACATGGGACGGCACTGCGCTCACCAACGTGAAGGAATTGTTCGTCGCCGATGTCACGACCGAAGCGTCGCGGATCGTGTTTGGCCGCGACGGAATGATCTACATGAGCCTCGGCCGATCGACGGAAGGCGCGAACGCGCCATCGCAGGATCCGAGCAACTACGGCGGCAAGCTCCTGCGGCTGCGCGACGACGGTACGGTGCCACCGGATAATCCGTTCGTCGGGAAGGCAGGATACAAGCCGGAGATCTACACGCTCGGACATCGCAACCAACTCGGATTGGCGGTGAACCCTGAGACCGGACAGATCTGGGCAAGCGAGCAGGGGCCCAATGGCGGCGACGAGGTCAACATCATTCAGGCGGGCAAGAACTACGGATGGCCGGTGATCAGTCAGGGCCGCAGCTACCCAGGACCGCGCGTGTCCGACCAGCCGGTGCGCGAGGGTATGGAGCAGCCGCACATCGTGTGGATTCCGTCAATCGCGCTCTCGGGCATGACCTTCTACACAGGCGATCGCTTCGCAGGATGGAAGCGCAATCTCTTTGTCGGCGGACTGCGGCAGGGTGAGTCGCCGCGAACCGGGCAGCTGCAGCGCATCGAATTCAACGACAAGTGGGAAGAGCTGCGGCGCGAGCCGATGCTGCGTGAGCTCGGGCAGCGAATCCGCGACGTGCGACAGGGCCCCGACGGATATCTCTACGTGCTCACTGAAGAGAACGACGCCGCGCTCATCCGCATCGAGCCGGCAGAACCAGTTTCGAGATAGGCAGATGAAAATCGCAGATCGCATGACGCGGATTGGAATCGAATCCGCGTTCGAGGTGCTCCAGCGCGCACGCGCGCTCGAGGCGCAGGGCAAGAACGTCATTCATCTCGAAATCGGTCAGCCCGATTTCCCCACGCCGTCACACATCAAAGACGCCGCGACGCGGGCCCTCGCTGAGGGGTGGACCGGATACGGACCGACGCCCGGCTTTCCCGACTTCCGTGAGGCGATCGCGTCGTACATCTCGACGACGCGCGCCATCAAGGTGTCGGGGCAGAACGTGGTGGTGGTGCCCGGCGGCAAGCCGATCATGTTCTTTGCGATGCTGGCGGTAGTCGAGCCGGGCGACGAAGTGATCTATCCGAACCCCGGCTTTCCGATCTACGAGTCGGTGATCAACTTCCTCGGCGCCACGCCGGTGCCGATCCCGCTCGTCGAGAGCCGCGGCTTCTCCTTCGATCTCGACGTGTTCGAGTCGAAGTTATCGTCGCGCACCAAGATGGTGGTGCTCAACTCGCCGGCCAATCCTACTGGCGGCGTCATTCCGCGCGAGGATCTGAAGCGCATCGCCGATCTGCTGCGAGCTCGCGACGTCCTGGTGTTGAGCGACGAGATCTACTCGCGCATCTGCTACGACGCGCAGCCGTCGTCCATCACCGAATTCGAGGGCATGCTCGAGAAGACGATTATTCTCGATGGTTTCTCGAAGACCTACTCGATGACCGGTTGGCGTCTCGGCTACGGCGTCATGCCGCTGTGGCTCGTCGATGCGGTCGACAAGCTGATGGTGAATTCGAACTCGTGCACCGCCAGCTTTACGCAGCGCGCCGGTTTGGCCGCGCTGCAGGGACCGCAGGATGCCGTCGATCAGATGGTCGCGGAGTTCCGCCGGCGCCGTGATGCGATCGTGAAAGGGCTCAACCAGATTCCCGGGTTCTCGTGCACAGTGCCGCAGGGCGCGTTCTATGTCTTCCCGAACGTGAAGGAAACCGGGGTCTCGAGCCGTGACCTTGCCAATATGCTGCTGAACGATGCCGGTGTCGCGTGTCTAAGCGGCACGGCCTTCGGCAGCTATGGCGACGGCTATCTGCGATTCAGCTACGCCAACTCGCTCGAGAACATCGAGGAAGCGTTGAAGCGCATTCGCACCTTGTCTGAGCGCTGGGCAACCGCCACCGCCCGTTCCGGCTAACCACCTGCGCCAAGGCTACGGTGGTCCGCCATCGCTTTAGCGGAGGCGGAAGCCGACACGACGTACGCCTACTGATCGGTGCCCACGAGCTGCACGGCATCGATCTGATTCCACCCCGACACGATATTCGTCGCCAGCGTCAGCTTCACGCGAGTGGCCTTGAACGCGGTCTTGGGGAACTCGGCGACTAGGTAGTTCAGCTCTTTCGTCGTGTCAGAGCCGCTCCACACGGTATGCCCAACGCCCTTCTCGTCGAACAGCTCGATCTTGATCACTGCTCCTGAACCGGACGATTCTCGGACTCGCACGGCGGTGGCGAATACCGGCTTCGAGTACGTGAGCTCGAGCCATTCGATGCCGGAGTCTGGCGTCTTCGCGCTCCAGGCTTGCGGCGTCGTGCTGTACACCTGCACGTTGGGTTCGCCCGTTGCCTGATTCGCCGAATAGGACGATGTACCTTTGGCGTCGTTGAACGTCGACGACGCCTTCGCATCCTTGGCCCATTGACCGTTCGGGTCGTTCTTGATCTCGTCCTGCTTCAGCGCCCACTCGATCTGTTCCTTCTTCCTCGCCGCATCGCGTTCGGCTGCCGTTGGCGGCGCCGCCGGTGCGGCGGCGGGGGCAGCTGGCGTTGAGGCGGGCGCTGAGGCGGGCGCGACAGACGCCGCAGGCGCGGGTGACGTTGATGCAGAGACATCGGCGGCGGCCGTGGCCGGTGCGCCGGTAGACGGAGTGGGCTTGGCCGCTGCGGCGTTCGCCGCCGCCGGTGCGACACTCGCCGCCGGCGCGGCTGCGGCGCCGGGCGCTGCCGAATCCGCTTTCGAGCAGCCGCTCACAATCGCGGCGAGCACCAGCGAAGCCGCAACCATCAACCGTCGAATGCCTACGTTTCTCATGTCGATCACCTCAACCTGCCGTATTACGCGCCAACTGTGGCAAGTCGGGCTCATCGAGCCGCCGCTGAGATCGATGGCGGGTCTCGAGACCCGCCTCGACGATGATCGGTTTTACAACGGTAGTAGCGGCGAGTCTTCAGACTCGCCGCGTATCACTTCGTGCGTGGCGTCTGCTTCAGCAGCGCCAGGACATCCTCGACTTCCTTCGGGACGCCCTGGCTGAGGATCTCCGTACCGGTTGGTGTCACCAGCACGCTGTCCTCGATGCGAATGTGGAGGCCAGGCACGTCGATGATCGGCTCGATCGCGAGCACCATGCCGGCTTCGAACGGCAGATCCCAATCGCCGACATCGTGCACCGACATGCCGACGTAGTGACCGGTATACGCGTAGCGCGGATCGAAGCCGTGCTTCTTGTAGATGCCTTCGGCGAGCGACTGGATCGTCTGCCGCGTCACGCCGGGTTTGATCGCCGCGATGATCGCCTTCTGCGCTTCGAGCACACACTCATACGCGCGCAGCTGCATATCGGTGAAGCGCCCCGACACCGGCCACGTCCGCGTGATGTCCATCGTCATGTAGTCGAGGGCACCAGCGTAGTCCATCACCACCAGCTCGCCTGCCTTCATCTGCCGGCCGTTGTCTTCGTAGTGCCATTGATTGCCCATCGGCCCCGATCCAACGATGGCCGGGTAGGCGTCGCCCTGAAAGCCGTGCTTCACGAGCCAGTACTTGGCTTCTGCTTCCAGCTCGTACTCGTACTTGTCGGGACCGCTCGCTTGCATCGCGCGCTTGAGTCCTTCGGCGCTGATGCGGCCGTTGTATTTGAGGATCTCGATCTCGCGCGGCGACTTGATCATGCGCAGCCGATCGAGATGCGGCGCCACGTCCTTCATCTCGTAGTACGGAAAGCGCGCGCGTAAGGCGGTGATGCGGTCGGCATCTTCGGTGGGCTGCTGCGAGAACGGGCTGATCAACCGTCGTCCGGTTTGAATGGCCACGTCGGCGCGACCCTCGTTGACGTAGTCGCGCTCCGAGAGCCGCGTCCACAGCACCTGCGCGCCGGCAATCGATCGACGACGAGCGAGGAACTCCTGAAGCTCGGAGAGCGGCTGCACCGAGGCGAAGCCGTACTTCTTGGTGGCGTCGGCTTCTTCGAGCCAGTTGCCGCCCTCGTAGCGGATCTCGCGCGCGGTCAGCTTCGGCATGAACAGGTACGCCGCGCCCGACGGCACGTCCATCACCAGAGCCGCATTGAGCCCTTCGAAGCCGGTGAGGTAGTAGAAGTCGTTGTCTTGACGGAGACGCGTACCTGGCGTTGGAGCGGTGACGCCGAACATCAGCAGCGTTCCGGATTGAAGCGCCTTCGCCAGCTTCTGTCGCCGCGCCGTGAATTCTTCCGGCGGATACCCCATGCGCTCGGCGTTCGGAAGGGCAGTCCAGAAGGCGATCGCGGTCGCGATTATCAGCAGTGTCCGGCTCAATGCAGCGTGACGCATAGCCACTCCTCTTCCTCAGCGCGATGCTCGACCCCGAGAGGTGCGAACGCTCTCAGGACGTCGGACTCTTCTGACGCCATGAACCCACTCAGGATCAGCCGGCCGTCGGCTTTCGTCAATTGCCGCAGTTCGGATGCCGCGGCGACCAGCAGTCCACCCGTCAAATTGGCGAGCACGATGTCCGATCGGGCGCGACCACTCGTCCGCACGTCGCTCACCGCGATCGTCACGTCGGCGCGTGGATTCAGCGTCAGGTTCTCGAGTGCGGCCGCGGTCGCATCGGGGTCATCGTCGAACCCGATTACCGGCGACGCGCCAAGCAACGACGCGGCGATGGCGAGCACGCCCGAGCCGGTGCCGACGTCGGTGACCGAGCGTCCGGCCAGATCGACTCGCTGCAGCGCGTCCAGGCACAGGCGCGTCGTCGCGTGGTGGCCGGTACCGAAACCCATCGAAGGCAGGATGGTGATGACGAGGTGGTCGGGGATGTCGGGGACGTCCCATGGGGGCGCCACCACAATCACTCCGACGCGAACGGCTCGAAGCGATGCTTGCGATCGCGCGGCCCAGTTCTCGTCGGGCACATCGACCGGCCGGATGTCGAGATCGCTGAATGATCCTCGCAGCATCTCGACGGCGCGATCGCGCTCGGCAGGTGTGTGGAAGAACACCCGCCACGATCGTGCATCTTCGTTAATCGCCGTGACGGTGTAATCGGCGAGCGCGGCTTGAAACAGATCGATGCGGTCGGAGGCCGCGCCCACGTCGGCGTCGAGCGCCGGCCATGTTCGGACGCTATCCAAAAATGTCTTTGACGCGGTCGAGCAGGCCTTTGTCTTCCTGGTCGCCAATCGGCGTCGGTTCGTACTGTTCTTTCGGAAGCGTCTCGGCAAGCTGCTCGAGGAGCTTCTTCTGTTCCTTCGAGAGCTTTTTCGGCGTGGACACTTTCACGGTCACCAGCAGATCGCCCCGGCCGCGCCCCGAGACGTCGGGCATGCCGCGGCCGCGCACGCGGAACGTAGCGCCTGTTTGAGTGCCCGCCGGGATGGTGAATGGCTCTTTGCCATCGAGCGTCGGAATCTGGATCTCGCCGCCCAGCGCAAACGTCGGGAAGCTGACCGGGATCTCGCAGTAGAGATCGTTGCCATCGCGCTGGAAGAACGGATGCTCTTGCACGTGGATGACCACGTAGAGATCACCCGAGGGGCCGCCGCCTGGACCGGCTTCGCCCTCGGCTGACAGTCGCAGTCGCTGACCGGTAGCGATACCGGCCGGAATGCGTACGTTGAGCTTCTTTTCCTGCTGTACGCGCCCGGCGCCTCGGCATGTCGCACACGGCTTGGTGATGATCGATCCCGAGCCCCGGCACTGACCGCACGTGCGCGCGACGGTGAAGAATCCTTGCTGATATCGAAGCTGGCCCCGACCGTGACACTGCGGACACGTGGTTGCTGTGGATCCCGGCGCCGCGCCGCTGCCGCCGCAGGTCTCGCACGTCTCCTGTCGCGGAACCTGGATCGAGGCCTCGGTGCCTTTGGCCGCTTCCTCGAATGCGATCTCGAGGTCGTAGCGCAGGTCCGCACCGCGCTGCGGGCCGCCCCGCCGTCGACCGCCTCCGAAGACATCGCCGAAACCGAAGATGTCGCCGAGTCCACCGAGGATGTCTTCGAATCCGGTGAAGACAGTGGGATCGAAGCCGCCGGTCGCCGCGCCGCCGAGCCCCGCGTGACCGAAGCGATCGTACATGTGCCGCTTGTCGGTGTCGGCGAGTATGGAGTACGCCTCGGCCGCTTCCTTGAAGCTCTCTTCGGCGGTCTTGTCGCCCGGATTGCGATCGGGATGGAATTTGAGCGCGAGCTTCCGGTACGCGCTCTTGATCTCGACCTCGGTCGCGGTGCGCGCGACGCCGAGCACTTCGTAATAGTCTCGTTTGCTCACGCGCCCTTGGCCACCTTGACCATGGCCGGGCGAAGCAGCCGATCGCCGAGCAGATAGCCGCGCTGCAGCTCTGCGATCACTTCGCCTTCTCGATGCTCGCCGCTGGGTTCGTGAATCACCGCTTGATGGAAATTGGGATCGAAGTCCGCACCGAGTGCCTCGATCGCTTTGACGCCGCGCTTGCGCATGAGATCCAGCATCTGCTTGTGGATCAGCTCGACCCCTTTGCGAAGCGGATCGGCCTCGGCCGCTGCCGCCAATGCGCGTTCGAGGTTATCGATAATCGGCAGCAGTTCGGTCAACACGTCAGCGGCGGTGTACTCGGCCAGATCGCGGCGCTCGCGATCGACGCGCTTTCGATAGTTGTCGAATTCCGCCGCGGTACGCAGAAGGCGATCCTGAAGCGCCTCCTTCTCGCGTCGTAGTTCATCGACGGCATCGGCAGACGGCGTCTCGGCAGGTTGTGCGTCCGCCTGCTGCGGATCCTGTTCGTTCAGTGTTTCGGCCATCCTGGTTCAGTATCAGTGTACGTCGCGGAGCACGCGCGCCACGGCCTGCGTCGTAGTATCCACCAGCGTGATGGCCCTGGAGTAATGCATGCGGGTCGGTCCGATTACGCCGACCGTTCGCGTGGTCCGGCCATCGACTGCCGTGCTGGCGATCAGGCTGAAGCGCTTGAGATCGGGCGCGGCATGTTCGGTACCGATGACCACAGTGAGTCCGGGGCCGTCGATGTATTCGTTGAGCAGGTGCACGAGCCGCTCTTTCTCTTCCATCATGTCGAGGAGCGCACGGAGCGTCGCCATCGAGACATGCTCGTGTGGTCCACCGTCGAGCAGCGAGGCCGCGCCTTCGACGTGGAACGTCTGCTGCTTCGGCCATTCTTCCAGAGTCGATTTAGCGAGGCGCAGCGCCCGTGCGAGCAGGCGGTCGTACAACGTGCGTTCCTGCTCGAGCCGAGCCATCACTGCGGCTCGCACCTCGACGAGCGGCAGTCCCGCGAATTCCGTATTCAGATAGTTCGCAGCGTGCACGAGATCGTCGTGATGCAGCTCTTCTTCGCTGGCGACGACCTTCTGGGTCACTTGATTGGCGTGCGACACCACCACGACGAGCACGCGCATACCGCCAAGCGGCACGAACTCGATGCGCTGGAGCGTTGCGGCTTCGGTTTCCGCCAATGCGAACGCGACGTGACCGGCGGCCTTCGACATGACGTGCGACACGCTCGCCAGCAGGTCGTCCATCAACGGCGACTGACCGGCATGGCGGCGAAGCTGGATTTCGACGTCGAGTGGAACACGAGTCGATCG
>Ga0075434_100004576_pt1 | contig 12496 bp, 15 predicted proteins | sample RhiMethybrSRZTD3_FD_75298 | JGI IMG/M metagenome (GOLD analysis project Ga0075434, IMG submission 75298) | Populus rhizosphere microbial communities from Tennessee, USA - Rhizosphere MetaG P. TD hybrid SRZTD3 | ecosystem: Host-associated > Plants > Roots > Rhizosphere > Soil | place: USA... | reverse complement strand
CCTGATCTGAGGGGCAATGGAGACCGCACACAAGCGTCCCAATTACATCCTGATCTGGGTGTATCTGGCGGTCCTCACGGCCGCCGAGCTGGCGCTCGCGTTCGAGCTGCCGATCTCGCGCAACTTGAAGCTCTTGTTGCTGCTGTTCTTGGCGGTGTGGAAAGCGGCGCTCGTCGGCTTGTTCTTCATGCATCTGAAGTTCGAGCGCTGGAATCTGCGTATCATGGCGTTGATTCCCCTGCCGCTCGCCGTGATCTTCATTTTGGCGGGGATGTCGGAGCACATCTGGTAGCGTTTCTCGAGCTCACGAAGCCGCGCATCACGCAGCTGGTGCTGCTCACCGCGGCAGCCGGATTCTATCTCGGTTCGCGCGGCGGGGTGGACGTCCGGCTGCTGGTACAGACGCTCATCGGGGTCGCGCTGGTGGCGGCGGGGACCAACGCCTTCAATCAGGTGCGCGAGCGCGACGTCGACGCCCGTATGCGGCGCACCGAGCGACGGCCGTTACCATCGGGGCGCCTCACGCCGCGCGCCGCTGCCCTGTTCGCGGGCGTGATCTCGGTCACCGGCGTCCTCTACCTGGCGCTCGCGGTAAACCTGCTCACCGCCGGGCTCGCCGCGCTCACCCTCACGAGCTACGTGCTGCTCTACACGCCCCTCAAGCGTAAGACGACCCTCAATACGCTGATCGGGGCCGTGCCGGGCGCCCTACCGATCGTGGGCGGCTGGACCGCGGCCGGCGGCGCGATCGGACCGGCGGTCGCGGCGCTGTTCTGGATCCTGTTCCTGTGGCAGCTGCCCCATTTCCTCGCGCTCGCGTGGATCTACCGGGAGGACTACCGGCGCGGCGGCCTCGCGATGCTGTCGGTCGCGGACCCCGACGGCCGTCATACGGGCCGCATGATGCTGCTCTACGCCACGGCGCTCCTGCCGGTGAGCCTCTTGCCGACACTGCTGGGCGTGACGGGTGCGCTGTATTTCTTCGGGGCCCTCAGCCTTGGCCTCGCCTATGCGGGCGTGTCCGTCGCTATGACCACCACCGTCACCACCGCACGCGCCTGGCGCGTGTTCCTCGTTTCGATCGTCTACCTGCCGGCGCTGCTCACGCTCATGGTGCTGGACAAGATCGTGTGATTCCCTTTCACCGCCTCCTCATCTCGACCGCGATCGCGTTCTGCGCGGGCTTCGCGGTGTGGGCGGGGTGGACCTACCGGCAGTCGGGTGAAGCCCTGACACTGGTCATGGGGCTCGCGTTCGCGGTCGCCGCGGTGGCGCTCGTCTATTACCTGCGACACTTGAACCGTTTCCTCGGCCGATGATCCTTCCCACGCTGCTCGCGCTGCTGCACGGCGACGCCCCGGCCATGGAGCTGGCCTATTTTTGGGCCGCGGTGCTGTTGGCGCTTACACCCGTCATCATTTTTGGCACCATCGGCGGCCTCGTGCTGCGGAGAATCTGGAAGGAGCGGCGAGAGGCCAATGCGGAACGCGGAATGGGGAATGCGGAATTGCAGTGAAGGGTGGTGACGCGCCAGACGCTCACCCTGCCATTCCGCATTCCGCACTCCGCATTCCGCATTAGATTGCCCCCATGACCGCCAAGTCCCCGGAGCGCCGTCAGGTCGTCCGGTTCGCCTTCTACAAGCTCGACAGCGCGTGGCGGCGGCTGTCCGCCGAGCGCCAGGCGAGCTCGAAGATCGAGTTCGGCGAAATCATTGAGAGCTTCGCCGGCCGGCTGCTGCTCCGCCCCTACGGCCTGGTGGGAATCCGGGGCGACTGCGATTTCCTCCTCTGGCAGGTGGCCGAGAACCTCGATTCGCTCGTGGCTCTCCAGACGGCGCTCAATCGCACCGACCTGGGCGCATATCTGACCAGCCCGTACAGCTATCTGGCCATGACCCGGCGCTCGATCTATGAGTTCCCGGAGGACCCGAGCCAGCCGTCGCGCCTCGTGATCCGGCCAAGTGAAGCGCGCTACCTGTTCGTGTACCCATTCATCAAGACGCGGGCGTGGTACATGCTTCCCAAGGCCGAGCGCCAGACGATGATGGACGAGCACGTCCGTGTCGGGAGGAAGTATCCGTCCATCCGGCTCAACACGACGTATTCTTACGGGCTCGACGACCAGGAATTCATCGTGGCGTTCGAGGGCGACAACCCGGCTGACTTCCTCGACTTGGTGATGGAGCTGCGCGAGAGCCAGGCATCCTCCTACACGCTCCGGGACACGCCCACCTTCACGTGCGTACAGATGTCCCTCTGGGACATGCTCGATACGTTGGGGGGCGCGGGGTCGGCCCAGGCGACTGCGCGACGGCCGACGCGGGCCGACGGGTACACACCGGTGGCCACACTTGGTGATCTGCCGGCAGGGGCGAGTCGCCGGGTGTACGTGGGCGGTGACGCGGTGGCGCTCTTCAACGTGCGGGGCACCGTGTACGCGATCGCCAACCGTTGTACCCACGCGCGAGCCAGCCTGTCGGAAGGAACCGTCGATCCGGCGCGCTGCACCGTCACCTGTCCGTGGCACGAGGGCGTCTTTTCTCTGGACACGGGCCAGGTGCTGGGCGGTCCGCCGTCGCTTCCGGTCGCTGCCTATCGGGTCAAGATCGAAGGGGACACGGTCCTGATCGCCCCAGCCGAGGCGCGCGAGCCGACGGTTGCCCCACACTCCTGACGACAGCCGTTTCCTGAAGGCCTGCCGGTCGCAGCCCACCGACGTCACGCCGGTGTGGTTCATGCGCCAGGCGGGGCGCTACCTCCCGGAGTACCGCGCGCTGCGGCAGCGGCACTCGCTGCTGGAGCTGTGCCACAAGCCCGAGCTGGCGGCACAGGTCACGCTGCAGCCGGTCGAGCGCCTGGGCGTGGATGCCGCCATCCTGTTCGCCGACATCCTGCTGCCGTTCGAGCCCTTAGGCCTGGGACTCTCGTTCTCGGCGGGCGAAGGGCCGCAGATCACCCGGCCCATCCGGGAGGCGGGTCAGGTGCTCGAGCTGCCGCCGGTGGACCCCGCGACCGACCTGGCCTATGTGATGGACGCGGCGCGCGCCGCCGCTCAGGCGCTGCCCCCGCATATCCCGCTCATCGGGTTCGCAGGCGCGCCGTTCACACTCGCGAGTTACGCGATCGAAGGCGGCGCGACGCGCACTTTCACCCTGACCAAACGCTTCATGTACACCGAGACGCGTGCTTGGCACGAGCTGATGCAGCGGTTCGCCGAGCTCGTGGGCGGCTATCTGGCGGGCCAGGCCCGCGCCGGCGCACGGGCCCTGCAGCTGTTCGACAGCTGGGTAGGCTGCCTGTCGCCGGCGGACTACGCGACCTACGTGTTTCCCCACAGCCAGCGGGCCCTCGAGCTCGCGGGTACGGGCGGCGTGCCGGTGATCCACTTCGGGACGGACACCGCCACGCTGCTCGCGGATTTCGCGCGGGCGGGCGGTGATGTGATCGGCGTCGACTGGCGGGTACCGCTCGACGTCGCGTGGGAGCGCATCGGGTCCTCTACTCCCCGCGCCATTCAGGGCAACCTCGATCCGGTGGCGCTCCTGGCGCCGCGGCCGGAGCTCGAGCGGAAGGTACGGGACGTGCTCGCCCGCGCCGGCGGGCGCCCCGGGCACATTTTCAATCTCGGGCACGGCGTTCTCCCCGAGACGCCCGTGGAAGCCCTCCAGGCGGTCGTCGAGTGGGTGCATGGCGGCTGACGGGGAGGGCCGCGTTGCCGTGCTGTTGATGGCGTACGGCGGCCCGGGAAGCCTCGACGAGGTCGAGCCGTACCTCCAGGATGTGCGTGGCGGGCGACCCACCGCGCCGGAGTTGGTGCAGGAAATCAGGCAACGCTACGCGCGGATCGGCGGCCGGTCGCCGATCCGGGAGCTCACGGAGGCGCAGGCGGCCGGCGTGCGGCGAGCGCTGGCGAAAGACAAGCGGTTCACGGTCTACGTGGGAATGCGACACTGGCACCCGTACATCCGCGATACGGTCGACCAAATCGTGGCGGACGGACACCGACGCGTAGTGGGGATCGTGCTCGCGCCGCACTACTCGGTGATGTCCGTGGGCGCGTACGAGAAGAAGCTGCTCGAGGCGTCTGCGGGCCGGCTCGACGCGACGCTGGTACGGCGCTGGGGTGACCACCCCAAGTTCCTCGAGGCGGTCGCCGGGCGGGTCGCGCAAGCACTGCAGCGGTTCCCCGAGCCGGGCGCGGTGCACGTCCTCTTCACCGCGCACAGCCTGCCCGAGCGGATCCTCGCGGCCGGCGATCCCTATCCCGATGAGCTGCGGGCGAGCGCCGCAGCGGTCGCCCAGCGCGCCGGGCTCGCCGCGTGGGGCTTCGCCTACCAGAGCGCGGGCTCCACGCCCGAGCCATGGCTCGGCCCCGAGGCGGGCGCGGTCATGACGGAGCTCGCCGGGCAGGGTCGCCGGGCGTTCCTCATCGTTCCCATCGGATTCGTGAGCGACCACGTCGAAGTGTTGTACGACGTGGACGTGATGTACCGTGAGCTCGCCGGCCGGCTCGGGGTGCGGCTCGAGCGCACCACGTCCCTGAACGACGATCCGCTCCTGGTGGGCGCCCTCGCGGAGATCGCGCGCGCCGCCGCGGCGGCGCGCGGGTGGACATGACGGTCGCGGTCGTGGGCGCGGGCTTGGCGGGGCTGTCCGCCGCCTGGGAGCTCAGTCGCGCGGGTGCGGAGGTGGTCGTGCTCGACGCGGGACGCCGGCCCGGCGGCATGATCGTCACCGAGCGGCACGACGACTTCATCGTCGAAGGCGGCCCCGACGGCTTTCTCGTCGCCGAGCCGGATATTCAAGAGCTGGCACGGCAGCTCGGCATCGGGGGTCGATTGGTAGATCAGGTCGCGCGGGGATCGACGCTCTGGACCGGGCGGCGGCTGGAACCCCTGCCGGAGGGGAAGGCCGCTGAGCTGCTTGGCATTCAGGTGAACGCGGACGTAGGGGGTGGGTTCAGGACTTTCGCCACGGGAATGGCCGACGTGGTCGATGCGCTCGTGGCCTGCCTCGTGCCTCGCCTGCGTACGACGCAGGGTGTCACGGCCATCGCGCAGTCGGCGCGCGGCTGGCGGCTCTCCTTCACCGGTGCCTCATCCCTCGACGCGGAGGCGATCATCCTCGCGGTCCCCGCCTGGGTGGCGGCGCGCCTGCTCGCCGGCCTCGGCGTATCCGCGGCTCGCGCCCTCGATGCCGTGCTGTACCTGCCGAGTATCACCGTGTCGCTCGCGTATCGGGCGGACCAGGTGCCCGCGGCGCTCGAGGGGGCCGGCTGCGTGGCGGCGCCGGATTCGGGCAGTGCAGTGCGCGCCTGCACCTACGCGTGGCAGAAGTACCCGCACCGGGCGCCGGCGGGCTACGCCTTGTTGCGCGCGTTCGTCGGACCGGTGGACGGCGACCCGGCTGCGATCGCGCACGCCGAGCTCGCTGCCATCTTGGGTATCGAGGGCGATCCGCTCTGGGCCCGCGCATTCCACTGGCCGCGGGGGTTGCCGCGCTATCCCCACGGGCACGCCGACCGGGTGGCAGCGGTCCGCGAGCGGTTCGCCGGGCGCGCGCCGCTAGCAATTGCCGGGGCCGGGTTCGACGGCGCGGGGGTATCGGCGTGCGTGAAGTCGGGGCGGGAGGCGGGGCGGGTGATATTGAAACGGTTGGGAGCCGCGTCGGTGCGCGGCTGAAGCCGCGGCTCGGCATTTACCGCTGAAGCGGCAGAGCCGACGTCAGTTTACTGACACTTGCCGAGCCGCGAGTTCACTCGCGCACTAGGCGCGCAGCAGCCCTTTAGCTCTCCTTACGACATTCTCCACCGTCAACCCGAACTCCTCATAGATCCGTTGATAGGGCGCCGACGCCCCGAACCGCTCAATGCCCATCACCATCCCGTGGTCCCCAACCCAGCGATACCAAGGGTGCGGCGCGGCGGCTTCGACGGCGAGCCGCGCCGGCACGCCGGGCGGCAGCACGGCGTCGCGGTACTCCTGCGGCTGCCGCGCGAACAGCTCCATCGAGGGTAGGCTCACGACGCGCGCGGCGATCCCCTCGGTAGCGAGCCGCTCGTAGGCGCCGAGGGCGAGATCGACTTCGGACCCGCTCGCCAGGAGGATGATCGCTGGCTTGCCGCGGGGGGCGTCGGCGAGCACGTACCCGCCGAGTCGCAGCCCGTTCGCAGGGGCGTACTTCGTACGGTCGATCACCAGGACCTTTTGCCGCGTCAGCACCAGCGCGACGGGGCCGTTCCGGGACAGGATCGCCATGCGCCATGCTTCCACCGTTTCGGTCGCGTCCGCCGGGCGGATGACCACGAGGTTGGGGATCGCCCGCAGTGCGGCGAGCTGCTCGATCGGCTGATGCGTGGGACCGTCCTCCCCGAGGCCGATCGAGTCGTGCGAGAAGACGTAGATCACCGGCAGGTGGGACAGCGCCGCGAGGCGGATCGGCGGCCGCATGTAATCCGAAAAAATCAGGAACGTCGATCCGACCGGCCGGACGCCGCCGTGCAGGGCGAGTCCGTTCAGGACGGCGCCCATCCCATGCTCGCGGATGCCGAAATGGATATTGCGCGCGCCCCAGCTCCCGGCCGCCACGTCGCCCCCGTTCTTGAAGATCAGGTTCGTCGAGGTCGCGAGGTCCGCCGACCCGCCGAGGAGCTCGGGGAGCTTGAGCGCGATCGCGTTCAACACCTTCCCTGACGCCGCGCGCGTGGCCTGCGCATCGCTGGGCGCGAACGTCGGGAGGCCGTCGTCCCAGCCGTCGGCCAGGCGGCCAGCGAGTCGGCGCTCGAGCTCCGCTGCGAGCTCCGGGAATGCCTGCCGGTACGCGTCGTACTTCTTCGACCACTCGGCTTCGAGCCGGGCGCCGCGCTCCCGGGCGAGCCGCCAATGCGCGAGCGCGTCGTCCGGCACGTAGAACGGCTCGAGGCTGGGCCAGCCGAGGCGTTGCTTGGTGAGCTTCACCTCTTCCTGGCCGAGTGGGGCGCCGTGGGCCTCGGGCGTGTCCTGTTTGTGCGGGCTGCCGTAGGCGATGTGCGTGCGCACGATGATCAGCGACGGCCGGTCCGCGACGCGCCGGGCCGTGGCGAGCGACGCGTCGAGCGCGCCGAGGTCGTTGCCGTCCGCCACGCGCTCCACGTGCCAGCCGTAGCTCTCGAACCGCTTGGCCGTGTCGTCCGAAAACGTGAGATCGGTCTTGCCGTCGATGGTGATGTGGTTGTCGTCGTAGATCCCGATCAGACGGCCGAGCTTCAGATGGCCGGCGAGCGAGCCGGCCTCGTGAGACACGCCCTCCATCAGGTCCCCGTCGGACGCGAGGAAATAGGTGAAATGGTCCACGACGCTGTGACCGGGCCGGTTGAACAGCTGCGCCAGGTGCGCCTCCGCGAGCGCCATCCCCACGGCATTCCCCACCCCCTGACCGAGCGGGCCGGTCGTGGCCTCGACGCCCGGCGTGAGCCCGTGCTCCGAGTGGCCCGGCGTGCGACTCCCCCACTGGCGGAACTGCTTGATGTCGTCGAGCGAGAGGTCGTAGCCGGTGAGGTAGAGCACCGCGTAGAGCAGCATGCAGGCGTGCCCGGCCGACAACACGAAGCGGTCACGCCCGAACCAGTCAGGGTTCGCCGGATTGTATCGTAGATGCCGCTGCCACAGCACGTAGGCGACCGGCGCGAGAGCCATCGCGGTCCCGGCGTGGCCGGAATCGGCCCGCTCGACCGCATCCATCGCGAGGGTGCGAACGGTGTTGATGCAAAGCTGATCGAGTGATGCAGCGCGGGCGGTGGGTGGAGGGGCGGCGCCGCTCACGGGCTTGGTCACAACAGGCCGGACTTGGCGGCCTGCCACAGGCTCACGAGTCGGTCGAACCCGCTCACCAACACGTCCACCTGCTGCGGGCTCGGGGTCGCCTTGGCGGCGGTCTTGAGCTCCTCACAGATGCGCGGCATTTCTTTGCGCCCCTGCTTCGTGGCTTCGGCGGCGATCTGGTCCAGGATCGTTACGATCTTGTGGCGTGCCGGCTCGTCCTTCGGCACCTGCCACAGGTAATCGGCGAGCTGCTTGCCCTCGGTACAGAGCTTACCGAGGCCGTCCATGAGCGGCGGCTGCGAACGGCGCGGCGGGTTGGGGTCGCTCATTGCGAGTTCGAATTATACCAAGAAACGGGCTCCCAGGAACGGTTGCCGGGAGTCCGGGGCGCCCCTAGCTTGCGGTCTCCATGGAGCAGCCTTCGGAGCAACCCTCGATCCTCGAGCGCCTGCGGGCGTTCAACCGGTGGACCAAAGGGTGGGCGGGTTCGATCGCCGTGGCGGTCGGCATCTGGATCGTGCTGCGCTCCTATCTGATTGAGGCGTTCCGCATCCCGTCGGCGAGCATGGAGAACACGTTGCTCGTCGGCGATTTCTTATTCGTGAGCAAGGCGATTTACGGAGGCGAGCTCGAGATCCCCCTGACCGGGATCCGCTGCTGCCGCCTGCCGGGCTATGCGGAGCCGCAGCGCGACGGGATCGTCGTGTTCCGCTCGGTCGAGGATTCGACGCCCAACTTGAACATCGTGAAGCGCGTGATCGGTGAGCCCACCGATACCCTTCAGATGACGCACGACACGGTCTACCGCAACGGCAAGCGGCTCGACGAGCCATATGCCCTGCACCTGGGGTCTCACCCGGACGATCCGTTGCAGCTCCGGAAAATCCGGGCCCTGCACCTGCCCTATTACGTCGGGCGCGACACGGCGCACTACCATCCGACGACCCACGATTGGGGCCCGATCGCGATTCCGCCCGGGCACTACTGGGTGATGGGCGACAACCGCGACGAGTCCTATGACAGCCGCTTCTGGGGATTCCTGCCGCGGTCGCACATCGTGGGCCGGCCGCTCATCATCTATCTGAGCGTCGCCACCGACCCGCTGCGGATCCGGTGGAACCGGATGTTTCGCCGCCCGACGTAAGCTTGTGAAAGGACGGGCCCCCAATCCGTCTGTCGTCGTCCGGCGTAACCCTCTCGGGCGACTCTCGTTGCAGAAGACCGGAACTGGCGCCAAGTTCGAAGCCTGTGCTGGACCATCAGCAGGGACCGCTTCGTACGCCCGACCGTGCGCTGGTCGAGCGCATGGCGGGAGGTGACGAGCGCGCCCTCGGCGAGTTGTACGATCGCCACGGGGAGATGGCGTATTCCCTCGCCCTCGCCGTCGCGCAGGAGCGCGCTGACGCCGAGGAGATCGTAGCCGACGCCTTCGGACAGGTGTGGCGCAACGCGGCGAGCTACGACCCTGGCCGGGGCAGCGTAGCGGGATGGCTGGCCACCATCACGCGGACCCGCGCGCTGGACCTGGTTCGGGCGCGCGGCCGGCGCGCCCGAGCGATGGAGCGCGCGGCGCAAACCGACAGCGATGGTCTGACCTCCACTATGGGCGCGGCGGCCGATCCGCCGGACCGTCGGATCGAGCGTGGGGAGGCGCGGCGACTGGTGGCGCGCTCGCTGGGCGAGCTGCCCGATCCGCAGCGCCGGGTGATCGAGTTGGCGTACTTCGGCGGCCTGAGCCAGAGCGAGATCGCAGCCGAGCTGCAGGAGCCGCTGGGGACGGTCAAGACGCGCATGCGGGCCGGCATGGAGAAGCTGCGCGGCTCGCTTGCCCCGCTGCTCTCGGGAGGAGGGGCGTGACCGATCACCAGTGGTCCGAGCTCGCCGCGCCGTACGCGCTCGGCGCCCTCCCGCCCGACGAGCGCGAGCGCTTCGCGGCGCACCTCGCCGAGTGCGCCGCCTGCCGCGGCGAAGTCCAGGCGCTGCGAGAGGTCGCAGCGCTACTCCCGGACGCGGCACCGGTGGCCACGCCGCCAACGGGGCTGCGTGACCGTATCCTGCGGGAGGCCCGGCAAATTCGCCCGCTTCGCAGCGGCCGGGCCCCCGTCATTCCGTGGCTCGCGGCTGCCGCCTCCCTCGTGCTCGCCGTGGGGTTCGGCTACGTGTACCTGCGCGAGCGCGCGGCGCTCCAGCAGACGAGCGCGGCCCTCGCCGCGAAGACGGACAGCCTCGCGGCGCGTGATTCCCTCATCGCGACGATCTTCTCTCCTGACGTCGTCACGGCCGCCCTTGCCGCGACCGGAAAACCGCCCTCCGCCCGGTTGTTCTGGAACCAGTCCCGGCGGCGCGTCGTGATGGCGGTCTTCCAGCTGCCTCCCGCCTCCGCGGGCCGCACCTACCAGCTCTGGGCCATCGCGCAGGGCAAGAAACCCGTGAGCCTTGGCGTATTCAATACCGCCGCCGACGGCCGCCTGACCGTCGCCATGGAAGTGCCGCCCGGTCTCACGTTCGAGGTCACGGCGGTGACTGAAGAGCCAGCGGGTGGCTCGCCCCAGCCTACCCAGCAGCCGTTCCTCATCGGTAAGGTGGCCCCCGCCGACTAGGCGCGCGCCCCCACCAATCCGGCCCGCACGCTCCGGCGTAGATGGGGAAACCTCACCGGAGCGTTTGCGATGATGTCTCGGTCCACAATGAAGCGCGTCCTGTATCTCACGCTCGCGCTCGGGAGCCTCGGCACGGCCGGCGTCTTCCGGCTGGCGCGGGGCTCGGACCATCAGGATACGCCGGACGTCGAGCTGAACCCGGCGTCCGACATGACCGACGTGTACGTGTTCCCGGGTGCGTCGCCCGATCGCACTGTGCTCGTGCTCAACAGCTGGGCGTTCATCACGCCGGCGCAGACCATGAGCACGTATTTCGATCCGAACCTGCTCTACCAGTTCAAGATCGACACCAACGCCGACGGCGTCGAAGACCAGGTGATCCAAGTGACCTTTGACGGCACCGGCCCGGGTCAAACGGTCACGGTGCGCGGCCCGATCGCTCCGCCGGTCGCTGGTGCCATGGGTAATGTGCTGGCGACGGGGTCGGCCACGGTGTCGGGCGCGATCAACACCGTTCTGGGCAGCGCCAGTGGCATGCAGGTGTTCGCCGGATGGCGCGACGATCCGTTCTTCATCGACTTGGAGCAGTTCTTCCGCATCATCCCGGACCGGAAGCCGGTGACCGGGACGCTGTCTCAGCTTCCCGACACGCCGACGGCTAGCGCGTTCCGAAATCCTGGCGTGGACTTTGTCGCGGGGTTCAACGTGCTCTCGATCGTGATCGAGCTACCCACCGCGTCACTAGTGGCCGGGGGCAGCCCGAAGATTGGGATTTGGGGCACGATCAGCCGGTAGGGAGGCCCGCACACACAATGGATTCGACGACAAGGAGCCATCAATGAAGAGGAGCAAGTGGCTGGCGCCCGCAATGCTGGGCCTGGCGCTGGCGGCAGCGTGCAACGACAACACACTCCAGCCGAGCGTGGCGCGGAGCTACAACCAGGTGCAACGCCTCGGGAATCCCCTCGTGAGCGAGGTGTTCCTCGCGAAACGGTCACACCCCGTGCACGGTAGCGTCGGGCCGGATCGAGACGTAGCGCTCATCTCGGCCGAGCTCAAGGCCTTCGTGGCGAACGTCGCAGGGCGGAATGCCACGGTGCAGAACACGCTGGCCGCCGTGCTGCTGCCCGACGAGCTCATCGTGCAGACCGACAAGGATCCGGGGTCGGCCGGCTGGCTCTCCTGGGCGCTCGCGAACGGCTGGGGCGGCCGGAAGCTCAGTGACGACGTAGTGGACGCCGGGCTCGACGCGATCTTCGGACCGCTGCTCGATCCGAACAACACCAGTCCCGGGCTCGAGAGCGACCACGTGGATGCGAACGACGCGGCGTTCCTCCCGACCTTCCCGTACCTCGCGGCGCCGCATCTGCCGTGAGACGGGCTCGAGTGGGAATAGTGCTGTTTTCCCTCGCGCTCGCGGGCGCGGTGGTCCGCGGTGTGAGGGGCGCCGAGGCGAGGCGAATGGCCGTTGCCGAGCGTGAGGTGACGGCGCGGTCGGCGCGGCGTGACGCCGATATCGCGTTCTTCAGCCGGCGGGTGGCTGCGGATCCGATCGGCGCCGCGGATCGCTCGCGCCTCGCGGCGCTGTATCTGCAGCGCGCTCGCGAGACAGCGAACTACGAAGACTATCGGCGGGCGGAGCGTCTGGCGCGCCGCTCGCTCTACCTGCGCGTCGCCCGCAACGAGAACACCTACATGGTGCTCACGTCCACGCTGCTCGCGCAGCACCGCTTCGTCGAGGCTCACGCCGCCGCGCGGGCTCTCGACGCGCGCTCGCCCGGGGTGCCGGGACACCAGGCGCTCCTCGCGGAGACCGCGCTCGAGCTGGGGCGCTATCGCGAAGCGCGGACGCTGTTCGACTCACTCTGGCCGGCCCGACGCGAGCTGGCGGTGGCGCCACGGCTCGCACGCTGGGAGGAACTGACGGGGCGGACCGATCTCGCGCGGCGGCTCCTCGACCGAGCGCTCGCGGATGCGAAGAGTCGGCGCGACCTGCCGCCCGAGCAGGTGGCCTGGTTCCACCTGCGTGCGGGCGACCTGGCGTTGCGCAGCGGACGACTCCCGGAGGCCGAGTTTGCGTTCCGCCAGGGCCTCG
>Ga0075434_100004575_pt1 | contig 12496 bp, 13 predicted proteins | sample RhiMethybrSRZTD3_FD_75298 | JGI IMG/M metagenome (GOLD analysis project Ga0075434, IMG submission 75298) | Populus rhizosphere microbial communities from Tennessee, USA - Rhizosphere MetaG P. TD hybrid SRZTD3 | ecosystem: Host-associated > Plants > Roots > Rhizosphere > Soil | place: USA... | reverse complement strand
GCGAAGCATCAGCTGGGTGGTGAGAGCGTCGGCAGCCGTTGGCCGATCTCGCGGACCAGACGGCCAGCGGCAGGCCGCAGCAACAGCGCGAAACCCACCGTGGCCGCTACGCACAGAATGGCCACGCCGTATCGGCCGAGCGGCGATCGCGCGAAGAGCCTCGTTCGGCGTGGAAGAGACGTCGCCACCCCCCGTCCAGATATTGCCGATACCGCCAGCGCGGTCCTCGACGGGTCGAGAGCCGACCTGCGTTGATCGTATTCTGGTCGAGGGCGCGCCAGTCTACCCTACCTTCGTCGGGTTCGGAGCGGGGCTCAGGGAGCTTCTTGGATCGCGTCAGGGTTGAACCCCGGCTCCGGGCTGCCGACAAATACTCCGTAGTTGCCCGGGGCCACGGACGAGCCAGACTGCTGCGCATCGGTGGCAGTGGGCACTGAAGTATAAGCGGACGGCTCGCTGGCTCCGACGGTGCCGGACGAGCTGGCGGTGGTGCACGCGCCCATCGCCAGCGGGGCGATCGCCGCGAGCACGAATGTGATCTTCTTCAACGTTCTCATCGTTGCTTCCTCTCCCGAATTGGTTGTGTCCTGCTACTCTTTCGAGGGCGGCGGACGCGAGCGCGTTACATATCGAGGTCGACGTTCAGGCAGGAGCGCGGCGCGGGACCCGCCCGCCATCCCAGTCAACCCTCGCGGCGGGCCGCGGTCAGTGCGTCGGCTCGGCCGACACGACATCGAACGCGGTGACGCTCATCCGATAAGTGACGGCTCCGGGCATCGCCTCGATAACGAATGACGACTCTCCACCCGACTCGATATCTCCGAGCGCCCACACGACGCGCCGGCCCACGGACTGTTCGTCCGTGTTGAGCCCCTCGACCTCGAGCTGGACATCGGTCACGCGGTACGGCGAATCGTTCCGGACGGATGCTTCAATTCTGGGCGTGGGCGTCTTGCCCTCGGGCTCGGGCCCCCAGCTCACGTGAAACCATCCGTCCCAGTCCGCTCCCCACGTCGGCGATGCCAGGGCAACCAGAGCCAGTGCGGCCGCCAGGTGAATCCTCACTGGAGCCATCCTCCCCACAACGCCCAGTCCATCCCGCCGGTCTCCGCCCACGGCTCGCCCTCGGCGACCTCTCGTCCCGTCGCCAGCCGCTGATATTCCACGTACTGGCGGGGCCCACCGACGTAGAGGCAGCGGCAATTCACCGGATCCGCGTAGGTGTACGCCACGTCGCGACCGACGCCGCGCGCCACGATCTTGAAGGGTGGCATCGACGCGAGGCTGCGCGCTTGCTCGGGACTATCGGCGTTTCGCTTCTGGAACCCGGCCTTCGCGAGAAGCTGCGCGGTGCCGACCGCGTCCTGCCGGCGCAGCGTGGCGCAGCCGGACATAGCCCCCAGCGCAGTAACGAAGAGACCCGCCACGACGATGACGCCGAAGCGCGCACGGTTCGTATCGTTCATCTCCCTCTCCCGGTCCTGCTCTCCAGGAGCCGCGAGCGGTGACTCGCAGATCTCGGGCCCAGGACTTCCGCAAGAACACGCAGGAGGGCCCGCGGCGGGCCATTTGCGTCGCCGACGGCGCGCCAGCGCGCGCCCCGGCCCGTGCGCTTCGCGCAACTCGAGCGCGGCGAACGTGACGACGATGATGGCGACGAACGCCAGCAGCAACTGCCAGCCTCCCACCGTTTGGATGCTGCTCGCCCTAGCGTCGTTCCAGCGAAACGACGCCTCGCGCCCGCGTCATCAGCCTGTCTCAGCGACTGGTTTACCTCCGCATCGAAATCAACGAATTCGGACGATTCAGGCGTCGATGGATAGCACGGCGGCCGCGGATCTGCTGCTCAGTACCATGCGCGCACGCCAGTCCACGCTCTCTCGAGTCTCTGCAGCTTCTTGGTGGAGCGCCGTCACCTCTGAAACCAATCCGTCGCGCGCCTCGATAACCCCAGCGCAGAGAGCGCCGCGTCAGGTGCCGGCCCCGCAATCACGGACGAGCTCGTAAAGGCCGCTCGGCGCCGTCGTCGTCCGCGCACGTCGCAATCCTGCTGCTCCTTCGCTATTCAGCGATGCGCCGCGAGTCCGTGACCAGCTCAGAGCGCGAGACTCGATGCCGGGTTTGGCCTAGCAACGTTCCGGTAGTAGGCGGCAAGCCCGGCGGCATCCCACGGCCCGGGGCCGTGATGCAATATCTCGATCGTTACGTCTCGCAGTACCTCCCGATTGAGGTCGAAGATATCAAGCTGTCGGGGCCATTTTTTCGCAAGATCGCGACAGGCGATGACCTGCCGAGCGACGTCTATGCCTGGTCCGTCGGCGGCCGTTCCGGGTCTTGCCAATTATTGCTGAAAGTGATCGTGCCGCGTCACGACCGCGCCCCCATTCCACACCCTAAGAGGCAGAGCGTTGACTCCAGGGGGGTCAAGTTCCCCCGGGATGGGCCCGCGTGGGCGGAGTCACAACAAAGAGGAGGAAGGCAATGTTTCGCATGGGTGGCACAGCGGTGGTAGCAGCAACGTTCTTTGTGGCCGTGAGCGGGTCGGCGATGCTCGCGGCGGCGGCGGATCCGGCCGGCATGGTGCTGGCGCAGGCCGCGGATTCCTCGCAGGAGCGGACCCGCCAGGACTGCATCAGGAACGGTGGGTGGTATACGGAAGGCGGCTGCGAGTACGAGTCCAAGGCCAAGGCCGCAGCAATGGACCGTGACAAGCAGCAGTGCGAGCGGGACGGCGGCTATTGGGTTGCGGCCACCGGCGGCTGCGAGATCGAATCGAAAGCGAAGGCCAAGCAGTAGGGGCGCGCGACGGCTCGAGGCGATGGTGCTGCCGGCTCACGGGCATGGCGTTCCGATCCGTGCCCGTGAGCACGCCGGTCGGCGTGCGCGCGAGCACCCACCATGATCTGGTGGTCGAAGAGAGCGCCCGTGACACGGGTGATCCTCGCACTGTTCCTGTTGGCCGGGCTCGTCGTAGGCACCCTCGCACTGCGGGTAGGCTTCCTGCCGCGCCGGTCGAGTAACGCGCTCTGGACGGAGCGCCGCGCATTGCCCGTCTCAGACGTAGGAACCCTGGCACCGGACTGGGTGAGGATCGCGCGGACCCTCCGCCCAGCGGTCGTCCACATTGGCGCTTGGGAGGTGGACGCTGGCAAGCCGATCTACCTCGGCCTGGGGTCAGGCTTGATCATCAACCCCGATGGGTACATCGTCACGAACCAACACGTCATCGAGAGGGCCGCGGAGCTACGCGTGAAGCTGGCCGACGGGCGCGAGCTGATTGCGACGGTTGTCGGCCAGGACCACACGATGGACCTGGCGCTCCTCAAGATCGAAGCGCACGACTTGCCCGTGATCCCGCTCGGCGACTCATCAGCGCTGCAAGTGGGCGAGCCGGTCATGGCCATCGGCAGCCCCTTTGGCTTCGATCAGACGGCCACCGTCGGCATCGTGAGCGCCCTCGATCGCGAGGTCGAATTGAAGCCGAATGACCGCTTCATCCAAACGGATGCGAACATCAACCCGGGGAACAGCGGCGGCCCGCTGATCAATCGGCGAGGACAGGCGATCGGCATCAATACCGTGGTCTTCACCAAGGGCGGGGGAAACAGCGGCATCAGCTTCGCGATCCCGACGCGATTCGCCGAACCGATCCTGACTCGGCTGGCTGCCAATCGCGGGACGGGCCAGACGGCACCATAGCGATAAGCACAAGGCGGCGACCGCGAGTCGCCTCTGGTCGTCTGGGATCGTCTCGGGACGGCCGCCTGCTTCGGATCCCGGGCCCAGCTGTTCGCGGCGCCGTCGACGGCGCGAGGGTCATTCGCGCTCGGGTCCACGAGCCCGTGACGCGTTCTTATCGAGACGAAGCATCCTCGGACGAATTCCACCCACCGCCGAGAGCCTTGACCAGACGGATGCTGGCGCCCATCTGGAGATTCACGGCTTGCGCCAGCGACAGCTGGTTGGCCAGGAGCGTCCGCTCGGCGTCGATGACGAGGAGGTAGTCGGTTAGACCCTGCCTGTATTGCACCTGGGCGAGACGAAGGTAGTTCTGAGATGCGGCGACCGCCTCGCGCAGGGTCACGACCTCGTCGGAGAGGGCGTGCAGGTCGGTCAGGGCATCCTCGACGTCGCCATAGGCGATCAGAACCTGATTCACGTACGCGGTCACGGCCTGCTGGTAGCGGGCCCTCGTCGCCTCGAGATTGGCCCTGAGTCGGCCGCCCTCGAGGATCGGAATCGAGACGCTCGGTGAGATGGACGCGACGCGGCTCTGCCAGCTGAAGAGCGTGGCGAGGTTCGCGCTCTCGAACCCCGCCGAGCTCGTCAGCATGAAGCGCGGAAAGAACTCCGCGGTGGCCACGCCGATCTGGGCGTTGAGGGCGACGACCGTCTGCTCGGCCGCGGCCACGTCCGGCCGACGCGCCAGGATCTGGGCGGGCAACCCCGGCGGCACCGCGGGCGGCGCGCTCTCGTGCAGTGGATTCCTGGCGACGGCGAACGACGGTGCGGGTTGTCCGCACAGAATCGCCAGGGCGTGTTCCAGGTTGGCCCGGGCGCGCTCCACATCCCGTTGCTGCGCCAACGTGGCTTGCAGCTGGGCCTGGGCTTGATTCAGGACGATCGCGCTGATGAGCCCGGTCCTGAGCTGGACGGAGAGGAGGCGGACCTGCTCCCGATAGGCCGCGACGTTGTCCGTCAGGATCTGGAGCTGCGCGTCCAGCGAGCGAAGGCTGTAGTAGAACTGGGCCACGTCGGTCTCGACGGTCAGCCGGACCAGGCCGGCGTCGCTGGCGGTCGCCGCGGCCTGGGCCCGGGACGATTCAAACGAACGGCGCACGCGGCCCCAGACGTCGGCCTCCCAGGCCAGATCGAATGGGATCAGCCAGTCGTTGACCGTGACGCCTTGTTGCACCCGCTTGCCGGTGACCGTGCTGTCGCGATTCCCAGAAGTGCGGAGATGTGTGAAGCTCGGATTGGTGGAGATCGTCGGGAAGAGAAAGCTGGCCGCGACGCGGGCGAGCGCGCGGGCTTCGTCGACGCGCGCCATCGCCTGGCGAAGGGTCTGGTTCGATGCGTTCGCGGTCGCAATGAGTCGATCGAGCTCCGGGTCTCCGTAGAGGTGCCACCACTCGCTCGCGATGGCCGGAGCCGCCTCGCTGTCCGCGTGCGATTTGAAGTGAGCCGGCTGCTCGACCGTCGGCTGCGTGTAGTTCGGCCCCACCATGCAGCCTCCCGCCATGACACACACCGCCCACAGTGCGGCGAGAACGGCGCGGGGCTGGTGGAGACTCCGGCGGGATCGCATTCGCGGGTCAGCGCCCCGACGAGTTCTTGGGTTCGATCGGTGTGACACGCTGGCCCTCCTGGAGGGACACCGTCGGCTGCTTGACGATCATCTCGTGGCCCTGGAGTCCAGCCTGGACGTCGATCGAGGTCCCGAAATCACGACCGAGCACCACCTCCTGATAGCGCAGTGTGTTTCCTGCCCCAACAATTGCGACTCGTGTGCCTTGCGCGTTGAAGATGACCGCGGTGGCCGGCACCCGCCAGTGCGTGCCGGACGGCGCGATCTTGAACGTGACGTAGACGAACATTCCCGGGAGCAGCCGGCGCGACTGGTTGGGGATGTCGACCTGCGTCAGCAATGTTCGCGTGCCCGGATCGATCGCGCTGGCGGTCCGGGCCACCTTGCCCATGACCGGGTGCCCGAGCTGTCCCCGGACGGCGATCTGGACTGGCAGACCGACCTTCACGTTGGGCGCATAGACCTGGGGGACGTTGACGAACACGCGAAGGGAGTCGATCTGAGCAATCTCGAAGAGCCCGTTCGCGCCACCCGTGACGCTCGAAGGCGCGACGGCGGTGTTGTTGACGGGGCTCCCCGCCGTGATCAACGCCCCCACATCTACATTCCGCTGGATCACCGCGCCGCTGAACGGGGCAAGAACTCGCTGCCACGATGTCAGCTCCTGGAGCCGCTGGACGTTGGCTCTGTTCGACTGCACATTCGCCTCGGCGGCGGCCACAGCAGCCTGGGCGGTGCGGTAGGCAGAGACGCTTTGATCGACCGCCTGCTTGGCGACGGCGCCTTCCGCGTCGGCAGCTTCGTAACGCCCCATCGTGGCCCTGGCGAGATCGAGGTTGGCCTTCTGCAGATCCAGGTTCCTCTCGGACTGCTGGAGGTCGGCCTGGCCCTGTCTCAGTTGCTGCTCGATCTCGGGCGATGCGATCTCCGCCAGGAGCTGGCCTGCCGTCACGCTGTCCCCGATGTCCACGTAGCGCTTGCTGAGGTAGCCGCTGGTGCGGGCGTAGATGATCGAGTCTTGAATAGCCTGGGTCGTGGCGGCCAGCGACAGATCCGCCTCGGCCGCCGGCTCCGGTCGGATGACGTAAACCTCCGGCGCAGCGGTCTGCACCGTCTGGGCGGCGCTCGCCAGCTCGCGCTGATTTCGAACACGGGGAACCACACCGACCAGTAGCAGAACGAGAAACAGAACCAGGGCGCCGATCCCGGTGACGATCACTGTCCGGGTTCGGGCTCGGGGCGCGGAACGATTGTCGCTGTCCACGCTCATTTGTCGGCCTCGTTGCCGAAGTCCTTCGGCGGTTTCCGGCGCAGCAGGCTGTAGGTCACCGGGACGAAAAACAGCGTGTAGAACGTGGCGATCATCAGCCCCCCGATCACGGCCCGGCCCAGCGGAGCGTTCTGCTCGCCCCCTTCACCGAGGCCGAGGCTCATGGGGAGCATGCCCAGGAGCATCGCCAGCGCCGTCATGATGACCGGGCGAAGCCGCGTGCGGCCCGCCGCCAGTACCGCGGCACGCGCGTCGTGCCCGCCGAGCTCCGGATGACGCTGCCCGTTGGCAAACGTGATCATCAGGATGCTGTTCGACGTCGCCACGCCAATGGCCATGATGCAGCCCATCAGCGCGGGGACGCTGATGGTCGTCCCGGTGACGAACAGTGCCCAGAGGATTCCTGCGAGCGCGCCGGGGAGCGCCATCAGGATGATGAGCGGATCCATCCACGACTGGAAATTGACGACCATCAGGCAATAGACGAGCAGGACGGCGAAGCAGATCCCGAGTCCCATCTGGAAGAAGGCTTGGTTCATGCTCTGGACCTGCCCGCGGACGACGATGGAGCTGGCCTTCCCGATCTGCGCCCTGAACTTCGCGACGATCTGGTCGACGCGGCTCGACACCGAGCTGAGGTCGGTACCCTGGACGCCGGCGAATACATCGAACACCGGCTGCACGTTGTAGTGGTTGAGCGACAGGGGGGTGGTCGTGCGCCGAAAGTCGGCCAGGTTGGTCAGCAGCTGGGGCGACGACTGGCCCGCGATCGCCATCGGGATGCGATGGAGCTCGTCGAGCGACGCGATCCGATGCTGGGGCGTCTGGACCACCACCTGGTAGCTCACGCCGTTCTTGTTGTTGAGCCAGAAGTTCGTCGTGGTCGCCCCGCTGCCGGTCAGTGAGATCAGCAGGCTGCCGGCGACGTCCCGCTGCGTGAGTCCGACCTGCTGGGCAAGCGCCCGGTCACTGTCGACCATGATTCGCGGCGCGTCCAGGATCTGCTGCACGTGCGCGTCTACCGCACCGGGGACACCTCGGAGCTCGGCCGCGATTTGCTGGGCGACCTGGAGATTCTTTTCGGATTCGGCCAGCGGGCCGGTCACCTGGATGTCGATCGGCGCGGGTAGGCCGAAGTTGAGGATCTGGTTCACGATGTCGGCCGGCTGGGCGAAGACCTCGAGATCCGGGAATCGGTGCGGCAGCTGCTCGCGGAGAAATTTCAGGTATTCAGCGGTCGGACGGTGCGGCTGCTTGAGCGCCACCAGAATTTCGCCATCGGCCGTTCCGACCGTGACGCTGTCGCTGAGCGCCAGGTTGATCGCGTTCGGCACGCCGATGTTGTCGACGATCACGCTGATCTCATCGGCGGGGATGACCTGGCGGATATAATCGTCGACGCGCTGGAAGTACTTCTCCGTCTCTTCGATCCGCGTCCCCGCCGGCGCCCTCACGTGGAGCCGCAGCTGTCCCGCGTCGACGGTCGGGAAGAAGTCCCGGCCGACGAACGGGTACAGTGACAGCGAGGAGAACGCGAAAGCGAGGAACACGATGATCACAGCCCGCTTGTGCTCGAGCGCCCAGTCGAGTGCGCTCTCGTAAGCGCGGTTCAGTTTGACGAAGCCGGCCTCGAACGAGTCTCCCATCCGCCCGAACAGCGATCTCCGTCTGGGCGCTTCGTGGCCCGCTTCGCGAGCGTGCCGGGCCCGAGCCTCGGGGGCCAGCAGATACAGCACCATGGTCGGTACGAGTGTCCGCGAGAGAAAGTAGCTGGCCAGCATGGCGAACACGACGGACATCGCCAGCGGCGCGAACAGCGCCCCGCCGACGCCGCCCAGGAACAGGATCGGCACGAAGACAATACAGATCGAGAGCGTCGCGACGAACGCGGGCGTCGCCACCTCGGCCGCTCCGTCGAGGATGGCCTGCCTCAGGGGCTTGCCCAGGTCCATGTGCCGGTGATTGTTTTCGATCTCGACGGTGGCGTCGTCCACCAGGATACCCACCGCCAGCGCCATCCCGCCCAAGGTCATCACGTTGAGCGACTGGTTCAGGATCTTCAGCACGATGACGGAGGTCAGGATCGACAGGGGGATCGACGTGGCGACGATCACGGTGCTTCGCCAGGATCTCAGGAACAGCAGGATCATCAGCGCCGTCAGGCAGCCGGCAATCGCCCCCTCGTGCAACACGCCGGTGATGGCCGCCCTGACGAAAACGCTCTGGTCGAACAGGAAATCGACCTTGAGGCTCGGGGGCAGGCCGGCCAGAATCTTCGGCATCAGCGTGCGCGCCTGGTCCACAATCGTCAGGGCCGAGGCGCTGCCGTTGCTCAGGATCGGCAGCAGCGCCGAATGGCGCCCGTCGCGGCGGACGAGGTTCGTCTGGGGGCTGAACCCGTCGTGAACGAACGCGACATCCCGGACGTACACCGTGGCCCCACTCGCATAGCGGATGGGGATGTCGTTCAGCTCATTCAGAAACTCCGGGCTGCTATTGGTCGCGATGTCGTACTCGCGTGTCCCGATCTTCGCGGTGCCGGCCGGCAGGATGACGTTCTGAGCCAGGATCGCGTTGGTGACATCCTGCGGTGAGAGCCCCCGCGCATACAGCGCGTCGGGGTCGATGTCGACATTAACCACATGCAGCTTGCCGCCGTAGGGCACCGGGATGGATGCGCCCTGAATGGTGACGAGTTGGGTGCGGATGAAGTTGTTGCCCAGGTCGTTGAGCTGCTCCTCGGGCAGTTGATCGCTGCTCAAGCTCGCCAAGAGAACGGGGACGCTGGCGGCGTTGTACTGGATGATGAGCGGCGGGAAGATGCCCGGCGGGAGCACGCGCACGATCTGCTGCGCCTGGGCGTTCACCTGGGCGATCGCCGCCTCGATCGGCACATTGGGATGGAAGTAGAGCCGGGTAATGGCCACACCCCGCAGCGACACCGATTCGATGTGCTCGATCCCGTTGACCGTCGTCGTGAACGCCCGCTCGGTGACCGTGACGATCCGATTTTGCATCTCGGTCGGGGACAGCCCGGAGTAATTCCAGATAACGGTGACGACCGGGATGTTGATGGCGGGGAAAATGTCGACGGTCATGGTCACGATGGCCGCGACGCCGAGGACGGCGATCAAGAGGGCCATGACGACGAACGTGTACGGCCGTCGCAGGGCAAGTCGGACAATCCACATGCGCTCGGCTCCCTTATCCGCCACCCTTTTGACGCTCGCGGTTGGGCCTTCGACACGCTCGATATCAAATTCGTGCGCAACGGTGCCCGGAATCGAACAGTGGGCGCGGGATGGCTTCAAGTTTGGGTAGCCTTCCAGCAGGCTCGCTCGAGACCCGCTGCCGGAATTCTGGCAGCTCCTTGTCACGAACCGTGTCCCACCCAGCATCTCAATGCCAAGCCATGACTCATGGCATGCGAGGAGACGACCCTCGGCGGCGGGCCGGGAGGCATCCAGCACTTCATCGAGCATCTGATGGAACCACTGGCCGGAATGATGAAGGCACTAGGAACCCCGGACATCACACCCGATCTCAAGCGGACGATCGTCGACGGCGTGATGCGGGAAGCGAGCAACCGCTCAGTGGAGCAGTTCGCGGAGGAGAACGAAACTGCTGGTCGGGCTCCTGGGTCTACGGGCCCGTCACCGTTAGGAAGAGACTTTCGTCAGCCGAGAGGTCTCACACTCAAAGTAGGTCCACAAGGAGATCAGGAGAGTTCTCATGTCGAAGACAGTTGCAGACGTATTGTGGGAGATGCTGGCGAAGGCCGGAGTCAAGCGCTGTTATGGAATCGTCGGCGACGCGCTGAATCCGGTCGTGGACGCACTGCGCCGCAATGGCGCAATCGAGTTCGTTCCCGCTCGTCATGAAGAATATGGAGTATTCGCAGCGGTCGCGGAGGCCTACTTCACGGGTAACCCGGTGGTGGTCTGCGGAACTGCGGGGCCTGGAGTCGTCCATTTGCCTGTCTCTGGCTTGCGAGACATATCTACGGTGGAAGAAACCGCAGACTCTTTGGCTCATTCTCGTGGGCGTCGATGGCCAACGCTGCACCGAACGCGTTCGGATGTGCTCTCGCATATCCAGGCAGACAGTGCATAGCGTTATGCGGAGATGGAGGCTTCACGATGCTGGGACTGGGCGATTTGATGACGCAGATCGAACGACGAACTCCGGTGGTTCAAATCATTCTGAACAACGAGAAGTTCGACTTCGTCCATATCGAACAGCAGGAGGCCGGCTTCATTCCGTTTGGCGTAGAGTTCAAGAATCCAAATTTCGCCTAGGTTGCTGAGGCGATGGGGGCGAAAGGGATTCGGATCGAGGAACCCGAGAACGTTCGAGAGGGTTTGGCTGAAGCTCTCGCGTACAAGGATGGCCCCGTCGTCGTCGACGCCGTTGTAGATCCCTTGGCGCTTGCCAAGCCGTCCCATTCACCTTTCCACACGGTCAAGGGGTTCACCCTCAGTTTCGCCAGGCAGGTCCTGAGCGGCAGGCTGGATACGGTGATCAAGGAGATCGAGCGAAACGTGGGAATCGTGTAAGCCGGACGAACCTCTGGCGCTAGACGCTACGACCATGAGTGCGCGATCGCCGGACGAAATGGCGCCCGCGGAATTGGTGCGTCTCAATGTCGACGTCATCCTCACGAGTGTCAATCAAGGAATTGTCGCAGCACGACCCAATCGGGAATCGCGGGATTCCGGTGGTCGTGGGGTCCTGCGGTGAGTCGCTGTGTGAATGTGTGATTTCGTCCACCGCGGCATCGTCTTATCCAGGCCGTCAGCGCCCGGCGGCCAACCGATCGACTTCCTCGTCGAGGAGTTTCAGGCATAAAGACCACCTTTGTGTTCGGAAGCGTTGCCGCTGTCTTGCTGGCGGCCTGTGCCGCGCACGCCGCCGGTCCGACCCAGGCGCAACTGAACGCTGCCACCAACGACGGCACAAACTGGCTGTACGTGGATCACGACTATCGCGGCCAACGCTACATGCCGCTCGACCAGATCACTGCAAAGAACGAGCTTGCGCGGATCCATCTCGACGCCCCACCCGCAGCAGTCACACCCTCCGCAGTGCGCATAGTTGCCTTTTCTTGCTCAGCTTTTCTCGCGATGTTGGCCAAACCATGTTTACGCACCCTCGAAACATAGGCAGCCACGTTCGCTCTGGGCGGGCGTCGGCGGCGTGAATCAAACTGACTAAAGGAGGAAGGGCCATGAATCGGACATCCGTGATGGCGGCGGTGGGGGTGGCGGTGCTCTGGACAGCGGCGTCACCCGCTCACGCTACACCCCAACTGTTTTCTGAGGCTGGATGCCAGTCAAGAACTGCCAGTACTGCCACATGTCTCCGCTGCCCAAAAAGGAGTCCTTCAAGCCCGAGGACCTGAACCCGCGGGGCAAGTGGCTGCTCGGCGAGAAGGACAAAACGAAGTCGCCGAACGTGAACGCCGAGTGGCTCAAGAACTATCCCGGCGGAGACTAGCCATCATCGCCCTCGTCGTGATGCTGACGCCAGTGGCGGCCGCCGCTGCCGAGATCGCGGTGCCGCGACCGACGGGCTGGATCGGGACCGTGAGCGACTGGATGGTCGGCCTGGGCATCGCGTTCGCGGTGCTGGGCCTGGTCCTGCTGGCCTTGGCCTGGCGAAGTCTGCGCACGGGCGTGCTCGTCCGGTTCACGCCGATCCTGTTCACTCTGTTCATGTTCTTCGGCGAGTTGCTGTTCGGCGTGGCCCTGCTCCTCCTCGTCGGAGCTGTCCTGGCCGATCTCCGCGCGAAGCAACTACTGCCCTGGGGTCCTGATCGACCTGAGACGGCGCCGTGATCGAGTGTCACGAACCGCAACCGCCACGAAGTCTAGGCCCTGGCACTCAACACGAGGCGAGATGACGTCGGCGCATCACAC
>Ga0075434_100004573_pt1 | contig 12499 bp, 6 predicted proteins | sample RhiMethybrSRZTD3_FD_75298 | JGI IMG/M metagenome (GOLD analysis project Ga0075434, IMG submission 75298) | Populus rhizosphere microbial communities from Tennessee, USA - Rhizosphere MetaG P. TD hybrid SRZTD3 | ecosystem: Host-associated > Plants > Roots > Rhizosphere > Soil | place: USA... | reverse complement strand
GACCGCGTGTGCGGGGTGGCCAACACTGCGCTCGCCGTGCGCACGGGCTCCTCGCTGGAGGCGCTGCGCGCCGCCGTCGACCACGTGATCGAGGGGCGCGACTTCCCCTCCTTTCGCATCACGGCGCGGCGGGCCTTCAAGACCTTCCCCCTCACGTCCACCGATCTCAATCGCGAGCTGGGCGCGCACGTGCAGCGCCAGCGGCCCCAGGCGCGCGTGGATCTCCATCACGCCGCCCTCGAGATCCACGTGGAGGTGCTGCCCCACGAGGCCTTCGTGTATCCTGACCGCCGCCCCGGGCCTGGCGGGCTTCCCGTGGGCTCGGCGGGCACGGTGGCCGCCCTCATCTCGGGGGGCATCGACTCGCCGGTGGCCGCCTGGCGCATGATGAAGCGCGGCTGCCGCGTGCTCTTCGTCCACCTCCACAGCGTGCCGTATTTGCCCGACGCTTCCATCCGCAAGGTGCGCGAGCTGGTGGGCCGGCTCACCCAGTGGCAGTACTTCTCGCGTCTCCACTTGGTCCCTTTTGGGGAGATCCAGCGCGAGGTCGTGCTGTCGGTGAGCCCGATGGCCCGGGTCGTAGTGTACCGGCGGCTGATGGTGCGCATCGCCCAGGCCCTCGCGCGGCCGTCGGGAGCGCTCGCCCTCGTCACCGGGGAGAGCCTGGGCCAGGTCGCCTCGCAGACGCTGCACAATCTCGCCCGCATCGACGAGGCGGCGGAGCTGCCCGTGCTGCGCCCTCTCATCGGCATGGACAAGCTCGAGATCACCGACCAGGCCCGCGCCCTCGACACGCTGGAGATCTCCAACGAGCCCGACGCCGACTGCTGCACCCTCTTCGTGCCCGCGCACCCCGCCACGCGGCTCACCCTCGAGGAGGTGGCGGCGGTGGAGGCGCGGCTCGACATCGCCGCTCTCGTGCGGAGCGGGGTGGAAGCGGCGGCCACGGAGACCTTCGACTTCCCCGAGGGCGCCGGTCCCTTCCCGGAACGTACCACCAAGCGGGAGCGTGTGGCTCCGCCCCAGCTCGGGTGAAGGCCGCTTCCCGCCGTGGCTGAGCCCGGCGCCCACCGGCTCTTCCGCGGGATCGCGCGCTTCCTGGTCGCCCTCTTCTACCGGCGGGTCGACGTGATCGGCCTCGCGCACGTTCCCGCCTCCGGCCCGCTCCTCGTCGCCGCCAACCATCAGCAGGGCCTGATGGACGGCCTCCTCCTCGCTGCAACCTTTCCCCGGCCTCTTCGTCCCATAGCCAAGGCCCCGCTCTTTTGGTATCCGCTCATCGGCCAGCTGGCCCGGCTGGGCGGCGCCATCCCCGTGCACCGGCGCCAGGACGAGCGAGGCGGCGCCGTGGACAACGAGGCCATGTTCGGCACGGCCCGGCGCGCCCTGGAGGCGGGCGAGACCCTCCTGATCTTTCCCGAGGGCGTGAGCCAGCCCGAGCCCGCCATCATGCCGCTTCGCACGGGAGCGGCGCGGTTGCTCCTCACCGGGGGGCTCGGAGCGCGCGCGACCCTCCTGCCCATCGGCCTCATGTTCCACGAGCCGGGCACCTTCAGGGTCGGCACCGCGTTGGTGCTCATCGGAGAACCGGTGCCGACTGCCGACCTCGAAACGACGGGCGACTCGGAGGAGGCGGTGCGCCAGCTTACCGCGCGTCTCGGCGCTGCGCTGCAGCGGCTCATCGTGGAGGCGCGTGATCGCCACACCCTCGATCTCGTGCTCGCCGCCGAGTCCATCTGGCGCGAGGAGGCGCCCGACGCCGCGAGCGATCCGCTCGCCCGCACCACGTGGCGCCAGCGCGCGGCGCGCGCCCACGCCTACCTGAGCACCGTGGAGCCGCTGCGGATGGCCGCGCTTCGGAGGCGGCTCGAGCGGTACGTGAAGGACCTCGAGCTGGCCGGGCTCACCGATCGGGATCTCTCCCAGGGCTATCCGCTCCGCGCCGTGCTGCGGTACGCGCTTCGCCAGGGCTTCGCCCTCGTCCTGGGCCTCCCCCTCGCGTTGTGGGGCTTGGTCAACCACGTGCTGCCGTACGGCGTCACCGCTCTCATCGTCCGCGCCCTCAAGCCCGAGGCCGACGTGGAGGCGACCTACAAGGTCGCGGTCGGCCTCGGGTTCTATCCCGTGTGCTGGGCGCTCGAAGGCTGGGGCATCTGGCGGGTGGGCGGGGGCTCCGTCCTCCTCGTCTTCCTCCTCTCGCTCCTGCCCACGGGATTCTTCGCGCTGACGTGGACGGCGCGCGTGGAACGGGTGCGACGGGACGCGCGGGGGCTGATCGCCGTCCTCCTCGATCGCGATCTGCGCGGCCATCTCCTCGCGCGCCGGCGCGAGATCATGGCGGAGTTCCAGGCGCTCGTGCAGCGGGTGCCCGAGCCCGTACTCGTGGGATCCGCCTCGTGAACGTCCGTGCGATCGCGGCGTGGACCCTGTACGACTTCGCGAACTCCTCCTTCGCGGCGGTGGTCTTCGCCACCATCTACGCCGCCTACTACGCCATGAGCGTGGTGGGCAACGCCACGGGCGACGGCGATCTCTGGTGGGGCCGCGTGATCTCCGTCTCCATGGCCGTGGTGGCGGTGAGCTCACCGCTCCTCGGCGGAGTGGCCGATCGCGCGGGCATCCGGCGGCCGCTCTTCATCGGCTTCACCCTCCTCTCCGTCACGGCCACCGCCCTCATGGCCACCGTGAAGCCGGGCATGGTGGTGTGGGGCTTCCTCCTGGGCGTGCTCGGCAACATCGGCTACGAGAGCGCCCTCGTCTACTACAACGCCTATCTCCCCGATCTCGCCCCCCGGACGCATCAGGGCCGCGTCTCCGCGTGGGGCTTCGCCGTCGGCTACGCGGGCTCCATCGCCGCCCTGCTCACCGCGCTCCCCTTCGTGCGCGCACAGGCGTACGGGGGTGCCTTCCTGTGCACGGCGGCGCTCTTCACGGTGTTCTCGCTGCCCGCCTTCATCTTCCTGCCCCAGCCCGCCCCCGGCCGCCTCAGGGTGTGGGAGGCGGCGAGGGACGGCGTGGCCGAGGTCGTTGCCACCGCGCGCCGCATCCTCGCCTTCCAGGATCTGCGCCGCTTCATGGGCGCCTACTTCCTCTACGAGGACGGCGTGAACACCGTGGTCGCCTTCTCCGCGATTTTCGCCGCGCAGACCCTGGGCTTTCCCATGGAGCGGCTCATCGTGCTCTACATCGTGGTCCAGGTCTCCGCCCTCGGCGGCGCGCTGGCCTGGGCGAAGCCCATCGACCATCTCGGGCCCAAGCGCGTGGTGATGATCACCCTACTTCAGTGGTCGGCGGTGGTGGTCACCGCCTACTTCGTGGAGACGGCGACGCAGTTCTGGATCCTCGCCGTGGTGGCGGGCACGGGCCTGGGGGCGGTGCAGGCGGCAAGCCGCACCTTCCTCGCGAGTCTCTGCCCCGAGGGCATGGAGGCCGAGCTCTTCGGCTTCTACTCGCTGTGCGGCAAGAGCTCCGCCGTCATCGGCCCTCTCCTCTTCGGCGGCATCTCCCACGCCGCGGGCGGCGATCAGCGCGCGGGCATCCTCGCCATCGGGAGCTTCTTCATCATCGGTCTCGCCCTCCTGGCCCGCGTGAAAGCAGGCGGTCCCACGCAGACATAGCGGTCACCGGGAAGTCTCTCCAGGGCATCCAGCTTTTCCGACCGGGAAGCAATGACCGGGTTGTTCCTTCCTCACTCCTACGAATTCATCGTTCGGGAGCGGCAATCCATAGCTTTTTCGTGGCTCAGGTCGGCCTCCTCCGAGGTGGATGACGGCACATGACTTGCTCACTCCGCCCTCGCGTTTCGCGAGTTTCCCTGCCTCTGGAGGAGCTCACTACATGGCGATTCTTCCGGCGTCTGCCAGCGACGAGATCGACTTCGCCGCCCTCCTCGCCGCGCTCAAGTCACTGAAGAAGGGCGACTTCTCCGTCCGTCTTCCCATGGCCTGGACGGGGCCGGCGGGCAAGGTGGCCGACGCCTTCAACGACATGGTGGAGATGAACGAGCGGCTCGCCTCCGAGCTCGAGCGTCTGAGCCGCGTGGTGGGGACGGAGGGGAAGATCACGCAGCGGGCGACCGCCTCGGGCATGACGGGCGCCTGGCAAGGATGCATCGCCTCCGTGAACGCCCTCATCGACGACCTCGTCCATCCCACCCTGGAGACGGCGCGCGTCATCGGCGCGGTGGCCAAGGGCGACCTCTCGCAGTCCATGATGCTCGACTCCGACGGCCGTCCCCTCGAGGGCGAGTTCCTCCGCACGGCCAAGGTCGTCAATAGCATGGTCGACCAGCTCAGCTCTTTCGCCTCCGAGGTCACGCGCGTGGTCCGCGAGGTGGGCACCGAGGGCAAGCTCGGCGGGCAGGCGGGGGTGAAGGGCGTGGCGGGGACGTGGAAGGACCTCACGGACAGCGTCAACTCCATGGCGGGCAACCTCACCGGCCAGGTGCGCAACATCGCGGACGTGACCACGGCCGTCGCCAACGGCGACCTCTCCAAGAAGATCACCGTGGACGTGAAGGGCGAGTTCCTCGAGCTGAAGAACACCATCAACACCATGGTGGATCAGCTCCGCTCCTTCGGCTCCGAGGTGACGCGCGTGGCGCGCGAGGTGGGCACGGAAGGCAAACTCGGGGGTCAGGCCCAGGTCGAGGGCGTGTCCGGCACCTGGAAGGACCTGACGGACAGCGTGAACTTCATGGCGAGCAACCTGACCAGCCAGGTGCGCAACATCGCCGACGTGACCAAAGCGGTGGCCGCGGGCGACCTGTCCAAGAAGATCACGGTGGACGTGAAGGGCGAGATCCTCGAGCTCAAGAACACCATCAACACCATGGTCGACCAGCTCAGCTCCTTCGCCGCTGAGGTGACGCGCGTGGCGCGCGAGGTGGGCACGGAGGGCCGGCTGGGCGGCCAGGCGGACGTGAAGGACGTGGCGGGGACGTGGAAGGACCTGACGGACAGCGTGAACTTCATGGCGAGCAACCTGACCGGCCAGGTGCGCAACATCGCGGATGTCACCACCGCGGTGGCCAACGGCGACCTCTCCAAGAAGATCACCGTCGACGTCCGTGGCGAGATCCTCGAGCTGAAGAACACCATCAACACCATGGTCGACCAGCTCCGCTCCTTCGGCGCGGAGGTGACGCGGGTGGCCCGCGAGGTGGGTACGGAAGGAAGGCTCGGCGGGCAGGCCGAGGTGGGCGGCGTCGCGGGGACATGGAAGGATCTCACGGACAGCGTGAACTTCATGGCGAGCAACCTGACCAGCCAGGTGCGCAACATCGCCGATGTGACCAAAGCGGTGGCGGCGGGCGATCTCTCCAAGAAGATCACCGTGGAGGTGAAGGGCGAGATCCTCGAGCTCAAGAACACCGTCAACACCATGGTCGATCAGCTCAGCTCCTTCGCCGCCGAGGTGACGCGCGTGGCGCGCGAGGTGGGGACGGAAGGGAAGCTCGGAGGCCAGGCCCAGGTGCAGGACGTGTCGGGCACCTGGCGCGGCCTCACCGAGAACGTCAACTTCATGGCGGCCAACCTCACCAGCCAGGTGCGAGGGATCGCCAAGGTGGTGACGGCGGTGGCGAACGGTGACCTGCGGCAGAAGCTCACCGTGGAGGCCAAGGGCGAGATCGCCGAGCTCGCCAATACCATCAACAACATGATCGACACGCTCGCCACCTTCGCGGATCAGGTCACCACGGTGGCTCGCGAGGTGGGCGTGGACGGCAAGCTGGGCGGGCAGGCGCGGGTGCCGGGCGCGGCGGGTACCTGGAAGGACCTGACCGACAACGTGAACCAGCTCGCGGCGAACCTGACCACCCAGGTCCGGGCCATCGCCGAAGTCGCCACCGCGGTGACCAAGGGCGAGCTGACGCAGTCGATCAAGGTGCAGGCGCAGGGCGAGGTGGCCGCGCTCAAGGACAACATCAACGAGATGATCGGCAACCTCAAGGACACCACCCTCAAGAACAGCGAGCAGGACTGGCTCAAGACCAACCTCGCCAAGTTCAGCCGCATGCTCCAGGGGCAGAAGGACCTCCTCACGGTGGCCCGGCTCATCCTCTCCGAGCTCGCCCCGGTGGTGAACGCGCAGCACGCCGTGTTCTACATCCTGAGGGCGGCGGAGGAGCCGGCCAAGCTCGCCCTCCTCGCCAGCTACGCGCACCAACGGCCGGGCACGGTGGCCGACGAGTTCTACCTGGGCGAGGGCCTGGTCGGCCAGTGCGCGCTGGAGCGCCAGAAGATCGTGCTCGGCCACGTGCCGCCGGACTACATCCGCATCTCCTCCGGCCTCGGCCACGCCGCGCCCGTCAACATCATCGTCCTCCCCGTGGTGTTCGAAGGGCAGGTCAAGGGAGTGCTGGAGCTCGGGAGCTTCGATCATTTCAACCCGACCCACCACGCCTTCCTCGACCAGCTCATGGAGAGCATCGGCATCGTCATCAACACCATCGAGGCCAACATGCGGACGGAGGACCTCCTGACCCAGTCGCAGTCCCTCGCCCGCGAGCTGCAGAGCCGCCAGGAGGAGCTCCAGAATACGAACGAGGAGCTACAGGAGAAGGCCCGCCTCCTCGCCTATCAGAACGTGGAGGTGGAGCGGAAGAACCAGGAGGTGGAGCAGGCGCGCAAGGCCCTCGAGGAAAAGGCAGAGCAGCTTGCCCTCACCTCCAAGTACAAGTCGGAGTTCCTCGCCAACATGTCCCACGAGCTGCGCACGCCGCTGAACAGCCTGCTCATCCTCTCCGACCAGCTCTCGCGAAACCCCGCGGGCAACCTCACCCCCAAGCAGACGGAGTTCGCCAAGACCATCCACTCCTCGGGCACCGACCTCCTCATGCTCATCAACGACATCCTCGACCTGTCCAAGATCGAGTCGGGCACGGTGGCGGTGGACGTGGGCGAGCTGCGCCTGGCCGACCTCCACAGCTACGTGGAGCGCACCTTCCGTCACGTGGCGGAGTCGCGCGGGCTCCAGTTCGCCGTCGACCTCGATCCCGCGCTGCCCACGTTCATCCTCACGGACGCCAAGCGCCTCCAGCAGGTGATCAAGAACCTCCTGTCCAACGCCTTCAAGTTCACCCGCCACGGCCGCGTCGCCCTCGCCATCCGTCCCGCCGACGTCTCGCTGGCGGAGGGAGAGAGCCTGGGCCGCGCGGATTCCGTCCTCGCCTTCACGGTGTCGGACACAGGCATTGGCATTCCCGCCGACAAGCAGCAGATCATCTTCGAGGCCTTCCAGCAGGCGGACGGCAGCACGAGCCGGAAGTACGGCGGCACGGGCCTGGGCCTCGCCATCAGCCGCGAGATCGCGCGCCTCCTCGGCGGTGAGATCCACCTCGTCAGCGCACCGGGGCGCGGCAGCTCCTTCACGCTCTACCTGCCCCAGACCTACTCGCCGCAGATCTCGGTCCGCCGCGTGGTGCGGGAGCTCGCGCCGTCGCCCGAGTGGGCGGAGACGGCGGAGCGCGAGCGGCCGGAGGCTGAGGAGCCGTCGCGGGTGATGGTGAACGAGATCGGCGACGATCGCGCGGACATCGAGCCGGGCGACCGCGCTCTCCTCATCGTGGAGAACGATCTCTCCTTCGCCCGCCTCCTCGTGGACGCGGCCCACGACACGGGCTTCAAGGCGCTCGTCACCGCCTTCGGCGCCACCGCGCTCACTTTGACGCGTCAGTACCGGCCCTCGGCCATCACCCTCGACATCTCGCTCCCCGACATCGACGGCTGGCGGGTTCTCGAGCGCCTCAAGAGCGACTTCAACACACGCCACATTCCCGTGAAGATCATCACGACGGGCGAGGATATCGAGCGAGGCCGCACCCTCGGCGCCGTGTCCACGCTCGTCAAGCCGGTCAAGACCCAGGAGGCGCTCACAGAGGCCATCGACGGCCTCCGGGTGCTCCTCGATACCCCGACCCGGGACCTGATCCTCGTGCACCGGCCCGGGCCGGAGGCGGACGAGCTCCGCGAGTTCCTCGCGGCCGACGATGTGCGGGTCACCGTGGTGGATCGCCTCGCCGCGGCCCTGCCGCTCCTCGGCGGCTCCCGCGCGGGCTGCCTCGCGCTCCGGACGCATCTGAACGGCGACGAGATCGACCGCCTGGTCGGCCACATCGCGAGTGACGGGTCGGGGCGCGACCTGCCCGTCATCGTGTACGACCTGCCCTTGCTCTACCGCCAGCTCCAGACCGCGCTGGAGTCCACGGCGCGGGGCGCCACCGTGGCTTTCGTTGCCTCCCCCGAGCGCCTGCTCGACCAGTCCTCGCTCCTCCTCCATCGCGCAATCGGGGACATGCCGGAGCGCCATCGCCGAGCCCTGGAGGAGATCCACCACAGCGACCGCGCCCTGGCGGGACGCAAGGCCCTCATCGTCGACGACGACATCCGCAACATCTTCGCCCTCAGCGCCATCCTCGAGCAGCACGACATGCACATCGTCTCCTCGGAGACGGGCCGGGGAGCCATCGAGATCCTGGAGCGATCGGGCGACGTGGACGTGGTGCTCATGGACATCATGATGCCGGAGATGGACGGCTACGAGACCATGCAGGCCATTCGCTCCATCCCGCGCTTCAAGAGCCTCCCCGTGGTCGCCGTCACCGCCAAGGCCATGAAAGGCGACCGCGAGAAGTGCATCGAGGCCGGCGCCTCCGACTACGTGGCCAAGCCGGTCGACCCCGACGAGCTCATGTCGAAGCTGCGCGCGTGGCTCCTCCGGTAGCCGGCGACATGTCGGCCCCGCCGGTCGAGCGCGTCAACATCCTCGTCGTCGACGATCGCCGCTCGAAGCTCATCGCCATGGAGGCGCTGCTCGCCGAGCTTGGCGAGAACGTCATCTGCGTCTCGTCGGGGGCGGACGCCCTCCGCCAGCTCCTGGAGCGGGAGTTCGCCGTCGTCCTCCTCGACGTGAACATGCCGGAGATGGACGGCTTCGAGACGGCGACCCTGATCCGCCAGCGCCCCCGTCTCCGCCACATCCCCATCATCTTCATGACGGCGGGGAGCGATGAGACGCGCGCGTTGCAGGGCTACTCCCTGGGCGCGGTGGACTACATCCTCACCCCCGTGGTGCCGGAGGTGCTGCGCACCAAGGTCAAGGTCTTCGTCGACCTCTTCCGCATGGCCGCCGAGCTCAAGCGGGGCGCGGACGAGCGCGTGGCCCTCGCCGCGGAACGGGCGGCGCGGGCGACGGCGGAGGTGGCGCGCCAGCGGTCAGCCTTCCTCGCCGACGCGGGGAAGCGGATGGCCAGGTCGCTCGACCTCGAGTCGACCGTCGCCGCGCTCCTCGACCTGGTCGTGCCCGAGCTCGCCGCCGCTGCCGTCCTCCGGCTCCAGGTCCCGGGGCAGAACATCGCGACGACGTTTCCTCCTGGCCACCCGCTCTCAAAGTCGCCCGAGCTGCTCGAGGCCATGGACGAGGCGGCCCGGTCGCTCCGTGCCTGCACGATGGGCGGCGGCCCGGAGGAAGAGACCACGCGCGCACTCGCCTGCCCGGTGCTCGCCCGCGGCGCGACGGGCGGCGTGCTCGGCCTCGTCCTCGAGCAGAGGCGCTCGGCTCCGGACGCCTCAACCGTCATGCTCGTCGAGGATCTGTGCGGGCGGGCGGCCATGGCCATCGAGAACTGCCTCCTCTACCGGGAGATCCAGGATCGCGACGCGCGCAAGGACCAGTTCGTGGCCATGCTCGCCCACGAGCTCCGCAATCCGCTCTCCGTCATCAGCTCGGCCCTCGGCATCCTGGAGAATCTGGGCGGCAGCGAGGAGCCGGCGCAGATGGCGCGGCGCTCCGTGCGGCGCCAGCTCCAGAGTCTGACCCGGCTCATCGACGATCTCGTGGACGTGGCCCGGATCACCACGGGCAAGATCACCATGACCGTCGCCCCCGTGAACCTGAAGGACAGCGCCCAGCGTTGCGTCGATGCCCTCGCCGCCTCGGAGAAGCGCTCCGGGCACCTCATCGAGCTGCACGGACGCGACACCTGGATCCACGGCGACTCCGTCCGCATCGACCAGATCCTGACCAACCTCGTGGGCAACGCCCGCAAGTACACGCCGGCAGGAGGCAGCATCCGCATCCGGGTGGAGCCGGAGGGCGACTACGGCATGTTCGAGATCGACGACAGCGGGGCGGGCATGGCCCCCGACGTCCTCGCCCATGCCTTCGATCTCTTCTTCCAGGGCGACCGGTCGGCGGATCGCGCCGAGGGCGGCCTCGGGATCGGGCTCACCCTCGTGCGTCAGCTCGTGGAGCTGCACGGGGGAGGCATCCAGGCGCGGAGCGCGGGCGAGGGGCGGGGAAGCCGCTTCACCATTCGCCTGCCACGCTGCGCCGCTCCCGGCGTCGATCATCCCGGCGGGGTGGCGGAGGAGGCGGCGGCGAGCCCGCGGCGCATCGTCATCGTGGAGGACAACGAGGACGCGCGGCAGATGCTCAAGGCGCTCCTCGAGCTGGCCAGCCACGAAGTGCACGACGCCGCGGATGGTCCGGCGGGCATCGAGCTGGTGGCGGCGGTGGAGCCGGACATCGCCTTCGTGGACATCGGCCTTCCCGGCATCGACGGCTACGAGGTCGCCCGCCGGCTGCGCGAGCGCCACAAGGATCTCTGCCTCGTCGCGCTCAGCGGCTACGGCCAGTCCGAAGATCGGCGCAAGGCGGTGGAGGCCGGCTTCGACATGCATCTCCTCAAGCCCGTGGATCCCGAGCGGCTCTCGGCCATCATCGCCGCCCTGCCCCCGCGGCGGCTGGGCCCGGTGGCCAATGGCCTTCTCGGGGGCGGGCTCGCGTAGCCTCCGCGCTCATCCCGTGCGGACGCGTGGGCGGCCCGCGGCTCTGATTGCCGCCCTCAGCCTGCTCCTGCTCGGCGGCTGCTCCGGCTCCCTCGCGAACGTGCTGCCGGCGACTCAGCCTCCCGGCGTCACCCAGCAGCTCATGATCCGCTCCCTCGAGCGTGCGCTCGGCCAGCTCGATCTCTCGCGCCTGCAGGGGCCGGGAGTGGCCGTCGACGTCTTCGTGATGGTGGGGAACCAGACCTTCGTGAAGGAGTTCTGCATTGCCTGGCTCGAGGCGCACGGCGTGCGTACGGTCCCGTCCTCTCCGGATCTCAAAGTGAAGCTTTTCGCCTCCGTGCTGGGGACCGACATGGACTCGACCCTCATCGGCATTCCCACCTTCCAGGCTCCCGTGGTGAACCTCCCCATCCCGGAGATTGCCCTCTTCAAGTGGCAGCGCAATCGCGGGCAGGCCGAGGTGCGGATCTACGAGTTCGAGGCGAAGACTGGCGCGGTGGTGGGAAGCCAGCCTCCCGGCGTGGGGAGGGCGAAGTACGACAACTTCACCGTGCTCCTCTTCATCGGCTTCACAGTGGCGGACACCGAGAAGCGCGAGTGACGATTGGCAGCTTCTCGGCAAATCGTGCTCCTCTTGCTCGGCTTCACGGTGGCGGACCCGAGAAGCGCGAGTGACGATGGCAAGCTCGATCCCGGCGAGCTGACCACCATCACCGCCAGCCGCGCGTCGCCGCGGTCGCCGCATTCCCGCGGCTACTGAGGAGCGATCCCTCAGGCCTGAGCGGCCGGGCGCCACTCCTGGCTCGTCGAGAATCGCCGGTGGCCGTACCAGATGGACCACGCCATGATGCCCAGGGTGAGGGGGATGCCCGTGAGGACGTTGACCACGAGGAAGAGCTCCACGCTCGTCCGCAGGAGGGCGATCATGCGGATGCCGGTGCGGAGCAGGAGATAGGTCGCCCACACCAGCGAGATCCGCGAGAACACGCGGCGGAAGGTGAGCGAGGCGACCATCTCGGGGGGAAAGGGATAGGTCTCCCGCGCGAACACGCCGGCGAGGGGACGGCCGATGAGGACGGAGCCGAGGAAGGCCAGCCCGTAGGCGCCGTTGACGATGAGACCGGGAGCGAAATAGCCCGTGGTGCTGCCGGTGACGAGCCCGGCGGCGGCCTGGACCAGCGCGATGCCGAGGCCGATAGCCGCCGTCACCCCGGAGCGATCCCGCCGCCGCTCCCACAAGTAGGCGATCACGGCGAGCGCGGTGGCGGCGAGGATGCCCGTGCGGAGATCGACGAGCTTCCAGCCGATGTAGAAGACGACGACGGGCCCGAAGGCGTCGCGAGCGAAGCGCGGACCGGTGCCCAGCATGAGGGTCCAGGGCGAGACGGCTCGCGATTCGCTTTGATCCGGCATGGGTGGTGGCCTCGGGGTAGCATCGCGCGCCCCGTGGAGGGCGTCAAGCCGGCGCGGGCTTGACGCCTCCGTGCTCGCGCGCGAGTATCCACGCCGACCCATGCCCTCTCGCGCTTCGCGCTCGCGCGCCGCGGCTCCATGAAAAACGTCCGGCTCCTCGTGGCCTACGCGGCGTGCCAGTTCCTCCTCTTTCCCGTTCCCATCATCACGCTCTTCTGGAAAGACCAGATCGGCATGTCGCTCGCCGACATCATGGTCCTCCAGGCCATCTTCGGCCTCGCCGTGGTGCTCTTCGA
>Ga0075434_100004572_pt1 | contig 12500 bp, 15 predicted proteins | sample RhiMethybrSRZTD3_FD_75298 | JGI IMG/M metagenome (GOLD analysis project Ga0075434, IMG submission 75298) | Populus rhizosphere microbial communities from Tennessee, USA - Rhizosphere MetaG P. TD hybrid SRZTD3 | ecosystem: Host-associated > Plants > Roots > Rhizosphere > Soil | place: USA... | reverse complement strand
CTTCAGCATCCCCCGCGACGGCGAGTCGCAGGCGGAGCTCAGCCAGCTCGCCCGCGAAGGATTGCCCGTCGTCGCAATCCGCTGGGACCAGCAGAAGAGCCCGTGGCTCGTCCGACTGAGCACGATCGGCGGCTGGCGCTCCCTCGTCGAGCGGCTCCACACCGAGCTCTGCATCGAGAACCACTCCACCGAGGCGCAGGTACAGCTGGAAGCCGCCGCCGGCGGGTCGTCGTTTCATACGGTCCTCGCCCCGGGCGAGTTCCTGGAGCTCCCTGCGGACCCAGCTCGCACGGTCCAGGCGCGGCTCGCCCAGCTGCCCGAGGGCTTGACCAAGAAGGAAGGATGACGCATGTGACTACAGCTTCGTACGCAGAAGGCTCCACGTCTTTGCAAAAAGGGCCGCCTCCACGGCCTGAAGGCGAACCAGCTAGCAGACACGACGGCACGACCGAGGAAGCAAGCCCGCTAGCGCTCGCCAAACGCGTCCCTCGGGACGCACCCACGACACGCCCCGCTTCGGCGGGGAGCGAAGGCGTGGAGCCTCCTGCGCACGAAGATGAGTCCCCGGAGGCCGAGCCTCCGAAGGACGTCAAGATCGTCCGCGCGTCGATGCGCCTGCTCGTCGACATCCGCGCCCTCGGCGAGCCTGGCATGCAGCTCCGCCAGGCGCTCTACGACGTCCAGAAGTACGCGACGACGGCGTCCAATCTCGTCATGCGCGCCTACTGGCGTCAGGACTCGCAGGCGCTCGACGACTTCCAGCTCCAGCACGGGCGCCTGCCGAAGACAGCGGCGGAGTGGCCGAGCAAGCGCATCAACAGCTACCAGCTCATCCGCGCCGGGGTGCCGCTCCTCAACACCGGCATCGCCTCCGTCATCGCTCGCGCGGTCGAGACGAAGTGGTACCAGGACCGCTACGAGGTCCTCGTGCGGCAGCTGAAGTCGACGCCGCACTACCGCGTCGGCATGGCCTTTCCCCTGCGCGCCGCCGAGACGAGGTTCGAGAAGACCGACACCGGCGTCATCATGAGCTTCTCGCTCCGGGCCGGCCGCCACGGCGGGCCGGAGTTCCGGGTCCCGATCACGTGGAGAGACGACGGCCAGAAGAAGCTCCTCACCGAGATCGCCGAGGGCCGGTGGAAGCACGGCAACGTGCTCATCGAGCAGGATCGCCTCCGACCGGGCAAGTGGTACGCCCGCGTCGCCTACACCCGCTTCGTGCCGAAGAAGAAGGAAGGGATCTCGGCCGCCATCAACCGCGGCATGGTCTGCTTCCTCGCTGCCGTCACGCAAACAGGCGAGCCCTGGCTCTACGACGGTCACGACATCGAGTCCTACCTCCGCCAGATCAAGCGCCGGCGCACGAGCTACCAGCGCGACTCGAAGGCGTCGTCCCGCTGGGGCCACGGCCGCGACCGCACGCTCCGGCCGATCAAGACCCTCCAGGACAAGGGCCAGCGCTGGCGCAAGACGAAGTGCCAGGTGATCGCGCGGCGCCTGGCCACCTGGCTCGCGGAACGCAACGTCGCACGCGTCTACGTCGAAGACTTCTCCGGCATCCGCGACGGCGAGCCCGAGAAGCTCGAAGGCGGGATGCACGTCTGGACCCGGATCCAGGAGTGGCCGTACCACGAGCTTCAGATGCGTCTCTCGGCATGCCTCTCCGAGCTCGGCATCGAGACCATCGTCGTCTCTCCGCACTACATCTCCCAGACGTGTCCTCGCTGCGGTCACGTCTCCGAGGACAACCGCGACCTCAAGCACTGGAAGCTCCGGTGCGTCAACGTCAAATGCAGGATGACCCGGCACCTCGACGTCGCGGCCGCCATCAACGTGCTCGCGAGAGGGGAAGAGAAGAGGAAGGCCCCGCCGAGCGAAGACGAGGGGTTGCAGAACGGGAAGGGAGGCAAGAAGCGAGGCGCTCGCAAACCGGGCCGCAAGGGCAGGAAATGACGTGGATGCTGCGAGAGCCCGCGCGGGGCGGGCGGATGTCGTCGTGGGTTGGAGGGTCTGTCCGTGTCGTCCTGGGCGATCCGGCGCCGAAGCACGCGCGGGGCGGGCGGATGTCGTCGTGGGTTGGAGGCTGGAGGTCGAGGAGCGCCCGGTGGCCCCAACGGATGACTCGCGCGGGGCGGGCGGATGTCGTCGTGGGTTGGAGGAGGTCTCAGGGTGGTAGCGCGCGAGCCCCTCGGAGCGTCGCGCGGGGCGGGCGGATGTCGTCGTGGGTTGGAGGCTGGATCGCGGGTCCGAGATCAACCCTTTCGTACCGCCGCGCGGCGCGGGCGGGTGTCGTCGTGGAGGCCCCATGAGACCGTCAGGTGCGTCCTTGCCGGGGCGCGCGCGGGGCGGATGTCGTCGTGGGTTGGAGGACAGGTCCGGATGCCTTGTCGATGTCGTCGTGGGTTGGAGGTTCCAGCGGGCCTCTGCGGCAACACGCGCCGCCTCGCTCGCGCGTGGCGGGCAGACGCCGTCGTGGGTTGGAGGGCGTGTCCTACGGCGTTGGAGGCTCAGCGCACCAGCCACGCGCGGCGCGGGCGGATGTGGGTCGTGGGTTGGAGGATGATCTCGCGCACCGCACCGTCGCGAATGAAGTCGTCGCGCAGCGCGGATGTCGTCGTGGGCTGGAGGGGGTTCGCCGTCGTGATCGCTCCGAAGCGGATGTCGTCGTGGCTTGGAGGCCATGGCCTGCCTGCAAGCGTCGTGGGTTGGAGGGCTGGGAGCCGAGCGTCACTTTTCTCGTACGCGCGGGGATGTCGTGGATTGGAGGTGCGGAAGGGCCGTCGAGGGCGAGAAGGAAGATGCCGTGGGTTGGAGGTCGTGCTGCGCGAGCTCACTCGGCGCGGGCGCGCGGATGTCGTCGTGGGCCGGAGGACGTCGATGTTCACCTGCCGTGGGTTGGAGGTATCATGTGGGATGGAGGTCGCCTGAGCTCATCGATGTCGTGGGCTGGAGGAGGTCAAGGCGACGCGGGAGATGTCGTCGTGGAATGGAGGGGGCAGTGGGCTTTCATGCGTCCTAGGCGACGCCCGTCGTGGGCAGGAGGTGATCCGGTCGGCAGCTCGGTCGTGTCTGTCGTGGGCTGGAGGCGCAGTCTCGTGACCTCTAGGCGCTGTCGTCGTGGGCTGGAGGCCTACACTCTTCGGTGCAAGGCTCAGTCGTGGGGCTGGAGGGATCGGATGGTTGCTCGTGGGCGGAGGACCTCGAAGCTGCTCGCGTCGTGGATTGGAGGGCCCGTTGAGAACGTAGAGAGCTGTCGTGGCGGAGGACGAACTGGTCAGTCGTAGGGTTTGGAGGGACATGAGCCCAGTTGAAGTCGTGGGGCTGGAGGGCCAGCCGGCTGTGTAGGACAGGGACAGTCGTGGGTTGGAGGTCGTAGACCCAATCGGGACAAGGAGCACGAGATGGCAGACGAGAAGGTACCGGTCGTGATCTGGCAGCGCGAAGTAGAGCCGCTGTTCAGCACGCAGAAGCCCACGCTCTACCGGATCGTCCGGACGGCTGCGGGCGTGGCGTACGAGAAGTCGACCGGCGACATGATCGACGCCATGGGCGTGCGCAGCTGGACACCCGCCAACCCGACCGAGGATCCGGACACCAAGGTGCTGTTCGTGGCCCTGGTCGAGCAGCTCGACGAGAAGGAGCGCCAGTGCCGGCGCTGAAACCGATCGAACCGCCCGTGCTCGACCCGGCCGCCGAGGAAACGCGCGCGCCCGTCCTGGAAGCGACGCTCCGCTCGCTCACCGAGCTCATCGTCGTCACCTTGCAGGGCAAGGACCGGGGACGGTTCGCATCGGCCCAGCGCCTCTGCGCGCTCGCCAACTCGCTCCAGCGCGAAGGCGGCAAGAAGCGCGTCCGCGACTTCCTCGGGGGCATGCCCCGCATGCCGGGCTTCTACGCCGCCGGCATCGCCGGCAACCCGATGCTGGATGCGCACATGGATGCCGACCCTGAGGGCGACTACATCGAGCAAGGCGCCGGCCCGATCTACCCGGGCCTCCTCGGCGGCGACCAGGGCCTGCTCGTCCGGCAGCTCATCACCAACCTGCAGCCGAAGATGGAGCAGGACACGAAGACGGCCGCGGCCACGGCCGCGCAGGCCGAGGCCGAGGAGATGCACACACTCGCGGCGTCGCTGGAGCACCTGCGCGCCGAGGGCCTATCCACCGAGAGCGTCACGAAGCGCATCGCCAACCTGCAAGCCCGCATCGAGGAGAGAAACACCCATGCACAGCCAGCGCCTCTGCCTTCCATGGTACCTGCCGAGCTTCTACGGGGACATCAAGCTGGAGACGACCGGGAGCGGCAAGACGGTCCTCGTCTACGAGGGCCTGTCGCCGACGGAGTGCCTGGCGATGAAGACGCTGCGCAAGCGCGCGATGGGTGGGCTCGGCCGGACCCGCTGGTGCCTGCCGCAGGAGTTCCGGGAGGACTTCGGGGCGGATAGCTCCGGCACCATCCTGCTCCAGGCGAAGATCGAAGAGGTGCAGGCCTTGCTCTCGAAGGCGCTCAAGCCCGGACGCTCGCTCGTCACCGCCGTGCGGTTTTCCGACGGCTCGGTCGAGGAGAAAGCCTCCGAGCTCGGCGACTACCGCGTCAACGCCCAGAAGCTCGGCGACGACGACAAGCCCAAGGAGGAGCCGAAGAAAGAAGAGAAGAAGCCCGAGAAGGAACCGAAGGCCGCGGTCACGGTGGCAGCTCCGGAGCGAGGATGCCCGCCGCCGAGCTTCGACGAGGCCGAGGTGCGCGCGAGCCGCGTCTTGGAGGTGTTCCTGTCGCCGGAGCAGATCGAGGACTTCCGGACGCGCCAGCAATTCGTGGTCGTGGGCGCGGACTCGGGGCACCGGTATCTCCTCACGAGCAGGCACGCTCCGCGCGCGCTCGCCCGCGGCGGCGGCCGCTCGCTCTACGACCTCGACGAAGAGATCCCGATGTGCGTGCACGACTGGGACGTGCCCGCCGCCGAGGAGCTGCTCGCGCTCCGGTGCTTCCTCGCCCTTCCCGGGCGCGAGGAGTACATCCGCTGCTTGCCGGAATGAGTCGTGGGTCTGGAGGGCCCCGCTGGAGGTCGCCGTGGGCTGGAGGTCGACGCCGTTGTAGTCGTGGCTGGAGGGTGCCGTAGCCTCGTCGTGGGATGGAGGGACCATAGCGTGCCCGTCGTGTGGATGGAGGGAACGAACCCGGCTCGTGTCGTTGGGATGGAGTGACACCGCTCGTCGGCCGGAAGCCGAAGCGCAGTCGTGGGATGGAGGCTGGGGCGATGCTGTGCGTGGGCTGGAGGTTTGGAGCGCTGGGTGGTCTAGCAGCGGCGGGAGCCGAGACAGTAGAGCCACACGAAGAGGCCGCCGAAGAACGCGCCGACGGCGAAGGTGAGCGCCGTCTCGCCCATGGAGCCGCCGTCCGCCGCGCCGTAGGCGGCGGGCGCGGCCGGCGAGCTCTCCATCTCGTCGAGGTCGCCGCAGGTGTAGCGCACAATCACGGGCAGCCCGTCGTACTCGGTCGGTAGCTCGGCGGTGCCGGCCGCAAACGCCTGCGCCCACTCGGGCGAGCAGCGATCGACCCAGACGACCACGTAGGGGAGATCGTCCACGTAGAGCATGTCGGCGCTCACGACGCCCCAGCCGACCCACCACGCCGGCGCCCAGTCGGGCCAGTAGCCAGCGTGCGGGTACCACGGCTTCCACCACGGCCAGCCTCCCGGCTTCTTCGGTCCCGGCTTCGGCTTGCCCGGCTTGCCTCCGAAGAGAGGCTTCGGCTTCGCGACCGGCTTGGCTCCAGGCGGGAGCGCCGCGGGCGAGAGCGCCGTGCCCGGAGAGAGCAGCCCCGCCGGATGCGACGCGCCGCCGCCAGGTGTCCACGACGGCCTGATGGCGTCGTGACGTCCCGGTCGCTGACCGCCCCAGCTCGGCCTCTGCCCCCAGGAGTTCGGTCTCGCGCCGCCCCAAGGTGAGATCGGCGCTGTCGAGCGGACCGCTGGCGGCATGCTCGTCGCGACGGGCGCGGACGGAGCCACCGTGCGCACGGGTGCAGGGCGCGAGAAGCCGCCGCCACCGCCGCCACCTCCACCACCGACCACGCGTCCCCCGCCGCCTCCGCCCATCCCCGCAGCCGCCGCACCTAGGCTCTCGTACATGGCGCTCTCCTCCCGACCACGGTAGCAGAGCCGGTGGAAAGTCGGGAGGCGGCATAGTAGGCTGCTCTCGTGCGCCTCGCCGTCCTCGCATGCGTGCTCGCGCTCGGCGCGGCTTCGTCGGTAGCACGCGCGGACGTGATCCCGGACCCAGACGATGTCCGGCGTCCCGAGGTGCTCGCGGAGGACCCGCCGGCGCGGCTACCCGAGCCGCGCTCGTTTGTGCTCGGCTGGCTCGCCGGGCTCGGATTCGCGGGCGCCGCAGTCGGAGCTGCTGTCGTGGGACGGAGGGACCCCGGTACGCCTGCGCGGGGCAAGAAGAGGAAACTCCGGTGGGCTACGCGCTGACCGGCCTTGGCGCCGTCTCCGCGGCGCAGCAGCAAGCCGCGATCGCGCTCGCGGACAAGCAGAGCTTCAGCCAGCTCTCTGTCGCCACCGTCAACGCCCTGCCGCCGCAGAAGCTCGCGGTGATCGCGCTCGCCGCCATCCAAGACAGTCCGAAGACGCAGCAGCAGCTCTCCTACCTCGGGCAGTTCCACCTCTCGATCGCCACGATCACCATCGAGACCGCGGCCGGTGGCGTCCCGCTCGATGCGCTCAAGACGGTCGGCATCGAGATGCTCAAGACCATCTACGCCAAGGTGAGCGACATGCTCCCGAAGGTGTCGGCGAGCATGATGAGCGAGGTCGGCTCGGCCGCGGCCGACATCGTGCCCCTGATCGGCACGGCGCTCTCGATTGGGATCACCGTGCTCTCGTCCATCCAGGCCGCCTCGAAGGACAAGGCGATCAAGGCCTGCCAGGACTTCTACGACCCGCACGCACTCGGCACCGGCTACGGCGGCGCGCTCATGCCGTGCGACCTGATCGCGAGTCGGGAGCTCGGCGCCCCGTACACCTCCACCGTCGGCGCGACGCTCCAGGCTGTCGGTGAGAACACCTCGCGCGAAACCTACTCGAAGTCGCACTACGCCGCGGCCTGCAAGGCCGGACCATCGCCGTCGTGCCCGTACATCCCGCACGAGACGCGGATGATCCTCCACACGCTCTTCATGGCGATCCTGAAGATGCGTGGCGATCCGAAGACCGACGGCGGGGCCGCGCTTTGGCCGGTCTACATCGATCTGCTCTGGGCCCAGTTCCGGCTGGGCCTCATGAACTACGACTGGGCCTGGGACACGTACATCCGGCAGGTCCTACCCGACTTCGACGACTACTCGACCGGCGCGGCCGCGCCGGACCGTGTTCCGGGCGGCTGCGGCAAGTACGAGCAGCGCGGCTACGAAGAGTTCAAGCAGATCCTGCGCAACTGGGAGCTGACGGTCCATCCGATCTACCTCCAGGACCAGCAGAAGGCGAAGGAGCTCCGCGTCGCGATCCAGAAGGCCGAGGCGAAGCTCCGCGCCCCGCAGGTGAAGCTCGGCGCCGGCCTCATGGCCACGATCGCCAACATGGGAACGACGAAGACGACCTCGGCTGCGATGACTTCGAAGCCGCAGGCCGCCGCGGCCAAGAGCGGTCACGTCCTGCTCGTGCTGCTCGGCGCGGCCGCGATCGTGGGCGGCATGTACGCGTACAAGAAGGGGTACCACAAGCCCATCGTGCGGCGCATCCAGGCCGCGAGAGCATGAGCGAGGCGTGACGGCGCGCATCGTCCACACCGACTACGCGGACATCGGCTCGGGCGTCTCGTACCGTCTCCGCTACATCGACGACGAGCTCGATGCCGTCGAGTACAAGCATCCGTGCAAGAACGCGTGGTCGCAGTGGGGCAACGTGCCGGTCAAGCCCGCGTGGCCGGACGGCTGGGAGGTCGTCCGGCTGGAGCCGCTGACGCTCTCACCGTCGCTCCAGTGCCGCGCCTGCGGGCACCATGGGTGCATCACGGAAGGACAATGGGTGGCTGCATGACCGACCCGAGACCGTTTCCGGAGAAGCGCGAAGAGCCGTGGGAGCTCTCGACCGAGAAAACGCCTGGAGCGCCCGCGTCGGTGCTCGGAGATCCCGCCTACGCCACCGTCGCATGCCCGTGCGAAGGCAGGGTGCACGTCCTCTACTACACGGCCGAGGACGTGACCCACGCCTACTGCGCCGGGTGCGACCACATGCACCTGCTCCCCGAGGCGATCAAGAAGAGAAGGCTCAGCTGATGCACCACAAGCGCCGCCGCCCGAAGTCTCGCCGCGCCGGCTGCGGCCTCTGCAAGCCGCACAAGCAGAATCACGCCTCCGAGAAGGAGAAGCCCTCGGTCCGGCGCATCACCCAGGAGCGCATCGAGGAGCTGCTCCTGGAGGGCCTCAAGAACGCGCGGGAGCTCGACAAGCAGCTCGCCCGCGTCTTCCGGCTGCCCGACGCGGATCTCCGGGTCGACTGATGCGGGGCAGGAAGCGCCTCCGCCGCCGGCCGCGCCACGTCGGCCGTGAGCCGTCCAGGGAGGACAAGCACCACGGCGGGCTGCACGCGCTCGGCCCCTGCTCGGCCGGGTGCGGCGTCGGCTACCACCAGAAGATGCGCCTGCACGAGCGCCGCCGCGTCTGGTTCCGGTGGGTGGGAAAGCCCGGCGGCCACTGGGCGTCCTGCCGTAAGGACGACCCGGGCGCCGTCGCGCCGCTCCGCAAGCTCTAGCCGCTCTCCTTGTGCAGCTGCCCCTGACCGGGTAGTCTAACCCCGCGGACCAACGAGTTGGACGTGGTCTGAGAGGACACGTCCATGCAGATCCAGCCCTCCCCACGTCCGCGCGTCCTCGCCGGACTGCCCCGCCTCGCGCCTAGCGCCGGGCGGCCAGGGTTTCTGGGGATGCTGCCCAACGCGTCGGTGCGCCCGTTCCGAGGCCCGCGCGACACGCTCGCGACGATGGCGACGCACGCGCTCGGGGACCGCGGAGAGCGCAGCATGCTCGTCCGCTCCTTCACGGAGTGGATCGTGCGCGACGTGCACCCGAAGGACTACCTCGGCGAGATCCTCGCCGTCCGCAACGCGTTCGTGCAGTACTCGCCGATGCGGCCGGGTACGCCGCTCTTTCGCTACACGAACGACCCTCGCCACGTCGAGATGGTGAAGGACCCGGAGCGGATCGTCACCGAGATCCTCCAGCACGGGACCTCCCTCGTCGACTGCGACGACTCGGCCCAGATGGGAGCGACGATGCTGATGCAGCTCGGCCGCGAGGTCGAGCTCGCCGCCATGGGATTTTCCCCGGGCGCGCTCTCGCACGTGGGCGTGCGCGCCAAGGAACCGAAGAGTGGGCGCTGGGTCTGGCTCGATGGCGTGGCCGGTCCTCGCGAGCGCGAAGCTGCAGGCCGCGCGAAGGAACTACTGACGTGGAGTCTCGATTGAGGAGGACAAGATGAGCCAGGGCTACTACGTGCGTCGCGGAGCTGAGGGCCGATCGATCTTCGGAGGCAAGGTCTACGGAGAGGGCGCGATCCCGCGTCACGACATCGCGACCCAGGCCTCCGATCCTCGTCTCATCGGTCCCGAGGGCCAGCCGCTCAACGGCCCTTCGATGATGGTGCGCCCGGATCAGCCGCAGCCGATCATGATGTCGACTCCGGCCGCGGCCCTGCCGATCGGGCCTCTGCCGCCGCAGGCGCAGCAGTCGGATGCGCCGACCCCGATCGCGCCGGCGCCGGGGCAGGGGCGCGGCCAGTACCTCAGGCGCGGCCCCATCGGCCGATCCATCTTCGGCGGCCCTGTCTACGGCGAGGGATCGATCCCGCAGCGCGACATCGGAACAGCCGCAAGCGACCCGCGCCTCATCAGCCAGTCGGGGCAGGTGCTCAACGCCGAGCAGCCGCAGCCGATCGGGCCGGCCGCGGGCATGATGTCGCGCGAGTGGAGCGAGCACCCGGGCTGGCGCCGCGGCCGCGAGCCCATGAGCGGCTACGGCTTCGGGCTCCCCGGTGACCCCGGCTCCCCCGACACGGTCGTGCCCGTCGGAGCGCAGGACCGGATCGTGCGCGGCCCCGGCCGCGGCGTGCCCATCCGTCGCGACTTCTTCGGCCGTCCGGTCGGACCTCGTGGATCGATCGCGGTCGGGATCCCGGTCCAGGGCGGCGAGCCGCATGCGCTCCCGGTCGACCGGCGCTGGACGGCGCCTCCGATCGATCCCTCGATGCCGCCCGGCGCCGTCCCGATCCAGCCCCAGGCCCAGCAGCCGATCGGCCGGAGCATCTTCGGCCGGCCCGTCTGGAACGACGGCCCCCATCCGCCGCAGATGGTGCGCACCCCCGGCACGAACGAGCTCCCGACCGGCAACACCGGCATCTTCAACGACGCTGGCCAGGACTTCGGCGCTTCGCCCGACGGGCTCGGCAACGACGGGCTCGGGTACAACTACTACGCGCGCCCGGCCCCGATGATGGTGCGCCGCGGCGGCCGCGGCGGCTTCGGCTGAGCGATGGGTGGGCTCCAGGCTGGAGCCCGACGGAGGCGGTAGACGGAGATGGGAGCGATCAAGACACTGCACCGACGGCTCGCGCGCGCCTTTGGCGACGCGCCGGGCCCGCTCGTGTGGGTCGGAGATCTCTCCCGTCTCGGATCCGACTACGACTACTTCTTCGTCTGGATCTACGACACGGCCTGGCCCATGAAGGGCTGGACCCCGAAGGGCTGGCAGCTGGCGAAGGCGGGCGTCTGCCAGACCGCGATGCAAGAGGAGCGAGGCGCCGCGCTCGCGTCGACGGCGGGAGGCTCGGCCGCCTACCAGCGCTACGCCTTCATCCACGACCGAAACCTCCAGGTGCTCTACCTCGGCGACCTCGCGTACCTGCACGGCTCGGTCTGCGGCGGCGTGCCCTATCAGGTGCAGGTCTTCCATGGGGCCGGCTTCGGTGAGCAGGCGCTGCCCGTGCAGCAGCTCCCGCCGGCGCCGACGATCCCGCCGCCTCCGCTTCCGGGTCCGCCTCCGACCCCGGCGCCTCCGAAGCCTCCGGCGCCGAAGCCGGTGCTCTCCTCTCTCTCTCCGACGGCGCTCGGCATCATCGCTGCTGCGCTCGTCATCGGGGTCATCGTGTACGCGAGCGAGGTGCGCCTGTGACTGCTCCCCCCTATCCGCCTCCGAGCCGGCAGCCCTTCACCGGCAACGTCGTCGACCCGGATCCGATCAACTGGTACCGGCCCATCCGCGGCCAAGAGAGCCCCGAGTACGAGGAGAGCTGGCGCATGCACCACGGACGATACCTCGCAGGCCTCGGAAGTGCCGAAGGCCTGGGCTTGACGGAGATCGACGACGAGCCGGATTGGAGCGACCACTCCCTCGACGTCCTCGAAGCCGAGGACGACGTGGTCGGCTCCGGCATCTTCGACCCGCGCGGATCCGCCACCGTGCACACCAACATGGGCGTCTTTCAGGACCACCCGTCGATGCCGGGCTACATCGCGCGGCACCCGCCGTTCACGGTCAACACCGAGGTCTCGGATCTGCCGACCGGGGCCGACGTGGTCGAGGTCCCTGGCGGCGGCATGGCCTACGTCGAGCGCGACGGCGTGCTCGTGGGTCCCTCGGGCGGGCCGAGCCCGCAGCCGGCGCCGCGGCAAGTGCCGCCGCCCACCAACCGCTTCGACCCGTACGTCAACTACAGCCCGCGCGAGCCGGCGCTCGGGCGCGGCCTGGGCGCGCCGGATCAGCAGCAAGCGCCCTGGACCGGCCGCGGCGGCCGCGTCCCTCGCGTGCCCGGCGAGCGCGGCGTGCCGTCGACGCCCACGTACGGGCCCGTCGGCTACCGCGACATCTCGCAGGTGGCGATGTACTCGCTCCCGATCGGGCCGTACGGCACCGTGCGCGAGAGCGAGCGTCTCGTCCCGGTGCCGTCGACTCCGACGTACGGGCCCGTCGGCTACCAGGACATCTCCCAGGTGGCGATGCAGCGCATCCCCGTCTCGGCCCCGTGGCCGGGGCAGCCCTGGGGCTACGGCGCGACCGAGCCCGCCCCGCCGAAGAGTCCCGGCTGGGGCAGCTACGCGTTTGCGGGGGCGCTCGTCGGAGCGGCGGCCGCGATCTTCATGGGCACCGTCGGAAAGAAGAGGCGCTGATGCTCTCCTCGGACGCACTCGGATTCGTCATCTACGGTCGTGAGCGGGCGCTCAACTACACCAATCCGCTCCCGAAGGCGCTCATGAAGAGCATGGGCAGCTACGACCGGATCGTGCCGGTCGACTTCGCGCGCGCCATCACGCGCGTCTGGCCCGGCGCCGTCGGCGCGGTCGATCGGCAGAAGCCGTCGGACTGCATGCCGAACGAAGCCGTCTCGCCCGTGCACGGCGACTGCGTCTGCGCGCCGGGGTTCAAGTACAACGCCGACTACTCGGCGTGCATCCCGGGCGCGACCCGGAACTTCCCCGACTGCAAGGACGCGACGGGCAAGAAGCTGCC
>Ga0075434_100004567_pt1 | contig 12506 bp, 9 predicted proteins | sample RhiMethybrSRZTD3_FD_75298 | JGI IMG/M metagenome (GOLD analysis project Ga0075434, IMG submission 75298) | Populus rhizosphere microbial communities from Tennessee, USA - Rhizosphere MetaG P. TD hybrid SRZTD3 | ecosystem: Host-associated > Plants > Roots > Rhizosphere > Soil | place: USA... | reverse complement strand
GGTGTTGCTGCTCGACCAGGTCACCACCCGCCCCGTCAGCGCAGTGCCGTTGGCATCCTTCGGGGTGGCGGTGAGTTGGATCGTCTGCCCCTGTTGGATACTCGCCGAGGCCGGGGTGACTGTCACCGACGCCACGGGCACGTTCGTCACCGTGATCGCCGCCGTGCCGCTCTGCCCCTCACTCGTCGCCGTAATGGTCGCCGACCCCGGCGCCAGGCCCGTGACGTTCCCGTTCACGTCCGCAATCGCGACCGACGTGCTGCTGCTCGCCCAGGTCACGACCCGGCCCGACAGGGCATTTCCATTGGCATCCTTCGGCGTCGCCGTGAGCTGAACCGCTTGGCCCGCCAGCACCGTGGCGGACGCGGGGCTCACGCTCACCGAGGCCACCGGCACCGTGCAGCCGGCGACCGTGACAGACGCCGTGTCCGACAGGTTCCCGGGGGAGCTCTTTGCCGCCAGCTTGAACACACCGCAACTGCCGTTGTGGTAGTGGCCGTAATGGCGCTTACCACTGCTGCTCGAGGTGACGCTCCCGTTCGAGGCGCTCCACGACACGGACATGTCTGCGCTGTCGCCGGTGGCGGTGAAGCCGACGGCCACGAAGTCGTAGGTTTGATTGGGCTGCAGGGTGACGTTCTTAGGGGCGACTACAAGCTGGGTGATGCTCGATCCTGAACCGGTGCTCCGAACGGGGAGCTCGCAACTGAAGATCGTGGCGACGGCGACCATCGCCGCGATGGCGGTCCGGTGTTTCAGTCGGGCCAGCCGCTGCGCCAGCTTGTAGGTGAACGTCATGGCACGCCTCTCCGAGGAGAAAAAGGACCGGGCCGCCTAGGTCGACCCGTGGTGGATCGCTGGCGGCCCGGCGAGCGTGGCGGATTGAAACCGCTGTAGCCCCGTGGCTCTGCGTCACCGCCTTTCGACGGCTTTGCTCTGAGCAGCGTGCGTGCGCCAATTTGGAACGTGCCTCGCGCTCGGCTCGGTGACGCAGATCAACATCCCAGGGTCATACACGCAAAATTTTACCCGAACATAGCCCGAATGGGGGCCGGCCAGCCGCGCCATCCTGGGCCCGTATCGGGACGCCCGCGCAGCTGTAACGCGCCTGCTACATCAGGGTCGCCGACGGTCCCGCCAACCGGCCGCAAGCATATACATCACAGTTGATTAGCCGACACGGCCCGCCCGCACGGGTTCTGCTCGGGCATTGGCTCGATGCCTCTGCGCACCGGCCTTGCTGGCCTGCATCCCGCGAGGGAAACCGAGTGAGATTGGCCGTCTTTACGAGCAAGTATCCGGCGCGCGTGGCCACGTTCTTCGAGCGCGACATGCGAGCCCTGATCGCGGCGGGCGTGGAGATCGACGTGTTTCCGATCTACCCGCTCGACGAGACCATGTGGCGCTACGCGCAGCCGATCCTGAGCGCGGACGTTTTGCCGCGCGACCGGGTGCACCACCTTGGGTTCCTCCGTAGTCTCGCCAGCCTCGGCCGGCCCTCGGTGCGCCGGCTCACCCGGTTCCTACCCGACGCGGCCGCGGTAACCGCCGCCGCGCTGCGCTACGGGCCGATCTCGCTGGCGAAAACGGCCTATGTGCTGCCCAAAGCGTGGGCAACCGCCGACCGCTTCGCGGACCGCTACGATCATGTTTTGGCGTATTGGGGCAACTACGCGGGCACGTGCGCGTATCTCTTTCATCGATTGCAGCGGCGGCGCGTCCCGTTCTCCATCTGGGTGCACGCCGGAACCGATCTGTACTTCCGGCCCGCCTACTTGCGCCAGAAGCTCGAGTACGCGGACAACATCATCACCTGCTGCGCCTTCAACCGCGCCTTCATCCTGGAGCGGTACCCACAGGTGGCAAGTCGCCTCGCGCCCAAGATCCATGTGTCCTACCACGGACTGGATCTGCCGGGTTTCCCGTTCCGTCCCAAGGATCGGCCGTCCGGCAAAGTGATCGCCGTCGGTCGGCTCGCCCGCGACAAGGGGTTTGGGTACCTGCTGCAGGCCGTGCGAACGCTCGCCAGCCGGGGCATGGCGGTGACGGTCGACATCGTCGGCGACGGCAAGGAGCGCGGCACCCTCGAACGGCTGGCGCGCACGCTCGGCATCGCCGATCGCGTGACCTTCCGCGGCTGGCTCAAGTTCGACGATGCTCGAACCGCCATGAGCCAGGCGACCGTGCTGGTGCATCCCTCCGACGGGTTGGGGGACGGGTTACCCAACGTGTTGCGTGAGGCGATGGCGCTCGGAACGCCGGTCATCGCGTCAGACGTCGCCGGCATTCCCGAAGCACTGGACGACGGCCGCTGCGGAATCCTGGTCCCCCCCAGAGATGTCGGCGCCCTCGCGGACGCCATTGCCACGCTGCTGGGCGACGCCACGCTGCGCCGCACGCTCGCAGATCGGGCGCGACGCCGCACCGAGCAGCAGTTCGACATGTGGCGTAACGGCGCTCGCCTGGCGGAGCTCCTCTCGGCTCGGGGGCCCAGCCCCCGTCCCGTTTCGGTCCGGGCTGCGCCCGAGCTCTCGGGGCTTTCGGGATGAGCGCGCCCCCTCCCCCTGCCTCCATGACCCAGTTGACCCGCGAGGAGCGCCACGCGCGGCTCATCCTGGAGGTCTTGCTCGGCCAGCCGACGTGGACGACGCTCGAGACCGTGGACTGGAACCTCCTCGCCCGGCTGGGACAGCGGCACGCCGTGCTCGTGCGGGTCGCGGATCGGCTCGCCGCGCTGGGCGTGCAGGCGCCGCGCCGCTTCGTCGCGGCTGCGGACGCGGAGCGCCGGCGGGCGTGCCGGGCACTCGAGGTGCTGCGGCACGTCCAGGCGACGTGCGAGCGGCACCACATCCCGTGGATGGTCCCGAAGGCGCTGCAGCGCTTGCCCGACGTGGGTGACGACCTCGACCTCCTGGTGTTTGCCCCGAGCGCCGCGGCCGATCGGCTCATGCTGGAGGGCCTCCCAGCCACCGGTGGGCGACCCACCCTGGTCGATCGCGTGGCGGGTAGCTGCGTCTACACGATCGCCGGGGTCGGAGGGCCCGACCTTACCGTGGACATTCATCACGGTCGCGTGGGCAGTGCCGGACAGCACGCCGCGTTCCCCCGGACACTCGAGCGAAACGGGCGCGCTGCGGTGCTCGACCGGACACCATTCTCCGTTCCGTCGCCCGAGGACCAGCTGGTGCTGCAAGGCTTGGAGAAGGTGGCAGGGCGGCGGTCGTTCCATCTCTGCGATATGGTCCAAACGATCGCGATCCTGCGGGGGCCCCCCATCGACTGGGATTACGTCCTGGCGACGGCTCGAGCGCACGGCGGATGGGACGGCCTGAGCTGCTACCTCCACTATGTGGACGAGGCCCACCTGCGTCTCGTCGGGTGGGAGTTGCTGCCGGCCTGGCCGCGGCGCGCGCTCCGGCTGCAAGGATGGGGTCACGCCCGGCTCCGCGAAGCGGGCTTCCGTTTTCCGGCGTTGCGCGTGACGTCCCGCCTCCACGGTCGTCAGCTGGGACGAGCCCTCCGCGCCGGAGACTGGGACGCGGTGCTCCACCTGAGTCTGTGGCCGATCGCCGTGCTGGGCACGCGACTCGGGCGGCGCAGGCGCGCGCCCGGAGTCGCCCACGCCGTCCCACACGAGGCGCGCGGCCTCGCGGGAGCCCCGGTACCGTGAGCGACCTTCTGCTCCGTCTCTATCACCGACTGCCGGCCCCTGCACGGTCGGCCGCTGCGACGTTGCGGGGATTCTACCTTCGCATGTGGCGCTACGGCGCCGATACCGAGCGGCTCATCGAGGAGGCGCTCGCCCGCGACCGCTGGACTCCCGAGCGCTGGCGAATCTGGCGAGAGGAACGGCTCGCCGCGCAGCTCGAGCGGGCGGCGACCCGCGTGCCCTACTACCGGGATGCCTGGCAGGCGCGGCGACGCGCTGGTGACCGCGCCTCCTGGGAGGTGCTCGGCAATTGGCCGATTCTCGAGAAGGCGATGCTGCGGGATAATCCGGGCGCCTTTCTGGCCAGCGACTGCCGGCCCGGCGACGTGGTGCGCGAGCCGACCAGCGGCACCACCGGTACGCCGCTTGCCATCGCGAAGAGCCGCCACACGTTGCGCGGCTTGTACGCGCTCGCCGCGGCTCGGGGGCGGCGCTGGTACGAGGTCTCCGCGGGGGACCGCACGGCCCGGCTGGGCGGCCAGCTCGTCGCGCCGCTCGCGCAACGCCGTCCCCCGTTCTGGGTGTGGAACGCCGCGGGCCACGAGCTCTACATGTCCACGTTTCATCTCGCCCCAGAGCTCATCCCTCACTACCTTGATGCGTTGGCGCGCTACCGCATCGTGGCCCTCGCCGGCTACACATCGTCCCTCTGCGCCTTGGCCCAGGGCGTGCTGCGCGCCGGCCGAACCGACCTGCAGATGAAGGTCGTCGTAACCAGCGCGGAGCCGCTGGCGGCCAATCAGCGGGCGGTGATCGCCGCCGCCTTCGGCGCTCCCGTCCGGGAAACGTACGGCATGACCGAGAATGTGGCGGCGGCGAGCGAATGCGAAGCCGGCCAGCTGCACCAGTGGCCGGAGGTCGGCCTCATTGAGGCGCACGAGGAGGAGTTCATCTGCACCGGGCTGCTCAACGAAGCCATGCCTCTGATCCGCTATCGGGTCGGTGACCGTGGCCGCCTCGCCCCGGAGACCGAGACGTGCGAGTGCGGCCGGACGCTGCCCGTCATCGCCGGGCTGGAAGGGCGGTCCAGTGACCTGCTCGTCACTCAAGACGGGCGTCGCGTGTTCTGGCTCAATCCCGTGTTCTACGGACTGCCGGTCCGTCAAAGCCAGATCGTTCAGGAGACGCTGCGCCGCGTCCGGGTCCGGTTCGTCCCCGCTCCCGACTTCACCGAGGCCGCGGGCCGCACGGTGATCACCCGTCTCCGTGAGCGCGTCGGCGACCTCGAGGTGGTGCTCGAACCGGTCGCGGAGATGCCCCGCACACCCGGCGGCAAGGTGCGCGCCGTCGTGAGCCACGTCGGGGAGGCACGATGACCGCCGGGTCCACACCCTTCGTTTCCGTGGTGGTACCCTGCCTGAACGAGGAGCGGTATATCGCCGCTTGCCTCGATTCGATCCTCGCGACCACCTATCCGCACGATCTGCTGGAGGTGCTGGTGGTGGACGGGATGAGCGGAGATCGGACCCGGCCGCTGGTGGCGGAGTATGCGGAGCGCCACCCCGTGGTCCGGCTCGTCGACAACCCCAAACGGATCACGCCGGCTGCCCTCAACGTCGGGATCCGGGCCGCCCGGGGCGACGTCATCGTCCGCATGGACGCCCACGTCGTGTATCCGCCGGACTACATCCCGCGCTCGATCGCTGCGCTCGAGGAGACGGGTGCCGACAACGTCGGTCCCGTGATCGTGACGCGCCCCGCGGACGCGACGGCGATCGCACGCGCCATCGCAGTGGCGTTGTCCCATCCGTTCGGTGTCGGCAACTCCCGCTTCCGCATCGGCAGCCGCGACCGGCGCTGGGTCGACACCGTGGCCTTCGGGTGCTTCCGCATCGGCATCTTCGACCGCGTCGGCATGTTCGACGAGGACCTGCCTCGCAATCAGGACGACGAGTTCAATTTCCGCCTCGCCAAGCACGGCGGGCGGGTATTGCTCGAGCCCGGCGTGGTCGCCTATTACTACGCCCGCGGCTCGGTCCGACACGTCGCCCGCATGTGGTACCAGTACGGCTACTTCAAGCCGCTCGTGGCGAAGAAGGTCGGACGGGTGATGAACGTGCGCCAGCTCGTGCCGGCGTGCTTCCTGGTCGCCCTCGCGGTCACCGCGGCGCTGAGCCCGTGGGTCGGCCTGGCCCGGTGGGCGTTCGGTGGCATGGTCGGTGCCTACGCCGCGCTGGCCCTCGGGTGCGGCCTCGGGGTGGCCCGCAAGCAGGGCTTGGCGTGCGCCCTCGCGCTGCCGCTCACCTTCCTGATGATCCATGCGAGTTACGGCTTCGGGTTCCTGCGGGGCGTGGCTCACCACGTCCTCGGCCTTGGCAAACGGCCGGATCACACGTCCCTGGCCCTCTCCCGCTAGCGGCTCACGGCCCCTCGTAGCCCTCGAGGCACCACCCACTCCCGTGCACTTCCAGTATACGCGACTCGCCGATTGGCCCCCGCTCGCCTGGCTCGCTCGGTGCCTTCCGTTCGAGCGCGCCATCGAGGTGTTCCACGGCGACCGCGTCGAGATCACACCCGATTGGTTCTGCGAAGCGATCTGGGTGGGACCCTACGACGCCGGCGGCTTCGACCGGACCGACGTGGTGTTCGGGTCGGGATGCCGCATACGCGGCGCCCGCGCGACGTTCGTATCCTCCGCGTCGACCGTGGACCGGCTGCAGACGCTGGAAACGCCCGACGGCATTTGGGTGTCCAATTCGCTGGCCTGCCTGCTCGCCGCCGCTCGAGCAACCGTCGATCCGCTCTATCCGCGCTATTTCGAGGACTTCAGGACGGTCCGGGAAGGCTTGCTGCGATACCGGCCGACGCTCGCGAGCTCGCGCGGCCCCGTTCGCCTGACCTATTTCGGTAACCTCGAGTGGGACGGTGGTCGCCTCCGGCAGGTGAGCAAGCCGGCTCCGGTGCGGGACTTCGGCAGCTTCGTCAAATATCGCGCCTTCCTCGGGCAGGCACTCCGAGACCTGGCCGACAACATGCGCGGGCACGAGCGGCGCCGTGGGTACGACTTCCTGGGTACCATCTCCACGGGGTACGACTCCCCCACAGTGGCGGTGCTGGCCCGCGAGGCCGGGTTGTCCACCGCGATCACGGTGGACCGCTCCCGCGGCGGAGCACCGGACAGCGGTGAGGAAATCGCGGCGCGGCTTGGCCTGAGGGCGCATGTCGTCGAGCGGGACGTGTGGCGCAGGGTGGCCCTCGCGGAGGTCCCCTTTATCGCGGCGGACGCGAAGGGCGAGGATGTGTACTTCAAGGGCGCGGAAGAACGGCTGGTCGGAGCGGCGCTGCTCACCGGCTTCCATGGTGACGCCGCGTGGTCGAAGACGTCGCGTCCGTTGAATACCGAGATCGTGCGGAAGGATCAATCGGGCCTGTCCCTGTCCGAGTACCGTCTCTGGATCGGCTTCATCCATTGTCCGGTCCCGTTCCTCGGCATCCGGCAGCTGGCCGACATCAACGCCATCAGCCGCTCTCCCGAGATGGCACCCTGGGACTGGCCACGCGGCCACAGCCGACCGATCTGCCGCCGCATCGTCGAGGAGGCCGGTCTTCCTCGTCGCTCCTTCGGCATCGGAAAGCGAGCCGCCTCCGTCCTGCTGTTCGACGAAGAGTTCTTGAGTCCCGGATCGCTCGCCGACTACAGAGGCTGGCTGGCCGACCACACCGGCGATCCGCGAGGCCCGACGTCACGCTCGAGCGATGCGTTGCGGCAGCTATCCGACCGCGTGTTGGGAATGGTCGCGCGTTTCACTCCGCGCCGCTGGTCGCGGGCGCACCGCGTCGTCGATGGGCTGAGGCGGATCGGGAAGCGAGAGCCGCGGTTCCGTTATGTGTTTCCCTGGGCGCTGGCCCGGGCCGGGCGTCGCTACGGCCAAGGGCTGCCGATCACCGCGGACCGGCCCACGCGCTACGACCCGATCTCCACGCCCACGCCGTAGCGCCGCAGCTTCCCGAGGAGCCACGCCTCGACGCGGGCCGTCACTTCGACCACGCCATCGACCTGTGCCTCCGCCATGACCTCCGCATCGCGGTGCAGGGCGGCGAGCAGCTTACCGTCGCCGAGCGGAACGCGAATCCGAGCGATTGGACGCAGCGCTTGCGCGGACGCGCGCAGCACGCTGCGCAAGCCGTCGACTCCAACCGGCTGAGTCCCGCGGTTCGGGGATGGCGGAACGCACGACGCCAGTACGGCGTGCGGGTAGTGCTCGCGTACCTGAGTGAGGAACCCCGCGGGCTCGGGCAGTAAGTCCGCCTTGTTGAACACGTACACGACGCGCTTGCGCTCCGGGCCCCCTGCTCCCCGCTCCCCACTCCCTGCTCCCCCCTCGTACAGGCCCATCTCTTCGAGCACGGTTTCGACCACCTGCGTCTGTTCTTCCCACCGCGGGTGCGCCGCGTCAATGACGTGTAGCAGGATGTCGGCATCGCGCGCTTCCTCGAGCGTCGCGCGGAATGAGGCGACCAGGTGGTGGGGCAGCTTTCGGATGAATCCGACCGTATCCGTGAGACGGAAGCGATAGCCCCCGCCCACGTCGACTTCGCGCGTGAGTGTGTCGAGGGTCGCGAACAGCCGGTCTTCGACGAAGATGTCGTCGCCCGAGAGGGCGCGCAGGATGCTCGACTTCCCGGCGTTCGTGTAGCCGACCAGCGTGGCCGTCGGGAGGGCGCGTCGCCCCTGACGCTGATTGGCGCGATGATCGGCCACGTCCTCGAGTCGGCGACGGAGCGTCGTGATCTTCTTCCGAATCACGCGCCGGTCGGTCTCGAGCTGCGTCTCGCCCGGTCCCCGCAGGCCGATGCCTCCGCGAATGCGCGACAAGTGCGTCCACATCCGCGTCAGCCGCGGCAACAGGTACTCGAGCTGCGCCAGCTCGACCTGCATTTTGGCCTCGGCCGAGCGAGCGCGCGTCGCGAAGATGTCGAGGATCAGCTCGGTGCGGTCCATCACGCGGAGGGCCAGCGCCTGCTCCAGGTTCTGCCCCTGCACCGGCGACAACGCCTCGTCGAACAGCACGAGCGTGGAGCGGGCTTCCTGCAGCACGCCTTTCAGCTCCTCGACCTTCCCCTGCCCCAGATAGAAGTTGGGGCTGGGCGCCTCGACCCGCTGGTACGTCCGCCCGACCACCTCGGCGCCCGCCGTGTCCGCCAGGCGGTAGAGCTCGTCGAGATGATCCTCCACCTGCACCGCGTCCGCCGAGCCCTTCCGCGGGGCGCCGACCAGGAACGCGCGCTCGCTGGGTGGCTGGATGTCGATTAGCTGTCGGATGCCTGAACCTCCCCGGGTGCCGCAGGTCCGGATGTCAAGTTAGCGAATCAGCTTCCGCAACGGCACGTTGCCTGTCCCGTGGAGCGCGACCGTTTTGTCGCCGAGCGGGGTGTCGAGCAGCACCCGCCCGGTCACCCCATAGCCGACCGCCCGACGTGTGAGCAGCGCCTTCGCCCCCGCCCCGAGGCCCGCCCACTCGAAGCGCACGGGAACCACGATGCGACTGTGATTGGTGGGAGATAGATCGAGGGGCCGGTCGAGCAAGGCGTCGCCGAAATGCGTTCCCTCGAGATCGATCCCGACCTCGAGCCGGGTCGAGCGGATCCGGTAGTCGTTCGGATTGTAGACGTCGAACGCCAGCTCAAAAGTGCCGCCCGTCAGGCCGATCCCGGTGACGGCGATTTCCTGCAGCTCGACGTCAGGTTCGGTGAACGCCAGCCGGCCGAGGGTGGCGCAGGAGAGCGAAAGGAGCGCGACGATCGGGAGGCGGGATGCGAGATGCGGGATGCATAGGTGCATTTACCCTTCCCGCCTCCCGCTTTCCGCATCCCGTAGTAACTTTTCTTTCAACTGCTTCCAGAACTCCATCCGCTCTCCGATCGTCTTCTCGTACCCCGCGGCCGTGGGCTGATACCAGCTGGCTCCCCGCAGCGAGTCCGGCAGGTACTCTTGCGGCACGTAGGCGTGCTCGAACGCGTGGGCGTACTGGTACCCCGCACCGTACCCGAGCTCCTCCATGAGTTTAGTCGGCGCATTGCGAATGTGGAGTGGCACGGCCTCGGCCGGATGGGCCGCGGCGGCCTCCATGGCCTGCGCGAACGCCGTGTAGACGCGGTTCGATTTCGGCGCGGTGGCGAGGTACACGACCGCCTCCGCGAGCGCCAACTCGCCTTCCGGCGACCCCAGGAAATGATAGGCATCCTTGGCGGCGAGGGCGAGCGTCAGGGCCCGTGGGTCCGCGAGCCCCACGTCCTCCGCGGCGATACGCACCAGGCGACGTGCCAGGTAGAGCGGATCCTCCCCGCCCGCGAGCATGCGCGCCAGCCAGTAGAGCGAGCCCTCCACGTCCGACCCGCGAACGGCTTTGTGCAAGGCGGAGATGAGGTTGAAATGCTGCTCACCGGACTTGTCATACGCGGGGAGCGGGCGCTCGAGAACGGACTGAACGAGCTCGGGGGAAAGGGGAATGGGGAATGGGGAAAGGGTAGACGCATGCTGGAGCACCGCTTCCAGGGTGTTCAACGCCCGCCTCGCGTCCCCCTGCGCGTGGCGCACGAGCAACTCCAGCGCACCTTCCGCTAGCTCGACCTTTCCCCTTTCCCCATTCCCTTTTCCCACCTCGTGCAACGCCCGTTCGATCACGACGCGAATGTGGGCATCGGTGAGGGGCTCGAACACAAACACGCGGCAGCGCGAGAGCAGCGGGGCCGTCAGCTCGAAGCTCGGGTTCTCGGTCGTGGCGCCGATCAGCGTGATGATCCCGTTCTCGACCCAGGGCAGGAACGCATCCTGCTGCGCCCGGTTGAACCGGTGGATCTCGTCGCAGAAGAGAATCGTGCCGCGGCCTTCGTACTTCAGCCGTTCCTCGGCCTGCTGGATGATCTCCCGCACCCGCGCCACACCCTCGGTCACGGCCGAAAACGGCTCGAACTGGCGGGCGGTGTAGTTGGCGACGAGACGGGCGAGGGTGGTCTTCCCCGAGCCGGGGGGCCCCCAGAAGATGCACGACCCCACGTCGCCGCGGCGGATCAGCTCCCCCAGGGCTTTGCCGGGGCCGAGGAGGTGTTCCTGGCCGAGAAAGTCCTCCAGCGTGGTGGGGCGCATGCGGGCGGCGAGGGGCTCGGCCGACCGGGCGAAGAGCGTGGGATCAGACATTCGCGACCTCTTCCTTCAAAGCAACCTCGTCATCCGGTGCTCGTTCGGGTAGGCCAACCCCGGGGCCATGCCCCGGGGCTCACCGACCTCTAACGTTCCCGCCGCGGCCCGACCGCGCGACGTCCAGGTATGGGTCACGGGTTTCCCCGGGCCATGGGCCCGGGGTTGGTCCACCCGTACTACGTCTCGACGTGCGATTGAGCTCACGATACCCGCTCGAGCATCAGCTTGGTAACGTAGAACGTCGCCGCTCCCGCAAAAAACGCCGTCGGCAGCGTCCACCCACGCTTCCCCTGGAATTCCGGTACGAGATTCGACGCCGCCACATAAATCGTGACGCCCGCCGACAACGCCAGCCCGTGGTGGATCAGGAATGAGATCTGGTCCGTGAGGGCCACGCCCGCGAGCGTCGCTGCGCCCAGCATCGCCGCCGCGCCGATCGCCTGCCCGCCCGACCGCCCCCCCGCCAGCATGAGGCTCGACACGGTCACGCCTTCCGGGAGCTTATGAAGGAAGATGGCGATGAACACCATCACGCCCAGCGCCGGCCGCACGAGAAACGCGCTGGCGATGGCGACGCCGTCGAAGAAGGTGTGCAACAGCAACCCCACGAGCGCCGAGGTGCCCGCCACCCGATTGACGGCGTGGGTCTCCTCGCCGAAGTGAAAGTGCGGCGTCAGGGTGTGCTGCGTGAAATGCACCGCGAGGTAGCCTGCCAGCACCAGCGCCGGCGCCGCCGTGCCCGAGCGCGCGAACGCTTCGGGCAGCACCTCCACCAACGCCACCGCCAGCATGAAGCCCGCGCCGAAGGCGACGAAGTGCTCGATCAGCGCGAGCTCGCGTGCCGCGCGCCGGGTGACCGCGAGCGCCCCGACGACGTTGCCGAGCGCGGCGACCAGGGCGTATCCGAAGGCGCTAGACACGGGACAGGAGATAGTTGCGCGTGTTGCGGGTCGGATCCTCGAGCACTTCCGCGAGCAACCGCTCGAGGGTCTCTCCCACCTCGGGCCCGGGCCGCACGCCTGCGGTCAGGAGGTCGTCGCCCTTCACCGCGAGATCCTTGACCGTGAGGGGGTCCTTCGCCGCCCGAATGGACTCCACCACCTTGGGCAGCGGGGAAACGGGAAACGAGAAACCGGAAACGGGGAGACCCGGCAACAATACCAGCAGGTCGTCCGCGTACTCGCCCACCTGCGAGAGCCATTTCCGAACTTCAGGTACGTGCCTCGGATCGGGATACTTGTCTCTCCACGCCCCAATTGCACGAGCCCGCTCGATGTCTTTATTGGAGCTCTTGAGACGGGTAAGCAGCGAGGCCGGATCCGATGCCAGGTATGCGGTGACGATGACGGGATCGCGCGGCAATTTGTCCACCTTTCCCGTTTCCCCTTTCCCGTTTCCCGTCTTCCGGATCTCCGGCAGCCAAATCCGCGCCGCCCCCACGTCGATCCACAGCGTCAGCAGCTTCGAGACCCGCTTGGCCGTGGCAATCCCCTTGAACCACTCGTCCCGCACCCGCTCGGCCGAGAGCTGCGCCAACCCCTGCACGTTCGCCTTCGCGGCCTCGAGGGTCCGCGGATGGATCCGGAAGTCGAACCGCGCGCTGAAACGCAGCGCCCGCAGGATCCGCAGGTAGTCTTCCTGGAACCGCCAGTTGGC
>Ga0075434_100004564_pt1 | contig 12507 bp, 8 predicted proteins | sample RhiMethybrSRZTD3_FD_75298 | JGI IMG/M metagenome (GOLD analysis project Ga0075434, IMG submission 75298) | Populus rhizosphere microbial communities from Tennessee, USA - Rhizosphere MetaG P. TD hybrid SRZTD3 | ecosystem: Host-associated > Plants > Roots > Rhizosphere > Soil | place: USA... | reverse complement strand
TTTTCCTTCGTAGTATAGTACAAGTTAAACACTTTTTCACGGTCCTGCGGCGGGATTCCGACACCTGTGTCTCGAATACTAATCTCCAACGCGCCACTTCGCCGCTGGCTGGCAATCGTCAATTCTCCGCCTTGGGGCATTGCCTGGCATCCATTCAACACAATGTTAAGCAGACATTGCCTGATGAGATCTGGATCCAAACGGACGATTGGGAGTCGGTTGTGATTCTGGACACTTATGTGAACCCCGCGCAGACTGGCCTCAGTTTCCGCCAGGCTGGCCACATCATGAATGATCGGTTGAATGTCCGTCTCCTGAAGTCGAACTTCAAAGGGACGGTTAAAATTCAGGAAATTACGCACGACTCGGTCCAGTCGCCTAATTTCCTGAGTAATGATCGCAAGGCTCTTTTGCGATTCGGGAGAAGATTCAGAAAGACCTGAGCGTAACAGTTCCAGGTGAATTACGATTGCGTTAAGTGGGTTCTTCACTTCATGAGCGACTCCAGAGCTGAGCCTGCTAAGAGCGGATAGTTTATTCGCGTACTCGAGTTGGCTTTCCAATTTGGCCACGGTCTCAGGATCTTGCAGGATGACAAGCGCCCCCATGCTTCGATGGCCTTCCTCCAAGAGATGAACGCGGATAGTGATGACCTTGTCCAAAGCTGGGATGTAGAGGTTGTCCTTGGTCAAATCTCTCCGGACTCCAAAAGCAGTCTCGATCAAATTCAGAAGAGGATGATCTGGCGGAAGAACCTGGCTTATGGGCTTTCCGATGGAATTCTCTACCGTGGTGTTAATCAAGCTGGCGGCTGACGGACTGAGCAAAATGATACGTCTTTCCTGATTAACAAAGATCAACTTTTCTTCCAAGCTCTTGACAATCTGGCCGATGTTCCCTTTCAAGGTATCAATTTCGTCCCGAGTGAATTCGAGTCGGTGGCGGATTTCATTGAGCTTCAATGAGACTAGGCCGAATTCATCCTGCCGCGCCATTTTGATAGGTTTGTCGAATTCGCCATGGATAAGCCGCTCAACGCCTGCAGAGATAAAGGTCAAAGGGCTTAAGAGGAAGTGAGAAAAAAGTGCTGCTAAAGCTGTCGCGAGGACAAGAACGATTCCGGCAAGACGCAGGTTCTTGGTGAAAAACTGATCCAGTTCCTTCTCCAGAAACGCGGTGTTCATGGCAACGTGAACAGTCCCGAAAAGTTGCTTGGAAGTGTCGAACATGGGAAGTCGGATTTCATAAATTCTGGCCTGCCCGTAGACAATCTGAAGTTGTTCAAGGGGATTAGCTCCCCGCAATTTTTCGAAATCCTCCACGGGCGGGAGTTTCTGTCCGACCTTGAAGGCATCCGTGTGAGCAGTTGCAATGCCGGTGGCGTCCGTCACCGCCAAATAGAGAATCGTGGAAGAGTAACCACTGGTGGACTGAAGGAGAGTATCCAGGCCGGGGTCGGCCATCAGGATCTCTCGGACAAACAGAGAGAACGCTTCAGAATCTTCGGGAGGTGGGGGAGTCTTGTCGTCTGCTGCTGTGAGTGCTTGCTTGACCTGCTCATAGATCTGCTTGGCGATCAAATCTCCTCTTTCATATGTTCCTCGGATTTTTTCGTGAGTGACATTGAGAATGGTGTAGAAGGAAAAAATGCCGAGAACCACCAGGACCAGGAGAGTGATGGCCAAAGTCAGCCTAGTTTTGAGCCTCAGCGTCATAAAGATTCAGCTTGTTATGCAATGTCTTCAGACTAATCCCTAAGATCTCTGCGGCCCGGGTCTTGTTATTGTTAGTGAATTCCAGAGTCTTGTGGATGAGACGTTTCTCCGCCTCTTCTACGGTGGATCCTACCGGAATAGTAAGAGCGTTTGCGGACTGAGGCACATCGCGTTGCTCTAACGTGGGTAGATGGCCTTCATCGATCAAGTCGGATTGACAAAGGATCAGAGAACGCTCTAATACGTTTCGCAGTTCTCTGACGTTGCCCGGCCAGTTGTGGGTCAGAAAAGTTTTCATGACCTTGTCGCTGACTCCCTTAATAGCCTTTCCATGTTTGCTATTGAGCTGCCCGACCAGCGCTTCGGTCAGGGCGGGAATATCTTCAGGGTGTTCCCGCAGAGGGGGCAAAGCAATGGCAACCACGTTCAGTCGGTAATAAAGATCATTCCGCAACTCTCCGACCTCCACGGCCTTCAAAGGTTGCTTGTTTGTGGCTGCGACGATGCGTACGTCCACATCGATCTCATTCTTGCTTCCCAAACGTCTGTACTTCCGTTCCTCAATGACTCGCAGCAGCTTGCTTTGAGTTCCTACGGGCATCTCCGCAATCTCATCTAGAAAAATTGTTCCACCATTGGCCAGCTCAAAACAGCCCAGGCGCCTTTCGAGCGCCCCAGTAAAGGCCCCTTTCTCGTGCCCAAAAATTTCGCTTTCAATGAGGGTCTCTGGAATTGCTGAACAGTTGATCGCTATGAAAGGGCCGTCCTTCCTCTTGCTCAGCTGATGAATGGTTCTGGCTACCAATTCCTTGCCCGTTCCGCTCTCCCCGGTGACCAGCACTGAAGCAGTGCTTGGAGCAACCATCTCGATAAGGCGGTAGACTTCCTGCATTTGTCGAGAAGCCCCCACCAATTCACCAAAGGCGCCGTAATGCTTAAGCTGACTCTTAAGGAGCTGGACTTCATTCAGGGTTCGCTTCCGTTCGAGGCATTTCTCCAGCAAGATACGAAGACGGGTATGGTCCACAGGCTTTTCTAGGTAGTCATAAGCGCCTTCCTTGATCGCTGCTACAGCAGTGTCGACGCTAGCCTGAGCCGTTAACATGATCACTGTGAGGTCGGAGTAATCTTCCTTGATCTTCCGGAGTAGGGTCATTCCATCCATCCCCGGCATAATGAGATCAGTCACAACCACGGCTGGCTCGAATTGAGGAATGAGCGTCAGTGCTTTTTCTCCATCCTCAGCGGACTCTGTTTTGTAGTTCCAGCTTGAAATGAGTGAAGCTAAACCCGTTCGGGCCGAAGTCTCATCGTCTACGATCAGGACTTTTTCTCTCGTCATGGCTCTCCTATGACTTTCATCCTAGCGGGGGAACAGAATGCAACGTCGCGAGGGCGCTTCATATCCAGCTATCATACTGACGTCACAGGTAAAAGTAAAAATTTTTGACAGTGGGTAGTCCCTATGCTAGTTTTTGGCTATGTTTATGATGGGGCTTGACTTTTGGGAGATCAAGACAAGTGCCTCTTGATGTTAAGTCGGCGCGTGAGATCGTTTTGGCGGAGTGCCTGAAGGTCGATCCGGAACGTCGTGGTTCAGAGAGCGTCGACCTGCTGGACTGCTTGGGAAGGACGATTGCCGAGCCCATCCTGTTGGATCGGGATCAGCCACCTTTCGATCGCAGCATGCGGGATGGCTATGCCATCCGGGCTGAGGATGTGAGGAACGTGCCTGCATCCTTAAGATACGTTGGTGAGGTGAAAGCAGGTGAGTGGCCGTCCATGGATCTCCGTGAAGGGGAAGCCGTGCAGATCATGACCGGGGCTCCGGCCCCGGTGGGCGCCGACGCCGTCGTGATGGTCGAACATACCGAGCAAATCAACCCTGGATCTCTCAGGGTTCTGAGATCTGTCCGGCAAGGCGAGAACATTGCGAACCGGGGCTCGGAGCAGAGTGCAGGTGCCACGGTCTTTAGCTCGGGGACGAAGCTTTCAGCGTTTGGGATGGCGGTTCTGGCGAGTGTCGGAAAACGAAGAGTCAAGGTCTTTCGACGCCCCACCGTTGCCATCCTGGCCACTGGAGATGAACTGGTCGATATTGAAGAAAACCCCTCTCCCAGCCAGATCCGCAATTCCAATTCCTACTCGCTTTATGCCCAGGTTCTACGGAGTGGAGCGATCCCCAAGATTCTGAAGATTGCTCGCGACAATTTGTTCGATCTGAGAAGGCAGATTGCGCTGGGCATCCAAGAGGACGTCTTGCTTATCAGCGGAGGGGTCTCGATGGGAAAGTATGACCTAGTAGAACCCGTTCTGAGCGAATTGGGGGTCCAAGTTCATTTTGACTCGGTCAACATGCGACCCGGCAAGCCCACGGTGTTCGCTACTCACGGTAGCCAGTTTGTATTCGGCCTACCAGGGAATCCAGTCTCGACGTTTGTGGCGTTTGAACTGTTTGTCCTCCCGGTGTTGCAGAGGTTGCAGGGATTGAAGCCGGGCGGCCTGAGTTTGGTTAGAGGTACTTTGGAGCAAGAAGTATTCGAGAAATCAGGACGAACTGCCTTCCTTCCGGCGAGGGTTTTCGGCCGGCCAGGAAGAAACGTGATTTCAGCGATTGCGTGGAAGGGCTCGGCGGACATTTTCAGCATTGTGGCTGCCAATGGTCTTTTGGTTGTGCCTCTCGAGACGTCCTCCCTTAGGGCAGGGGATGAGGTCGAAGCGCTATTATTTGATGAATTTCAATCTGAGGGTCCGTTCTAATCATGGTTGGGTTCTCCCATATTGATGAGAGCGGCAGGGCGCGTATGGTTGACGTAACGGAAAAACAATCGACCTTGCGCGTAGCACGTGCCAGGGCATTGGTCAAAATGTCTCCACAAACTTTGATTCAGATCCAAAATCGGTCGCTGGCGAAAGGCGATCCTCTGGAAGCTGCTCGAATTGCCGGGATATTGGCTGCTAAGAACACTGCTCAATTGATTCCCTTGTGCCATCCTTTAGTACTGACTCATGTGCAGGTTCAGTGCGACATCCTGAAACAAGGAATCGAGATTGAGGCCTCGGTAACCGCGGAAGGCAAAACCGGAGTGGAGATGGAAGCCTTGGTCGCCGTGTCGATAGCCGGCCTTACCATCTATGACATGTGTAAGGCTGTAGACCGCGAGATCGTGATCTCTGACATTCGGTTGGTTGAGAAGTCGGGAGGACGTTCGGGGCACTACCAGAGAAAGGAATAGATCATGGAACTCAAAGCAGTTCGCATCAACATCCCGGGGGATTGTAATCTGATACTTGGGCAATCCCATTTCATCAAGACCGTTGAAGATCTTTACGAGATTCTGGTAGGAGCTGTTCCTGGCATCAAATTTGGGATCGCATTTAATGAAGCCTCTGGACCCACTCTGGTTCGTCACGAAGGAAATGATGGAGAGTTGGTCAATGTCGCTGTTGAAAATCTTCGGGCAGTCGCTGCGGGTCATACCTTTCTCGTAGTCTTGAAACAAGCCTATCCGATCAACATTCTGAATGCGATCAAGATGTGCCCGGAAGTCTGCACTATTTTCTGTGCTACGGCCAATCCCGTCGAGGTCATCGTCGTAGAAACCGAACAGGGGAGAGGAATTCTGGGAGTCGTTGACGGGTCTGTGCCAAAAGGCGTGGAAGACGGGGAAGCCACGAAGCAGCGCAAGGATTTGTTACGGCGGTTCAGCTACAAGCTTTAGTGGCACCGAGACCGCATCGTTGGCGGAAGGGCACCTTTTCAACCCATCTTTTGCTTCCCCGATCTGACTGCTAGCTACCACGGGTAGTCGTCGCGTTCTCCCTTCGAGTTCTTACCGATTGATTTATGCATTCTTTTCTCAAATTCTGGGCCCCGGTAATTCTCTGGGCGGTGCTCATTTCATTGTTTTCCACTGATCAGTTCTCTTCTTCCAACACTTCGCGAATCATAGGGCCGTTGGTCGCTTGGCTCATCCCCAATGCCTCTCCCGAACTACAGGAAACCATTCATCATGCAATCCGGAAGCTGGGACACTGGACTGAGTATTTTGTGTTGGCATGGCTCGTCTTGCGGGGTTTCGAAGGCGAACCCAAGCGCAGGCTGCGCAGGCATTGGATGGCGTGGACTCTGGCGCTGGTTCTCCTGTACGCTCTGGGTGACGAGCTCCATCAGGCGTTCGTACCCACTCGAAGTGCCCGTCTGGCCGACAGCATGGTCGACTTTTTAGGTGGATTCTGCGCTGTTACTTGGAAATATCTTCGTCAATCTCGGAGTGAGGAAGACCTTGGCAAGGACGAAGAAGCATTCTGAAAGAAGTGTCATTTTCCTCTACCTTTGGATCGCAATTGCCCACAGCTCCTTCGCAGCGAAATCCGAACCTGCGCAGACTCAGGGGCAGAAACCGAGCGCAGGCGGCGCCAAACCGTTGAAGATAGTAGGCCCATTTCTGTCCCGAGAAGATATGGACGAGTACACCAAGGTGGTCCTCAAGAATGGACTGAGCGTCATTTTGTTCGAGCGCCGCGATATGCCGTTGGTGAATATCGGCACTTACGTGAGAACTGGTTATCTGAATGAACCTGATGAAAACCGTGGAATCTCTCATGTGATGGAGCATATGTTTTTCAAGGGGACCACCAAGCGAGACGTAGGACAGATCGCTAAGGAAACAAAACGCCTGGGCGGGTATCTCAACGCAAGGACTTTTTATGATTACACCTATTACTACACGGTGCTGCCAGCCGAAAGCTTTAAAGCTGGTTTGGAGATTCAAGCCGATGCGTTACAAGATCCGGCACTGTTGGAGAGAGAACTCCACCGTGAAATACCGGTCATTCTGCAGGAAGCGCGACGCAAGCTGGATAGTCCGGCGGCATTTTCTTTGGAAAAGCTTTACGGTCTGGCCTTCGAGGTTAGCCCCTTGGGACGGTGGCGTATCGGAGATGAATCCACTTTGCTATCTCTAAGTAGGAAAGAGATTGTGAACTTCTACAAGAAATGGTACGTGCCTTCAAACATTACCCTAGTGATTACTGGCAATCTCGACCGGCGGGCGGTTTTGGACGAAGTGGTCAAAAGATACGCGAACATGGCCCCTGGAAATCGAGTGAACTTGACGCTTGCCACTGAACCGCGCCAGGCGAGACTAAGATACCAGGAACTCCGGGGTGATATTAGTGAGAGCCTTTTACAAATCGGCTTTGCGGCGCCTGCAGCATTTACTCGAGATTGGTATGCTTGCAAGGTCCTGGAGGCAGCGTTGACGTCAGGAAGAACCGCAATCTTGAGTCGAGTTCTCAGAGAAGAGCTAAGGCTCGTCAGCTCGGTGTCTTCGACCTTTCTGGATTTGAAGAACCAGGGGTATCTGGCCCTGACTTTGACAGTGGATCCGAGGAAAATCGACCGGACCGAGGCTTCGGTCTTTGCACAGCTAGAGAAAATACGGTCAGGTTCTTTGGGAGAGGAAGATGTCGAGCGTGCCAAGACACTTCTGGAGCGCGACTTCTACCTCGACCAGGAGAAACTGGACGACGTTGCTTTTCAATTGGCTCATTCTGAGACACTAGGCCGCTATTCCGAGTGGCGCGAGTTTCCCAAAAGGGTCCGGACCGTCGAACGCCAACAGGTGATCCAGGCTGCACGAGAATACTTATCTGTGCCTCAGTGCAGCATCCTGGAGTATCAGCCGGGCACCGCTCCCCCCCGGAACTTTACATCTCAGACTTTTGCGGATTATCTGACTCGATTGCTTCCGCAAGCGATGGAGGTAGCTCAGCAGACGCAAGACCTGGAAGGAATTCTAGTGGAACGACCGAAGCCCGTCGCCAGCCGCCCTGCCCGGCCACGGGAGCCATCACTACGCGAGATCAGCCCAGCCTCAGTGGAGTATCCTTTGAAGGAATACTCCATCTTGCGCGGCCCAAATGTATTGGTAAAGGAAAGTCACGCGTTGCCGTTGATTTCACTCGGACTGTTTTTCCCCGGAGGAAGACTTTTTGAGACACCAGACAACAATGGTATTACCGAACTGATGGTTCGTACCTGCGTGAAGGGATCGCATCGCCTCGGTGCATTGCGGATCGCCTCAATCTTGGAGAACTATGGAGTCAGCATAGACCTGAAGACTGAGCCCGATTTCTTCGGATACGTGCTGACTGGCCTTTCTCAGAACATCGTGGATGTCTTCGAGGCCTTTTGGGATGTTGTCAAGGACCCTCAGTTTGCTGAGGAAGAAATTGAGAGAGAGCGAGAAATTCTCCTGACAGACATCGCCAAACTCAGAGACAATAACGTGCTCTATCCGCAACTGCTTTTCTTTCAGGCGTTGTATGGCGGACATCCCTATGGAATGCCTCCCTACGGTTCGCGGGAGACCGTTGCGCGGCTGGCGGCGCAGGATATCGTCCGTTGGCATGAACGATTTGTAAAGAGGGGTGTTCCTCTGATTGCCATTGCGGGGGATACCGAGGGCAGCGCCTTTGCAGCCAGGTTTGCAAACCAGTTAAGCTCTTCCGATGCCTCATTTGTCAATCTGAAGAAGGCTCTGCCCGTCACGCGAATCGAAGGGCCAAGTGCCAAGGTAGAAACCCGGGACCGTAAGCAAACTGCCTCTGTTATCGGCTTCCTGGGCCCGCCGGCCGACAGCCCATCCAACGATTCCCTCGTCGTAATCCAAAATCTGGCTTCAGGGTTAAGTGGACGATTCTTTGAAGAGGTGCGTGAGAAACAAAGTCTGGCCTATACCGTCACAGCGACTCAAACCAAACGCGTCTTGGATGGGGCGTTCTCCGCTTACGTTGCCACCTCTCCGGAAAACGAGCAAAGCGCCTTGGATTGTCTGAAACAGGAGTTCAAGCGCTTGATCGCCACTCCCGTGCCGGATGAAGAGTTAGCTCGGGCAAAGAACTATTCCGTAGGGATTTACAGGATTCGGCTTCAGCAGCGTGCAGAACAGGTCACCGAGTTCGCTCAAAGCTCGATCTTTGGGAAAAGCTTGGACGAGATTAAACGACATACCCAGGATCTTCTCGATGTAGATCAAAATTCGATCAGAGAAACTGCCGCCAAATACTTCGACTTAGACCGCTTCGCTCTGGGCGTTGTACGCGCCTCCGCTAAGTGATTTGATCTTTGTTCAGCTTGCCAAACTCCTGAGAACAATTGCCAGCAATCAACTCCTCTCAGACAATTAGTCCAGTGGAAGCCGATCTTGGGCTAATTTTCTTGAAAATGCCTGGAATTTCGAGCCCTGCGCAGAACTCGTTCCATGAATCGCTGTAGGGATGCTGTTCCTCGCCCATCCAACAATCAAAACCCTTTCTGGGACTGGCTTAGAAAAACGGTACTGTGGAAAACTGAGGTCAGACGAGGATTTGCGCGATGCAACCATAGGAATCCTAAAAATCGTATAAGAAAGTATAAGCATTTTGTTTATAACTGCTTGTCAAGTGACGAGATCCTGTGCAATCTGCTAATTTCTCAATAATCACGGGCACTTGAGGAGGCTCCGGAGAAAATTTCCACAGTTTTTTCCACAGATTTTGTGAATAACCTCAGAGGGCCCTTCGATAGGCGGCGAGAGGGAATCTGCAGAAGGAGCAAGGTTTGCCTGGAGGAGTTAAGTCTGCTATAGTCAGGCGGGTTTAAGCGGGTCGCCCCCCACCGCAATACCATGCGAGCCAAGAAGATCCTTTTTTCGCTTGAAGTGTTTGTTGTTTCTCTGACACTGACCTTCTACCTCTGGTACGTCACAGAGTCAAGTGACAGGCAGAAGCATCTTCAGACGACCGAGATTAGCGCCAATCAGCTGAAGAACGGCATTGAGTCTTTCATCAATGAAAAGATCTCTATTCTCTTACAAGTCCGAAACTTCTGGATCAACAGCAACTCGGTTACACACGAGCACTTTCTAGCCTTCTGCCGCGAGATAATCAGCCAGATTCCAGGGTTTCAGGCGATTGAGTTCGGAGATACCTCGAACAAGGTTGTCTGGGTTGAACCGTTGGTAAGCACTGAACTAGCCGAGCATTTCAGCGAGGCATCCGAGCCCATTCGTCGCAAGATGCTGAACCTTGCGGTCACTAAGAGACTAGTTGCCGTAACTCCAACACTCGATATGATGGAGGGATCCAAGGGGTTCATTGCGATAGTTCCAGTTTTCAAAAACGGAACCTATGAAGGAGCGATCTTCGGGGTATTTAAGATTAACACCATGTTTACTCTCATCTTCGATTCCGTCCTGAAGCAGCGTTACAACTGCTCTCTTTACGATGACAGCACACTCATCTATCAGACGGAATCGGCAGCTCAGTCTGACTGGAAAAAATCGGCGCTCCATGTCAATAAGACAATTGCCGTACGCGATCACAATTGGAACCTGGTGCTTTGGCCAAGAGAATCGGGAGATCAGTTTGGTTTTCGGGGCATTGCTTTCCTGGTTTTGGGCCTAGCGCTGTCGGTGGTCCTTAGCTCCCTGGTTTGGCTTTTATCAAGCAAGGCTGAGCAAGCCGATCTCTATGCTTCCATGCTGGAAGTCTCGCATAGCTTAAGTTCTTCGACAGACTTGAATTCTATCCTCCGAACCACCGGTGATGCCTGTCTCAGGATGACGGGAGTGGATCGTTGTGCGATTTTCTTTTGGAGTGAATCCCAGAGACAGTTTGAGCCTGCCTGGTTGTCCAGTACAAGAGAGGCCAATTTTCAGCGCTTCTTAAATCTGAAGCTGAGACAGGAAGGAACGCCAATTGTTGGTAAGTTTGTTGAGGAAAAGCGCACAATGCTGGCTTCGAAAACGAGCCGGCTGGAAATGATGGGGCCATCCTTGATCAGGGAGTTCGGCATTCAATCTCTTCTTGCTGTCCCGATGATGTCGAAGGGCAATCTCATTGGAGCGATTACACTCGACCACAATGGGAAAAGACATCGGTTCACGGGGCGCGAGCAAGCGCTCGTGGAAGGAATTGCAAGTCAGGCAGCGGTCGCTGTTGAAAACACCAAACTCCTGTCGGAAATGCAGAAACAAACTGAACTAATTGCTAAGAAGCATAAGGACTTGGAATCCCTTTTGGTTATTGTCTCCCACGACCTCAAGAATCCACTCGTTGCCCTCGAAGGGATGACCTCTCTTTTGCTGGAAGAATCTGGAAACCAGCTTTCGGAGAACGGACAGCACTATCTCAGCCGAATCCAGGCCAATATCCGACAAATGGATGCATTGATCAAGGACGTGCATGAGCTGTCACGAATTGGTCGAGTGGAAACTCAGATTGAGAACCTGAATGTAAAAGAGATTGTCAGCGAGGTTTTGGCCGAGCTTAGAGAGCGACCTGAGTCTTCAAATGTTTCAATACTCAATGAGGTCAGAGTGGAACGTCTCTGCTACAATCGTCGCGGATTAAAGCAGATCTTCAGCAATCTGGTGGGAAACGCAATCAAATTTTCGGCTTATCAAGAGAACGGTCAGGTAGTTCTCGGCTCTGAAGAAGCCCTGGGGGAATTCAGATTCTATGTCAAGGATAACGGACTGGGAATCGACAAACAGCACCATCAGTGCATTTTTGATCTCTTTCATCGTTTGCAGGAACTCAAGAATGTTGAAGGAACCGGAGTAGGACTAACCATTGTGCAGCGTATCCTGGAGACGTATGGTGGTCGGGTCTGGCTCGATTCCGAGAAAGGTAGGGGAACCATATTTTATTTCTCGATTCCCAAGAAGACCGAAGTGCCTGTCAACGAGCCAAACACCGGCTCCGTGGAGTCAGGCAAGTCTGCCTCATCAGTTCGTTAATGCCTGCTAAGTGCTGCGTGAAGGCACTAATGAGACTCTCGCTGGCCCGCACTTCAGGAATTTGGCACCCCTTCTCAGTTTCAAACGCAACGACTTCCTTCGGCCTGGTTCAGACCCGCTGCAGCGGCGTTGACTAGACAAGGCCATGCTGGATTCTCCAGTGGAATCTAGAATGAAAATGAAAGATGAGCCTTAAGTGATACCTAAGGACCAGGAGCGCCTGGATCAAATTCGAGCCAGCCTCAGGGCGAATGATTGGGACGCTCTCGTTCTCTTTCACACTGAACACATCTTGATGGCGAGCGGCATGTTGCCGGGAAGTACACACGTCGTCGCTCTGGTCACGGCCGACAAGAAGGTCGTGTTGATAACTCCGTGGTGGCGTGAAGGCTTTGCCCAGGAAGAGAGCTGGGCTGACGAAATACTGAGTTTTGATTGGTGTCGGGGGTTCAACGGCGTTGAACCGATCTCTGCCCTCAGCGGTCTGCTTCGAAAATGCAAACGTGACCTTGGCCTTGCCAGGATTGGCTACGACGCAGCAATGCACCACTACAGCCCCACCAAGCTGCCCTCTGAGTTCTTCGCCTATCACGAGATCAAGGAGCAGCTCCCAGGAATCTTTCAGAGCGTTCACAACGCGACTGAGGTCCTAAACCGGCTAAAAGCCATCAAGACCCGGCGGGAGGTCGAACGAATTCGTCTGACCCAGGAGGTGGCGCGAGCAGGCGTCAGTGCTTTCTACCAACATGGCATTGCCGGCATAAGAGAGATCGATTTGGCCGCGGAGGTGAACTATGCAGTTCTGAAAAAGGCCGGGCACAAGGATATTCGCTACACCTTTTGCGATCCACCGCAAATCACATCAGGTCCAGATCGAACCGCGATTGCGGACACCATGTCGAATCATGCTACGGAACGCCGGCTTCGCGAGGGTGACCTGGTGATGTTGGAATTTGGCGTCCATGCAGACGGCTATTGGGCTGATATCACACGAAACCTCGTGG
>Ga0075434_100004561_pt1 | contig 12509 bp, 10 predicted proteins | sample RhiMethybrSRZTD3_FD_75298 | JGI IMG/M metagenome (GOLD analysis project Ga0075434, IMG submission 75298) | Populus rhizosphere microbial communities from Tennessee, USA - Rhizosphere MetaG P. TD hybrid SRZTD3 | ecosystem: Host-associated > Plants > Roots > Rhizosphere > Soil | place: USA... | reverse complement strand
TAATCTCAGTCTTCTTACACTAAATTAGGTGTTTTGCGTTCTATAGTAAACATACCAACTATATATAGCAACATCATTGGACCAGCTACGAACCACATCGTAATACCACTTCCATCTGGAGTCACGATTGCCCCAAAGATCGCAAGTATGATGATAACATATCGAAAGTTATTTCTCCAAAACTTTGGCCGAACAAATCCAGAAATCGTGAGGCCCCACATTAATAATGGGAGCTGATAGGAAATACCAAATGCAATTAGAAACTGAAGTACAAAGGGCACAAATTGGGATATATCAAGGAAGGTAGCAATGCCAATGATTTCACCATATTTATACAAGAATTCGAGTACTAGTGGTATTACAACGAAATACGAAAATGAGCAGCCTAATCCAAAGAGTAACACAGAAGCCAAAGTCATCTTTTTTATGAATAACCTTTCGCGTCGATAAAGGCCAGGTCTAATAAATGAAATAATTTCCTTGGTCATTACAGGTATAGTAAAAATTAGGGCTAGGAGTGCTGCAACATAAACCTGGGCAAAAAAAGCCTGTCCAGGAGATGTTTGAATTAGGGTAACGTTATGCGGCAGAAGATCGTGTCGCATCAGTGCCATGGTTTGAATCGCAATATTGTTAAATAGATCTGGATACAAGATTGCTACTTTATACGGTCCGTAATCAGTTATTCTGATACTAAATGTTGTAATAATGATCACTAGTATAACTAGGGTAATTACAATCCTGACTACTCTCCTCCTAAGGTCCTGGAAATATTGCAGGTATGACCGATTGTTATACAGGTGATACCACCAAAAAAATTAACTCAAATCTTCTATATTATGTACTTGTTTTTGGAATACATTTAATTCCAGTTGCTGCAATCAGAATTCAATGACTTTAGATTGCAACCTACTTCCTAACCAGACTCATAGGAAACAGAAGCTCCGAATCTAAATGCGAAAACTTACCGAATAAGATCTTATGGTCAGAACTACTATCACAGTAAAAAAATAAGGCCTATGTGAAAGAATAACTACCGCAGTCCCATGACTTGCTTTATTTTGGTGCAAGCTTATTGTCACCATATGTTGCAGCTGTTCAATTAAATAAATTGTAATAATTAATGCATTGGTGTTGGATATTATTTCCACTCTGATATGAATGTGCCACAAACCCAAGAAGCAACTGTAATATGTTGATAAACATTTTCATGTTCATGGTGCATCGAAAGAATGTTAAACGGAATATCCTTCCCTGACAACTTGAGGCGCAGACGCCTTGAATATTACAAATATTTCGTCGCCATCTTTTATTCCAAGCTCTAATCTGGCTTCATCGGTAATTTTGGCAACTAGGTGCAACCTTTGTTCTAACATCATATAGACATTGACTGTTCCTGTCGATTCTATTGGCTTTTCTATATGTACGATCTTAACATGCAAAAGGTTACGCGCACTAGTTTTTAGAATTTGCCTAGAGAGAATTATGTCTTCTGGTCTGATTAAAATACCAACTCTTGATCCTACGTGATATTCTCCCAGAATTTCAAGTATTTGAGTATAATATTTGAACCTAGTAATACCTTTTTTGCAATACGTAACAACGCCTTCAATATAATTGCCTTCGGCAATAAATATATCAGAACGGAAGGGAAAAGTAAATGGCTGTTGTATTTTCAGAGCGGCTTCCAAAGTATCGTCATAGACCACTCTGCCCTTGTACAAAATAGATATCGTATCGGCTAGCGCATAAACATCCTGTTTAAAATGTGTAACATAAATAGTTGGGATGTTTCTTTCCTTCAGCACCCGCCGCAGATCCGACCTCAATTTTTTTTTGAATTGATCGTCTAGATTTGATAGTGGTTCATCCATAAGCATGATTTTGGGCTTGGTAATAAGCATTCTAGCCAAAGAAATTTTTTGCATCTCGCCACCACTTAGACCTTGTATTCTTCGATCACAAAGGTGCCAAATGCCTAAATCTTTGAGTAACTCTCTGATTTCAGATTCACCAGCTGATTCATGTTCTCTATGTCCGAAAATGACATTATCATAAACACCTAAATGAGGAAATAAAAACGGTTTTTGGAATATATACCCTATTTTTCTTCTCTCTAGCGGCTGGTTAGTTATGTTGACGCCATCCAAAATAATAGATCCGCTATCTGGTTTTGACAATCCGGATATAATATTAAGAATCGTCGTTTTACCACTACCTGTAGGACCTAATATGACTCGTACTTCATGTTTTACTCTCAAATTAAGCGGCCCAAGAGTAAAGCCAGGAAATACTTTGTTCAGGTTTACAAGTTCGAGGCCGTTCATGTCCTTAATTGACTTTCAAGTAACTCCCATTTCTAGATCTAATTGAATAGAAACAGAAAGCAATTAAAGCTGTAATTGAAAGTACAATACTGAAGAAAATATCTGGGATAGCCCGAGATAACCCTCCGATAGCGTTGTCTTCAAATATCTGGATCGAGATTGTATGGGGATTGTAAGCCAGCATCATTGTTGCTCCCAACTCTCCCACTGCCCTGACCCACGATATGATAGATCCAATAATTATTCCATTTTTAGCCAATGGGATGGACACTTGTGTGAAAGTCTGGAGTCGTGTTTTACCCAATACGCGCGATACTCTTTCGAAGGACTCATCATACGATTTAAAGGCCATCTCCGACGCCAGAATCATAAAAGGAGAAGCAACATAGGCTTGTGCAATTACTATCCCAGATATTGACTGGGTAACGTCTGGGATTGGGAGCATTTTCATTATTGGAGATAGAGGACCATATGCCCCTAAAAGCAATGCGCCGCTTGCTAATGGGGGTAGAACCAAAGGTAAGAAAACTATAAGTCTTAGAATTGATATCCCTTGAAGATCGTGAAATCTGGCTAGAAAATAGCCCAGTGGGATTCCGAATACTGCTAGTAGTAATGTAGAAATTGTCGCTGTACTAGCGCTAAGTAAGAATGCGTTGATAACCGCTGGCCTGCCTATAGAATTTACAAAAGAAGGTGAATCTATAAAAATCAGGATTGTAACAAAAGGATATACCAAATATATTGTAGTGATTAGACACAAACTAAAAAGTACAAGATTAAATGTCTGATTTTTTATGAGCATTTTAAATAGCTGATGCTTTTTACCGAGGGTCCAAGTTATGTCTATCTATTGAAAACCGCCTACATTGAAACGGTGCTTGATTAGCCACATTGACTGAGGCCGAATTGTACTGTAAGCATACTTGTTTGATACTCGTCAGGTTACTCTTGCTTACGCTTTCTATCAAATTATCAAAACATTTACTCAGAGCATCATACGGATTTAGCAACTATTTTATAAAAATGCAGGCATGTTAGAAACATTCACGTCATCAGTTGACTCCAAATATGAGTTCGTATTAGAAAATCAAATCATAAGGATAGACTAGACTATCGACCCTACAATATGTTTGTTAGAAATTAGCGTATCATATCAATTATAATTCGTACTTCACCCGGTGGTCAAGCTTTGTCTACTATATTGCATGTCCTAGTTTTCATTTATAAAACCAAAGAATTGAAATCTTGTTGAATAGATACAAAAGAGGGTACTGTTTCTTTATCACTGTTATGTAGAAAGTATATAATAACCGGTTGCTCCATTTGGAAAAGGATCACTTATCTGAGCTGTCTGTACCTTGCCAGTTTTGTCGGTAGCCCTAACGTAGACATTATGATTCGATTCATTTTCTTTCAAATCCAACCTGGTGGCCCATAGCACCCAGGAATATTGTGAAAGTGGGTCTTTTAATATAGTGGGCTTCCATGACGTGCCGCCGTCAGTACTTACTTCCACTTTCAAGATCCCGCGATCTCCGGCAAAAGCCATCCCACCAAAAGGAATTCCTTCCGATCCCTGATTAACGGTCTCTGATGATTGTAATCCACGGAATCTTTGTCTAACAGCAGCATTTCCAGGAATTACGATAAAGGAATGTGTATTGTATTTTGCGTTATTGGCCCATCCTTTCCTTTGCCAATAACCCTCATAGATCTTATCGACCAATTCTATTTCTGTGATCCATTTAGGATTCATCATTCCATAGAGACCTGGAACAATTGCCCTAAGAGGAAAACCATGTTCTGGGGTTAATGATGCACCGTTCATTTCATACGCCAAAATACTGCCATCTAACAATCCTCGATCAATCGGGATACCAACATCATATCCATCAGCGCATCTGAATACAATGTATTTGACCCCAGACTTGACGCCTGCCATTCCGAGTATATCTTTCAAATGAACACCTTTCCAAGCGGCAGTACTAATGAGTTCTCCCCCGATTTTATTGCTGACGCATTCCAGAGTAGCAAATTGCTCTACAGGAACCAAAGATTTGATTTGCGGATTATCCAAGGTCAGCGGCCTATTTACTAACCCTGTGACTTTCAGATTCCAGGTCTCGAGATTTACTTGTGGCACCAAGGCGTTCTTATCTATTCTGTAAAACAGGTCAGTGGGAGTTACTTCAGAATCTAACAGCGGAGCCAGTCTTGGATCTTCAAAGCCCTTTGGTCTGATGCTCTTCAATCTCTGTTGAAATTGAGATAATAATAATGACTTGGTGTTCTGAATGGCTCGCTGAGGAGAAAGAAGACTTTCAAGTCCTAAGTATATAACGGGTATAGCAACTGCAGCAGCAATACCTGCACGAAGTATCTGTCTTTTTGGCTGATCTATCTGCTCTTCAGAAGGACTGAGACTCTTAGTCAGCTCAGGACCCTGAACGGCACGTTCGTAACTTCGTTTGTAAAGCACGGCGTAAAGCGTAAAACCGTAGGCAAGCTGGGGTAGAATTAGGTAAGCTACCAGCGAGAAGATCGATATTGACTGAGCCTGACCTTCTGTTAAGGCTAAGAGAGCGATTGTTAACGCTAAGAAGATAATTGAGGAAATTATTGCACATAATAGGGAATTAAGCAAGTAGCTCTGTGGGGTACGATTTGATCTTCGGGTAAAAAATATGGCCAATAGCCCGTAAACTATCAGATTAGCGAGTATTGCACCAACAAGAGCGGAGTATTTGGCGAGAGGCCCTAAGTTTTCTACTGCCTGGGATTCTAGTGCCCCAGGGGTAAGAGAGAATAGCGTCTGTGATGCTATTTCCGGAATAAAAGGACCACTTGCTGCTAATCTTAGAACTAATGCTACAGCTATAGCAATTCCTCCAGTACAAATCCCTACCATGAATGCTAGTTTATTAGAAATGTACTTTATTACGCGACCACTAAACTATCTTGACCAGGAAAGATTTAAGTTTTTTTAAATATCTTTAATCGGTTTAGAAAAAAGAATAATAGCAATTAGCCCATAAATAATCAGGAATGTTTTCGATTCGTCGAATTATAGTGGCTTGCGTCGCATTTGTATTGGTTTTTGTAATTTACTCTTTTCCTGTATTTAATCAGGTAAGTGTAGTTTCTGGACGTAGCCCCCTATCCTTCAAGCCTTCAATCTTATATGTTAAGGACTTTGCTGGAACAGACTTTGTGAAGAAAAAGTCACTAGTTACCGATACCTCAGTCACCCTAAAGTCATCTGGTAATGACCAGGGCACGTTAATAGTAACAGTAAAAATTGTAAATAAGCTTGCCAAACTAGTACCGTCTGACGTCAGAGTCACCATTCACGGTAATGATCCAATGCCTAGTTCATTCAGGGGCAACATATCTGGCACACCAGTCAGGCTACACATGGGGATGTACAGTGTCACTGCTATAGGTCCCTCTGGATATGCCCCGGCTTATTCCGGGGATTGCTCAGGTGGAATGATGTCAGTTCATACCAAGAAGTGTATAATTACAGACCGTCCAGCATGACTCGTGACAAATCAAAGGCAACTTCATTGGAAACTTTTTCGCCTCAGCATTAGTATGTCAAGATAACAATACACTACCTTTGACATCAAAATATTGTCGTCTTAACTCCACAAAGATGACAAAGCAGAATTATTGCTATATTGCTCTGAATTAGAAATCTCTCTCTCGATTTGAACATCTAATTCAATGTTTTGATAGTTGTTCATTATCTGCTAGGCGAAATGTTACGATTGTTTTTAGATCTCCTGAGTGCCAAATCCAGAGACGCGTTCAAATCTGTTACATATGTACAATATTACTTGTTTCGAATTAAAGTCATATTCATATATTGTAAGCACCGGTTTTCCTGTACGACATATACAGATAAGTCAGACTATTCGTCTCGGATAGCACGTCCTAACTCCATCCATCTTTTCGAAATAACTTTGATGATATTCCTCGGCTCTATAGAATTTGGAAGCAGGCAAGATTTCTGTAAATACAATTCTCCCAGCACTTTTGAAAGGGTCTTGTATCTTGTCTTTAGATTGTGCAGCCATAATTTTTTGTTCTGGAGTATGATACCAAATAGCTGAACGGTATTGCGATCCTATGTCTGGGCCTTGTCTATTCTTAGTGGTAGGATCATGAACTGACCAGAATTCATCGAGCAACTCCTGATAAGTTATTTCGTCAGGATCAAACAGAATCTCAACAGCCTCGGCGTGGCCGGTCCTATCGGTACAAACCTGCTTGTAGGTAGGATCTTGTGTCCAACCTCCAGTATATCCGACTGCGGTACTCTTTACACCTTGAAGCTGTTTGAATGCCTCTTCGACGCCCCAAAAACAACCGGCACCAAAAGTAGCCTTCTGCAGTCTATTATTCGTTGAATAGTTCATATCAGTTTGTTCTTTCATAAAACCACTAGCTCGAGTTGAGATAATTTGCCTTTTTCCATATTAGATCCAAAACGTTTACCTTTCTAAGTTGTAAATGTAATAGAATTTCGCCCACAGACTGCCATCTCTAAGTATCATGACATTTGCTATTTTCTACAGCATTTACCAAATGGAATGTCTAACCCGTGTGGACATCTTCTGGGATGATTCAAAAGCGTGCACAAAGCATCTGTAAAAATCTTTTTCATATGATGTTCTATTCCACAAACCATCTCTTCATCAATTTCAATTTTAAGAGCATCTCTCATCATTACCTCGAGTAACCTTGTATTACGAATCATTTGTTTTCCTATCCTCTCACCCTTTGATGTCATCTCCACGAGGTTTCCTTTGTTATAACTTACAAGATCCGCATTGTTCAACCTATGCAGCATCTGAACAACTGATGGTTGCGTCACATTTAGAAGCTTGGCCACTGAACTGACTTTTACTTTCTCTCCCTTTTCGCGTATATACCAAATTGCCTTTAGATACATTTCTATGTGCTCTGATTCAGCTGTTCCGATGTACAGTACTTCCGCTTCATCCTTCTTTCCTTCAATTCTGCTAGGGGAGGTCATAATTTGTTTGTGTTATGGTGACTTGTCGGCGATACATTATTAACCTTTATCATGCTACGCTGTCACATTATAACGTCGTTATATCTTCGTAATTCTAGTTCTGGTTCCATAATCTGATACATCTCAGCAATGTTCATGTGTCGTTGGTTCATGAAGATAAAGTCTTGATTGACTGTCGTTTGTAGTGGGATGACTGAAAACTATTTACATCGTTGCTCAACTAATATCTATGATATCTACTAAAATTTTTATAGTCGCTGTTACTTTATAAGAGGAATAAATCTCAGCCAGGTTCTTATTTTACGCCCGCGAGGACAAATGTCTGCTGCTTGCTGCTCACGGATAGCCGAGGGATCTCTAAATTGGTCATACCGTTTTTGCAATGATAAAAATTCACCTATCAAGTAGAATATCTGACTGACGATTATTGACATTGGCTGTTCTGAGTTGGACGAATAGTTTAATAATATGTCATCAGATCGATCTCCTTTTATAAGATGCATTTTTGTACTCTGCCGTATAATTGGTTCTATAAAATAGAACTAACCTATATGAGCCAATAACATTTTCTATTCACATCTTCGATCTTTTCTGGGATTTATACGGTCAGGAATGTCATCCTTTCCAATCTTATCTTGTTGGCTATGTCAAAAGTAATATGTATCCGATTACAATATAGTATCAATATTTGAGAATTAGTAAGATGACATACAAAGATGCCGGAATTGACATCAAGAAGGTAACTAAAGTTCAAAATTCTATAGGAAAGATAATATCATCATCTCACTCATTCCTAGCTCACGGGAGGGTTTTATCAGGATTTGGGCATTATGCTGGACTTATCGATGTCGATGGCAAAATTTTTGCGCTACACACCGATGGAGTAGGAACAAAGTTAATTGTTTCTCAAATGATGAATCGTTTTGACACTATTGGAATTGATTGCGTCGCGATGAACGTAAATGATATAATGTGCGTTGGCGCTATACCAACCGGATTTGTCGACTATATTGCAGTGAAGGTTCCAGACTCTACTCTAATTAGAAACATTGCTATCGGACTAGTAAAAGGAGCGAGAGATGCAAACGTACCTATAGTCGGTGGAGAGACAGCAGTAATACCCGATCTTTTGGCAGGTGACAACCGTGCAAGAACGTTTGACCTAGTAGGTATGGCATTTGGAATAGTTCATACCAAAAATAAATTGACGATGGGCAACAAGATCAAGGATGGAGATGCGATTATCGGCATCGGCAGTAGCGGACTCCACTCGAACGGATATACTCTCGCACGCAAGGTACTACTATCTAAATACTCTATCACTGATTTTAGGAATGAAACTGATCAGACGATTGGGGAAATGATGCTAACTCCCACAAGGATATACGTTCGCCCCGTCGCAAAACTGATCCGGAAGGCCAATATGCCTCTTCATGGGCTGTTGCATGTAACAGGAGGTTCATTTGCCAAATTCTCAAGGCTCAATAATAATGTGAGTTATAGGCTCGATAACCTACCTGCGCCTCTTGATATATTCAAAATTATTCAAAAAGAAGGTCATATCCAAACGAAGGAAATGTATAGAACTTTTAATATGGGAATAGGCTTTTGTATAGTGCTTCCGAAGTCTGCTGTCGATGATGCTATAGACATAATTGAGAAGCACAGAATGTCGTGCACCTGCATTGGACATGTAGCCGCTCATGGTAGGGGAGAAGTTCAAATTAAAATACGCGGCGTGACTCTTACTTTATAGCGTTCTGAATTTCAGGTGGAATATTTTTTAAAGTTGTTTAAGTCACATTTTTTCTCTTAGTGACATATTTTTCCATATATTTGTATATGAATCTCACAATCGACTACGTTGCATATAGCAAAGTAGTCTGAAAAGCTAGCTTGTCACTGATACACAATACATCATGTGGTGGATTAGTCGATATTATCAGTCGGATCAATTGGCCTTCAAATTAAGTAAACAAAAATTAATATTAATTGTCATAAATATTTTTGAATAATTGGAAGAAAAGAAGGCCCAAAGAAGCTCTGTAGGTTCAATTCTGGATTCGTCAACAGCATATATTTTAGCCTGCAGCGAGATTGCGAGCAAAATAGCAAAGAAACCAAAAATGACAACTGCTGAAATATCAAAAACATTAAGAGAAATTTCATCTTCGTATCATTTGACTACATTACCTAAAAATGAGAGCATAATTCGATTCTTACCATTTGATAGCGAGTATCGGAAGACCTTAATGGTCAGACCTATCAAAACCGCTTCTGGAGTTGCAGTGGTAGCAGTTATGCCAAAACCATACGAATGTCCACATGGCCGCTGTATCTACTGTCCTGGTGGAGTTGAACACAATACGCCGCTAAGCTATACTGGTTCTGAACCGTCCACGAGGATAGCTCAGAATTCAAATTATGACTCATTCAAACAAGTAGTGTATAAGCTACATCAGTTAGAATCTCATGGGCATAGTATATCAAAGATAGAATTAGTTGTAGTAGGCGGAACATTTCCCTTCATGCCTGATGAATATCAACTGGAATTTGTCAAAGGATGTTTTGATGCATTGAATACCCTTGGCGGCAAACGAGATCTCTCATCTACTCTTGAACAAGCTAAGAAGTTTAATGAAACTAGTAAGTCGAGATGTGTAGGTTTGACTGTCGAAACAAAACCTGATTATTGCAAACAGAAACAAGTCAAGTTGCTACTTGGACTCGGCGTTACTAGAGTGGAGATCGGGGTTCAGTCTTTACGAGATAATGTTTATCGCGCTGTTAATCGAGGACACACCCTTAAAGATGTAATCGAATCCTTCCGGATCGCTAGGGATGCTGGCTGCAAGATTGTCGCACATATGATGCCAGGACTACCTAACACTACTCTAGAAAATGACATTACTGATTTTAAGACTTTATTTTATCATTCTTCATTTAAACCGGATATGATAAAGATTTATCCAACCCTTGTTTTGGAGGGCACTGGACTATTCAATCTGTATAAAAGTGGAAGGTACAATGCGTACACCGATGAAGAAATGATAAAAATCTTAGTTGAGGTGAAGAAGATGGTACCTCCCTGGGTCAGAATTATGCGAGTTCAGCGAGAAATTGAATCTGACGATATACGAAGTGGACCTAAATACGGGAACTTAAGACAGCTGGCGTTGAAAGAACTGAAGAAAAGAGGATTCAAGTGCAGATGTATCAGATGTAGAGAGGTCGGACTTCAAAACGGCATCTCGTACTTGTCTGAAGACAAAGTAGTTCTCAATAGAATAGACTATAATGCCTCTGCTGGTCATGAGATCTTTTTGTCATACGAAAATGAGGATAAATCAGTTATTCTAGGTTTTTTGCGTCTTCGACATACTACTAATCCTTTAATAGAGCAACTAAAAACAAAAGATGAACGTGGTGTTGCCCTAGTAAGGGAACTGCATGTATATGGTCAAGCAGTCGACGTCGGCCAAAAGACCAGTTCGGACAAATACCAACATAAAGGATTTGGATTATGTATGCTAAACGAAGCCGAGAATATTGTCAAGAACGAGTTTGGAATCAATAGCTTGTCAGTAATTAGTGCGGTTGGAACAAGGGAATATTATAGGAAATTTGGATATCATCAAAATGGTCCGTACATGACAAAGGAGTTAAGCTAAGAACATGAAGACAGATGGGAATATACTGGGCAAAGGAACATGGATTGATAAGATAGCACATGATCTCATATCAAGAGAAAACAAGCTAGGCAGAGATACTAAGCTTATACGAGTTGAAAGTGGATTAGGTGCATCCGGTATTCCACATATAGGAAGTATGGGTGATGCAGTTAGGGCATATGGCGTAACTCTTGCCCTTCAAAATCTCGGTTACGAAAGCGAGTTAATTGCGTATTCTGATGATATGGATGGGTTAAGGAAGATTCCGTCTGGCTTGCCCGACTCTTTGCATAAAGAGATTGCCAAGCCAGTCTCGGAGGTTTCAGATCCGTTTGGTGACTGTCATGCATCCTATGGTGCTCATATGAGTAGTTTGCTTTTGGAAGGCCTCGATAGAGTTGGTGTCCGGTACAAATTTCAGAGCGGCACGGCGGCTTACAAAAATAATATGTTATCAAAACAAATTGATACTATACTGCGAAATAGTAACCGTCTTGGGATCGGAATTCAAGCAATGATCGGACAGGACAAATACAATCAAACCCTTCCCTATTTTCCCATTTGTCAAAACTGCCATAGACTGTATGTCGCAAAAGCTGAGAAATACTTTCCTGAAGAAATGAAGGTTGCGTATTCATGTTTGGACACTCGAATAGGAAATGAGACAATTAAGGGCTGTAGATACGTCGGTGAATCAAATATTAATAATGGAAATGGTAAACTTGCTTGGAAGGTAGAATTTGCCGCGAGATGGCAGGCATTTGATATCCGGTTTGAAGCTTACGGAAAGGATATTATGGATTCTGTAAAAGTTAACGATTGGGTGTCTAGCGACATACTCGGATATTCTCATCCATTACATTTAAGATACGAAATGTTTCTTGACAAAGTTGGAAAAAAAATTAGCAAATCTAAAGGAAATGTTCTAACACCTCAAATGTGGTTAGAATATGGAACGCCAGAATCACTTTTGCTTTTGTTATATAAGCGAGTTACTGGAACGAGACACGTTTCTATAGATGATATACCTTCGCTGATGGATGAGTATGATTTTTACGAGGACGTGTTTTTTGGCAATGCTGTGGAAGAAAATCAAATAAAACTTGCAAAGATAAGAGGTATCTATGAGTACATAAATCACTTAAAGCCCTCTTCTAGTCCTTCAAAACATGTTCCTTATCGGCTACTGGTGCAGCAAGCACTACTCTTCTCGGCCAATGCTGAGAGGATCGACAGAATTTATGGAAGGCTGGCCAAATATGGTATCGCCGCAGAGAAAAATGCTATTATGACAAACAAGATTGGGCTAGCCTCAAACTGGGCCGACGACCAAGGTCTCCAGAATGATCGTCGGTCAGAACTAGACTTGACCCAGAAGGATAAAGATGCACTAAGGGAATTAATTCAAGCATTAAGAGAATTCAAAGGGAAAGAAAATAACAATGATTCTCCCAAAATTTTACAGTC
>Ga0075434_100004560_pt1 | contig 12511 bp, 10 predicted proteins | sample RhiMethybrSRZTD3_FD_75298 | JGI IMG/M metagenome (GOLD analysis project Ga0075434, IMG submission 75298) | Populus rhizosphere microbial communities from Tennessee, USA - Rhizosphere MetaG P. TD hybrid SRZTD3 | ecosystem: Host-associated > Plants > Roots > Rhizosphere > Soil | place: USA... | reverse complement strand
CGACGCCGCCGATCCGCGCGCCAAGGTAACTGCGGTTCGCGTGCGTCTGAACGTTTCCTCCGCCGAAGGCCGAAAACGAAAACGATGGGGCGCCCGACGTCGTGACCCGGATTGGTTCCCAGATGCTGACCCGCCGGTATGGGCAAGGAAGCGGGTTGGCAACGACAACATCCAGTGTGTCTTTCATCCGTCGGGCGTCTTGGGGATCGAGAGGATATCGTTGCCAGAACGGATGGTTCGGATTCTGATCAATCGCCCTAAGCTGATTTTCAAAATAACTTTTTCGCGCGCAGTTGCCGGCCTCGGCGGCCTTGAGCCGCTGCGTAGCCATGTCATCGAGTTCTTGCGAGGCCTTGCCGTAGGGCGTGTCCCGATCCTTTTGGAGATAAGTGAAAACTCCTAGCCCTTGTTGAGCCCCGGCTACGCCGCTCCATGACATAAGCAGCGACAATACCGCCGCACGGCGGATAATCCGCATGACCCGCATAACGCCCCCCCGAGCACCTTAGTTTGTCGGCGCTTCACCCCCGCGCTAGTGGCAAAATGTTACCTCGGTCAATAGATCAAATTTTTCCAATTGGAATTGCCTTTCTGACCGAGTCACACCTAACAGATCCGCTTGGTCACCATGCCGCAGATGCCCGCATGCATCGTAGTGGGACTGCTTCGGCCCCGTTTATGTCGATCAGCGAAACGCTCCCCAGACCAAAAACACTCCGCCCAACAAAACAACCGCATCGAGGATGGCGGTGTGCACATGCACCGGCATGCGCTCGACAAAAGCCTTCGCCAGGAAGGCGCCGGGCAGCGCCACGATCCCGATTAAAAGCGCAAAAGCCACCACCTGCGCGGTGATCACCCCAACGAGCCCGAAAACGGAAATTTTCACGATACCGATCACAATGGAAATTGCGGCATCGGTGGCGATGACGCCCGCACCTTCGACACCGGCCGCCATCAGCAGCGACAGCAAGATCACGCCTGACCCGGCCGTGCCGCCCACCACCAGCCCATAGCCCACCGAACCCAACCCAAGTCCCCCATCGCCGACCTTGAAGCCGTGATAGCGCAACATCCGGCGCAGCGGCACGCTCGCGATCAGCATGCCGCCGATCACCAGCGCCGCGCCGGCGCTAGAAAGACGTGTATACCCCCAAGCTCCGAGCACGCAGGTCGGCACCGACGCTACGAGTACGATCGCAGCGCGGCGCCAGTCGGCAAATTTCAGAAATGCAAAGATACGGCTGGAATTTGTGAACAGCGCCGAGATGGCGATGATCGGGACGACCGGTTCGGCGCCCACCAGTGGCACTAGTACGAGCGGCATCAATGCGCCGGTGCCATAGCCGGACACGCCGCCGACGATAGAGGCAAACAACGCCAGCGCCGCAACCGGGACCAACTGCCAAAAGGAAATGTCGGCAAAGCCGGAAAGGACATTCATGAACTGGCCGCGCTTTTCGCGGCGGCATCGGCAATGTCATCCAGCGCGCGTCGCTCCTGCGTAAATCCCGCCGCGATCCACGCACGCTCGGCCGCGGCAAGCGCTGTTCCCAGCGCCGGCCCTTGCGCCACGCCGCGCTTCATGAAGTCCGCCGCCTTCAACGGAAATTCCGGTGCCGTCCACCGCTGCGGAAGCGTTGCAAGCTCGTGCCATTTTGCATCGTGGGCGTTGGCCGCGGATCTGGCCCATCCGAGCAACGCGTGATCGGTGAAGTCTTGCGGACCGAGGCGATAGAGCAACGCCCTTGCCCCGGTTTCGCCGAATACAGGCGAAATACGCCGCCAGCCTTCCGCCATTGACGCAAGCCGCTCGTGCTCATTGTTCGTGAGCCGAAGTTTCTGCCACAGCCGCTCGGCATCTTCGGCAATGACCACGCCGAGCGCTCCGAGGCGGCGAACCGCATCGGGCGTTGCGCCGGTCGCCGCCTCGACCTTTGCCACGTTTTCGAAGTCGGCGAGATAGGGCACTCCGCCGAGCACGAGCAGCAGCAGGCCGGCATGCGCCATTACCGCAAGAGTGGCCGTAGCGTGCGGCGTGACCAGCAGCTTCAGGATCTCCATGCGCACACGCTCGCGCGAAAGCTGATCGAGCCCCTTTCGGGCAGCAATGCAGGCAGCCAAGCCAGCCGCGTCAGGGTGACCGGCACTATAGGCTGCGTGAAAGCGGAAGAACCGCAAAATGCGCAAGTAGTCTTCCTCGATGCGTTTTGCCGGGTCGCCGATGAACCGCACGCGGCGATGAGCAAGATCATCGAGGCCGCCGGCATAGTCGTAGACGATTCCATCCCGCGTCACGGACAGCGCGTTGATCGTGAAGTCGCGCCGCTCGGCATCGGATTTCCAATCGCGACCGAATTCAACCTTGGCATGTCGGCCAAATGTTTCGACATCCTTGCGCAGCGTCGTTACCTCGAAAGGATACTTGTCGATCACGACGGTTACCGTGCCGTGCTCGATGCCGGTCGGAACGGCCTTGAAGCCCGCCGCCGTCACGCGCTTCACGACTTCGTCGGGTACCGCCGTGGTGGCTACGTCGACCTCCAGAACCGGCACACCCAGCAACGCGTTGCGGACCGCCCCGCCCACGGCGCGCGCCTCCTCTCCTTCGCAATCGAGTACGGTCAGCAGCCGCGGCAACGCGCCGGACGTCAGCCAGGCGGCATTGCTGAATTTGCGATCGGTGCGGCCAGCCTGCGGAGTCATTATTTCGCAGTCCCCGGCACGAACTTGCCGTCTTCCATATGGGCGGGCACGTAGGTCGACCCGGGCGGTGCGCCTGAGAAGTGCGCGAAATAGACAAAGCTGCCGAGCACCAGCAGCAGCGCCACGATGGCTAACGTGATGACGCGCCCCAACGGCCATGACTTTAGATCCAGCACGCCGGATTTCGTCGCCCACAAGAAAACCGCGTAGAGCACGAACGGTGTGAGAAAAAGGAGGACTTCGGTAAGAACTGGGCGGATCATCGATAAATCCGATCATGAAGATTCCGCAGGATACCAGCCGTCACGCCCCAAATGTAACGTTCACCGAAAGTGATTGCGTAGTAGTGCCTCGTCATGCCCTGCCAATCGCGCGAATGGCGTTGCACATTGCCTTGGTCCATCAGGAAATCGAGCGGCACCTCAAAGGTCGCATCGACTTCGCTCGGATTGAGCTTGAGCGCGAAACCTAGTTTGACGCGCGCAACCACCGGCACAATGCGATAGCCCAACGTCGTCATATAGAGATCGAGATAGCCGAGGGGTTCAACGTGTTGGCGGTCGAGTCCGATCTCTTCCTCAGCCTCGCGCAGCGCCGACGTACACGGATCGGCATCGCCATCATCGATCTTGCCGCCTGGAAACGAAACCTGCCCCGGGTGATCAGGCAGATGCTGTGCGCGCTGGGTGAGCAGCACCGCCGGTTCGGAATGGTCGACGATCGGGATCAGTACCGCGGCAGGACGGATCGGCCGCACTTCGGCAATTTTCCGCATCACCGGGTCGGCGTCATGATCGCCGCGAACAGGCATTACGTTCGGATCGGTAAGGCCAGGCGGCACGTCAAGCGTCAGCCGCGTCCGCACGCGCGCGAAAAAGTCTTCGGCCGAAAGTCCCGTCAGCGGATGCTGCATCAGGCGAACTCCCGCACGGCGCTCGCTTCCGCCATGACGAAGAACTCGCCTTGCGAAGCAACACCGAACATCGCCTTGCCGTCGACATCACGCTCTTCGCCGAGCTCAACAAGGTCATAAAACAGCGCGCGCGTGACTTTTGCCCATAAGTCGCGCCGCACATGCAAGTACGGCTTCAGTCCGCCCGTTTCCGACTGTAGTTCGAACCGCAATGCATGGCCGGACCCAGCAGCCACCCAGTCGTCAACATTGGTACGAAATTCGAGGACCTGCCCACCATCGCCACGCGAGGTTTTCATCTCCACCGCGAGGAACGGCGCGTCTTCGACAACGATTCCGACTTTCTCGACCGGTGTCACAAGAAAGTGTTTGTCGCCTTCCCGCTTGAGCACGGATGCAAATAATTTGACCAAAGCCAGCCGGCCGATTGGCGTCTTTTGGTAGAACCAGGTGCCATCGGCGGCGATCCTCATGTCGATATCGCCGCAAAAGGGTGGATTCCAAAGCTCGACGGGCGGGGGGCCCTTGTTTTCGCGGGGCAGCCCTGCCGCGATCGCGTCCAACCCGCTCTGCCCTGCCTTCGCCATTGTTTTCCTTCGATAATTAGGTGGCCGCGAGCCTGTTCGCATCTTCGTGATTCACCCGGCCCCGCGCCGGAAGATAGCGTAAGCTTGCCCGGAGATTGAGGCAGATTCGGCCCAAATAGCGCAGCAAAATCGCCCTGGCGCGTTTGTTGCACGGTGTTCTGTGCTGCATCGATCGGGCGACGAAAGGGATCGACATCATGGCGAAAGCCGGCGGCGAGAGTTTGGAAAAATTGGAAGACATGATCGTACGTGCGGCTGAATCCACGGCCGCCCATGTCCGTGCTGCGAAAGCAGCGATCGGTGCCGTCATTTTCGGCCAAGATGTGGTGGTGGAGCGCGCGCTGGTTACGGTCCTCTCCGGCGGTCACGCCTTGCTGGTCGGCGTGCCCGGTCTCGCGAAAACAAAACTGGTCGACACCATGGGTACCGCTCTTGGTCTTGACGCGCGCCGTATTCAATTCACGCCCGACCTGATGCCGTCCGATATTCTCGGCACCGAGGTGCTTGAGGAGAGTCCGGGCGGAAAGCGCAGCTTTCGTTTCATCGCAGGCCCGGTGTTCGCGCAATTGCTGATGGCCGATGAGATTAACCGCGCCTCGCCACGCACACAGTCGGCCCTGTTGCAGGCGATGCAGGAACAGCATGTAACCGTTGCCGGTGTCCGCCACGATTTGCCGAAGCCGTTCCATGTGCTGGCGACGCAAAATCCGCTCGAGCAGGAAGGCACCTATCCGCTTCCAGAAGCGCAACTCGATCGCTTCCTGATGGAAGTCGACGTGGACTATCCCGATCAGGACGCCGAACGAAAAATCCTGTTCGACACGACCGGCGCGGAGGAGTCGCGCGCCAAGCCAGCGATGACCGCCGAAGACCTGCTGTCGGCCCAGCGGCTGGTTCGCCGGCTGCCCGTGGGCGAGTCGGTCGTTGAAGCAATTCTCGCGCTTGTGCGCTCGGCGCGTCCGGGCCCTGAGGCGGGCGAGATCGGCAAATTGATCTCGTGGGGCCCAGGCCCGCGCGCCAGCCAAGCGCTGATGCTTGCAGTGCGCGCACGCGCCCTTCTCGATGGCCGCTTCGCGCCCTCGGTCGACGACGTGCTCGAACTGGCGGAGCCTGTGCTCAAGCACCGCATGGCGCTAACATTTGGCGCGCGAGCGGAAGGCGAAACCATCCCGAATGTGATCCGGCGGCTTAAGGCGCGCATCGGATAGTTGCGATGGCGGAGTCGAAGGCAAACGACATCGAGACTGGAACGGTAAAGCAAGCGACGGGCGGCGCGCGCAAGCTGGCCGACGCAATGCCGCGACTTATTCTCGAGGCTCGCCGTGTTGCGTCGACGGTTATTCATGGATTGCACGGACGGCGGCGCGCCGGGCCCGGTGAGAATTTTTGGCAATACCGTCGTTTCATGTCGGGCGAACCTGCCCAGAACGTGGACTGGAGGCGCTCAGCGCGGGACGACCATCTGTATGTGCGCGAACGGGAATGGGAGGCCTCGCACACAGTGTGGATCTGGCCGGACCGATCGCTGTCGATGACTTTTACTTCTGCTCTGACGAAAGACAGCAAGCTTGAGCGCGCGCTTGTGGTGGCCTTCGCGTTGGCCGAAGTGCTTGTGCAGGGTGGCGAGCGGGTCGGCGTTCCCGGCCTGACCCGGCCGAGCGCGAGCCGCAACGTCATCGAAAAGATGGCCGAAGCGATCCTGCATGACCCTACGGAGCGCGCGAGCCTGCCGCCGTCGTTTGCGCCGTCTCCCCTGTCGGAGATCGTGCTGCTGTCGGACCTGTGGGTTCCGATGAGCGAAGTGCGTGGCAAGATTACGCAACTTGCTGCCACCGGCGCCCATGGCCACGTGATCCAGATTGTCGATCCGGCAGAAGAAAACTTTCCCTATTCGGGTCGGGTTGAGTTCATTGAACCCGAAGGCGCCGGCAGCATCACGGCGGGCCGTGCCGAGGCTTGGCGCAACGACTACCAAGCGATCGTCGAGCGTCACCGCGCTGCTATCCGCGCGGAGACTGACCTCCGCGGATGGAGCTTCGCGATCCACCGTACTGACCGTCCGGCAAGCGAACTTCTGCTCGTGCTACATTCACGCATGGGCGACAACACGCAGCCGTTTGTCGCCAGCACCCGGCACGCCACAGCTAGCCCAGCGAGCGCCGCATGATCGGATCACTACCGCTTGGGTTTGCGCAGCCCCTGGTGCTGCTCGGCTTGCTCAGTTTGCCCGTGCTGTGGTGGCTGCTGCGGCTGGTTCCGCCGCGGCCACGCCGCGTCGATTTTCCGCCGACCCGCCTGCTGTTCGAAATCGCGCCGAAGGAAGAAACCCCGTCGCGCACGCCCTGGTGGCTCACGCTGCTGCGGCTCACTCTGGCCGCCCTCATCATCATCGCGGCCGCCGGGCCGCTGTGGAATCCCCCGCTCGCCACAACGGACCGCGCCGCCCCGCTGTTGATCATGCTCGACGACGGCTGGCCCGCGGCGGCGTCCTGGGACGCGCGCCTGCGAACCGCCGACGAGATGATCGCGCGCGCCGAAGCTGATAGTCGCGGCGTCGCGATCCTGCCGCTGTCGGAGACCGATCGCGACATTTCCCTCGGTCTTGCAGGCGCTGCTCGCGTGCAGATCAAACAGATCAAGCCGAAGCCTTTCGGCGTTGACCGCAGTGCAGCCTTGCCGCTGATCGAACGCTTTCTTGGCGCGGCACCAAACGTGGAAGTCGTCTGGCTGTCGGATGGCGTCGACCTCGGCAAAGCTGCGACGTTTGTCGACGGTTTGAAACGCGTCATCGGAAACCACCCGCTCAGCATCGTCGAAGGCGGACTGCCGATCCCGCATGCGTTGGCAGCGGCCGACAACGCAGCGGGCGCGCTGACCGTGAAGGTGCTACGCGCGCACACCGGCGCGGGCGACGTCGGCATGGTGAACGCCATCGATCTCAAGGGACTGCCGCTGGGCGAGGCACCTTTCAACTTCAAGTCCGGAGATCGCGAAACCGACGCGGTGATCGATCTCCCCGTCGAAATTCGCAACGACGTCGCACGCCTCGAAATTGTCGGCGAGCGCTCGGCAGGCGCTGTCCAGCTCCTGGACAAGCGCTGGCGGCGGCGCACGGTCGGCATCGTATCCGGATCGACCGCGGATCGTTCGCAGCCGCTGATCGGCGCGACTTACTATCTCTCTCGCGCGCTTAATCCGTTCGCCGACGTGCGGCTTGCCGAAGGCGTTGCTCCGGCGGAAGCCGTAAGCCAGTTCCTCGACCGCAAACTGCCGATGCTGATCCTTGCCGATGTCGGCAACGTCAACGATGCGCTCGACCAGCTCAACAAGTGGATCGACAACGGCGGCGTGCTTGTGCGTTTTGCCGGGCCGCACCTCGCCGGCGCCGACGACAAGCTCGTGCCGGTGAAGCTGCGCCGCGGCGGCCGCACCCTCGGCGGCAGCCTGAGCTGGGACAAGCCGCAGCAACTTGCCGCTTTTTCGCGCGAGGGCCCGTTCAACGGCATGGCTGTCCCCACCGACGTCACCGTCACCCGCCAGGTGCTGGCCGAGCCCGACTCGCAGCTCACCGATCGGACCTGGGCGACGCTCGCCGATGGCACCCCGCTCGTCACCGCCGAACGCCGCGGCAAGGGGGTGATTGTGCTCTTCCATGTAACGGCTGACACGCGCTGGTCGGATCTCCCTCTGTCCGGCGCATTCGTCGACATGCTGCGCCGGCTGGTGGCTCTGGCCGGATCGAGCACAGCAGAGGCCAACAACACGGCCAACGAAGCAGCCGGCAGCCGCGCGGCACAGGTCGTGCCGCCGACCCGCGTGCTGGACGGCTTCGGCGCATTCTCGACCCCGCCACCGACGGCACGACCCATTCCCAGCAATTACACCCAGCGCGGCAGCCTCGATCATCCGCCCGGTTTTTACGGGCCCCCGGACGGGCTGGTGGCGGTGAACACGCTCGCGCCGGATGACCGCCCCGTGCCCGTTGACGCATCGTCGCTTGATGCGCGCGTCGATGCATACCGGCAAGGCGAGCCGCTCGACCTGCGTGGACCGATATTCCTCGCCGCGCTGGCCTTGCTCGTGATCGATGCGCTGGTGGTGATCTGGCTTTCGGGCGGCCTGTCGATCCTGCGTCCGCGCCGCCGCGCCAGTGTCGCGTTGATCGCGTTCGGATTGTTGTGCGGTCTTGGCCTGCCACAAGACCTCGCGCAAGCGCAGAGTCCGCCCCGGCAGCCGCCTTCTCTGATTGTCCCCGTTCCAAGCCGGCCGGCCACACCTCCGTCGCCGGCTCCGGGCCCGAATGCAACCACCGATGAATTCGCCCAGAAGGCAACGCTGCAGACACACCTCGCCTATGTCATCACCGGCGACGCCGCCGTCGACGAGGTGAGCAAGAATGGGCTGCAGGGTCTCACGTTGTTCCTCGCCCAGCGCACGGCGCTGGAAGCCGGCGACCCGATCGGGCTTGATCCCGCGCGCGACGAACTCGGCTTCTTTCCGCTGATCTACTGGCCGATTGCGCCGGGCGCGCCGAAACCGACGCAGGCGGCGCTCGACAAGATCGACGCGTACATGAAGCGCGGCGGCACCGTGCTGTTCGACACGCGCGACGCGATCGACGCGCCGCCGGGCCGCGGCGGCGAGATGCGCGGGCCCGGCATGGTCGCATTGCGATCGATCCTGTCCTCGCTCGACATTCCTGAGCTCGAGCCGGTGCCGCACGATCACGTGCTCACCAAGACATTCTTTCTCCTGCGCGATTTTCCGGGCCGCTTCACCAACGGGCAACTATGGGTCGAGGCCTTGCCCGCCGCCGGCGAGGAAGAAGAGGGCAATCGGCCAGCGCGCGCCGGCGACGGCGTGTCGTCGATCCTGATCACGTCGAACGATCTGGCCGGTGCATGGGCACTGCGGCCCGATGGGCAGCCGATGCTGCCACTGGTGCCGGGCGAGCCGCGCCAGCGCGAGCTGGCGTTCCGCGCCGGCGTCAACATTGTGATGTATGCCCTGACCGGCAACTACAAGGCCGATCAGGTGCACATTCCGGCTTTGCTGGAACGCCTGGGGCAGTAGGAGCGTATCGTGAACCTCGGCATTTCATTTGCCCCGCTGGTCCCCTCCTACGTGGTGTGGGCGGCCTTCGCCGTCGCCGCACTGATTTCGATTGCTTTGCTGCTCGCGCGCAGCCGCGGCGCACCGCTGCGCGCGCTGGCGCTGGCGCTGATGGTGCTGACGCTCGCCAATCCTTCGCTCACGCGCGAAGACCGTGACCCTATCCCCTCGGTCGCCGCGGTCATCGTCGACAAGAGCCCGAGCCAGAGTTTCGGCGACCGCGCGCAGCAGACCGAAGCCACGCGTGCTGCCCTCGTTGAGCGGCTTAAACGGATTCCCGGCCTCGAAGTGCGTGTGGCGGAAGCCGGCGCGGCGGATGGCGAAACCGACGGGACCAAGCTGTTTGCAGCGCTTTCCTCCACGCTCGCCGATGTTCCGCCGGACCGCGTCGCCGGCGCCGTCCTGATCACCGACGGCCGCGTGCACGACGTCCCGGCAGATGCATCCACTCTTGGGTTTTCAGCCCCATTGCATGCGCTGATTACCGGCCACAAGGACGAAATCGACCGCCGCGTCGTGCTCACGCAGACACCGCGTTTCGGAATCGTCGGGCAATCGCAGACGGTCGGTTTCCGCGTCGAGGATCAGGGCGCGAAGATCGGCGCCGTCGAAGTCACCGTGCGCCGCGACGGCGAGGTGCTCAGCAAGCGCGTGGTCACCGTTCACACCGACATCAAGTTCAATGTGCCGATCCCGCACGCCGGGCCGAACATCGTCGAGATCGAAGCGTCGCCGCTCGAGGGCGAACTGACGCCGGTCAACAATCGTGCGGTCGTCTCGATCGATGGCGTGCGCGACAAGTTGCGCGTGTTGCTTGTCTCGGGCGAGCCGCATGCGGGCGAGCGCACCTGGCGCAACCTGCTCAAGTCGGACGCTTCCGTCGATCTGGTGCACTTTACCATTCTGCGCCCCCCGGAAAAGCAGGACGGCACGCCGATCAACGAGCTGTCGTTGATCGCATTTCCGACCCGCGAGCTGTTTCAGCAGAAGATCGGCGAATTCCAGCTGATCATCTTCGACCGCTATGCCAGGCAGGGCGTGCTACCGCTCATTTACTTCGACAACATCGCGAAGTACGTGCGCGACGGCGGCGCCGTTCTGATCGCGGCCGGGCCGGACTATGCGAGCCCGACCAGCATCTGGCGCACACCGCTGGACGGCATTCTCCCCGCCGAACCGACCGGCGAAGTGACCGAGCGTCGATTCCAGCCCCAGCTTACCGACGCGGGCCGGCGCCATCCGGTGACCCGTGATCTTGAAGGGTCGGACACTAACCCGCCGCACTGGAGCAACTGGTTCCGGCTGGTCGACATCAAGCGCAGTACCGGCACAAATGTGATGCAGGGACCCGATGGCAAGCCGCTCTTGGTCCTGGGACGCGAAGGCCAGGGCCGCGTGGCGCTGCTGCTATCCGATCACATCTGGCTGTGGGCGCGCGGCTACGAGGGCGGCGGGCCGCATCTCGATTTGCTGCGACGCTTGTCGCACTGGCTCATGAAACAACCCGATCTCGAGGAAGAAGCGCTGCGGCTCATCGTGCGCGGTCGCGACATCACCGTTCAACGCCAGACGATGGCCGACACCGTCAATCAGATCACGTTGACGTCACCGACCGGCGCAACGCGGACGATCGATCTTCAGGCGGTCGAGCCCGGGCTTTGGCGGGCGGCAACGACCGCCAACGAGCTTGGCCTCTGGCGCGCGACCGACGGCAAACTCACCGCGCTTGCCAATGTCGGGCCCGCCAACCCGCGCGAATTTGCCGAAGTAACCTCGACGCCCGACGTGCTGCAGGCACTGAGCAACGCAACCGGCGGCGATGCACGCCGGCTGGCGGAGAACAACAGTCTCAACGTGCCCCGCGTGGTGGCAGTGCGCACCAGCGCGACGTTCAAAGGTGATGACTGGATCGGCCTCAGAATGCGCGACGTCAGCGTCGTGCGCGGCATCGGCGTGCTTCCGATTTTCGCCGGTCTGCTCGGCTTGCTCTTGCTGATAGGCTCGCTGGCGGTGACCTGGGCGAGAGAGGGGCGCTAGGCCGTCTCCCAATCCGGCCGGATCAAGCCGGCTACGCCGTCGAAAGCGCCGGCCGCGAGTTCTGCCACCAGAAGACGCGCAGGATCGACGGGGCCTGGCATTTTCACTCGTCCTTTCGGAATCCTCTTGAATCCCGATTTGGCATAGATCGGCTCGTCTCCGACCAGCACGACCAGCTTGTGACCGCCGTTTTTCGCCTCCTGGAGCGCACGCTTGACCAATGCTGTGCCGACGCCATGCGAACGGAATGGCGGCTCGACGGTAAGCGGCCCTAGCAACAACGCCGGCGTTTCGCCGATGCAGATCGGCGTCAGGCGAACCGAGCCCACCATCAGCGTGCCGATGCGCGCCGTGAACGATAGGTCGAGGGTATGAGCCCTGCCCTCACGAATGCGGAAAGCCGTGCGCGCGAAACGTCCCGGCCCGAAGGTGCGCTCGTGCAGACGCTCGACCGCGGGAGCGTCGGCGGCGGTCTCCGGCAAAACTGTGAGCACGAGTTCGCTCATGGACGTCAAATATCCGTGTCAGGCGCTGCCGCTTAGCATTTGGCCCGATTCTGGTCCATTGCCCGTGGCGCAACACGTCGCAACAGCCTAAATGAAGAGCAGCGAGGGTTAAGGAGATCGGCATGGGACTTCTGGTCGATGGCGTCTGGCAGGACGATGCTTCGCGCACCAAGGACGGCCATTTCATCAGGCCAACCACGAAATTCCGGAATTGGGTGACGCCCGACGGGAGTCCGGGGCCGTCCGGCAAAGGGGATTTCACCGCCGAGGCCGGCCGCTATCACCTCTATGTTTCGTTGTCCTGTCCGTGGGCGCACCGCACGATCATTTTTCGCAAGCTGAAGGCGCTTGAGAACGTCGTCTCGATGTCGGTCGTCTCACCCGACATGCTGAAGGATGGATGGACATTCAACAAGAGCGAAGGCTCGACCGGCGATAGCGTCAACGGAAAATCGAAGTTGTCGGAGATCTATCTGCTCGCGGAGCCGCGCTATACGGGTCGTGTAAGCGTGCCGGTGCTCTGGGACAAAAAAAGAAAGACCGTCGTCAACAATGAATCGCCCGAGATTATCCGGATGCTCAACTCGGCATTCGATGCGTTCACCAATGTGCGGACCGATTACTATCCCGAGCCGCTGCGCGCGCAGATC
>Ga0075434_100004559_pt1 | contig 12512 bp, 16 predicted proteins | sample RhiMethybrSRZTD3_FD_75298 | JGI IMG/M metagenome (GOLD analysis project Ga0075434, IMG submission 75298) | Populus rhizosphere microbial communities from Tennessee, USA - Rhizosphere MetaG P. TD hybrid SRZTD3 | ecosystem: Host-associated > Plants > Roots > Rhizosphere > Soil | place: USA... | reverse complement strand
AAATACTTCGGGCGGGGAGATCACCCTCGTCAGGAGTTGGTCGCACGGCCGCCGCTCACCGCCGACGGGTTGAGCGGACTGCCGATGCAGGCTGTTTGGCGGCAATCACGGTACGCTTCGAAGGGATCGTATGACAGCAACCACGGATGGTTCGATCAGCTATGTAGTTCCGCGCTTCGGCACGGCTGCGGAGCCTATTGCGAAGGCGCTGCAGTTCGCCAAAACCCTGGCCCATGGCTCTTCAAGCCCCAAGGATCTCGTCATCCTCTGTCACGAGAAACGCTATTTTGTCCGGAGTACCGCGGTGAACGCCCTGCCAGCGATCTTGTGCCGTGATCGGCTGAGGGCGGTTCTCGCCGGAAGCCGCGTTCCCTTGGGTTCGAGCGCCACCCTCCGTCTGGAGTCCCTAAACACGATCAGGAAATCGGTCGCTCCCGAAATTGCTCTCGTCTGCAACGCTGACCGACGCCTTCTGGGCTCTCTCCTCCACTTCGACAAGGTCGGAGTGGTTGTTGCGATCGCATTTACTCTCTCGCGCATCGAAGAGTGGATCTTAAAGGAAAGAGCGACGATACCGGGGACGCCAACCTGCGCCGATGGGGCTCTAGAAGACAATGATATCGCTGTCGAGGCTCTATGGGCGCTCACCTACATGGTCGATCCTCGCAATGCCTGGGCCGGCCCCTGGCAGAGAGAAGCTGCCATAGAAGTGCTTTGGAGTATCTATTCGAGAGGCTGCCGGCCAAAGCCCTTCGAGGTCAAGAGATGGGCGCGGCAGAACGGCTGGTCGCCGGATAGCGCCGAGCAACTGAGGCTGTTGGCGAACGAGGTGGCGCAGAACAGGGTCTATCCAAAGGAGCTGGGAGTGTACTGGTGGCCTGACACCTTTAAGGTGCTGAGCTCCTTGGCCGGGCTGAGGAAGAAGCCGGGTCATTGATAGAGGGGCGCCGGCATCGCGGCGGCAGGGCTTCTCTCGATGGCGAGACTATGAACCGGGGTTCCTACCGGGTTATACTCCTCTCATGAAGACTGCTGTTTCCGTCCCCGACCCAGTCTACGAGGCAGGTGAACGCATGGCCCGTCGCTTGGGCGTCTCCAGAAGCCACCTATACTCCAAGGCGCTTCGCGAATACCTGGAACGGCACGATGAGGAGGAGATCACGCGGCGCCTCAACGAGGTCTACGCAACTGAGTCCTCTGACCCGGATCCCGTGGTTTCGAAGATCGCTGCTCAGTCCCTCCCGAAGGAGTCATGGAAGTAACCCGCGGGGAAATCTGGTGGGCTGATCTTCCAGAGCCTGCCGATTCATCCCCGGCGGGAACGCGGCCGGTTCTCGTCATTCAGTCGAGCGCCTTCAACCGCAGCCGGATCCAAACGGTGATCACCGCGGTCATCACGGGTAACTTGGCGCTGGCCCACGCACCGGGCAACGTCGAGATAGCTCCGCGAGAGTCTGGCCTACCGAAGCCGTCGGTCATCAACGTTTCTCAGCTCTTCACGCTCGATAAGCGGGCCTTGCGGTCCCGGGCGGGTCGCCTTCGCCCAGCCACGAAGGATGTCGTCAGCGACGGCCTGCGGACGGCGCTGGAGATCTAAGGACAAGATCGCGGTCCCGGCTGACGAGCAATCACCGGACGGCTCCTGCGTTCAAGGCGGAGAGGTGAAAATACAACCCGCTATTCAACAGAGATTCATCGACTATCTGGAGATGCATCTTTGCGGTTCATCGGCGGGCGCTCGGCGGTTCGTCAAGGTCGGCCCGCATTCGTTTTTCTTCCGAGACGACGTCGATACGATCTTTGTGAAGGTGACGAGGACGACGAAGACGAGATCTTCATCTCCTATCTTCAGACGAGCCTGCAGAGATTTTGAAGCTGTAAAGAGCCATGGAGGCGGTAACGTGAAGCGACTCCTTGCCATTCTCGGATTCGGAGTCCTCGGTCTCGCGGGGATCGGCGCTTGGGCCAACCTTCCGCCTTCTCCGCTGCCGGCCGGAGCCAAAGCGGACCGGCTCTTGCTGCTCAAGTCCAAGCGTCAGCTCGTGCTGTACTCCCACGGCCAAGTTCTTGCCGAGTATTCGGTCGCGCTTGGGCGGCACCCGGTTGGTCCCAAAGAGCAGCAGGGGGACGGCCGCACACCCGAAGGCCTCTACTTCATCGACTACCACAACCGAAACAGCTCCTTCTTCAGGGCTCTCCACGTCTCGTATCCGGACCGCGCCGACCGGGCTCGCGCCGCGAGCCGCCGGGTCGATCCCGGTGGCGCCGTGATGATCCACGGTCTGCCTCCGCGCCTCTCTCGGCTCGGCCGCCTCCAGCGTTTCGTCGACTGGACCAGCGGCTGCATCGCCGTGAGCAACGCCGAGATCCAGCAGATCTTCGACGCGGTGCCCGAAAGGACACCTATCGAGATACGTCCGTAGACTCGCGAAACGCTCGGCAAGGAATGGTTTGATGAGAGCGCGCGCGCTGGTCAACTTGACCATGGCGAATTCCGCGCTCGGGTTTCTCTGTTAAGATTTCGACGATGAACGAGAACCGCCCGCCTTATAGCCTCAAGGCGCCCGGCTCCCCGAGCTCGGGCTCCCCTCGGCACTTGCCAGGCCGGGACTCTTTCCCCGACGTCGACGATCACCTGGTGCAGCCGGAGATCACGCGCGACGAGATTATCGGCGGCCAGCGGGTGGTCTTGTCGCCGGCCCACGAGCCCCACGCCACGCAGCACACCGAGCTTGACTACGTCGTGCGGGCTCACGTGGCTCCCGGCTACGGCGCGGCGACGGACCTCCTCACCCGCCACGACGAAGAGTCTGACTTTGCCAGCGACACTTGTGTGCGCAAGAAGGGTGTCGACCCCGAGACCAGCGGGCGTTATCTGGAGGAGATTGCCTTCGAGGTCGTCTCCGAACAGAACGAGCGGTACGTAACGGAGAAAGCTCTGCGCATGCACCGCCGGGGAGTGCGGCGGATCTTCACGGTCTGGGTCAAAGGCCCATGGCGGGTCTGCGAGTGGTCTCCTGAGAGCCAGAGTTGGCGTCCGTTGGAAGCAGGCGCGCGGATCGAGGATCCCTGCCTCGTGACGCCGCTGGCGGTAGCGGCCTTGCTCGATGCCGCAGCGGCCGACAATGCGGTGGTCGAGGCCTTGGCTGCCAAGGGGAATCCGGAGATCCAGAGGCGGGAAGCCGTGGTGGAGGCCGAAGCCATCCTCAAGGTCTTGGAAGCCCGGGGTATCGCCGTGAGTGTGGACCAACGGCAGGAGATCTTGATCTGTCAGGATCGCGATCGATTGGACCAGTGGCTGCGTCGGGCCGTCGTGGCTTCCTCGGCTGGCGAGGTCATTTCGGAACCCTGAGTCGCGGGGTGTGGGGGACGCATACAAAATCGCTCCTCTGTGAGGTGACCCATGGATTGGGATGTTAGGACCGTCAAGCCATTGCCGGATTATCGCATTTATGTCGAGATCGCCGATGGCAAGAAGGGTGTATTTGACCTGAAGCCCTATCTTGAGCATGGCGTCTTCCGCGAGCTTCAAGATACTCATTATTTCACTCAGGTGGGCATATTGTTGGGCGCGGTCACTTGGCCGCATGGCCAGGATATTGCACCCGAAACTTTGCTTGCCGAAATGACCCCTGCGCAGTCCGTAACGCCTGACCAGGCGTTCCAGCGGGATACGCCAAAAGCGGCGCGCCCTTGAGCTTTGGCGGCATCTCGAGAGGAGTTACATGGCCATCAAGACCGTCCCACTGAGCCGGCTGAAGACGGACTTAGAGAAAACCCTGGATGAGTGCGCCGAGTCTGGCCAGATCTTGGTTGTGGAGTTGCCCGATCAGCGCCTGTTGGCGATTCAGTCGCTTGATTCACACGAAGACGATTCCTTGATGGACGAACTGCTGGCGTCAAACCCGAGGTTTCAGGCGCTAGTGGCAAAATCGAAGGCCAGCTCTCGCAGACCGTTTCCATCCGGGGAAGAGGGCTAAGCAATGGTGCAACTGACCGAGGCTGTCATGGCAATCGAGTACATCGATCGGCATGAGAGATTTCTGTTTCCGGAGTAAAATGGAGGCTGCCTTGTCCTGGAAACTTACTGACTCAGAACCTCTCGTTACCTCTAGATGGTTGCGCGTCTCTCGTAATTCCTATCGCCTTCCGGATGGTAAACTCATAGAAGACTACTACATAGTAGAACGCGCCAGTTTCGTTCTTGTCGTTGCTTCGGACCGCGAGTCGGTAATATTAGTTCGACAGTATCGCCCCGCTACCCAACAGTACTATCTATCCCTTCCTGCCGGATACGTCGACGAATCGGAGTCATGTGAGGGGGCTGCCGCTCGCGAGCTTGCAGAGGAAACTGGAATTGACGCCGAAAGGTACTCTGTGATTGGTGAACTGCATCCTCTTCCTGGCTATCTCAAGTCGTTTGCATATGTGATTCTATGTAGCGGACTCTCGGGCGACCTTTCAGTCAAGGATACTTCTGAAATAGACTCGGTTTTTCGTGTTCCTTGGGAGGAAGCGCTCGCAATGATTAGGGACGGAAGGATCAATGAGATGCAGGCCGTTGCAGCGCTACTCCTTGCCAGGGAGATCATGGGCCACAGCCGAGGTTAGAAAGAGCGGGTCTCCTATGACGCCTTCAGTCAATGGGTTCGTCCTGCGTGACAATTCTACTTCTCTCTCCAAGTTAATACCGAGGAAAAGCGATGCCCTGGTGGAGCAATCTTAAAGCATTCTCGAGACCAAACGTTATTCTGTTTCAGGTGGATCTTGCTGGTCATTCTGCCTGGATAGAGCAGCTAACAACCGATGATGCAACAGCAAGGGCGCGCAGCGATTTCGCAGTGCGCCTCAAGAATGCTCTCGATGCGACGGGATTTGATCGTCTTAATTGGCTTGGAGACGGCGGGTTATTTGTTCGTCAAGAAATAGACCATGAAGATGCCGAAAGTGTCTGCGCTGCGGCTGATGAAGCATTCCGCATTTTCTGGGATTGGTGCCAGCCTGGCTGGAACTTGCAGATGCGTGTTAGTGCAACCTTTGCGGAAAGCGTGTTCGTTCATCCGGCGGAACCCGGCTTCTGGTGTAGCCCCATACTGAATGCCTTTTTGAAATTCGAACGCGATATCGGTTTGCCAAACACGTTCGTGATCACGAATGATTTGCGGCGCCGCTTCAGAGACTACAGCGCGTGTTACCAACGCTTTGCCACACCTCGGCGGATCAATCTCGGTGGCGCGGAGCAGATCACTGTTTGGCTCGACAATCGATTTCCCCTTGAAGTTCATCCAGATCCGATGCGGTTTATGACATGGCTGCGATCGAGAGTCGCTGACGACCCCTTCACCAAGTGGCGCTCGCCCGCCAGGATTGATCCTATGCATGCTCTTTGGTTTGGTGACGCATGCGTTCTCAATGGGGCTTTAGAAAACAGCGGATATCAAGCTGTAGAGCTAACTCTCACAGACTTACCTGGCATAGAAACGGCATTGCGTGAAGAGGATCAACCGGAGTGGAATTCGTTTAGGAATAGTTACAGAAAGAGCCGGGTAACTGGTCCAAAACTCGGATTAGTGAAGATTCGAGGTGAGCTAGAAGACGACCCGATTCTGAGAATCCAGTATCGCCTTAATTCCTATGAAGATGTCAAGGCGTTTGAAAAATTGATCCAACGTGATACGATTATCTGGAACCATTATCTACCGCGTCTGCTTCGTGCCCTCCAAGATGGAACCTCTGTGCCCACCACGCTGAGTAATCACGTGGTGGTAATAGTCGGTCGAGTTCCTAAGCAAGAAGTTATGATTGCGCATCGACGAAAGGGGAGGCGGGTTGGTGGGTTTTCTGATAACTGCTGGTCAGTGTCGTTCGAGGAGCAATTCAATCCCGCCAAGAGGCGTGTGGGTCACAGGGACATTGCTGCTGATCGATCGATACCGGACTGCGCCCTTAGAGGGTTGCGTGAGGAGTTCGTTGGCGACCGATATGCGAGTTCAACGCACGTAAGTGTCCATGCTCTACTCATAGAGGGTTCCATATTGAATTTTGCTATTCTTAGTGCATTGGAGCTGCCGGATACCACCGTTGAGGAGATTCGGGAATGGTGGTCCACGCCTGGGATTGCGCTCGACGCAGAGGAACATGACTTTATTGCTGGAATACCACTTCAGATTAGCGCATTGACAGAATGTCTGGCTTCTGAGATGCTTCCGGAGCGATTCAGGGAAGGTGCTCTTGAGGTGTCAGGACTCGTCGAAGCGGATCACCGGTGGCATCCGACAGCAGCATTGCGCTTGACGTTCGCGATGTGGTATGCGGAACAACAGGCAGCGCGGCGTGAAGGGACGCGAAATGGAACCTGAGCGGGCAGGACTCCTCGCCGAACTTCTTCGCGAAATGAGGGAAACCTGCGGCGACTTGTTTCCTGACGAGGCATGGTACGAGATACATCGATGCTTCGCTATCCCATACGTCGAAGTTGTTGTGCCCATGTATGAGGGGGGTGAGTGGATGGTTTTTCTGGTTCGCCGCGATCCAGCCGACCCGCATTGGCCGGGTGAGCCGTGGCACATTCCAGGGGGAATCTGGCGGGTATCGCAGTCGCGGGAGGAGGCCTGTAATGCTATCGCGATGCGAGAGATCAACGTTGGCATCGGGCGCGTGCAGGAGGTGATGTCATATAAGTGGACGGATCACGCATACGCCAATCCCATCTCTCACGTTTGTCTATGCGAGACACTTGCTAGGCCAATCGAGTCAGAGAGTGCCAAATTTCATTCTTTATCGCGCCTTCCGAGTAACATGTTGCTGCACCATCGAGAGTTCATCGAGGCTTGCATTCGATTATTTGAACAGCCAAAGCTGGAGAATTAGCCTTCCGGAGATCTCCGCCGACAAGGACGCGATGGGCGGCTGCATCGGATTTCAAAGAAGCGAGACCGGAGAAAAACTCCCCGGTGCCGATAGCGCTCGATCCACGAAAAAGAGTTCAGCCGATCGGTACCCGTAACGATCCAGAGCATGAATGGGTGTCGAGGATGCCTTCAAGGTTAGGGTCCGGTCCGGCGAGACCGCAAACCCTCGGCAGAACCATCCCACTCCCATCCCAATTGATCCGCCTCATCGGTGTCCGGCATGTGGATCAACCCGCGGTAGTCGGGAATCTTGGCGGAAGGTTCTGCTCGTTCGTCCAATATGAGGAGCAGCCGAGTCCCTTCTCTGTCGATGGCGACGACTTCTCCTTTTGCGACCTCGTCGAGCAGACGGAACCAGTGCTTCCGAGCTTCGGTTGCTGTCACGCGCTTCATCTGAGAATCACTTCGAAGGCGGGCCTTGGGGCGCCAGCACCTCAAGCCCACAGCCCGCTGCGGCCGTCGCCATGTTGGAGTCATAGGTCACGATCGGCCCCAGATCGGCTCCCAGCGAGAGGGCCGAGGCCAGATGAACGGCGTCGAGAGAGCGCAAAGCCCGTGGCTCCAGCCGGGCTGCTTCGCTGAGGATGTCGCTGTCGATCTTGAGCAGGTAGAGGCCCGCCAGGACTTCCTCTGCGCGTTGCTCGGCCGCCGGATCCGGCGTGGCGCGGCGGGTGGCTCGTACCACTTCGACGCGAGCCAACTCGCTGGTGACGCGCACCGGCCAGGGTGAGAGGCTCTCCAACAAGGCGGCGCTTTCCGCTTCGGGCAGCACCAGTTTGACGAGAGCCGAAGAGTCCAGGTAAAGGAACTCGCCGGGCATCAGGCTCAGCGCTCCTCGCGCTGCGCCGCGAGGGCCTCAGAGATCGTCATCTCAAGGGGCAGCTCCGGCGGCGGTCCCAACTCGGCGAGATCGAGACGAGCAGGGACCATGCGACCTTCGGCAACCAACCGCTCCACCGCCGAGCTACGGCCTGGCAGCGGACCCAGGACGGCGACCGGGAGGTTGTGCTCCGTCACCTCGAAGCGCTCCCCCGCCGCCACCAGCCGCAGATAACGGCTGAGGTTCTGACGCAACTCGCGAACGCCGACTTGCTGGAGCTTCATTCCCTTTGTCTCCATTATGTAGCACAGTGTAGCACAATGGTCGCGAGCGCTTGCAAAGATGTGCTTCCTCGCCTAGTGGGCAGGCTGTTCGGGCCTTGCTGGTAATCGCGTGTCTTGTTACCGTGCCTGGACTACCGCAGAAGGAATGATTCCATGGCAAAGCTCAAACCCATAACACCCGGCGAGCTGCTGCTCGAGGAGTTTCTCCTTCCAATGGGGCTCTCGCAGTACCGTCTTGCCAAGGAGATCGGTGTACCTGCCCAGCGGATTGGCGAGATCGTGGCCGGCAAGCGCGCCATCACGGCCGATACGGACCTGCGCCTGTGCCGCTTCTTTGGCCTGTCCAACGGCTACTGGCTGCGTGCCCAGGCGGCCTACGACACGGAAGTGGCGGAAGAGACCCTCGCCGAAGTGCTCAAGGGGATCAAGCCCTGGTCCGGTACAGCGGCGTGAGGAGATGTCGGCGGCCTCCGCTCCGAAGGAGCAGGATTTGAACAGCCCGGGGTTTCAACCCCGGGGAACGAGCCGTTCCGCTTCTTGAGCCCCGAAGGGCCGGCCTGAGCGTCAAGCGGAGGGGTGCGCGGGGAAAACGGCGAGGAGGAGGTCCCACCAGCAGGTCGGCCCTTCGGGACTTGGCATTCTGAGGGTCCGCGCTACCCGGGGTTGAAACCCCGGGCTGTTCAAATTCTGCTCCTTCGGAGCGATGAACGGCTGTGCCCCGCCGTACATCAGGCTCGGTCCTCTTCACGCTGCGCGGTGAGAGCCTCTGAGATCGTCATCTCAAGAGGCCGCTCCAGCGGCGGTCCCAACCCGGCGAGATCGAGACCGCTACTGCTTCGCCCCGTAGACCTGCGATGCTTTCCCGTACCGTTACCGCGTCATCCGGTAAAGGTAAACGTCGCGAAGTACACGAATGAGGAAAGGCCGAACGACTACGGCGGCTTTTGTAGCGGTACGGTGCGGCCGGTTACTGCTGCGGCGTTTCGCGGTAAGGGCATCGGGAAGCGCCATAGCCGTACGCGCCGCGATATAGGATTACGGCGTTGCGCGGTAGCCGGCGACGTTTCGAAGTACCCTTACGATGCGGCGCCGTAGATCTATATGTTTCGAAATAAGACTATCGGGTTTGGCGATAAGCCTACGGCGTTTCATCGTAACGCTATCTGCCGCGAGATAACGTTACGGCGCCGCGAAGTAGCGTTAACTGTTTTGAAATAACGTTACGGTGTCTCGCCGTAGCTCTAAGCGACTCGAAATAAGGCTATGGCGTCTCGATGTAAGCTTATCTGTTTTGAAGTAAGGCTATGACGTTTTGCCGTAACGTTATCCGTCGCGAAATAAGGCTATGATGCCGCGATGTAGAGCTACGCGTTACGGCGTAAGCTTACGATGACGCGCGGTAGGCTTAAACGACTCGAAGTAAGGCTACCACGTTTCGATGTAAGCCTATTCGTTTTGAAGTAAGGCTATGATGTTTCGCCGTAACGTTATCCGTCGCGAAGTAAGACTACGATGCCGCGAGATAGCGTTATCGCGACTCGAAGTCGCACTCCGCGCCGCGTAGCTCCCTTAAGGCGATGCGCCTCACCACTACTTCGCGTCAAACAAGGGCTGGCCCTCACGGCATAGCGGTATCCGTTGTAGACTCTCGGGTAGACGATTCGATGACGTGAAACGGCGGCGCGCGGCGCGAAGGGTTCGCGTCAAATAGCGGCGCTGCTCAAGAATGCCGAGGTTCTCTGACGCGAAGGAGGTAAATGTCTTGAGCTCAGAGCTTTCCGTGGCCCAGATCCTGGCGAACCTGGAGAAGCAGATGGCGTTCTTCAAGGAGAAAGAGGCCGATCACGCCAAACAGGAGGCCTTCCATCGCGAGCAGCGGGCCGTCAACGCCGCCGAGCTCGAAGCGGTCTCCAAGCACTACGAGGCGTTCAAGGCGACGGCGGAGGCTGCTGCGGCGGCCGCGGCTCGCACCGTCGCCGCACCTCCGCCGCCACAGCAAACGCCCGCTCCTCCGGTGCCGGTCACGCCGCGGCTGCCGCACGAGCTGATCGAGCGGCTGATCGCGCATTCGCAGCCGGGCGAGACCTTCACGTCGTCGAAGGTGGCCGCGGAGGTGAACCGGCGCTATCCGAGCGAGCTCAAGAAGCCGCTCGAGCAGCCGACGGCCTCGGTGTGCCTCCGCCGGCTGGCCGCCTACGGCACGGTCCGTCTCGTCAAGAAGGGCACGGCCCACGTCCAGGCGGTGTATACGAAGGCCTGAGGGCCTCACCCCCTCGGCCAGGAAATCTTCGTGTAGGGGCGGCCCTATGTGGCCGCCCTGGTGTACGGCAGGGCGCCCACGCAGGGGCGCCCCTACAGGATGCCGTCCCGCTACTGGAAATCGCAGACGCTGTTGAGCACCGCGGCGTCCATCCCGGTCGACATCGTCTGGTTCGTCGACTTGATGACCGTCACCCAGCCCTGCGAGATGACGCCGAAGAGACTGCCGTCGCTGTGGCCGAGGTCGATCTCCGTCCAGCCGAACGGCTTGGGGACGGCCAGCGCGCCGCTGCCGACCTTGATCCGCTGGGTCGCCAGAGGGAAGCGGGCCTTGGACGCCGGCAGCGAGGTCGCGTCTTCCTGTTCGTCCCAGACGACCTGTTCCGGCGCGCCGAGCGGCGCCCAGGCCGGCGCCGAATCGCAGGCGACCGGCGCGCCGCCGGCGGTCTTGGTGTCGCGCCAGACGATCAGGTCCGTCGCCAGACCCTGCTTGGCGTCCTGCGCGTAGGTGGCCGCGAAACGGGCGCCGAGCGGCTGGCGATTGTCGCTGCCGTCGCCGTTGACGTAGCGCCCATAGAAGGTGTAGCCGGAGCCGTGCGCTTCCGCATCGGCCGCGATGTGCACCGCCTGTTCGCCCTCGGCCGTCTTGCGCCTGCCATTGAGGTAGGCGTACTCGCCGAGCAGCACGTTGTCGTTCGCCGCCACGCCCTTGCCGCCGTTGACGAAGTAGCCGGGCGACGAGGGATTGAGCGGCGAGCAGGAATTGACGACGTCCACGGTGACGTAGCCCGTCGCCAGGAGGTCCTTGTGCAGGCTCGCCATGCACAGGCCGCGCGTCTTGAGGCCCAGGTGGGCCCGCTGCAGCGGCACCGCCGAGATATTTCGCGTCGCCACCGAGGTGGCGCAGCCGGGGAACGCCAGATTGGCGGCCGAGAGCTCGCCGGCCGGGCTGAAGCCGGTTCCCGTCGTCGGCAGGGTGCCGTCGACCAAGATGTCGCGCAGGTTGAGGGTCTCGACGTCGAAACCGCTCAGGTAGAGATTGAAGGTGAGGCTGGGGATCGCCCAGTCGGTCCACAGCGTGACGCTCACCAGGTGCGCCTGGGAATCGGCGTTGGTGATCGAGATGAGCGTCGTCAGGCCGTCCCGCGCCGCCAGATCGACGCCGAACCACGGCACCAGGAGAGTCGCCGCCGGCCGCCTTGCGACGAGGCAGCCGCCGCCGGCGGCGGGGCACAACGGGGCGGGGCTCGCCGCCGCCTGGCAGGCGTTGCCCATGCCGTTGCCGTCGCTGTCGAGCTGGGCCGGATTGGGAGTGGACGGGCAGTTGTCGCACGCGTCGCCGATCCCGTCGCGGTCGGAGTCCGCCTGGTCGGGATTCGCCGTCCGCGGGCAGTTGTCGGTAAGGTCGGGAACCGTGTCGTGGTCCGTATCCGTGTCGCCGCCGGTCGCGCCGCCGCCGCAGTCCTGATCGTTGGTGACGGTCGCCCCGGCGCGCGTATCCGTGGCGTCGGGGTCGGCGGTGTTGCTGGTCACCTGGAACTCGCCGGTCAGGCTCGAGCCGGCGGCGTCCGTGGCGCGGAGGGCCACATTGACGGAGGCGCTGGCGCCCGCGGCGAGGGTGCCGAGCTGGCAAGTCACCGTCGCACCGGTGTCGCAGGTGCCGGCGCTCGCGGTCGCGGAGAGGATAATTGTTCCAGCCGGTGGCAAGAATTGCACGACGACGTTGCCGGCGCCGGCCGGGCCGGAGTTGTGGACTTGCGCGTTGAATTGCGCCCGCGGGCACTCGGCACCGGCGCTGGCGCCGATGTCGAGATCGGCCGCGGTCGTATCGCCGCCGCCGCCGCTGCCGCCGGCCTGCGCCAGATAAAAGGTTTCGAAGCCGCCGTCGGCGTCGCTCACCGTCGCCGCCAGACCGACGCGATTGTTGCCGTTGGCGAACGCGCCGGCGGCGCCGGCCGCATCCACCAGTCCGAACGCCCAGCCGGAGTTGCCGATGCCGGAGTCGGTCGCTTCGAGATCCACCGGCGCCGCGAGCGCCGCCTCCAGGAGGGTCGCTCCGGAGGGCGAGACGATGCGCAGCGACAGCGCCTCGAGCCGCAAGTGACGGTTCGAGCCGGGCTCGTTGGCGTTGAAGATGATTTTCAGGGTGTCAGGGGAGGGGTTGCCGAGCTCGGCCAGACTGCGGGTCAGCGTCTGGGAGGCGCCCGTCTTCTCGTTGCCGCCGGCGATGCCGTTGGG
>Ga0075434_100004558_pt1 | contig 12512 bp, 14 predicted proteins | sample RhiMethybrSRZTD3_FD_75298 | JGI IMG/M metagenome (GOLD analysis project Ga0075434, IMG submission 75298) | Populus rhizosphere microbial communities from Tennessee, USA - Rhizosphere MetaG P. TD hybrid SRZTD3 | ecosystem: Host-associated > Plants > Roots > Rhizosphere > Soil | place: USA... | reverse complement strand
TCGAAGCCGTCCGAGTTCTGATCGAACGGGATCGAGCGGAGCGCGTCGACGCTGTACGCGCGGTACCCGCTGTGCCACTCGCTGAGGTCGGTGCCGACCATGGAGTTCTCGAAGCGCGTCAGGATCCGGTTCCCGACGTACTTGTAGAGCGGCATCCCACCCCGGCGGGCCGCGCCCGGCTCCATCATCCGTGAGCCGAACACGGCGTCGCACTTGTCGAGCTCCAGCGGCTCCACGATGTCGGGCAGGATCTCCGGCGCGTACTGGCCGTCGCCGTGGAGCAGGACGACGATGTCGAGCCCGTTCTCGATCGCCCACCGGTACCCCGCCTTCTGATTGCCGCCGTACCCGAGATTGCGCGGGTGTCGAACGACCGTCAGCGGGAGATCGCCCGACTGCTGCTGGTACCCGAGGCCGACGAGGTAGGTGGAGTCCTGGCTGTGGTCGTCGCCCACGAGGACCTCGTCGATCCGCGGGACGAAGTCGCGCGGGATGCGGTCCAGCACCTGCGCCAGCGTCGACGCCGCGTTGTACGCGACGACCAGGATCCCGATCCGTTTCACAGCCTCTCCTGTCGCCGTCACAAGCTCCGGCTTTGCGGCGACGGTCGGCAAAGCCGCCGTCGCCGCGTGAAGGCTACTGAACCGTCATGACTCGGACGAAGGGCGCGTCTTGCCGATGCGGCGGTACGCCTCGTCCGGGATCGCGCCGGCGTCCTTGTAGATGTGGTGGACGCACGGCTCGCCCTTGCGCTCGGGCGGGTGCTCGATGCTCGTCGGGGCGCCGCCCCATTCGACGGGCTGCATCTCGTTGTTCACCGAGCAGTGGGCGCAGTACACGGGGAGCTCGTCGCGCATGAACGTGCGGCCGCTCTTCTCCTGCAGTGTGAGGTACGCAGGATCGCCCTCGTACCGGCCCTCGTCGATGAGCCGGCCACCCGTACCGCACCGGAATGACAGCACGATCTTCTCGTCGTCCTCGTCGACGTCGACCGCGCCCATGTTGCTCAGCATCGCCCGGGCGATGACCTTGGCGCGGACCGGCGCCGGGAGCGACCCCCAGTCCGTGCCCGTATCGCGCCGGGGGCGCACGAATTCGTTCCCGGTCTTGCGGAGCGCCCGTTCGACCGCCTCCTCGCCCAGCTCCTCGCCGATGAACGTGAGCAGTGACGTGATCCAGTTGATCGAGTAGTCCTTCAGTGCTCCCCACTGGTCGACGGCTTTGTCGAGCAGCGCGGAGCCGTCATCGCTCCGCCCCGCCACGAAGGCGGCGCGGGCCTGTTCCCACAGAGGTGTCCGCATCTGGTCGATGTCGCCGTCGGACAGCATCGGGTCGGCCATGGCCCGCCCCCTCGTCGCTGGCTGGTGTGGCTTCGACTATCTCGGTAGCCCGAGCACGCGCTCGGCGATGATGTTGCGCTGGATCTCGCTTGTGCCACCCGGGATCGTCCCCGCGAACGACCGGAGCCACTGCGTCGCCCACGACCCGTCCCGCCACATCGACGGGCCGAGGATGCGCGTGTCGAGGGCGTCGGGTCCCTGCGCTTCCATGCCGGCGGCCAGGCAGTTCTGGAGCGTCTCGCTGCCGTACAGCTTCAGCAGCGAGTGCTCGGGCGACGACCGGCCCTGCATGTACTTCGCGAAGCCCCGGTACCCGAGTAGCAGCAGCGCCTGCGAGTCGATGTAGAAGCCCGCGACCTGGTCCCGGAAGCGCGGGTCGTCTCGCAGCGCGCCACCATCCGGCCCCCGACGGTCGCCGAGATCGATCATCGTCCGGACGCCGCGGTCGACTGCGTGCGCGTAGTCGATCCAGAGCATGGCGCGTTCGTGGGCGAGTGATCCCTGCGTGATCGGCCACCCCTGGTGCAGCTCGCCGAGCAGCGCGTCGCGCGGGACCACGACGTCGGTGAAGAACACCTCGTTGAAGTCGTAGTAGTCGGGCTCGGAGAGCTCGGGGAACGGGCGGCACTCGATCCCGGGCGTCTTCATGTCGATGATCAGCGCGCTGATCCCCTTGTGCTTGGGCGCGTCGGGATCCGTGCGCACGAAGCACAGGCACCAGTCGGCGTGGTGCGCGCCCGAGGTCCACACCTTCTGGCCGTTCACGACGAAGTGGTCGCCGTCCAGCACGGCGCGCGTCGACAGCGAGGCGAGGTCGCTGCCGGCGCCGGGCTCGCTCATCCCGAGGCACCACGAGATCTCGGCTCGCAGCGTCGGGCCCATGAAACGCGCCTGCTGCTCGGGCGTGCCGTAGTCCTTGATCGACGGGGCCACGATGCCCAGGCCCTGCGGGTTGAGGCTGCGGTGGATGTCGCGCCTCGAGAGCTCCTCGAAGTAGATCATCTGCTCGGCCGCGGTCGCGTCGCGGCCGCCGAGCTCCGGTGGCCACCCGGGGACGAGCCAGCCGTTCTCGAACAGCGTGCGTTGCCACTCCCGTGCCCAGTCCGGGAGGTCGGCGCTCGAGCGCTTGCGCTGGCGCATGAGATCCGGCGCGGGCGCGTGCTCGTCGAGCCACGCGATCAGGTCGCTTCGGAACTGCTCTTCCGCTTCGCCGTACCGCAGTCGCACGCCCACGACCGTACTCGTTACAGTCCGGCCCCTTGGACTTCGAGTTCAGCGAGGATCAGGAGCTGTTGCGCGCGACGGTACGGCGCTTCCTCACCGAGCAAGCGCCGATCGCGTACGTGCGCGAGATGCTCGACGACGAACGCGGCACGACCGACGACATGTGGTCCGGTCTCAGCGCGCTCGGCGTCACCGGATTGCTGGTACCGGAGGTCCACGGAGGCGCGGGCATGGGGATGGTCGACATGGCCGTCGTGCTCGAGGAGCTCGGGCGCGCGGTCCACCCCGGCCCGTTCACGTCGACCGCCGTGGGCACGGCCAGCCTCGTTGCGCTGGCCGGGTCCGAGGAGGACCGCGCCGAGCTACTGCCCGCACTCGCATCGGGCGAGACCATCGGCACGGTCGCGGTCTCTGCGCCATCTGACACCCGGGCAGTTGTCGCCAACGGCGACTGGAGACTCGCCGGTCAGACGGCACACGTGCCCGACGCGGTCGCCGCCGACTCGATCGTCGTCACGGCCACCACGACCGGGGGCGAGCTCGGCGCGTTCGTCGTCGCACGCGATGCCCCGGGTCTCGCGACTGCGGCCAGGCCGACCATCGACGCGACACGCAGGTTCGCCACGATCACGCTCACCGAAGCCCCCGCACGCCGGCTCGGGACGGGCGATGCGATGAGCGCGGTCGCCGAGACCGTCGACCGCCTCGGGATCGCGGCGGTCGTCGACGGAGTCGGCGTCGCGTCGCGGGCGCTCGAGATGGCCGTCGAGTACGCGAAGGAACGGCGCCAGTTCGAGCGCCCGATCGGATCGTTCCAAGCGGTCCAGCACCTCTGCGCCGACATGCTCCGCGCCGTCGAGCTCGCCCGCGCCGGGGCGTACTACGCGTGCTGGGCCGCCGACGACGCCGACCCGGCCGAGCGCCACCGCGCCGCCACGATCGCACAGGCGTTCGCGGCCGACGAGCTGTACGCGGTGGGGGCGTCGCTCATCCAGGTGCTCGGCGGCATCGGGTTCACGTGGGAGCACGACGCGCACCTCTATTACAAGCGGCTCCTCACGCTGAAGGAGCTCGCCGGCGGGTCGCCCGGTCACCTCGAGGAGCTCGCCTCCCTGGTCCTCGACCCGGGGTAGCTCGACCCCGGCTGGACAGGTGACCAAATGGTCACCTATTCTGCCGGGCATGGACACGGTGTTCAGGGCCCTCGCCGACCCGACCCGGCGAAGCCTCCTCGACGAGCTCTTCCGGGAAGACGGCCAGACGCTCAACGCGCTCGAGGAGCACTTCTCGATGACCCGCTTCGGTGTCATGAAGCACCTGAAGCAGCTCGAGGAGGCGGGACTGGTGGTCACCCGGCGGCGAGGCCGCGAGAAGCTCCACTTCCTGAACCCCGTCCCGATCCAGCTCGTCCACGACCGGTGGGTGAGCAAGTACGCCGAGCCCTGGGCCTCCGGGCTGACCGGGCTCAAGAGCCAGTTGGAGGGACAGATGGAGAAGGTTTTCGAGATCTACATCAAGGCCACCCCCGAGCGCCTCTGGGAGGCGATCACAGATCCCGAGATCAGGAGCAAGTACAACTTCGGCGCCCGAGCGACCGCGGAGTGGAAGCCGGGCGCGCGCTTCGAGATGAGCGCGGGCGGCGGGTCCGTGGCCCTGGGCGAGGGCGAGGTGCTCGAGGTCGACCCGCCCCGTCGTCTGGTCCACACCATGACCGCGCTCTGGAGTGACGAGGTGAAGAACGAAGGCAGCTCACGGATCACGTGGGAGATCGAACCGGTCGGCGACTCGTGCCGGCTCACCGTCATCCACGATCAGCTGCGTGAGGGCGCGAACCCCGAGCTCTACGGCGGCTGGCCGATGATCCTCTCCGGCCTCAAGACGTGGCTCGAGACCGGCGAGCTGCTCACGACGCCCGGGTCCCTGATGTACTCGCAGGACTCGGGAGCGGCGTGATGAACGAGGAGAGCGCGTCCCGCATCGTCGAGGTGCGGACCGTTGGCGTCCCCGTCACCGACCAGGATCGGGCGCTCGAGTTCTACGTCGAGAAGCTCGGGTTCGCGAAGCGCCTGGACGTCCCCTTCGGGGACGGCAAGCGATGGATCGAGGTTGCCCCATCGGGAGCGGCGACGACGATCGCACTCGTTCCTTCGCACGAGGGAGTGCCCGCCGGCGTCGAGACCGGCGTCCGGTTCACGACGCAGGACGCCGATGCCGAGCATGCGGGCCTGCGCGCCCGCGGCGTCGACGCGGACGAGGTGTTGCGTTGGCCGGGCGCGCCGCCGATGTTCGCCTTCCGCGACCAGGACGGCAACGGCCTCGAGATGGTGGAGCGAGGCTGACCATTGGGCAAGGTCGTCGTGATCGAGCACGTGACGCTCGACGGGGTGATGCAGGCGCCGGGCCGCGCGGACGAAGACCAGCGAGACGGGTTCGAGCACGGCGGCTGGGCGCACGCCCGCGTCGACGAGGTGATGGGCCGGGTCATGGGCGAGGGCATGGCCCGGGGCGGCGCGTTGCTCTTCGGGCGGCGGACCTACGAGGACTTCTTCTCGTTCTGGCCCACGCAGACGGACAACCCCTACACCGATGTGCTCGACAACACCCTGAAGTACGTGGCTTCGCGAACTCTCAAAGAGCCGCTGCCGTGGCGCAACTCCACGCTCCTCCACGGCGACGCCGCCGAGGCGGTCGCGAAGCTCAAGGAGGGAGACGACCTCGGGGTGCTCGGCAGCGGGCAGCTGGTCCGATCGCTCATGCAGCGCGGCCTCGTCGACGAATTCGTGCTCATGACCCACCCGCTCGTGCTGGGAACGGGTCGCCGTCTCTTCGCCGATGGCGGCGCGTTCGCCGAGCTCCAACTGACCGACACCACCACGACCACCACGGGCGTCGTGATCGCGAAGTACCAGCCGAGCGCCGCGTGGGGCGCGGATGTTTGACCGTGGCCGCTATCGGGCGAAAACTGGCACTACCTCCCGAGCGAGGACGAATGCCCCCTCGGGAGAACGAGGAAGGTGGGAGACCAGACAGGACCGGGGTCTCCCGCCTTCCGCGTCCGGCTAAGTGGGCCGGGCCGGCTGCTTCCCTCGTGCCGGCCAGTCGCGCGCCACAACGGCCGTGATGGCGACGGCCGCGAGCACCACGATCGTCGGCTCCGCGGGCACGCGGAAGCGTGTCTGCCCGTACGTGGCGGCGGACGCGATCGTCACGACGAGCGCGGGGACGAGCAGCGGCCACGAACGCCGCCGGCGGCGCCGCATCACGACCCAGCCCGCGACGGCCGCGATGAGCAGCGGGTAGTAGGCGATGAGACCGAGGGTCGTGACCCATCCCTCGCGTCCCTCCCCCTTGTTGTAGTTGACCATGTCCCACGGGCGGTACACGCTCCACGTGCGTCCGACACGCGCGAACGCCACGAGCACGGCGCGCTTCTTGTGGTCCCGGATGTAGTCGAACGCACGATCCCGGAAGATCCTGCTGTCGACCGACTGGTCGCCGCGCGGGTTCGGGCCGAGGCATTTCAGGTCGGTGAGCCCGATGCCGTCGCCGTAGTACACGGAGTCGCAGTTCGAGCCGAGCAGGGCGATGCCGTCGTTCGTCGACAGGTACGTCGGCTCCTTGAAGCGGGAGAGGTTGTAGCCGACCCATGGCCCGATCAGGACCGCGGCCGCGAGCACCCCGATGCCGGCGAGTTTCCACCGTTGCGCGGTCGCGACGGAGCGGGCGACGAGCGCGGCCGGCACGGCGAGGAGCGGGACGAGCAGCACGAGCTCGGCGCGCGTCAATGCGGCGAGCCCGCACAAGGCGCCGACGATCAACGCGTTCCAGACGTTCGGCTCACGTATGAGGCGGTAGGCGTAGAACAACGCCAGCGCGACGACGAGCGTGGCAAGAGTCTCGGACATGATCAGCCCGTCGTTCACCCACAGGTTCGGGTAGACGGCGGCGATCCCGGCGGCGATCCACCCTGCGCGGTCCCCGGCCAGCCGGCGCGCCAGCAATCCGATGACCACGACGGCCACGGTCCCGAGCACCGCCATTGTGAGCCGCTGCGGGATCAGCGCCTGGCTCGTCACGAACGACACCGGTGCGAGCACGATGACGGTGAGCGGTGGATGGTCGGCGGCCGGGTCCTTGCCCTCGCGGATCACGCCACGGCTCAGCGCCTGCGGGTCGAACGGCTCGAGGAAGCCGTCGCCGCGCGCCAACCGATTGGCCTCGCTGTTGTAGAAGAGCTGGTCACCTTGGACCGGCTGGTTCGTCTTCGCGAACGCGACGTACCCGACGCGCAGCACGAGCGCGGCCATCGCGATGAGCAGCAGGACGCGCCAGAACCGCCGATCGTCGCCGCCGCTGGACATGGCCGGCGAGCCTACGACGCGTCGACCTGGTTGACCGTTTTGGGCCGTTGAACGTGCGAGCGTGGCGTCTTATGTTGACTTCGGGATCAGGCAGGGAGCGCGCGTGGGCGACGAGAAGGACACGGGCAAGGCCAAGCCAGACCCGAAGCCTGACGCTGGCAAGGAAACGCCGAAGGAAGGCGCGAAAGCCGGCGACAAACCCGAGGCGAAGGCGCCCGAAGTCCCACCGTGGCTGCCGCTGCCGAAAGACTTCGCCAATTTCCTCGAATGCACGAGCGACAGCATCTCCCTCGCGGGCGACGGCCTGAAGACCGGCGTCGACGGCGTGACCGCGGGCTTCGCCGAGGCGAAGAAGAAGGCGCATCTCACGATCACGATCAAGGGGCTGAAGGACAAGGTCCCGATCGAGCTGCCCGACCCGTTCGAGCTCGACGCGTCCGTCGACAAGGACGGAAAGCTCCGCATCCACGTGCGTGACCGCAAAGATATTCCGCAGCCGATCAAGGACGGGATCCGCGACTTCGTCAACCAGTTCAACAAGTTCGTCAACGGCAAGGGGAAGAAGCTCGCCCCGCCGGAGACGAAGGATGGCAAGCTCGTCCTCGCCAAGGTCGCGACGACAGCCGCGCTTCCCGGGAAGGGCTTCCTGCCGTACGTCCCCACCGGCGAGAAGGTCGCCGCTGTCGGGCTCTTTGCAGTCGCCGTGGCGTTCGGCGTCGGTTTCATGAACGCCGGTGACGAGACGAAGACGGTGTCGGCGACCGAGACTGCTGCTCCCGCCGCCAGCGGCGTGGTCAACCTCTACAAGGGCGTCACTGTGGTGCGCGTGACACCGCCGGATCGGCCGCCCGTCGACGGCGTGTCGACCGTCGGCGAGCGGGTCGAGGCGAGCCTGCCCTTGTTCGTGAAGAGCCAGCACCGCGTCGACCTGGTCAACGTGCAAGGCGCCCGCGTCGACTCCTTCGTCCTCCAAGTGCCGAACGAGGCCGGGAGCGTCCAGGGCTCCACCGAACGCGGCGGCAGGTTCGACTGCGCGGTGAGCCACACGCAGGGCGTCAACGGCTCACCGTCGAGCGCGAAGTGCGTGGTGCTGCCGCCGGCGCGCGGCGCCTCGACGCCGGACACCGCCGTCGCGCAGGACACGCCCGTCGCGACCACGACGGAGACCACTGAAGGGAAGCCGTGGAGCCTGCTCGCGATCCCGGGCGTGCTGCTCCTCGCCGGCAGCGGGCTCGTGCTCGACAACGAACGGCGCAAGCGCGACGAGGAGGACGACGAGAGCGACGGCGACGATGACGGAATCATCGACGACGACTCCGGCAACATCGGCGGTCCGGACGACGACGGGATTCCGCCACCGAACCTGGACGAGGTCAAGGCGCAGAGCAAGGCCAAGGCGGAGAAGGCCAAGGCTGAGCGGGACGCCATCCTGCGTGACCTCCTTGACAAGATCAAGGACGTCAATGCGGGGCAGCGGAACTACAAGTACGACGACGGGACGTGGATCACCGGCGGGAATTGTGCGTCCTGCGCGCTCGCCACCGACTCCACCCTCGCGGGAGACCCGAAGTACGCGGTGCCTGAGCCGCTGCACCCCTACCCCCTGGAATGGTGGCAGGAATACGCAGTCCAGACCTGGGGTCATCAACCCGGCACGTACACCTCGATCGATGACGTCACCAAGGCACTGGACATCTGGGGCGACGGCGCCCGTGGCATCCTCCTCATGTGGCCCCGCGAAGGCGGGGGCCACGCGATCAATGTCGTCAACATCCGCGGGCACGTCTTGTACATCGACGGTCAGACCGGGAAGGAGTTCACCAACTTCAGTCAGTACACCAAGTTCACGCTCATCAAGACGACCAAGTGACGATGGTTACCCCGGAACACGCGCGCGGGCTCGCTGAGAATGAGCTTCGACAACGGTACGGCGAGAGCGCGGAATCCCTCGCGATCGATGATCGGGCGACGCGAGAGGAAGCCTTCGGCTGGGTCTTCTTCTACGAAACGAAGAAGTACCTGAACGACGGAGACCCCGCCGGACGACTCGTCGGCAACGCTCCGATCGTGGTGGACCGCGATGGCGAGCTACACCTGACGGGCACCGGCGAGCCGCTCGAGTACTACCTGGAGCAGATCAGGGCGAAGCTCGGCCTCTGACGTCCTACGCTCTCGGTGTTCCGCAGTCCGAGAAGTACGCGTATGTCGCGTCGGTCTTCGCGAGGTGCAACGTCACCGGCTGCGTCTGGCCGTGGTCCACGACATCGGCCTCGACCGTGACGGCCGCGGCGATAGTGACCGTCTGGCCGTCGCTCGCGTAGTCGTAGGGCCGGGCCGAAGGCGAGACGCTCTTCACGACATAGCGCCGCGAGGGGTCGGTGCGCGTCGCGATGTCGGCGCGGCACTGGTCCATGCCGTATCGGTCGATCACCGCTGGGTGGAGCCGGTCGAGCTGGAAGGCGACATCGCCCGCGCGCACCGCCGCGGAAAGCTGGTCGAGGAACTGCTGCGGCGTCTCGCCCGGAGTCGGCTTCGCGGTCGTGGGAGCCGGGGTCGGCTTCGACGCCGACGAGCTCGTGGTCGAGCCCCAGTCGCTGACCGCCCCCGCCACGCCCACGCCGGTCAGGATCAGCCCCGCCGCCACCGCCACGCCTGCGACCACCGCTCGGGCCCTGCCCCTGGGCATCCGAAGATCATCGCACCAACACGACGCCGGCGCCCGGGTGACGCAGCGAAAATCAGCGGTGGTTCGTGAGAAGGAGACACCCGGCCAGCGGGCCACCGCCGGCGGCGGCGACGCCGACTTCGGGATCGCCCGGCACCTGCCGCTCCCCGGCCTCGCCCCAGAGCTGCACGCACGCCTCGTGGAGGAACCCGTAGCCGTGCAGCCTGCCGGCCGACAGCTGCCCACCGTGCGTGTTCAGCGCGAGCTGCCCGTCGCGTGCGATGCGCTGCCCGCCTTCGACGAACGGTCCCGACTCGCCCCGGCCGCAGAACCTCATGGCCTCGAGCCACGACATCGTGATGAAGCTGAACCCGTCGTACATCTCGGCCAGCTGCACGTCCGACGGCTGGATGGCGGTACGGGTCCACATCTGCGCGGCGGCGTCGCGGCACGCCATCGTCGTGAGGTCGTCGAACTGGTCCCAAGAAGGCCTCCCGTAGAGCGCGGTCCCGACTGCTTCCACGTTGATCGGGGGCTTGCGCAGGTCGGCGGCCGTGTCGGCGTGCGACACGATCACCGCGGTGCCGCCGTCGCAGGGCACGTCGCAGTCGAACAGGCACAGCGGCGACGAGATCATCCTGGCGTCGAAGTAGTCGTCCATCGTCATCGGGTCGCGATAGATGGCGTTCGGGTTGACACCCGCGTTCTTACGGGCGTTGAGCGCGATCTGGGCCAGCTGCTCGCGCGTCGTGCCGAACTCGTGGAAGTGCCGCTGGGCGAACATCGCGATCCAGGTCGTCGCCGACGGCGCCGAGAACGGCAGGGTCCACTGCATGTAGCTGCCGGCGCGGAAGCTGCCGCCGCCACCCCCACCTCCCGGCATGACCGCCGACCGGCCCTGCTTGCCCTGAGCGCTGCCCTCGTAGACGCTGCGGAAGCACAGGACGTGGGTGGCCAGCCCCGCCGCCACGGCCAGGCACGCGTCGATGACCGAGCCGAGCTGCCCCGGCAGCTCGATGCCGCCCGTGTACCAGCCGACCTCGAGCCGCAATGCATCCTGCACCTCGACGAGCCCCGCGCCCGAGAAGCCGGATGGAGTGTCCATCGGCCCGGGGTACGTGGCGATGCCATCGATCTGGTCGGTGGTGAGGCCGGCGTCCTCGATGGCGGCCATGCACGCGTCGAGCGTGAGGTCGAGCGGGTCGCGGAAGAGGCGACGGCCGATGTCGGACTGGCCTACGCCGCTGATCACAGAGCGCCGCTCGATCGGGTCTGCCACCATCAGGCCGCCGGCTCGAAGAGCGGGATGTAGACCGCGGTGTCGTCGTCGTCGTGCCGCTCGAACACGACCTGGACCGGCATGCCGATGCGCACGTCGTCGGGCGCGCAGTTCACGATGTTGGTCGTGAGCCGCAGTCCTTCTTGCTCGGGTAGCTCGACGATCGCGACGACGTACGGCGGTTCGGGCCCGGGCATCCACTCCTGCACGTTGATCGAGAACGTGTGCACGGTGGCGCGTCCCGACACGGCCTCGACGGCCAGGTTCTTGCCGTGGCACTTCGGGCAGCGCGGCGTGGGCGGGTGCACGTAGGTGCCGTCGTCCTGGCAGCGCAGGAACCGCAGCTCGCCCTCCGCACCGCCGGTCCAGAAGTGCCGGTTCCGGTCGGAGATGCGGGGCAGGATGCGGAACGGGACGTCGTCGCTCACACGTCCTCTTCGGGCTCGGGCGCGGCGTCGAAGCCGGCGCGGGCGTGCGGGATCGCCTCGACCGCGGGCAGCAGCCCGAACCCGGGCAGCGTGAGCATGATGGAGCCGAGGATCTCGTCCCAGCTCGCACCGACTTCCTTGGCCAGCATCGCGTGGCGACGCACACCCGCCGGGTTGCGCAGGATCACCGTGCATGCCATGCGGATGAGCTCGTGGGTCTTGCGGTCGGGCGCCTTGAGCGAGTCGATCTGGCTGAGCCACGCGTTCTGCGCCGCGTGCAACGACGGGAAGACCTCGTCGAGGGGCCCCTCGAACGGGAAGTTCCAGTCCTGCTGCTCGTCCTGCGGCATGGGTGCGACGATAGCTACGCCGCTCCCCGGTCTGCGCGCTCGGCCCTCCGCGGCCGGAACACGGGGATCGTCACTTCCTCCGAGATCTCCTGAAACAGGACCTCGAGCGGCATCCCGATCTCGAGGGCGTCGAAATCGCAGTCGACGACGTTGGTCATCATGCGCGGGCCCTCGTCGAGGTCGACGACGGCCGCCACGTACGGCACCCGCTCCCCGAACGGCGGCAGGTCGTTGCGGCGCACGACCGACCACGTGTACAGCGTCGCCCGGCCGCTGGCCTCGACCCACTCGACGTTGCTGCTCCAGCACACCGGGCAGAACGGCCGGGGGTAGAAGTGGAAGCGGCCGCAGTCGCCGCAGCGGCGGATGAGGAGCGTGCCGGACCGGGCGGCGTCCCAGAACGGCTGCGTCTCGGGGTCGGGCGCCGGCAGGTCGAAGCGCGGGCCGTCCCGCGCCATCAGCCGCGGGTCGGGAGCGCGGCGACGGCCACGCCGCTGATCTTCGCCTCGCCGCCCTCGTTCACGACCTCGCAGTGGAGGTCGACGCGGTGCTCGCCGTGCTCCTCGTACTTCTTCTGCACGGTGACCCTGGTAGTGAGCGTCTCGCCCGGCCAGGTCTGCTTGGTGAAGCGCACCTTGTACTCGCGCAGGTTGCCGACGCCGACGAAGTCGGTGAGCGCCTTGCCCAGGATCCCCGCGGTGAACATGCCGTGCCCGAACACGCTCGGCAGCCCCGAGTCCTTGGCCTTCACCTCGTCGTGGTGCATCGGGTTGAAGTCCCCCGATGCCCCCGCGTACATCACGAGGTCGGTCCGGGAGAGCTCGTGGGTGAACTCAGGGCCGGTGTCGCCCTCTTTGATGTCGTC
>Ga0075434_100004555_pt1 | contig 12517 bp, 6 predicted proteins | sample RhiMethybrSRZTD3_FD_75298 | JGI IMG/M metagenome (GOLD analysis project Ga0075434, IMG submission 75298) | Populus rhizosphere microbial communities from Tennessee, USA - Rhizosphere MetaG P. TD hybrid SRZTD3 | ecosystem: Host-associated > Plants > Roots > Rhizosphere > Soil | place: USA... | reverse complement strand
CGCATCCAAGCTCGCTTGTTCAGCCGATTTCGGCATTATACCAATCTCCGTGGGATGGAAGGAAAACTTCGCAAGCTACTCGCAAACTTTTCTTTCGCACCGATACGGGACGTCCATGCAGCCGCATTGAGCCTTTCTTCAAGCCGCGTAGAGAACAATGCGGCCTGAGATACGGGTGGACGAAGCAGCGCCGAGCGATGCGGCATGGGACACATATGTCAACACTCATGCCAACGCGACAGGGTATCATTTGCTCGCGTGGCGGCAGGTTATAGATTGCGTCTTCGGGCACCGAACTTTTTATCTTTACGCGAAAGATGCAGAGGGCAGTATTCGGGGAGTGCTGCCGCTAGCATTTCTCTCAAGCAGACTCTTCGGCAGGTTTTTAGTATCGCTACCGTTTCTCAATTATGGTGGCGTGCTGGCAAGTGACGCTGAGTCAGAGCGCGCTCTGCTGGAGCGGGCGGTCGAGCTGGCGTCAGAGGTGGGGGCCCGGCATATAGAGCTCCGGCATGGCCCTCAGCTTGGTTCCCGTTGGATAGATAGGCAGCATAAAGTCTCAATGCGACTCGAGTTGCCCGGTGATTTCGCCTCGCTCTGGAAAGGCTTCTCAGCGAAACTTCGCAGCCAAGTCCGCCGCGCCGAGAAAGAAGGCATAAGCTGCCGCATCGGCGGCATGGAAATCCTGGACGACTTCTACACCGTTTTGACACGCAACATGCGTGACCTCGGGACCCCCGTCCAAGGCCGCAACTTCTTTGCCAATATCCTGCAAGCATTTCCCGATGCTGCCCGCGTCGCCGCGGTTTATTTGAAAGACCGCGTCGTGGCCGCGGGTTTTTTATATGCTTTTCGGGACATGCTCGAAATTCCTTGGGCGTCGTCAGACCGACGCTATAACCGACTTGCGCCAAACATGCTGCTCTACAAATCCGTGTTGGAGTACGCGTGCGAGCGAAGATTTCGAGTGTTCGATTTCGGTAGATCGACTCCGGATAGCGGTACTTATAAATTCAAAGAGCAATGGGGGGCTCAGCCCGTTGGACTTCACTGGTATTACTGGCTAGCCGAAGGCGACACGCTACCCGATCTAAGTCCTTCTAACTCAAAGTTTCGATTGGCGATTTCCGTTTGGCGGCGGCTGCCTTTGGCGGTTAGCCGTCGACTAGGGCCAAACATCGTAAGGTACATTCCGTGAAGCCGTCTTCCTTGGCGATATCTGAGCAATTGTATTAAAATAGCGCAGAAGAGCCTAGGCGTAACAAGACGCCGAATAAAGATTGAACGAGGAATTAATGTCAGAAACTGCTGAACGCCATGGCGCCGATGCGCCCGTTATTTACATTGAGGCCTTGAATCCAACCGGGGTGGATTTTAAAGAACTGTGGCAACATCGGGAGCTCATTTATTATCTTGTTTGGCGCGAAATAAAAGTTCGGTATAAACAGACTATTATCGGCGCCGCCTGGGCAATCGTCCAACCATTGATGACGATGACCATATTTACAATTATCTTTGGATATTTTGCTAAACTTCCTTCTGATGGTCATCCTTACGCTCTGTTTACCTATGTAGCTATCTTGCCCTGGATTTATTTCTCCCAAGCAGTGGGCAGGGGGACTAACAGCCTTGTAGGGGATTCCAATCTAATCAAAAAGGTATACTTCCCTCGTTTAATCGTTCCGCTTTGTGCGGCTATCGCACCGATGATCGACTTCTTTTTTGGCTTCCTGGTGTTGCTTGGAATGATGGTGTGGTTTGATGCGAGCATTACCGTTAGGATAATAGGTTTACCCTTCGTTCTCATTTTGGCTCTAGCCGCATCATTTTCAGTAATCCTGTGGTTATCACCAATGAACGCGCGTTATCGGGATATAAATCTTACCATCCCTTTTCTACTTCAAGTGTGGATGTACGCTTCACCGGTTGTTTATCCTTTGAGCCTTGTGCCTCCGCAATGGCGGTTCCTTTACAGTCTCAATCCCATGGTTGGGGTGATAGAAGGATTTCGCTGGGCGTTGCTCGGGGCATCAATGCCGGCGCTCGACACCTTTGCGCCAGCGATCCTCGTCGTGGGCGCGCTGCTTTGGAGTGGAGTTGTTTTTTTCAGGCGAATGGAGCCAAAATTCGCCGATATTTTATAACAACGATTATAGAAAGGCTTCCCGTCTACGACGCCGGCCCAACGAAAGGTCCGATTTTGAAAGGAGCCTGAGTTTGAACGATGAGTGACATTGCGATCCGGATCGAGAATCTTTCAAAAATGTATCAGATCGTAGCCCGAACCCGCGAGGAGACCTTGCGGGATCAGTTGGCGACGTGGACGAAATCTTTATTCGTTCGCAACGGCCTACGCAGGTCGGCTTCGGCAAGGATAATTTGGGCTTTGCAGGATGTGTCGCTCGAAGTCAAACAAGGTGAAGTCATCGGCATTATTGGCCGCAACGGAGCCGGGAAAAGCACGCTGCTAAAGATCCTCTCTCGTATCACCGGGCCCGATAAAGGCCGAGCAGAGATTCGCGGGCGAGTTGGCTCTTTGCTGGAAGTCGGTACCGGATTTCATTTCGAGTTGAGCGGACGAGAAAACATCTATTTGAACGGCGCCGTACTAGGGATGAAAAAAAAGGAAATCGACAGGAAATTCGATGAAATCGTTGCGTTTGCCGACATTGAAAAATTTATCGATACTCCGGTGAAACATTATTCGAGCGGCATGTATGTCCGGCTTGCTTTCGCGGTCGCGGCGCATCTTGAGACGGAAATCTTGCTGGCCGACGAAGTTTTGTCCGTTGGGGATGTTGAGTTCCAAAAAAAGTGCCTCGGTAAAATGGGCGATATCGCGAAACAAGGGCGGACTGTGTTGTTCGTTAGCCATAACATGGGGACAGTGCTCACTCTTTGTCCGCGCGCGATTCTTCTGCGATTCGGCCAGTTGATCCATGACGGTCCTTCGGAATCGACAATCAAAGATTATCTAAGCAATCTTTCAGCGACATCTGCGGACGCTTTCGGCGATAATCCGGAGAGGGCTGGCAACGGAGCCGTGCAGCTTGTAAGCGCTCGGGTTTTCAACGAGGTGGGCCAGGCCTCCTCTCATCTGATTGCTGGAAGATCGGCGGCCTTCGAGTTTCGCTATAAAAATTTTTCCAGTGAGCGCCGCGGAATAAACTTCATGTTTACAATTTTCAACAATCTCGGGATTGCGGTCAGCACATTTGATTTGAGCCATAGCCGCAAGTTAGTCGATGCGAACGGACAAGGTGGCGTCATTACCTGCCATATTCCCGATCTTCCTCTTCCCATCGGTGAGTATCGTGCCGGAGCACTGCTGACCGTTAATTCTGAAGTCGCCGATTGGATCCCAAACATTTTGGTTTTTCAGGTGGACAATTCCAATTTCTTTAGCAGCGGAAGAAATCCTCCGGTTCAGCTCTCTACTTGCTTGATTCGGCACGAGTGGCAGCAGGGGGATGAATTGGAGGTCACACCCGAGTTGCAGGCGACCCGCACCCAGTAACAATTTATTGTTTCCAGCATTATAGAGCTTTCGACTCCAGAGCTCGCAGGCTAGGGGCAAGCGGGACGATTTTATAAGTTCAGGGTAACCAGGTTGGAAAAAGTTACGATCATAGTTACAGGCCGGGATAAGTTTTCAACGACCAGTCGTTGTCTGCATGCAATATTTGCCCATACGCCTCAACCGTTTGATTTGTTTGTCGTAATTGGCGGCGCACCAAAAAGCTGCCAAGAAGAATGGATTGCCAGGTTTGGCAATGCCGCGCATTTCATTTTTCGCGATGAGTTTCTTAATCAAAACGAGTCTCGTAATATCGGACTGGGCGAAGCAAAGAGTCGTCTGGCGGTGTTAATTGATAATGATGTGAACGTTCGCCCGGGATGGCTGGAAGGGCTCCTGCAATGCGAGAAAGACGCCGGAGCCGTAATGGTGGTTCCTCTTATTCTCGAAACCGGAGACAAAATCCACACGGCGGGAAACGATCTTTATATTTCGCAGAAGAACGGAAGAGCTTTTGGCCACAAGCACCTTCGATTTTGTTACAAGCCGTTCTATGAAAATACAAATTTGAAACGACAGCCTGCAGATTACGGTGAGCTTCACTGTCAGCTCGTTCAGGTCGAACCGGTTATGAGAATTGACGCTTTCGACAACAACCTTCGAGAGGCCGGGGAAGTTGACTGCGGTCTATGTTTGACAAAGAGCGGTTACGCCGTTTGGTTCGAGCCGGCTTCTGTAGTCTATTATGACAAAGATGCCGCAATCAGACCCGAGGATATTAGTTTCTTCGCGTGGCGGTGGGACATGGGCGCCATACTCGAAGGATACAAGTATTTTGAAAAAAAATGGGGAATTGACATTACTGAGTCCGGTCTATTCCGGGATTTTCTTGTGAAGCAAAACAGCGCCTTAGGTATTGTCGCCCGGGCTTTACCGACAAATTTCGGGTTAGCATGTGATCGTTGGCTAAGATACCTATACGAGTGCCTCACGTTACCGCACCGGCAGCTCAATTGGTGGATTACAAAATATATGCGCCGCCGTTTCGGGTATCACAGATGGCACACCCAGGATCAGCTGTAGCAAAAAAGCTGATCGTTGTTGCTTCCTCTCCATAGCCTTTCAAAGCAAGAGACTGGCTACTTAGGTAACAGTCATTGCGAACGGTTCGCGCGATCATTGCCCTCATAAAAAAGCGTAACTGTTGTAATCGGAGATTTACTCAATGTGCGGCATTGCAGGCATCATTGACGCGACATTAACTCGCGACCGGGCCGAAATGCTTTTGGCGAAGATGCTCGAGTCGGTGCAGCATCGGGGCCCCGATAATTCCTCCAGTTGGATTGATATGCCCGTACTTTTGGGACACGACCGTTTGAGCATCATCGACCTAAGCGATGCGGCCAACCAACCAATGGAATATGACGATCTCGTGATCGTGTATAATGGAGAGGTCTACAATTATCTGGAAATTAAAGACGAGCTGACCAAGAAAGGCTACCAGTTTAGGACCAAATCCGATACCGAAGTTGTTCTCGCGGCCTACAAGGAATGGGGCGGCGATTGCGTGAAGCGATTTGTCGGGATGTGGGCTTTTGCGATTTGGGACAGGACGAAAAAAGAGCTGTTTTGCTCCCGCGACCGCTTCGGCATCAAACCTTTTTATTATATTCACCAGGGGGACAAATTCTATTTTGGTTCCGAATATAAAGCCCTCAAAGTTTCACCTCTGTTTGTTAATAAATTGAATTACGGCCAAATCAACCGCGGCTTATTTCTCCTCATGGTGGCGTATGGTAATGAGACCTACTTCGAATGTCTGAAAATCCTGCCCGAGCGAACAAATCTTTATTTTAAAGACGGCAAGATTGCTCTAGCGGAATATTGGGACATCAATTACTCAAAAAAGTTCAAGGGAACTTTTGAAGATAAGAAACGTCGATTTCGCGAGCTCTTTTGCGAAAGCGTCAAGTTACACATGAGAAGCGACGTCGAAGTCGGCGGTTCTCTGAGCGGCGGCTTGGATAGCTCCGCGATCGCTTCAGTGGTCGGCAAAGATGCTCTCGGACCGCGGTATAGGACGTTCACCATTTATTATAAGGGTAAAAATCAAGTGGACGAGAGGAACTGGGCTCGTCAGGTCGTAGACGCGTACCCAGTTATAGACCCGGTCTATTGCTCTCCATCGGACGACGAAATCGCCTCGTCTTTTCATCACATGACTATGCTGCACGATGTGCCGATCAAGAGTACGTCGGCTATTTCCTATTACTTTATCATGAAAACCGCCGCCCAAGACGGAATAAAAGTGATGCTGGACGGCCAAGGCTCCGATGAATATCTCGCCGGCTATCGTCCAAGTTTCGACCGCTTGATCGGAGGCTATATACGGAAGCTGAGGATTGTCAGCGCGCTGGCGGCGCTGCGCAGCTATGCTGCTCCGCGGCGGTTGGGACGGCGCGAGATGGCTCGGTTGAGCCTGCTTTCCGCCGTTCGAGGAGAGCGGCAGATTTACGCCGCTGAATTTCTCGACAACTGTGCATCTTTGGGTTTCGAGAACGATTTGGAATTCGAACTCAGGGACGTCAACGGTTCGCTGTTAAAGCGGTATCTTTATCACATTCTGTTTTCGACCCTTTTGCCTTCGCGGCTGCACTACCTGGATCGGATGTCCATGGGTTTCTCCATCGAAAGCAGGGTGCCCTTTCTGAACCATCGGCTTATCGAGTTCGCACACTCCTTGCGCGACGAAGACCTCGTATTTGAGGGGCAGACCAAATATATCTTACGCGCTTCGTTAGAAGGCTTTTTGCCGAAAACCATAAGCGCAAGAATCGACAAACAGGGCTTCGTCGGAAACGAAACTATTCCGCTCCTTCGTGGGCCTTTGAGGTATTTGATCGAGTCAAAGATCGATTTTGACCGTTTGCCGATGCTCAATCCCGACAAAACCAAGGATCTAATCGCAAGATTCAAAGCGGGCAGCGATGCTTATTGGGATACAATATGGCGTGTCGCGTCTCTCAACTACTGGCTGAGTAATAATTAAATGAGCCGGATAGTGAGCAGTGGGATCATGCAGTCCCAAACCGAAATATTTCAAAGATTGCTGAATCACGTCTGGAAACGCTCCGCATTTTTTCGCGACCTTTACGCCAGCCACGGCATCAAAGAGAAAGACCTTGCGGAAGTCGGCGTTCACGATCTTCCTTTCATCACAAAAGAAATCGTGATGGATAATTTTGACGCGGTCGTGACCGACCCGCGACTCAAAAAAAAAGAAATCGAAGATTGGCTCCACAAGGATCGCGATCCTTTTAACAATTATAAAAATCACTTCATCGTCACTCATAGTTCAGGGTCCTCGGGCCAAGTCGGCATCACGGCGATCGACCAGAAGGCGTGGCGGACCGCCACGACCGCGATGGCGGCCCATTTGCCTCCACCGGAAAATTATCCGTTGGGCAAGACGAGCGTCGCTTTTTATTTGGTATCCCACGGTCATTTCGGCGGAGTATCGAGCGCAGCGCGCATGCTCGAGGGCGCTTACGAAACGCTGATCCTTTCAGTGCTTGACCCTGTCGATCGAATCGTGGATCGACTGAACGCGTTCCAACCGCAGCGTTTGCACGGTTACGCCAGCACAATCTCGACATTGGCCGAATTGGCGCTGAAAGACAGTCTCGATATTCGCCCCCAAAGCATCGTCGTCAGCGGCGACAAACTGACCGTAGGCATGGAGCAAGCCATTTTAGAGGCGTGGCATCCGCGTATCTACAATATATACAGCGCTTCCGAATCCAAATGCATCGCCGTCAAAGGCCCGCTCGATAACGAAATGACAGTCCTATATGGGCTCAACATTATCGAGGTATTAGATGGTAACAATCGGCCCGTGCCGTCCGGTGGAGAGGGACGGGTGGTGCTGACAAACCTATTTAATTATACCTTCCCCAGTATCCGCTATGAATTAAAAGATTACGTGGTCGTCGGAGCGACAAATCCCGACGGCTCCGTTGAGTCAATTCGCGATATTCGCGGACGAGCAGAAGATAATCTGCCCATCGTTCTCGCGGACGGCCGGCAGGACTATATCCATGGCCTTGTCCTGACGGTGTTGTACGCTCCCGGCTTGGCGAAAATTCAGTTTATCTCTGTGCGTCCGGATTTCGTTCGCATCGATTATGTCGCTGATCGCGACGTCGATGCCACAATCCGAGAAGAATTCCAGCGCCTCCTCGGCGTAAAGAAAGCTCTGAGAACGACTTTCGAAGTCCGGCGAGTCCATGGCATCGCGAATGATCCGCATACCGGCAAATTGCGCTTGGTCAAAATCGAGCACGGTCGAACGAATGGAACCGCAGCGACCTCGGCAGCGTCGTCCTATGTTGAAGCGCGAGAGAACGGTGCTGCCGCCGTGCGACTGCTAGACGGGATCGATAGAAAGTTTGTCGAGCGATCCGTCCCGGAATGTTTCGAAGAACAGGCGGCGAGATATTCAAACACCATCGCCGTCAAGACCAGAAACTTTAGTCTCACCTATGAAGCTTTGAACTCCGCCGCGAATCGCGTCGCGCGCGCGATTATTGAAAAATGCGGCCCGGGCGAGGAGCCGATTGTCCTCGTGTTCGACGACCACGCGCCGATGATTGTCTCGATGTTGGGCGTTTGGAAAACGGGAAAAATTTGCGTGGTTCTGGATCCCTCGTATACGCAGGCGCGCGCCGGCTACGTCATGGACGATTCGCAAGCCAAGTTCGTCGTGACCAACCATAAGAATATCGGCTTGGCGCGCGAATACGCCCGGCCGACGCAGGAACTCCTCAATATTGACGAGATCGATCCCGATCTTTCGGCAAAAAATCTCGCCCTAACAATCACGCCGGACGCCTTCGCCTGCATTATTTATACGTCGGGCTCCACGGGCCAGCCGAAAGGCGTCGTCCAGAACCATCGCAACGTCATTCACAACGCCATGCGGTATGCCACGGGATGCCGCATCGGCGCCAGCGACAGAGTGACGCTTCTGGCCTCGCTCGGTACTGGTCAGGGGATGCCCACGGCATTCAGCGCATTGCTGAGTGGCGCAACGCTTTATCCGTTCCAGGTAAAGAACGACGGGGTCGCGCCGCTCGGTCCGTGGCTCGTTGCCGAAGAGATCACGGTCTACATTTCGGCCCCGACATTGTTCCGCCATTTTGTCGCGACACTGACCGGCAAAGAAAGCTTTCCGAACCTGCGCGTAATTCGCTTGGGGGCAGAGCAAATTCGCAAAAGCGATGTCGATCTTTACAAAACACACTTTTCTCACTGCACTCTCGCGTTATTCTTATCGGCTACAGAGGCTGGAAATATCTGCCAATACTTTATCGACCGGGAAACGGAGATTGCCAACGACATTGTTCCGGTGGGCTATGCAGCCCCTGACATGGAAGTCTTGTTGCTTGACGATCAGGGACAACACGTCGGGGCAGGCGAGATGGGGGAGATTATAGTCAGGAGTCGCTATCTTTCCCCAGGATACTGGAGAATGCCGGAGGCCACCAAAGCGGTATTTCAGCGCGATCCAAAGGGTGGCGAGCGGATCTATCGTACCGGTGACATCGGCCGGGTATTGCCAGGTGGCTTGCTCGAACATCTCGGTCGAAAAGATTTCTTAGTAAAAATCAGAGGCTACAGGGTTGATATTACGGAAATCGAAACGGTTCTTCTTCAATATCATCGTGTTCAGGAGGCGATCGTTCGAGCCGTAGACAGAGGCACTAGCGAAAAGCAATTGGCGGCTTACGTTCTTCCAGCTGGTCCTGCTCCGAGTGTAAGCGACTTGCGCGGTTTCTTGCTGGAAAAATTGCCCGATTACATGATCCCATCGGCTTTTATCATTCTGGATGAGTTGCCGCTCACGCCCATTGGCAAGTTAGACCGTATGGCTCTCCCGATTCCCGATTCTTCCAGACCCCAACTCGATGTTGCTTATGCTGCGCCGCGCCATGCAGTCGAAGAGAAGCTGGTTAGGCTTTGGGAGGAGATTCTGGACGTTCGTCCTGTGGGCATCCACGATAACTTCTTCGACCTCGGCGGCCATTCGTTGACGGGGGCGACTCTTATTTCCCGCTTGAATAGAACGTTCGGTATGGATATGGCTGTCGGCATCCTTTTCGAGGCTCCGACGATCGCCCAAATGACGGCTCTCGTAGAAAACGGGCAAGGAGCCTCGGTCAAATCAAACTCCCTTGCATCCGCCGTTCAGCCTACTTATCTCTTCGAGCTGCAACCGGGTCGCGATGACAAGCGGGTCTTCTTTTTTCCCGGAGGAGGGGGTAGCGAGCCCGAGTTCTTCGTCTACGCGAACCTCGCCCGCCATGTCGGCATGGATTATTCTTTCTATGGGCTGAGGGCGCGCGGCGCAGATGGGAAATCGGAGCCTCACCGTGGCGTAGAGGAGATGGCTGCCGATTATATCCAAGCGATCAGGACGGTGCAGCCGCATGGTCCATATTTATTGGTCGGAGAGTGTATCGGAGGAATTGCAGCCTATGAAGTAGCCCGCCAGCTGAAGACGCAAGGCGAGAAAATAGGCTTGTTAATTCTCATGGATACGCAATGCCCGAATAAAAGAATCTACTTGAAGTTCCGCATCAGAAGGTTATTGCGACCCTTGTTCGAAAATTATTACATCCGGAGGATATCCGTTCATTGGGAAAATTGTCGAGACCTCGACTATCGGAAAAAGATCCCCTACTTATTCCAAAAGTTGGTGACCGCCTTTTGTTTCAATTCTTTCCCAGCGCAGTCCATAGTATCAAACTGGGCGCAGGCCGTCGTGAAGGTTCATACAGACAAAGAAATGATTGCGCACATCAATCGGATTCGGGACCGTTATCGCCGCATCTTGTGCTGGCACAATCCGAAGCCGTATGAAGGGCGAGTTCATATTTTAATCAATGAAAAATACCACAAGCGGGATCAGACCTTAGGCTGGAGGCGGTTGGCATTGAAAGGCCTCGATATTCACAAAACGCCTGGAAATCACGACTCGTACATTCGGGAGCATGTCAAAACTTCAGCGCAAGAATTAAAAGTCTGCCTCGATAGCGTTTCAAACGCGCTCTGAAATGATAAACAATCAATACATTCCGCACCCTTCGGCCAACGAGTTCCAGGAAATTCTTTCCCCTGGGCGGGCTGTCGAGACGTCCTTAGTCGGGCGCTTTGAAAACGTCGTACGTCAGCAGCCTGATCGCATAGCAGTGAAAATGGGAGAGGTCGCTGTGACCTACGCCGAGCTCAACGCGATGAGCAACCGCGTGGCGCGAGCGATCCTGGCGGCGCGCTCGAGCGATCCGGAACCGATCGCGCTTTTGTTTGCCACAGGGGTCGCGCAGATCGCCGCTTTATGGGGCGTCTTGAAAGCCGGGAAGTTTTTCGTGCTGCTGGACGCTTCCTTTCCCAAGGACCGGCTCGCCCTCGTTTTAGAAGATTGTCAAGCCAAAGTTCTAATGGCCGACGAGCAAAATATTTCAGTCGCTCGACAAGCGGCGGATAAGGATTGTCACGTCCTTGAATTTGAGTCTATCGGTGATCGAAATTCGGATGAGGATCTCGGGCTCGAGATACTTCCGACCTCTCTCGCGCATATCGTCTACACTTCGGGTTCGACCGGCCGGCCCAAGGGCGTTGCGTGGAATCACTTGAACAAGCTGCAATCCGTCATGCGCAGGATCCATGCGGACAGGGTCTGCGCGCAGGACCGGGTTGCCGCTCTATCGTCCGGCACGGCGAACGCCGTCACCAATATTTTTGTCACATTATTGAACGGCGCCGAGCTTCTCCCGTTCGATGTCAAGGAAAACGGAGCTACTCGCCTCGCAAATTGGTTGCTGGAAGAACGGATCTCCGTTTGCCAGATTGCCTCTCCTCTGTTCCGAAATCTCTGCGCAGCTCTGACTGGAGAGGAGCGGTTTCCCGCTCTCCGTTTGCTGCGATTGAGGAGCGAGGCGGTTTATAAGACCGACATCGAGCTCTATAAGAATCATTTTCCGCACCATTGCCTGTTGGCCAACGGGCTCTCTTCAAGTGAAACCGGGCCGTTGATGGAGTACGTGATCGACCACGATACCGAGATTACTGAGAACGAAGTGCCGTTGGGCTATGCTTTGGAGGGAACGGAAGTTCTATTGTTGGACGATGAGGGTAAGCACGTAGGCTACAACGAACTTGGTGAAATCGTCGTCCGCAGCCGTTATCTTTTCGAAGGCTATTGGGGCGGGCCGGATCTCACGGAAGCGAAGCTTAAGCCCGATCCCGACGACAGCGAGAAGCGGCTCTATCTGACCGGCGATTTGGGCTTAATGCGCCCCGACGGTTGCATCCTGTATAAAGGACGCAAGGACTTTCGCGTAAAGGTTCGGGGTTACGGGGTTGAGACAGCGGAGGTAGAGAAACGTCTTCTTGCCCATCGAGCCGTTCGAGAAGCCGTTGTCGTGCCGAGACAGAACCGTTTAGGGGAGTCTTTTTTGGTCGCGTATTTTACCGTTCGCGATCACTCCGGCACCACTATCAGCGAACTGCGCAGCTTCTTGCTGGAAAAACTGGCCGATTACATGATTCCATCGGCCTTTATCAAACTTGACGCTTTACCGCTTACACCCAATGGCAAATTAGATCGAAACGCTCTGCCTGCTCCCGACACCTCCAGACCTCAGCTCGACGCCGCATACGGCGCGCCGCGAAATTCCATCGAAGAGAAGTTGGTCGGGCTTTGGGAGGAGATTCTGGACGTTCGTCCTGTGGGGATTCACGATAACTTCTTCGATCTCGGCGGCCACTCGTTGGCGGGAGCGAGTCTTATTTCCCGTCTAAACCGCATGTTGGGCGTGGATTTGGCTGTCCGTGTGCTTTTCGAGGCTCCGACGGTCGCCCAAATGAGCGCTTTCGTTCAGATCGGGCAGCAAGCGCCGGTCAAACGCAAGTTCAACAAATCCAACGGACAGCCCTCTT
>Ga0075434_100004554_pt1 | contig 12518 bp, 16 predicted proteins | sample RhiMethybrSRZTD3_FD_75298 | JGI IMG/M metagenome (GOLD analysis project Ga0075434, IMG submission 75298) | Populus rhizosphere microbial communities from Tennessee, USA - Rhizosphere MetaG P. TD hybrid SRZTD3 | ecosystem: Host-associated > Plants > Roots > Rhizosphere > Soil | place: USA... | reverse complement strand
GTTCACGAGACCATCTCGGTCAGAATTCTCAACCTGCTGCAGGGGCAGGTGAACCCCAAGATCAACGCCATCGGTACTGTCGTGCTGCTAGTCAGCGTCGTCCTGGTCGTAGTCGCACAGCGTTTCACCAGGCTTCACCCGCCCTCTGGGCAGCTATATTAGGTGAGACTGTGATGGGTGTCACCGCACCACTCGTCGTGCTTGAGGCCCTTGAGAAATCGTATGGCGAGCATTACGCAGTGCGAGGCATTGACCTCGAGATTCGGACCGGTGAGTTCATCGCCATTATGGGGCCGTCTGGCTGCGGCAAGTCGACAACCCTGCGACTTATCGCAGGGCTCGAGGACCCGACCGGCGGCGACATCCGCATCGGAGGTGTGAGCCAACGCGGCATTCCCGCACACGAGCGCAACACACCAATGGTTTGGCAAAACCTCGCACTGTTTCCCTTTTTGACGGCGGAAGGAAACGTCGAGTTTCCGTTGAGAATGAAGGGAGTGACGACAGCAGAGCGGCGTGACCGTGCTCAAGGCTGGCTCAATCGCGTTGGGCTGACCGGCTACGGAGACCGCCGGATCGACCAGCTCTCGGGGGGTCAGAAACAGCGTGTTGCCATTGCTCGAGCGCTCGTTACCGAGCCCCGTATTCTGCTACTCGACGAACCCTTGAGCGCGCTCGATGCGCATTTGCGTGTTCGCATGCAAACCGAGCTGGCGCGCCTGCATCGCGAGCTGGGCATCACCTTCATCTATGTCACGCATGCCCAATCCGAGGCCTTTGCCTTGGCCGACCGCGTCGTCATCATGAGCGAAGGCACGATTTGTCAGATCGGTAGGCCGCAAGACGTGTACCGCGCGCCAAAAAATGCGTTCGTCGCCGATTTCATCGGCATGAACAATCTAATCTCTGGTAACGTGATGGGCGAAGCCAATGGCGTGGCGACTCTCGAAGGACCGCTCGGCCGTTTTGCCGTTCCGGCGAGCAAGACACCGCCCGTTGCCGGAAGCGCAGTGCGGTTCGTCGTAGCGGCGGACCAGATCGATATCAAGCTGGCAGATGATCCAACCGCCGCGACCTTGCCGGTCGAAGGCACTGTGCTTGGGCTCGAGTTTGTCGGCTCGAGCATGACGGTGTTTGTAGACGTTTCGGGCTCCCCTGAGTTTCGGGTGCAAAAGAGCCAACACGAAATCGAGGCCCTTGGCCTCGTTCCGGGCCGCAAAGTGCGCCTCGGCTGGCAATCTCGACACGCCTGGCTGCTTCCGGCGTGAAAACAACGGAGTCTTCTCATGTATGATGAACGCTTCATGAAGCGCGCCATCGAAATCTCGCGGCGTGCCCTAACGGAAAAGGGAACTGAGCCGTTTGGCGCGGTCGTGGTTCGCGACGGCACTGTCGTCGGTGAGGGGCTTAATCACTCGGTTGCGCATTGGGACCCAACGTCTCATGGTGAAACCGAAGCGATCCGCGACGCGTGCCGCAAACTTGGTACCGTCGACCTCAATGGTTCGGACCTCTATTCTTCGTGCGAGCCCTGTGCCTTGTGCGTTGCGGCCATGCACATTGTTGGCATCCGCAAGCTCTACTACGCGACTTCTCTTGATCAGTCGCGTGCAGCATTTGCGGGCGTGTCACGTGCCGCGCGCCATCCCATCGACGTTTTGGAGTTGCGGGCGGAGTCCGGCAAGCCGATTGCAGGACGCAAGATGCCGGCCGAACAGAAATTGGACGCGGAGGCGATTGCGGTTCTCCTGGAATGGGCCTCGACGCGCAAGGGATCGCCGTGACGAAAGGCGGCCGCGGCATCTGATAAAGTTGTGCAGAGGCCCAGGCGCTTCGACGTCTTGTCCATACTCAACTCCGAAACGCAGAGAAGCCCCCTAGGGATTTGTACGCCGCGGTCATACCGTTGCGGACATGATCACAATTCTTGCCCTCGTTTCGCTGCTATCGTTCCGTGTTCGTAGCCGCGCCCACCTTGAACTTGAGCTTATTGGGCCCGCCGAGTGATGGCGACGATGATTTTTTCGTTTGGTCGGGCATCATCTTCGCAATTTCGGATGGAGAGGTACATGCCGCTGTAAGCATGCCCTCTGGCGCAAGCGTGCCAATCCCTGAGATCAACTATTTCGGTCCAGGGTCGCAATCGTTCGGCCCGGGGATAACGTGGTCATCAGAGAATGTAGATTTCAATCGCGGCGGGGTTCGACTACATCGGCTTGTATGGCTTTGGCAGCAATGGAATGTGGTCGTTCCTCCCGATGCTTGGACCAACTCACCCGACTTGGTTATGCGGGCGATCAAAATGGGCTGATCGCGCAACATCACCGCTTCGGCGCCGTCTGTTGCCACGCCGGCAGGGCCGCCTGAGCGCGGAACCAGCGACTGACGTTACTGTATTTCTCGAGCGGGATCTTGCCGGCCTCGGCCAGGAACAGCGGCGCCGCCACGGTGAAATCGGCGAGCGTGAGGGCGTCGCCGACTAGGTAGGGATGGGTGCCCAGGTGCTTGTCGAGCACGGCGGCGTCGGCGTGAAACAGCTCAGCCGCCAGCGCCAGCGCCTTTTCATCGGGCGGCCCGACCTGCAGGATCCCCTTCACCAGGTTCTCAAACACGAAGGTCGTGGTGCCGCGGCTCCAGTGCTGCAGATGCCAGCTCTGCCAGCGCATGATGTCGGCCCGGCTCTTGGCATCGTCGGGCCAGAGCGGCGTCTTCTTCTGGCTGCCCAGGTATTGCATAATGGCACTCGATTCCCAAAGCTTCAGGTCGCCGTCGACCAGCGTCGGCGTGCGCCCCGTGGGATTGAGCGCCAAGTATTCGGGCTTCTTCTGCGCGCCCTTGGTCAGATCGACGATCTCGAGCTCGAGCGGCAGCTCGATCTGATGCGCGAACGCGCGCACCTTCCAGGTATTGGGCGACGGCGGGAAGCAATAGAGTTTCATTGGCTCTCTCCTTCGTGCTTGGCTGAGACACCTACCAGAACGCAGCTGCAAATTCGGCAACCTTGACATTGGGGGTCGCAATCCCCCGCTGCCTTCTCAACCCTCGTACTGGTCGTGCCGGCGCACCCAGGCCATCGGGTAGGACAGACCCTGCTCGTCGCGGCCCTTGGGCACCAGGTCGAGTAGGTGATAGGCACCGTTAAGCATGTCCAGCCCGCGCGCATAGCAGGAGTAGGTGTGGAATATTTGGCCGTCCGCGCCCTTGATGAACACGCTCACCCCCGGCGCCTCCGACGACCCGAACCCGCCGGCCTTGTAGTTGTAGACCGCCGTCTGCTGCTCCTCGGGAGTGAAGGAGACGTGGTAGTCGCGGTTGAAGTCGTTGCCGTGGGACGACACCCACTTGAAGCTCCAGCCCATGCGCTTCCTGTAGCTCTCCAGTTTCTCAAGCGGCGCACGCGAGATCACCACCAGCGACACGTCGCGGTGGCTCAGATGCACCACGGCGCCGTTGTAGTTGTCCGCCCAGAACGAGCAGCTCGGGCAGCCTTCCTGCCAGTCCGGCCCGAACATGAAGTGATATACGAGGAGCTGGCTTCGCCCGGCGAACAGATTGGCGAGCGTTTCCTTGCCGGCGGGCCCCTCGAAAACATACGTTTTGTCAACTTCCACCCAAGGCAACCGGCGTCGCTCCTGGCTCAGGGCGTCACGCTCCTTGGTGAAGGCCTTCTCCTTAGCGAGCAGGGCCTTGCGCGCGGCAAGCCACTCGTCTTGAGACACGATCTGATGCGACATGTTCGATCTCCTAGCAAGGACTAACGTCGCCCCCGATCCATCTCTCAGGCGCAGCGTATGGACACGACGGGCGGCAGGCGCGCCGCGATGGTGCGCCAGCTGCGGCCGCCGTTGGCCGAACCGAACACCTCTCCGCTCTGGACGCCGAAGTAAAGGCCGAGCGGATTGGCCCCGTCGGTGCAGAAAGCCTGGCGCAGCACGGTGAGATAGGCCTTGGACTGCGGCAGCCCCTCCTCGAGCGCGCGCCAGCTGCCGCCTCGATCACGCGTCTCGTAGACGCGGACCTTTCCATCCGGCATCACCCGATCCATGTCGGACGTCAGCGGGATCACGAAGGCACGGTTGGGGTCGTGCACATCGATCGCCAGCGGAAAGCCGAAGTCGGACGGCAGGCCGCGATCCGTGCCGATGTCGATCCAGCTTTCGCCGGCGTCATCGGAGCGATAAATGCCGCTGTGAAACTGCATGTAGAGCGTCGAGGGCTGCTGCGGCGCGCGCTCGATGTGGTGGACGCAATGCGCGTGCGTGTCGTGCCGCGCCTCCTCCGGCAGATAGCGCGGCACCAGCCCCTTGACCCCGCGCCGCCAACTGTTGCCGCCATCGTCCGTCAGCCAGACGCCGCCGGCCGAGATGCTCACTGCCAGCCGGTTGTGATCGCCGGGCCATGGACAGATCGAGTTGAGGCACATGCCGCCGGCGCCCGGGTTCCACTGCGCCCGCTCCGGCACGTCCCATAAAGCTTGCACCAGCGCCCAGGTCTTGCCTCCGTCGCCGCTGCGGAACAGCGCCGCCGGCGCCACCCCGCACCACAGCTCGCCGTCGCCAACGCCGGGCTCGATCACCCAGATGCGCTCCACCGCCGCATTGAGCGAGGTCGGGAACGCGGGCCCTTCCGCCTGCTGCCAGGCGCCGGCCGGGTTGTCCGCATAGAAAAGATGCGGGCCGAACTGGCCGTGCGTGACGCCGGCAAGGTAGCGCCCGCCCCTCCGATCGCGCATCGCGAACTCCACTACCTCGCCCGGGAAGGCGCGCGCCACGATCTCGAACTCGCCTTTGGCGCCCCCGCCAGGCGGCTTGCGCAGCACGAACAGGCCTTTCCTGGTTCCCACCAGCAGTTCGCCCATGTCTCACCCTCCGGAGATGGCGGCAACGATATGCAGCTCGTCGTCTCGCCCGAGCACGGCGTTCAGCCCCACGGCTTTGCCGTGCAGGAACAGCTTCACGTGCAGGCGGAGCGCACCTCGCTCGTCGACCACCCAACCGCGCAGCGGCGGATAGGCGGCCTCAAGTGCGCTCACCACCGCGCCCGCCGTGTCGCCGTCGACATCGACGGCGCCCAGTCCGCCGACGTGCTGCTGGATCGAGCCGGTCAGGATCACGCGAGGCATCACGCGGCCACGACCTTCTTTATGCCTTGTATGTCAAGCTTGCCTGTCTGGTGCAGGGCCTTCATGAACCCGGTTCGTTGCGGGTTCTGAGCTCCTTGGCCGGCATGCGGCAGCGGCTTGCGGGCCGTCCGTGTCGCCATAATCGTCTCCCTTGTTAGTCAGTTGGTTAGTTGGTTACGACGCGAGGACACGTTCGAGCTTGTCGAGCGTGCCGGTCCAACCGCGCTTGTGGCCGTCGCGGGCCTTGTCGTCGAAGAACTGCTCGTGGTGGAGGGTGAGCATGGCGCCGTCCCCGTCCTTAGTCACGGTGATGGTGACAAGCGACTCCCGCTCCGGCGTCGAGTGCCAGGCCCAGGTGAAAACAAGCCGCGTGTCGGGCACCACCTCGCGATAGACGCCGCCGACCTCGTGATATTCGCCGTCCTCGGTCTTGAAGCTGATACGGTAGCGGCCCCCGGGGCGCACGTCCATTTCCGCCCGCACCGAATTGCTGGAGGTCTCAGCCGGGCCGAACCAGTGCACTATTTTTTTCGGGTCCGCCCACGCCGCGAAGACTTGGGCCGGCGAGGCTTTGAGGCGGCGCTTGAGGGTGAGGCTGGGCTTGGTGAGCATTGATCCTCCTCCACGAACTTCGCCAGCGCGTCCAGCCGTTCGGTCCAGAAGCGCTCGTAGCGCGCCAGCCACTGCATCGCGGTTTCCATCGGCTCCGCCCGTAGGCGGCAGTTTACGGTGCGCCCGGTCTTGGCGCGCTCGATCAGGCCGGCTCGCGCCAGCACGTCGAGATGCTTGATCACCCCCGGCAGCGACACGTCGAACCGTCCGGCGATCTGTGTCACCGCCAGCTCGCTGTCGTGTGCGAGGCGATCGAGGATCGCGCGCCGCGTCGGGTCAGCCAGCGCGGCAAACGCGCGATCGAGCAGGACATCGCTAAAGTAAACCATATGGTTAAGTGTCGTTCTGCGCGATGCGGGCGTCAAGACGGCACAGTTCACAATCGCGTGCACGAGGCGACGGGAGGATCGCCGGGCGCGCCGTCTAACGCTGGTCATGATCACATCGGCCTTGAGGTGCACCAGCTTGGTAGTCGCTCGAACCGTCCCTCGGCCGACCGGAGACGAGGATGAGTTTCTGGCTTTCAGCATAGCCGAGGGCGCGCAAACCGTGTACGAACGCTCTGAAGGCGTGTTGGACAGGTTCGCGTCCAACCATCTCCGAGACCGGTGGTGAAGATGACGCCACCGCGGTGGACCTTCGCCGCCTGCTGCGCAAGTGCAGCGTGGCTCAAGGCACGCACCAGGACCGGCCTGCCGCAGGTTCGCGTGCACGACCTCAAACACACGTTCGGTCGTCGCTAATGGACAGCCGGCGCGAGCTTCGAGGATCGGCACGACCTCCTGGGTCACCGCTCCCACATGATCACGACGCACTACTCGGCGGCCAGCTGACGCGGCTCATCGAGGCGGCTGAGAGCGTGATGGCAAACGGCCGGAGTTGGTGGTGGTCTGCCTCGTGCCGGTGCTCGAAACCGACGATAGAATCGTCTGCGTAGCGAATCACGTCACTGAAGGGAGCGCTCGAAAGTGCCCTTGAGGCCTTCCGCCCCCTCGGCACCTGGGCGTGGGAGCTTAAGGTCGAGGAACGATCGCTCGATCGGATGATCGAGATGACTGAGGCCAGCGTCGAGAGACGCGCCGTCGCGCCAAGAAGGCGAAGCGCCCTCGCTGAGTACGCCGTACCTGCGTGCCTGCTCAGTGGCATCGGTCACGAAGATTACGAAGTGCGCGGAAAAAGAACCTCAGCGTAAGGAAGAATACCAACGCATGTAGTAGCGTTGCAAACGCCGAGCGGTTTTCCAACGCTACTATGGAACGTCCTTGCACTACCTAAGTTCTCCCTACGTAAGGACGACAGCCGAGAGCGACTTCACCAAATTTCACTCTCAACGGGCTCTAGAATGCGCCGATACTATTTTCACATCAGACGGGGTCAGGTGACCGTCATCGACCAGAAGGGTGTCGACTTCAGTGACTGGGTGGAAGCCGCCAAGGAAGCAGCGCAGCGTGCTTTGGAAATCGAAGCCCGTGACTCACTGCTGGACGTGTTCCCTCGCGAGGGAATGATCCTGGTCGATGATGAATTCCGCACTATCCTCGAGGTGCCCTTTGGAAGGCAGCCTGACGAACCCGAACAACTTTCCCCAATAGGATCGCCGTAGGTCCGAGGCCTGGCCGCGGCAATTTCCTTCTGTCGTAGTTGCATAGCTCAACGCGTAGAACGTGCGCGGGCGAGTCAAGGGCGGCCATTTTTTTCAGAGCTCCGTTACCCCATCCTGACGATTTTCGGCCGCTGGCGGAAACGCGCTATCGCGGGGACCCGCATCGGGGAACGCTCCCCTATCTCGAAACTCTCGCAGCGAAATGGATCGTTGAAGGCGCGAATGCAAATTCTGTTCTTTGGAGAGAGGCACATGAGCTCACTGGACATATGCTCGACACTTGGCCAATTGAGGATTGGGACGGGGACAATTACGACGAAAAAGACGCCGCCAAGGGCGACGAAGTTTACGACGATGCGGCGGATCTCGAGAGGTCGCAATTGGCGCGCTTCCTAGTTGCGCTGACAAAGCTCAGGGACGAGGCGCGGATCGTGTCTGCATTCGAGGTGCTCAGAGCGCGCCGAGGGCACGACAAGACTGACAACGATGCAATCCTCGGCGCTGCTGCGCTCTTCCCACCAAAGCGTTCAGCCCAAATGATCGAAGAAATTGTTGTGAGCCATGTCAATCACGCTCTTGCACCGTGCTGCGCGTTGCTAAATGCTGGAATTGCGAAGCTCTTTGCGGATAAACCAAAGCGCCTCCTCACCGCGGTGAAAGGTTTGGTCGCGGCGCTCCCGGGCGATCCTTCGGTCGCTCCCACTGATGCCTGGGGGCGCCGGCGTTACGTCACGCCTAGCGCCGGCGTCGTTGTTGATCTCGTAAAAATTTTCGAGGCCGTCGATAGTGCATTAGCGAAGCAATTGGCTAACCACCTGCTGGCCTGGCCCAACACATACAGTTTTGATCATACTTTGGTTCCGGCAGTGAAGCAGCTGCTCGATGGCGGGGCACAAAAAGCGGGAGCAGCCATTTCGAGCCTATATGCCGCAAGTCTCGCTCATCTCGAGGCGCGTGTGTCAATGTCTGTGGAGCCCCCGAAGAATTGGTCGCGCGCAAGCAAAATCCGTTGTGCGTGCGAGCATTGCCTCGCGGTCAATAACTTCCTGGCGAATCCCGCAATAGAGACCTGGACACTTAAGGCGCCAGAACGCTCTCGCGGCCATGTGGAAGGAGAAATCAGAGCGGCGGGCGCCGATATAGATCTCAGGACCGAGCGGCGGGGCTCACCCCATACCCTGGTCTGCCAAAAGAATAGCGCCAGCTATAATCGCTCGTTGCGCAACGCCGCCAAGATCTCACCGACATAGCGATACTGAAAGGTGGTTATAAGCAACGCCGAGCTTCGAGAAATAGACTATGAGTTCGCAGTTCAGCGCGGGCGGAACGCGGTCTTCTCGCACCCCCGCGAACGCATTCCTTCGAGCCTCTGAAACGGGGCAGCCTCAGAGACCTCGCTAGATCCGATATCGCTTTGTACTTCAGCTTGGTTTCTTGCGTGTCCTCGCCGGCCTTCTTTCCCGACCGCTGCGAATCTGTTGGATTGCCTGTTTGCAGGCAGTCTTCATGCCGAAGCCGGTTTCCGATGCCCCTAATGTCCGCCCACGGTTGCTCCGGTGCGAGTTCCTTGGCGACCGGCCCTAACTTCTTGGCTGCCTCGCTGATGCGCAGCAAGCAGTGTTGTGTCGCGTCAAAGGTCTTTTCGTCAGCCTGAAACTGCTTTTCGCTCATCCCCATCGTATAGCGCCCGATCGCATCGATATTATAGATGATGTCGTTGAACCGATCGCTAGGGTGCTTAGAAGGCACGCACACGATCCTGTTCTATCGCTCGGCGGATGCGTGGGTTCGCAGCTGGCTCCGGAACCACGTCCACACGCCGCTTGAGAATGCGCGAAGCAAGCCGCTCAATTTTATCAAGCCGCCCAAAGTAAGCAAAGCCCTTCGGGACATTCGCGAGCGTTACTGCCAGATCAACGTCAGAGTCATCCGTAGCTTCGTCACGCGCCGTTGATCCGAACAAAGACAGACTTACAACGCCGAGCTTGCGGAGTTCGCCCTCATGACGCTTCAGTGCGACCATGGCAGCCTTCTTGTTCATCGCAACATCATACCTCAAATTCTAAGGTTACAAAAGTCACGCAGACCTTTTAGACCCCGCATCTCTCGCTACTCAGCTCACCACAAGATTTGGCTGGTCGGAGATTTCGCTGGCAATCTTCCCGCCACCGCTCACGCCGTCCCCAACACACTAGCAGTCAGAAGTTGCTTTAGCCCCTCCAATCGCGCCCTTCGAGCTGTGCGTTGCTCCTGCGTGTCGAAGACAAAGTCGTCATGCGACGGATCGGCAGAATCCGCTTCTTCTTGCGCAGCCATCCGCTCCAAATGCTGGAGGTAGAGCCGGATCTCCTCAGCGCTGAAGATGCTCCGGATCTCCGCCACAAACCTCGGCAGCTCGCGCGCAAATTCCGGCCGCCCGACCGCCGTTTCTGCATAGGTCATCAACTTCTCACCGATCAGGTATTCCAAAGCCGAAACCACGCCATGCTGCTCTCGGACCCCTCGTGCCGCTTCACACTGGTCCTTCCAGATGTCCTGAAACCTGCGTCCGGTCATAGCCTCCTCCTACGCGCTCGGTCAAAAAGCTGGTCTTGTGAACATACTTAGTCTTGAATCGGCGAAGTAGGGCATGCGTCCCGACAACCCCGACGCCTTTAATTTGCGCCCTACGCGGGATGAGCTGGTCAGTTTCTCCCGCCGTGGCCAACTGCCTGGAATTGTTGGTGTTGCATAGCTTGCCTTCAGCTCCGAAGAATCTGGAAGCTTTCTGCAAGGTCGAGAAGAGCAGGTTCGTAGCTTGCGCTGTGGCTTAGCGCGATCTTGCAGAAAACTTCCAGATTTCAAGCTGCATGCTGGGAAGGAGGCCAGCATGCATGGCACGACCTTACTCACTCGATTTGCGTGAGCGGGTGGTTGCGTCGGTTGGGAGCGGCAAGTCCTGCCGGATGGTGGCAACGCTGTTTCATGTGAGCGTCGCCAGCGTAGTGAAGTGGTCACAACGGGCCCGTCGGACGGGCACTGCGGCGGCCAAACCAATGGGCGGCAAGCGTCCCTACGTGCTGGAAGGCCAGTGGGATTGGCTGCTCGCCCGATTGGCCGAGAAGCCCGATCTGACATTGCATGCCATGCTGGCCGAGCTGCGCCAGCGCGACATCATCGTGGCTCGCGGCAGTTTGTGGCGGTTCCTGCGCCGCGAGGGCATTAGCTTTAAAAAAAACCGTGTTCGCCAGCGAACAGGAACGACCCGACGTCGCTCGGCGTCGCCGCTGGTGGAAACTGTACCAAGGACGCATCGATCCCGGCTGTCTGGTCTTCATCGACGAGACCTGGGTTAAGACCAATATGACGCGCAGCCACGGCCGGTATAGGCGCGGCCAGCCGCTGCGCGCTTACATCCCACATGGGCATTGGCGAACAATGACCTTCCTCGCCGCCCTGCGGGGTGATCGCATCACGACGCCCTGTGTCGTTGATGGCCCGATTAATGGCGAGAGCTTCAGGGCCTACATCGAGCAGTTCCTGCTGCCGACGCTGCGGCCAGGTGAGATCGTGATCATGGACAATCTCGGCTCGCACAAGGGCAGCACCATCCGCCGCCTCATCCGTACCGCTGGAGCGCGTCTCTTTTTCCTGCCTCAATACTCGCCCGATCTCAACCCGATCGAGCCGGCCTTCGCCAAGCTCAAGGCCCTGCTGCGTAAGGCCGATGAACGCAATATCGAACGCGTCTCTTCACGTATCGGCCACATCCTCGATGCGTTCACCCCGGCCGAATGTGCCAATTACTTCAGAAACAGCGGATATGCTTCGATCTAAGGCGGAAAGACTCTAGCTGCTACCACTTGACGTCGGGGTATTCCTTCATAGAGCGCTTGCAGGCGGCGCGCCACTCGACCTTGGTCATGTGCGTGGCGGCATCCCAGAAGCCCATGCAGTCAGCAAGCGATTTGCCACCACCGCCCGGTTTGCTCGGCGCCGACTGGCTAAGGCTGTTGCTCCCGGACGAGTTGCCAGGGGAGAGGGCAAGCGAGGAGCCACCCGAGTTGCCGCTACCGGTGTCGGGATTGACGGGCAAGGGCTCTGACATGGGCGACAGCGGCGTCACGCCCGATCCCGTCGTTGGCGCACTGGGCACGGTGGTTGCCGCCGCCGAAGGCGTGGACGGCAACGATGTCGATGGCGCCGATGGCGTGGTGCCGCCGGAGGACACGCTGGGTGCAATAATGCGTGAGGTTGTGGGCGGTGCCGAGACCCTGGGGGCCGGTGCGGCGCCTGCCGATGAGCGCGCTTGCGCAAATGCGGCCTCCGGAAACAGCAGCACGAAAGCGATAGCGGCAAGGACGGGCGGCCTGGGGGTGAGCATTGCAATCACCATTGCGTTGTCGGCGGTGCCCCAGCCTAGTATCGATCCGTCGCCACTTTTGCGCATTCACAACTTGGCGAGCGAGCGGCGGAATATCTGCACGCCTTGTATCTCCCGGTTGGGGGAGCCCCAATGGATCGAGTATGAGAACGTCGGCCCTGTCATCGTGCGTTGGCGCCCCTGGACCGACGATATCCATTCGGATGCCGTTTCTGCCCACGCGGTCTTAGCGCCAGAGGTTGCCGAAGCTGCCGGTGGGGAGACATGCTCCCAATGACAGTGGCCGTCGTAGCCCCATACCGCACGGGTTCTACGCGGGAAATACTGCGGTAGATGGAGGTAACACGTTGGTAACGACTTCACTCCCGGTAGCAGTTGAAGCCGATAAGGGCCTCTCTACATTCGTCTTTGCTGCCACAGCTTCCCTGAGCACAGCAGCACTATGTGCCGCCACACCTGCCCCCTCCCATCGGGTGGCGGCACCCTCGGCCTCGGCAGTAGCGATGCTCCGCTCCCCCACGGATGTCGCACCTTTACTCTCCGCTGCCGGGGCCTCTTTCTTTCCGCCCAGCGGAGATTCCTTCAGCTCGTGCATGATGGGCTTGGGCGCTGGAATACCGTTTCCCGTTCACACGTCTTAGCGCCAGCGGCCGTTTCACCGACGGGCGGGAGACCTTCTCCGGATGAAAACGGCCGCCCAGCGCAATACCCGTGTGCTTTTACGAGTTGGCAATTCGACCACGGCCTACGGCAACCTTTCAGCGTTGTGCAGAGTTCATATTTCACCTGGTCGGCCACCACGTCCCGCGCGATCCATC
>Ga0075434_100004553_pt1 | contig 12520 bp, 10 predicted proteins | sample RhiMethybrSRZTD3_FD_75298 | JGI IMG/M metagenome (GOLD analysis project Ga0075434, IMG submission 75298) | Populus rhizosphere microbial communities from Tennessee, USA - Rhizosphere MetaG P. TD hybrid SRZTD3 | ecosystem: Host-associated > Plants > Roots > Rhizosphere > Soil | place: USA... | reverse complement strand
GGGGGCTGCTGGCGTGGCGGCAGCCCGGCCAGGAGTTCGGTGGTCGCCTCGGCCACCTTGCGGACCGCCAGGTCGACCGCGGCCTCGGTCCGGGCGGAAACCGTCTGCACGCCGCTCACCTTGCGCACATACTGGCGGGCGGCTGCCTCGATCTCCTGGGGGGTCGCCTGCGGCTGCAGGCCACGGAGCGTCGTGATGTTACGGCACATAACACCGACGCTACGCGACCTACCGGTCAGCCTCGGCCGCGAACTCGGCCAGCACCGCGTCGGTGTGCTCGCCGTGCCGCGGCACCGGCCCGAGCACCGGGCCGAACCCGCTGTGCGTGACCGGCGGCGGCAGCATCTGCACCTCGCGCCCCCCGGCGCTGACCGGCACCCACTTGCCCGCGAGCTGCGGGTGGGCCACGACCTCCCCGACCTCGCGGACCGCCGCGTAGGCGAGCCGGGCCACCGTCAGCCGCCGCACCAGCTCCGCCGCGGCCAGCCGGCCGATCGCCCGGGACAGCAGGTCCTCCACCTCATCCCGGTGCTGCACCCGGCGCTGGTTCCCGGCGTACCGGGCGCCGGTGGCCAGCTCCGGCAGGCCCACGACGTCGTGGCACAGGCGCGCCCACTCGTCCTCGTTCTGCACCGCGATGAGGATCTCGCCGCCGTCAGCGGTCAGGTACGAACCATACGGAACGATGGTCGCGTGGCGCGGCCCGTTGCGGGCCGGGGGCGCCCCGGTCAGGCTGGCCAGCAGCATGGGATGCGACATCCACTCGGCGAGCGCGCCGAACAGGGAGGTGCGCACCACCCCGCCGTGGCCGGTCCGCTCGCGCTGCAGCAGGGCGGTGAGGATCCCGCTGTAGGCGTACATCCCGCCGGCGATGTCGGCGACGCTGATGCCCACCTTGGCGGGCTCGGCCGGAGAGCCGGTCACCGCCAGCACCCCGGCCTCGGCCTGCACCAGCAGGTCGTAGGCCTTGCGGTCGGCGTAGGGGCCGTCGTCCCCGTAGCCGCTGACCTGGCAGGCGACCAGCCGCGGGTGACGGGCCGCCAGCGCGCCGGCGTCCAGCCCGAGCCGGGTGATCGCGGCCGGGGAGAGGTTGCAGACCCACACGTCGGCCGCCCCGATGAGCGCGCCGAGCGCCCGCCGGCCGCCGTCGGTCTTCAGGTCCAGCACCACCGACTGCTTGGACCGGTTGAGCCATACGAACCAGCTGGACATGCCCTCGCCCGCGGCGCCGTCGTAGTGACGGGCGAAGTCGCCCCGCCCCGGCCGCTCGATCTTGATCACCCGGGCTCCGAGGTCGGCGAGCTGCCGGGTGGCGAACGGCGCGGCCACCGCCTGCTCGAGCGTGACCACCAACATCCCCTCCAGCGGCCGGGGAGCGCCGCCCGGCGGGGCGGAGGCGCCGGCCGGCTGCTGGCGGGGCGCGCCGTCGGCGCTCACGGCGATCCGGCCCGCACGGCGGCCCGGCGCCTCGCGACGGCCCGGTCCCTCACGAGGACACCGCCCGCACCGCCGCGGCCAGGCGGGCTGGGTCAAAGCGGTCGCCGTCACCCAGCGCGCCCACGGCGCTGAGCAGCCGCCCGGCGGCGGCCTTCCCGAGCAGCGTGGCCGCCTTGGCCTCAATCTCCGGGCGCCCCGCCGGCCAGCCGGGACTGCCCCGGAACGCCGGGGTATGCAGGTCCACCGTCTCGCCGCCGGCGAAGTTCAGCGTCACCTCGGCCCCCCACCGGGCCGGGTAGGCGGCATCGAGCTCGGCGCTGGTGTGCATCCACGTGAGGTCCATCAGCGGCTGCAGCTCGGCCGCGAGGCTCCCGGCGCGGGTGAAATCGGCGAGCGAGGAGGAGCCGCGGGACAGCGTGAGCGCCGCGCCGAAGGGCATCGAGAACTGGGCATCGACCATGTTGGCCACGGCGCGCTTGCGGTCGGCCGGCTCGCCGACCAGCCCCATGCCGCCGCTGAGCACCCCGCAGTCGATCCGGGTTATCCCCTCGATCCGCCCGCCCTCGCTGCGGTAGGCGGCCAGCAGGTCCATCACCCCGTGCATGTACCGGCAGCAGGGGTGGAACTTGACGCTCGTCTCGTGCACCGCCGGCAGCCCGGTGGCGTGGGCGAGCACCGACTCCACCCGGGCCTCCGGCCGGATCCCGCCGTAGATGTGCATCAGGCCGTAAGGGTCGGCGAACGCGTCGGCCGGGCCGGTGAAACCGCCGGCGGCGAGCTCGGCGGCGAGGATACCGCCCGCCGCCGCCGACCCGGAATGGAAGCGCTTGGTCCAGGCGCCCTCGCTCAGGTAGGCCATGCTCCCCGCGGACATGCTCAGCGCGATGCCGAACGCCGACCGGAGGGCGCCGGTGTCCAGCCCGGCCAGCCTCCCGGCGGCGGCCGTGGCGCCGAACACGCCGCAGACCGCGGTCGGGTGCAGCCCCTGCCGGTACAGCTCGGCCGGGCCGAGCAGCTCGCCCAGGCTGGCCATGACCTGGTACCCGGCCACCGCGCTGTCCAGCACCGCCGCCGTGGTCACCGGGCCGCCGGGCGCGCCGGCCGTGACCGCCAGCAGCGCGGTCCAGATCACGGTGCCGGGGTGGGAGCTGGATGGCTCGTGGGTGTCGTCGAGCTCGATGCTGTGCGCGCTGATCCCGTTGACCAGCGCCGCGTCCCGCACCGCGGCGGTCTGGGCGGCGCCGAGAACGGGGGCGGGCCCGGCCGATCGTGGCAGCAGCGCGTCGCGCGCCACCCGCGCCGAGCCGGCGCCCGCGCCGGTGCCCGCCACGGCCAGGTAGTCCGCCAGCAGCAGCCGGGCCCGGTCACGCTCGGCCGGGCCGGGCCGGGCGGTGGCCGCCAGCTCGGCGAGCGCCGGTGTCACCAGGGACTGGGTCACAGGCACCTCACATTAGACCGGCCAAATCAGGGTCAGGGCTCCAGTAAGCACGCCGCGGCCAGAACCTGTCAAGGTCCGCATATTCGTGGGGTTATCGCTGCTAAATGCCGCTGAGCTGGATCCAGCCAGCGTCTTGACGCCCGTGCGTTCGTGACCGCAATATGGCCGTCTAAAGGGCCAGTTAACGGCATCGCATCCGCTGAGCAGGAGCCCCGCGTTGGAAGCCAGAGCCGCCCGCGCATCGTTGCGCGCCGTGCCGGAAGAGCCCGGCCAGGGCAGTGCCTACCGGCAGGTGGCGTCCGACCTGCGCCAGGCCATCGCCGCCGGGCGGTACGCCGGGGGGCAGCGGCTGCCGACCGAGGCCGAGCTCGTCGCGTCGACCGGGCTGGGCCGCCAGACGGTGCGCCGGGCCTTCCAGGAGCTGGTCACCGAGGGCGTCATCTACCGGGTCCGCGGCCGGGGCACCTTCGCGGTGCCGGGCGAGGGGAAGTACCTGCGGTCGTTCGGCAGCATCGACGATCTGATGGCGCTGTCGCTCGACACCGAGCTGCAGGTGGTCGAGCCGCTGCACGTGCTGGCGAGCGTCGAGGTCGCGGGCCAGCTGCAGGCGGCCGAGGACACCGTCATGACCACGTCGTTCCTCCGGCTGCACGACGGGGTGCCGTTCTGCTACACCCGCGTGCACGTCCCGCTGGAGATCGGCCGCAGGCTCCGCGAGCTGCCGGAGATGGCCGGGCTGGCCGAGCCGGGCAGCCGGGCCCGCTTCACCATGATCAGCCTGGTCGACCGGGTGAGCGACCGCCGGATCGACAGCGCGGTGCAGAACGCCACCGCCGCCGCCGCCTCCGCCGACATCGCCCACCGGCTGGGCTGCCCGCCGGGCCTGCCGGTGCTCCGTATCGACCGGCTCTACCGGGACCGGGAGCTGGCGCCGCTGGAGCTGGCGATCAACCACTTCCATCCCGACCGCTACTCCTACCGCCTCCAGCTGCGGGGGCGGCTCGACTCCCCCGGCACCAGCCCGGGCACCCGGTGACCAGCGAGCTGATGACCGGGCCGGGCGGCCCCGCCGCGCCGCGCGGTCGTTCCCAGCGCGGAGCGGATGCGATCGTGGCCGCACTGGCCGGGGCGGGCACCCGGCTGATGTTCGGCGTCCCCGGCGGCGGGCCGAACCTGGACGTGGTCGGCGCCGCTGCGGCCGCCGAGATGTCCTTCGTCCTCGCCCACGGCGAGACCGCGGCCACGATCATGGCCGCCACTTGTGCCGATCTCACCGGCACCCCGGGAGCCGTAGTGGTCACCCGAGGGCCGGGCCTGGCCAGCGCGGTCAACGGCATCGCCCACGCCGCGCTCGACCGGCTGCCGGTCGTCGTCATCGCCGACACGGTGCCCGCGCACCAGCGTGACCGGGTCAGCCATCAGCGGCTGGACCAGGCGGCGCTCGGCCGGTCGGTCGCCAAGGCGGCCTTGACCGCCGACCCGGGCCAGCCCGGGCAAGCGGCCGAGCTCGCCGTTCGGCTGGCGCTGGCGGCACCGGCCGGGCCTGTGGTCGTCAACATGGACCCCGGCGTGGAAGCCGTACCCACCAGCGGTGACGCGGCAGCCACCGGCACCGTGCCAGCCACCGGCACGGGGTCAGTCGGCGGCATGGGGTCAGCCAGCGACGACTCGCCAGCCTTTACCAGCGGACCCGCCATCGACGGCAGGGCGGTCCGCGCCCCTCATGCGCGCACAAATGCCGCCGGGCGCGAACTGGCGCCGCTGGCGGCGGCGCTGCGAGCCGCCCGGCGGCCGGTGGTGCTGCTCGGGCCGGGCGCCCTGGCCCATGCCGCCGCGGTGCGCGGCGCCCTGGGCGGCAGCGGCCTCCCCGCCCTGCACACCTACCGGGCGCGCGGGATCCTGCCGGACAGCGGCGCCGAGGCCGCCGGGCTGGTCACCGGCGGCACGATGGAATGGCCGCTGCTGGCGGCCAGCGACCTCATCATCGGCCTCGGCGTCGACCCGGCCGAGCTGATCCCGGCCGCCTGGGACTACCCCGCCCGCACCATCCTGGTCTCCGAGACCAGCGCCGGGGCGGCCGACGCCGGCCGCTACTTCACCGGCGGCGCCGCGCTGGCCGCCCCGCTCGGCGCCGCGATCGAGCTGATCGCCGCCCACCGCCACCGCAGCGGCTGGCCGCCCACCGCGGGCCGGGCCGCGAAGACCGGCGCGATGGCCCGGCTGCGGGCAGCGGCCCGCGCGGCGCCGGGCCTGCTGTCACCCCAGGACGTGGTGGCCACGGTCCGGGCGCAGGCCCCGCCGGAGACGATCGCCACCGTCGATGCTGGCGCGCACATGCTCGTGGCCATGCCGTTGTGGGAGGTGGACGAGCCGCACCGGCTGCTCATCTCCAGCGGCCTGGCCACCATGGGCTACGCGCTGCCCGCGGCGATCGCCGCCGCCTTGTGCGCGCCCGGCGTGCCGGTCGTCGCCTTCACCGGCGACGGCGGCCTGGGCATGACGCTGATGGAGATCGAGACCGCCGTCCGGCTCCGGCTGCGGGTCGTGGTGGTCGTGTTCAACGACGCGACCCTCAGCCTGATCAAGATCAAGCAGCGGCCGGACGGACACGGCGGCCCGGAGGCGGTCGGCTACCGGCCCGCGTCGTTCGCCGCGGCCGCCACCGCGCTGGGCGCGGCCGGCGCGCCGGTCAGCGACGCGGCCGGGCTGGCGTCGGAACTGGCCGCGGCGCTGAACCGGGATGGCCCGACAGTCATCGACGCCAGCATCGACCCCGCTACCTATCCCGCCGTCATGGACCTGACTCGCGGCGAGGCCGGCCGCCACCCAGCCGCCGGCCACCACCGGCCTACCGGCCCCCACCCGCCCGCCGGGCCGCACCGGCCCACCGGCCGCCACCCATCCACCGGCACCTGAGGAGACAGCCGCCATGGCAGCACCCGAGATCGACGACCTCAGCCCGGACGAGCGTGACATCGTCGCCGTTGTCCGCGACTGGGTGAAAGACAGCGTGCTGCCGATGGCGCACGACCTCGAGCAGGCGAACGCCTACCCCGCCGAGCTGATCGAGACGATGAAACAACTCGGCGTCTTCAGTCTGGTCATCCCCGAGCGCTACGGCGGCGCCGGGGTCTCCACCGCCTGCTTCGCGCTTGTCACCGAGGAGCTGGCCCGGGGATGGATGAGCCTGGCCGGGGCGATGGGCGGGCACAGCGTGGTCGCCCGCATGATCACCATGTCCGGCACGGACGAGCAGAAAGACACCTGGCTCCCGCAGATGGCCACCGGCCAGGTACGGGCCGCCATGGCGCTGACCGAGCCGGCCGGAGGCTCCGACCTGCAGGCCATCCGGACCAGGGCGACGGCGACCGCGGGCGGCTACCGGCTCGACGGCGTGAAGACCTGGATCACCAACGCGCGCGCGGCCGACGTGATCGCCGTGCTGTGCAAGACCGACCCGGACGCCGTACCCGGCAGCCGCGGCATCAGCGTCCTGCTCGCCACGAAGGGGCCCGGCTTCACCGTCTCCCGCGATCTGCCCAAGCTCGGCTACAAGGGCGTCGAGACCTGCGAGCTCGTCTTCGACGGCTACCAGTGCCCCACCGAAGCGCTGCTCGGCGGGCAGGAGGGCGCCGGGTTCGCCCAGATGATGGACGGGCTGGAACTCGGCCGGATCCAGGTCGCCGCGCGGGCGGTCGGGGTGGCCCGGGCCGCGCTGGAGGACTCGCTGCGGTACGCGCAGCAGCGGGAGACGTTCGGGCAGCCGATCTGGCGGCATCAGGCGGTCGGGCACCGGATCGCCGACATGGCCACCCGGGTGGAGGCCGCACGCCTGCTGACCACGCGCGCGGCCGCCGCGCTCGACACCGGGCGGCGCAGCGACCTGGAGGCGGGGATGGCGAAACTGTTCGCGTCCGAGGTGTGCTTGCAGGTCACCGCCGACGCGATCAGGGTGCATGGGGGCTACGGGTATTCGGCCGAGTTCGATATCGAGCGCTACTACCGCGACGCGCCGCTGATGGTGGTCGGCGAGGGGACCAACGACATCCAGCGCAACGTCATCATCCGGCAGCTCGTCGGCCGGTACCGCGTCTGACCGCGATGGCGGTTGATCCAGTCCCCGAGAGATCCGAAGGAGCAAACCATGAGCATCACCGTTGCGAAGTTCCTGGACGTCGCCGACGGCATCCAGCCAGGCCAGTTCACCATTGGCGAGCGGGAGCTGCTGGCGAGCCTGGCCGACCTCGACCCGGTCTACAAGCGGCTGCTGGACGAGCCGGTGACCGCGATCATCGCCGTCACGGGCGCGGACGGCCAGCCGAACCTGACGCCGGTCTGGTTCGACTATGAAGGCGACATCGTTCTGCTGAACCTGGCCACCCACCGCAAGAAGGTGGGCTGGCTCCGCAAGACGCCGTACGCCACGTACGTGCTCATGAACCCGGAGAACGCCTATCACTGGCTGAGCATCAAGACCAAAGTGAAGCGGGAGATCTCCGAGGACGAATCGGTGGAGGGGCAGCGCGTCACCGATCAGCTTGACAAGATCTGGGTGAAGTACACGCAGAACGACCCGCCCTACGGGCTGCGCGATCCCTCGATCGACGAGCGGAGGGTGCTGTTCGAGATGGAGGTCGTGCGGGTCGCGACCTTCGGCCGACCCTGACCGGGCCTTTCCGGAGCGGGAAGGATCAGGCCGGTGCCTGCCATGCCTCGGGTCATCGTCATGGGCGGCTCGCTCGGTGGCCTGAGCGCGGCGCTGGTGCTCCGGGATGCGGGGTGCGAGGTGCGGGTCTTCGAGCGCTCCTCGTCCGCCCTGCAGGCGCGGGGCGCGGGCATCGCCGCCCTCGACGCCACACTGCGCTACCTGGTCGAACGAGGCGGCTACCGGCCGGAGGACGTCTGCTCGTCCACCGGCTGGATCCGCTTTTTCAACCGCGATGGCAGCCTGCGGCACGAGCAGCGGCACCACTACTGGTTCTCGTCGTGGAACACGATCTACCGGACACTGCTCCGGTTCTTCGAGACCGGGCGCTACCTGCTCGGGCATGAGGTGGTGGCGTTCGGCCAAGAGGGTGACACGGTCAGCGTCATCCTCGCCGACGGGTCGCAGGCCGAGGCGGACCTGCTGGTCTGCGCCGACGGGGTCAGCTCGGCCGCCCGGGCATTGCTGATCCCGGGAGCATCGCCGTCCTATGCGGGTTACGTCGCCTGGCGCGGCACGCTGCCGGAGCGGGCGCTGTCGCCAGCCACCCGGAAGGCGTTCGAGGACGCCATCAACTACCAGGTCCTGCCCGCCAGCCACATCCTCGTCTACCCGATCCCTGCGTTCGACGGGTCGCTCGCCGAGGGCGACCGGCTGATGAACATGGTCTGGTACGTCAACGTGGCCGCCGGCCAGGAGCTGGATCAGCTCATGACCGGACGGGACGGGGCCCGGCGAGCGGTGTCGCTGCCGCCCGGGGCCGCGACCGACGAGGCGGTGGCGGGCATGCGGCGGGCTGCGGAGCAAGTCCTCGCCGCGCCGATCGCCGAGGTGGTGACGAGTGTGGCCGAGCCATTCGTCCAGGCCGTCTACGACATCGACGTTCCCCGGATGGCGCTGGGCCGAGTCTGCCTCATCGGCGACGCGGCGTTCGCCGTCCGGCCGCACGCGGCGGCGGGCACCGCCAAGGCTGCCGCCGACGGCTGGACCCTGGCCGAGGAACTGGCGGCGGCGGCCGGCGACGTGCCCGCCGCGCTAGCGGTGTGGGAGCACCGCCAGCTGCTGCTCGGGCGGCGGCTGCTGGCACGGACCCGCGAGATCGGCGACGCCTCGCAGTTCACCGGCGCGTTCCGCCCGGGCGACCCCCGGCTCATCTTCGGCCTGTACGAGCCGGGACACTGACACAACCCCGCAACCCGAGGAGGCCATCATGGCAGCCACCATCCTCCATGAAGACACGTTCGACCGTTCCGGGTACGCCGCCGAGCTCGACGCGGCGCCGGACAACCTCGACGTCGGCACCAGGCTGTGGTTCGAGAACGACCGCATCCGGGTCTGGGAGGTGCGGCTGCGGCCCGGCGAGCGCGGCCCGTTCCACGCCCACACCTGCCGCTACTTCTGGACCGTGGTGGACGGCGGCATCGGCCGCCAGCGCACCGCCGACGGGACGATGATCACCCGGGAGTACCACGTGGGGGACACGAACTACTCCGAGCACTCGCCGGAGGAGCCGCTGATCCACGACTTCGAGAACGTCGGCGAGAGCCAGATCCGGTTCGTCACCGTCGAACTGCTGGACTGAGTCGGCGAGCGAACCTCGAAAGCCCGCAGGCAGGCGCTCAGGCTAGGTAACGCCCAATGAGATGGCGGTTCTTCTCCAACGAGCCGGGCAGCACGGTGAAATGCACCGGCCCGTCCCCGTCGACTGCAACCACCCGACGACCGCCTTGGCGTAACGGTTCCCGGTCACCAAGATCGCTCCGGCACGCACTCTGGAGGCATCCCGAGCATCACTCAAGACGGACCAGCCGAACCCCTCGTCGCCCTCGGCGGTCAGGTCAGCCCGTAACCTCCGCAACTTCACGCAGACATATTCCCAACGGACGCCGACAAGGAAGGCGAGGGCGAGCGGGTCAGTGAGCCGTGGCTGATGGCGTGTGTGCCAAGGTGGCCGCATCCCGTCAGAGCCGGCGATCACAGACTGAAGGTCTCCCGGCCGATCGCGCGGCGGACGCGGGCCAGCAGTTCAGCCGCCTCGGGCCGGGCCCGCTCGGCGCCCGCGGCCAGCACCCGCTGGATCTGCGCCTTGTCGGCCATCAGCTCGCGGTACCGCTCCCGCGGCCCGGCCAGGAAGCCGTCGAGCAGCCCGAACACCGCATCCTTGAGCTCCTTCCATGACATCCCGCCGCCTTCGAGGGCCGCACGAACCCGCCCGGCGTCATCCGGGGCGGCGATCTCCCGGTAGATCTGGAACAGGCCCGTGCTCTCGGGGTCCTTCGGCTCGTCCGCCCCGGTGGAGTCGGTCTTGAACCGGCGGATCAGCCGGGCCAGCTCGTCCGGCCCGGCGAACAGCGGCAGGACGTTGCTGTAGGACTTGCTCATCTTCCGGCCATCCAGGCCCAGGATGCTGGCCGCGGTCGAGCTGACCACCAGCTCCGGGATCGTCAGGACATCGCCGTACGTCAGGTTGAACTTCTCCGCGATGTCACGGGTCATCTCGAGGTGCTGCGACTGGTCCCGGCCCACCGGCACCACGTCGGCCGAGAACAGCAAGATGTCGGCCGCCATCAGGACCGGGTAGTAGTAGACGCCCATGTTGATCCCGGCATCAACGTCCGCCTTGCCCTGCTTCTCCGCCTCGGCCACGGCCGCCTTGTAGGCGTGAGCGCGGTTCATCAGGCCCTTCGGCGTGACGCACCCCAAGATCCAGGTCAGCTCGAACACCTCGGGGAGATCGGACTGCCGGTAGAGCGTCACCTGGTCCGGGTCCAGGCCCATCGCCAGCCAGGCGGCGGCCACCTCATAGGTCAGGTCGATGAGGGCCTGGCGATCCTTGACGGTCGTCAGCGCGTGGTAGTCGGCGATGAAGTAGTACGCGTCGTACTGCTCGCCGAGCGCCAGCGCCGGGCGGATCGCGCCGATGTAGTTCGCGATGTGCGGAATCCCGGTCGGCTTGATCCCGGTCAGGGAGCGCTTCGTCATTCCCAGCTCCATGCGTAACGAAAGTGACCGCGTACGGTCCTGCCCGCGCTGGCCCGGCCGGACACTCGATGGTACGGGCACCTCCGGCGGCTGGCGACGCCGTGTCTGCGGCGCCACTACCCGAACCGCCGCTGGTCACCGGGAGCCTGGGAAGATCAGGAACGTGGACCCCCTGCACGACTACCGCCGCAAGCGGAACCCGGGGCGCACCCCCGAGCCGATGCCGGCGGCCCCCGCCCGGCCCGCGGCCGGGGAACCGGCTACCGGCGGGCGCGGCGGGCCGCCGGCGGCGGGCCTCTTCGTCGTGCAGGAGCACCACGCCAGGCGGCTGCACTGGGACTTCCGGCTGGAGCGCGACGGCGTTCTGGTGTCCTGGGCGCTGCCCAAAGGGGTGCCGGACGACCCGGCCGTCAACCATCTGGCCGTGCCCACCGAGGACCACCCGCTGGAGTACGCCGGCTTCTCCGGTGAGATCCCGCGCGGCGAGTACGGCGCGGGCGTGGTGACGATCTGGGACCACGGCACCTACGAGACGCTCAAGTGGGACGACCGTGAGGTGAAGGTGGTCCTGCACGGGAGCAGGCTCACCGGCGGGTACGCCCTGTTCCGCACCGGCGATGACAGCTGGATGATCCACCGGGAGCGGACGCCGCTGCCCGACCGGATCGTGCCGATGCTGGCCCGCATCGGGGACCTGCCGGCCGACGACGGCGCCTGGGCGTACGAGATGAAGTGGGACGGCCTGCGCGCGCTGGCCTACCTCGGGGGCGGGCGGGTCCGGCTGCTGTCACGGACCGGCCAGGACCTCACGAACGACTACCCCGAGCTGGGCGGCCTGGGAGCGGCCGTGGGCAGGCGGCAGGCAGTCCTGGACGGGGAGATCGTGGCCCTGGGCGAGGACAGCTGGCCCAACTTCGAGCGGCTCCAGCAGCGCATGAACGCCCGCAAGCCTGGCCTCGCGCAGCGGCTGGCCCCCGTGGTGCCGGTCACCTACCTGGCGTTCGACCTGCTGCACCTGGACGGGCGGCCGCTCCTCGACGAGCCCTACCGGGCCCGGCGGGCCCTGCTGGAAGGGCTTGACCTGCAGGGCCCACGCTGGCAGACGCCGCCCTCGTTCACCGGGGAGGCGGGCGCCGACGTGCAGGCCGTGTCCCGCCAGCACGGGCTGGAAGGCATCGTGGCCAAGCGCCTGGCGTCGCGCTACGAGCCGGGCAAGCGGACCGGCAGCTGGCGCAAGATCAAGAACCTGCAGCGGCAGGAGGTCGTGGTGGGGGGCTGGAAGCCGGGCGAGGGGGTGCGCGCCGGCCGGTTCGGTTCGCTGCTCATCGGCGTCCAGGGCGACGGCGGCCTGGAGTATGCGGGCCACGTTGGCACCGGATTCAGCGAGCAGGCCCTGGACATGCTGTGGCAGCGGCTGACGCCGCTGCGCCGGCCCACGTCACCGTTCGCCAGCCCGGTCCCGCCCGAGCACGCCCGCCCCGCGGTCTGGGTGGAGCCGGTGCTGGTGATCGACGTGGTCTTCACCGGGTGGACCGGGGCCGGGCGGATGCGGGCGCCCTCGTACCAGGGGCTGCGCGTGGACAAGGACCCGGCCGAGGTCATCCGGGAGCCGTCCCGGCCGGCCTAGCTGACTTCACACCGGTGAGCGCCGGCCGTCCATCGGCGGGGTATCCGCCGCGTCGCCCGATCCCCGCGCGGGGCGCACATTGAAACGATGCCGCAACCGGATCCACAGACAGGAAGGCATTAGCTGATGAGCGGAATGCGCGCTTGTATTCACGGTGCTAAAAACCGCTGCCACCGGCCCGGCACCGGCGGATAGTCTGTGTGCCCCGGCGATCCCGAGTTGGTAAGGACGTATTGATGCACGATCCGCGCGTATTGCTCGACCCCGCCACCGATGCCGTGCGCAGGCTGGCCCGGCGCGGCTATCAGCTGGACCTGGACAAGCTGGGCAG
>Ga0075434_100004551_pt1 | contig 12521 bp, 10 predicted proteins | sample RhiMethybrSRZTD3_FD_75298 | JGI IMG/M metagenome (GOLD analysis project Ga0075434, IMG submission 75298) | Populus rhizosphere microbial communities from Tennessee, USA - Rhizosphere MetaG P. TD hybrid SRZTD3 | ecosystem: Host-associated > Plants > Roots > Rhizosphere > Soil | place: USA... | reverse complement strand
GCGCCTATGCGAATGCCTGCTTCGTGGTGGGCGTCGCCAAGGCGGGCATCGAGGACGGCGTGGAGCTGATCGGCGGCTCGTGCATCATCGGCCCGCAGGGGCAGGTCCTTGCCAAGGCCGCCACCACGGGCGACGAGCTGATCGTCTCGCGCATCGACCTCGATCAGATGACGCCGGTGCGCAAGCGCTGGAACTTCCTCGGCCGTCGCCAGCCCCAGCACTACGGCACGCTGCTCCAGCCCGTGGCGGAGAAGGAGACGCATCGATGAGGGCCGAAGGCTCGAAGAGGCCCGGCGGCTGTGCATCGTCCCCCAACCCGGAGATCTCGCAATGACGAGCACGCCGCGCGTCGACACCGTCGTTCGCGGAGGCAAGGTCGTCACCGCCTCGGACATCGTCGAGACGGCGGTGGCCATCAAGGGCGACAAGATCGCCGCCATCGGCCCGGAGAATCTCCTCCCCCTCGCCGATCGCGTCATCGACGCCAGCGGCCGCTTCGTGCTGCCCGGCCTCATCGACTGCCATCTCCATGTCGGCGCGGAGTACGACGACTGGAAGACGGCGGCCATGGCGGCCGCCCACACGGGGCTGACCACGCTCCTGCCCTTCGTCGTCTACGAGGAGGGCGAAGCGCTCCCCGCGGCGGTAGCCCGGCTGCGCGAGGAGGCGGAGTCGCTCTCCGTGCTGGACTTCGGCTTCCACTTCATCCTCAACCACGAGCCGAAGATCCTGGAAGGCATCACGGAAGCCTTCGGCATGGGCGTGACGTCGTTCAAGCTCTTCATGACGTACAAGAAGCGGCCCAAGCGCATGGTCTCCGACGAATTCATCGCCAGGACCATGGACATCCTGGGGCGCCTGGGCGGGATCTGCCAGCTCCACTGCGAGAACGGCGACATCCTCTGCTACCTCGAGGACAAGGCCATCGCGGAAGGCCGCACCGCACCCACCGACTTCCCCGCCACCTGTCCCGACTGGACGGAGGAGGAGGCGATCAACCGCGCCATCCTCATCGGCAAGCTCACCGAGTGCCCCGTCTACATCGTGCATCTCTCCACCAAGCTGGGGCTCGAGCGCATCAAGCGCGCGCAGGCGGAGGGCCAGCGCGTGTGGGCGGAGACCTGCCCGCAGTATCTCCTCCTCAACGAGAAGGAGATGGCACGCCTCGGTCCCTTCGCCAAGATCGGCCCGCCCCTCCGCTCCGCGGACGGCGTCAACCAGGCCGCGCTGTGGGCGGGCTCGGAGCAGGGCTTCGTCTCCACCGTGGCGAGTGACCACTCGCCGCGCGTGCCCGCGGCCAAGGAGCCGGGGCGGACGAACATCTTCGTGGACAAGGAGGGCAAGCCGATCCCTTTCGGCGCGCCCTCGCTGGAGACGCTGGTGCCCCTGATGTGGAGCGAGGGCGTGGTCAACCGCGGGCTGCCCGTCACGTGGATGGCCCGCGTGATGGCGGAGAACCCCGCGCGCATCTTCGGCCTCTATCCGCGCAAGGGCGTGGTGCGCGTGGGCGCCGACGCCGACCTGACCATCTGGGATCCCGCGCCCTCGTGGACCATCCAGCAGAAGCAGCACCTCGGCATCGCGGGCTTCACGCCGTACGAGGGCTGGGCGGCGCGTGGGCGGCCGTGGATGACGCTGCTCCGCGGCCAGGTCCTCCTGAACGGCGGCACCCTCGAGCAAAAGCCGGGCAACGGCCGCTTCCTCCCGCGCACGAGCCCGATGGCGCCGCTCGGCGGAGCCGTCCGGTGACGGACTACCTCGGCCGTCTCGCCTCCTGCGCCACCGACATCAAGATCGGTTCCCTGCCGTCGTCCACCGTGGCGGCGGCCAAGCTCGTCCTCCTCGACACCATCGGCGCCATGGTGGCGGGCAGCGTGCAGCCCGAGAACGTGCGGCTGGCCGCCCTGGCCGCCCGGCGCTCGCCGCACGGGCTCAGCACGCTGCTCGGCCACGGGCTCAAGTCGGACGCGCTGCTCGCCACCTTCACCAACGCCGCGGCCGGGGTAGCCCTCGAGATGGACGAGGGCAACCGGCTCGGCGGCGGCCACCCCGCCATCCACGTCATCCCCGCCGCGCTCGCCGTCGCGGAGGAATTGGGCCTGGGCGGCGCGCGGCTCCTCGAAGCGGTGATCGCGGGCTACGAGATCGGCTCGCGCATCGGCGGCGCCACCGTAGCGAGGCCCAACGTGCACTCGCACGGCACGTGGGGGACCATCAGCACCGCGGTAGCGGTGGCGCGCCTCCACGAGCTGCGCGCCGACGAGATGCGCCACGTGATCAATCTCTCCGCCTCCATGACTCCCGCCAACACCTGGACGCCCGCCCTCGAGGGCGCCACCATCCGCAACGCCTATCCCGGGCGATCGGGGCTCGAGGGCATTCTCGCCGTGGATCTGCACCAGGCCGGGTTCTCCGCCCTCGACGACGCGCCCTCCGACGTCTACGGAACGATTCTCGCCGAGCGCTTCGATCCCGAGGAGGCGGTGGCCGGGCTCGGCGAGAGCTACCGCATCGAGCAGAACTACTTCAAGTTCCACGCCTGCTGCCGCATGAATCACCCTGCCCTCGACGCGGTGATGGCCCTTCGCGCCCAGCACCGCTTCGCGGGAGACGACGTGGCCGCAGTGCACGTCACCTCGATTCCCTTCGGCCTGCGCATGCTGGAGACGGCGCCGCGCACCATGCTCGGCGCCAAGTTCTCCATTCCCTACGCGGTGGCGGCTGCCCTCGTCCTCGGCCGCACCGACACCGCCGCCTTCGAGGAGCGTGAGCTCGACGATCAGCGCATCCTTGCCATGGCCAAGCGCATCGAGGTGGTTGCCGACGACGAGATGGCGCTCAAGCGCGCCGACTATCCCACCGCGCACGTGAAGGTGAAGCTCCGCGACGGCCGCGTCCTCTCCCACACCACGGGCGTGGTGCGTGGCGATGCCGCCAATCCCGTGGCCTCCGAAGAGGTGGTGGCGAAGTTTCTCTCCCTCGCCGCGGAGTGCCTGGGCGAGCCGCGCGCCCGCGAGGTGGTGGAGGCGGTGGGGACGGCGGACTCCCTCGACACGGTTCGCCGCCTGACCGCGCTCCTCGTGCCCCGCGCCTGACCGGCGTCCGGCCCGCGCGGTATCATCGTCAGGATGACCGCGCTGTGGAGCTCGTTCGCCGTGGTGGCGCTTGCAGAGATGGGCGACAAGACCCAGCTCATCGCCTTCTCGCTCGCCACGCGCTACCGGCGCCCCTGGATCGTCATGCTGGGCATCCTCCTGGCCACCGTGCTCAACCATGCGCTGGCCGCCACCGTCGGGGTGTGGCTGGCCCGCCTCGTGCCGCCGCGCACGCTGGCGGTGATCCTCGGCCTCACCTTCATCGGCTTCGGCATCTGGGCGCTCCTGCCCGACGCCGCGGAGGAGCCGGGGGAACGGCCCGGCTGGGGCCCGCTCGCCTCGACCTGCGTGATCTTCTTCCTCGCGGAGATGGGCGACAAGACGCAGCTCGCCACGGTGGCCCTGGGCGCGCGCTACGCCTCGGCGATCCAGGTCACCGCGGGCACCACGCTCGGCATGCTCGCCGCCGACGGTCTCGCGGTGCTGGCCGCGATGAAGCTGCACCGCCTCATGCCGATGGCCTGGTGGCGACGCGTCGCGGCCGCCCTCTTCTTCCTCTTCGGCCTCGGCGCCCTCGCGGGCGCCGCCGGCCTCACCTGACGGAGCGGAACCATGGACCACGGACTCTCTCGCGGACTGACCAACTACGGCGATCGGGACTTTGCCCTCTACCTGCGCCGCTCCTTCGCGCGCTCCATGGGCTACTCGACGGCGAGCCTCGCCAAGCCGGTGGTGGGCATCGCGAACTCCGCCAGCGGCTTCAACAACTGCCACCGCCACTTCCCCGAGCTGATCGATGCGGTGAAGCGCGGCGTGTCGGCGGCGGGCGGCCTGCCCATCGACTTCCCCACTGTCTCGCTCGGTGAGGTGTTCCTCGAGCCCACGAGCATGCTCTACCGCAACCTCATGTCCATGGACGTGGAGGAGATGGTGCGGGCCCAGCCCATGGACGCAGTGGTGCTGGTGGGAGGCTGCGACAAGACGGTGCCTGCCCAGCTCATGGGCGCCGCCTCCGCGGGCGTGCCCGCCATACAACTCGTGGCCGGGCCCATGATGACCGGACGCTGGGAGGGCGAGCGACTCGGCGCTTGCACGGACTGCCGGCGCTTCTGGGGACGCTACCGAGCGGGACAGATCTCCAAGGACGAGATCGACGGCGTGGAGAGCCGGCTCGCCACCACCGCAGGCACCTGCGCGGTGATGGGCACGGCCAGCACCATGGCGTGCATCGCGGAGACCCTTGGCATGACCCTGCCCGGCACTGCGGCCATTCCCGCGGTCCACGCGGATCGGCTGCGCGCCGCCGAGGCCACCGGGGAAGCGGCGGTGAGGCTGGCCGCAGACCGGCTCACGCCCGACCGCATCCTCACGCCGCAGGCCTTCGAGAACGCCCTGCGCGTGCTGCTCGCCATCGGCGGATCCACCAACGCCATCATTCACCTCACGGCCATCGCGGGCCGGGCGGGCGTGCCCATCTCGCTCACCCGGCTCAACGTCATCTCGGACGAGACGCCCGTGCTCGTGGATCTCAAGCCCTCGGGTGATTTCTACATGGAGGACTTCTTCAACGCGGGCGGGCTGGGCGCGGTGCTGGCCGAGCTGCGGCCGCAGCTGTATCTCGACTGCCTCACGGTGACGGGGGAGACGCTGGGCGCCCGGCTCGACGCCGCTCCTCGCTACGTCGACCACTCGGTGATCCGCACGCGACACGAGCCCATCCTCTCCGTGGGCGGCCTGGTGGCGCTCTTCGGCACCCTCGCTCCCGGCGGCGCCATCTTGAAGCGCTCGGCCGCCGACGCGCGGCTCTTCGAGACGGAGGCGGCCGCGGTGGTATTCGATTCGCTCGAGCACCTGTCGGCGCGCATCGACGATCCCGCGCTCCCCGTCACGCCCGAGAGCATCCTCGTCCTGAAGAACGCGGGCCCGAAGGGCGGCCCCGGCATGCCCGAGGCCGGCTACCTGCCGATTCCACAGAAGCTCCTGCGCGCGGGAGTGAAGGACATGGTGCGCATCTCAGACGCACGCATGAGCGGCACGGCCTTCGGCACCATCGTGCTCCACGTGACGCCTGAGGCCGCGGTGGGAGGACCGCTCGCGCTGGTGGCCACGGGTGATCGCATCCGGATGAGCGTGAAGGAGCGCACGCTCGACCTGCTCGTGGACGAGGCGGAGCTGGCGCGGCGGCGCGCGGCGTGGCGTCCGGCCACGGTGCCCGTGCGCGGCTATCGCAAGCTCTACATGGATCACGTGCTGCAGGCCGACTTCGGCTGCGACTTCGATTTCCTGCGCGCGGGGCGCTAGTCCCCTCGGGGACGAGAGTCGCTCGGGCTAACGCCGGGCGCCCTGGTGGATGGCGGGGTTGCCGGTGTTCCAGTGGACGGTCTGCTTGACCTTGGCGATCTTCCAGCCCGAGGAAGTGCGGCGCAGCGTGTGCGTGTAGCTGCAGTAGGTGTCGAAGTGCTCACCATCCCCGGGGCGGAGACGGTGGATCACGGCTGCGGACACGCAGATGGCCGTGTCTCCCTCCACGGTGACCTGGTGGTTGGTGCTGAGGTGGAGCGTCTTCAGGTGCGCGAGGGCGCCGCGGCGCTTGGCCACGAAGTCGTCGGCTGACGTGCTCGCGGGCGGCTCGCCGCGGAGATCGCTGTAGTCGGTCTCGATCTCGTCGAGGAAGCAGCGGCGACAGCCTGCCCAGTCCTTCAGATCCAGTGATCGTGCAAACGTGAGAACCACGTCGCTCACCACTGCGCGATCCGCGAGCTCACCGAGTGACCGTTCATCCGCCATAATGTCGTGACCTCCGCTGTTGCGGATTCCGCTTCAAATTCAGGCGCTTCGCTCAGTGCCTGCCTAACCTGCTTGGATTATCAATATTTCCAATAGGTTATCTGACTAGTCCACAGGTTGCCCACATATTGTGGATAAGCTCCGCAAGAGGCACACCATGTGGGGTGTATTCCAGGCTGGGCAGTATGGAAAAAGGTAAATGTTGACAAGGGTTTATCCATCGATTACAGTAACCGCCGAGCTCATCGGAAAGGCGGAGGAAGCTGATGATCACCGTTCCCGCGCACCGCGTGAAACAGTTCGGCGTGGAGTTCTTCCAGGCTTCCTTTTCGGCCAAGGACATCGATCGCCTGGTCAAGTTCGAGGTCCTGGGCTACGCGGGCGCGGCCGCGGCCCCACCGGCGAAGAGCAAGCGTAGCAACCGGTCGCGCGTCAACTGGGAGGCCCTCGAGAAGCGCATCGGCGAGAGCGAGGCAGCCTACCAGCGCCCGGTCATCCGCCGAAAGATCGACGAGCTCGTCGGCTACTATCGTGACTGCAAGGACGCGGGCACCCTCCCCGCCATCCCGGGCGCGGTCATCATCACTTCCGAGAAGCGCTTCACCTTCACGCCCATGGCGAGCCAGCACGACCTTGGCCTGCTCCAGATCCCCGAGGAGCACGGGGTCCTGCGCGTGCTCGACGGCCAGCACCGGCTCCTCGCGTTGCACGCGCTGACCCAGGCGGGCGAGAACCTCGGCATCGAGGTGCCCGCGGTGCTCTTCGACCGGCTGGACGCCCGCCAGACCGTGGAGCTCTTCGTCACCATCAACGCCAAGCACACGCGGCTCAACCCGTCCCACATCGTGAGCCTGGCCGGGCGCAAGCTCTACCCCGATCCGAACCAGGCCCTGGCCCACGACGTGATCCGCTCGCTGAACGAGGACGACACCTCGCCCCTCGCGGGCGAGATCAAGATGCTCGGCACCGGGCGCGGCCGCGTCTCCCAGGCCCCGCTCGCCGAGGAGATCGTGGACTTCTTCGAGACGGTGGAGAAGATCGGGGGCGGCGCCCGCACCAACGAGCTCCGCCAGAACGCCAAGCGCTTCTTCCTCAACTACATGAAGGCGGTGGCGGGGGTCTTTCCCACCGCGTGGGCGGGGCGGAAATACTCGATCAAGACCGGTTCCGCCCTGCGCGCCTTCATCCGGGTCGCTCCCGACGTCATGGCGCGGGCGCGCGAGCTCAAGCGCGATGCCTACGACCACAACGCGATTCGCGCGGCGGTGGCCCCGTGGAGCGAGCGTCTCAAGGATCGCCGCTTCGAGACCGAGGGGGAGTGGAAGAGCAAGCTGCAGGGCGGCACGCGGGGCACCGTGGAAGCGCTCACCCGCGAGCTGCGCGACGCGCTCCGCTAGCGCCGGCTAGGCCTGCTCCGCCCAGGGGAAGTTCGCTTCCAGGATCTCGAAGGTCTTCTTGCCTCCCGGGAGCTGCGCGGTCACCGTATCGCCCACCTTCTTGCCGATGAGCGTGCGCGCGAGCGGCGCCATGATGGAGATGCGGCCGTTCGCGGGATCGGCTTCTTCCGAGCCCACGATCTGGTAGCGTGTCTCCTTGCCCGCCTCGTCCTCCAGGCGCACGGTGGATCCGAAGGTGACGCGATCGCCTGAGGTCGGCGGCTCGATCACCTCCGCCGCGCCCACCTTGCCCTCCAAATCGGCGATGCGCGCCTCGATGAAGCTCTGCTTCTCGCGCGCGGCGTGATACTCCGCATTCTCGGAGAGGTCGCCGTGGGCCCGCGCCTCCGCGATGGCGCGGGTGATGGCGGGACGCTCGACGCGCTTGAGGCGATCGAGCTCCTCCTTGAGACGGTGGTGCCCCTCGCGCGTCATGGGCATGCGCTGGATGGCCATTACCGGTCGACCGGGACGGTCTCGCCCTGGATCTTGACCTGAGCGCCCGTGTAGAGCCCCTTGATCCAGCGCGCCCACGCTTCGTTGCGCTTCGACTCGAGGAGCTGCATGCGCATCTCGTCGCGCATCTTGGCGAAGCCCTGGAGGTCGGCGGGCTGGCGCTCCACCGTCTTGATCACGTACACCCCGCTCGGCGTGCGGATGGGATCGGAGAGGGCACCCACCGCGGTACGGAGGGCGGCGAGGAGCACGGGCCCGGGCAGCGCTTCCTTGTCCTTGGGCGGCTCGGCCCTCGAGAAGAGCGGCGTCTCGCCGGTCTGGAGCTTGTCGCGGCGGGCCGCGCCGAGGAAGTCGCCGCTGCCCACGCTCGCCGCGAAGGCCTTGGCGCGCTCCTCCGCGGCGGTCTGCGTCCGCTCGCGCTTCACCACCTCCACCACCTTGTCCTTGATGTCGGCGAAGGGCGGCACGCCCGCGGGCAACTGCTCGCCCACGCGGGCGATGACGAGACCGCCCGCGGTCTTGGTCACGGGCGACACGCCGCCCATGGCCAGGCCGAACATCGTGTCCTCGAGCTGCTGATCGCGGCCGATGCCCTCGAGGCCATCACCGCGGGCGACGGTGATGTCCTTCACGTCGAGGCCCAGCTTCTTCGCCTCCGCGGAGAAGTCCTTGGCGGCGAGGAGGGCGGTGCGCGCCTCATCGGCCCTGGCCTGGGCCGCGCGCTCGCTCCGCTCGGCGGCGAGCCTGTCCTTGATCTTGGCCACGATCTCCCGGAAGGGCTCGAGCCCGCCTTCCTGGATGTCGATCACCTTGATGGCGTGATAGCCGAACGGCGTGCGCACGGGCTGCGGGGAGACCTCGCCCTTCTTCAGCGCGAACACCGCCTCCTCGAACTGGGGCACCATCTCGCCCTTGCCCACGAAGCCGAGATCGCCGCCCTGGGAGGCGGTGGCGGTGTCCTCGGACAGCTCCTTGGCGAGCTTGCCGAAGTCCTCCCCCCCCTTCGCGCGGCGGATCGCCGCCTCGACGGTAGCCTTCGACTTGTTCTCCGCCTCGCTGCCGCCGGTAGGAGGCACCCGCACCAGGATGTGCGCGGCGTGGAAGCGCTGCGGCCGCTCGAACTCCGCGCGATGCTCCTTGTAGTAGGCCTCGGCGTCCGCGTCCGTCACCGCAGGGGTGAAGGCCTTGGGGGTGATGAGCACGTACTGGATGCGCCGACGCTCGGGCCGGCTGAAGAGCGCCTCGTGGCTCTTGAGATACGCCTCGGCGTCGGCGTCGGACACCGTGATCTGGGCGAGGAGGGGCGCGGTCTCCACGAAGGCCCAGTCGGCCCGCACGCGCTCGTAGCGGGCGTTGTAGACCTGCTCCACCTCGGCGTCGGAGACCTTGATGCCGTCCTTGACGATCGCCTCCATCTTCTGGCGCAGCATCTCGCGGCGCACCTCGCTCTCGAACTCCGAGGGCTCGATGCGCGCCTGACGGAGCTGGGTGAGATAGCGCTCCCGCGAGAAGCGCCCCTCCTCCTGGAAGGCGGGAATGGACTGGATGCGCAGCCGCAGCTCGTCGTCACTCACCGTGATGCCCTCGCGCTTGGCCTGCTGAAGGACGAGGGTCTCCTGGATGAGATCGTTGATCACCTGCTGGGTGAGGCCGAGACGCTCCGCCATCTCCGGCGTGATGTTCTGCTGGTAGGCGCGCCGGTAATACTCGATGTAGTTGCGCTGCACGCGCTGGAAGCGCGCGGGAGGAATCTCCTCGCCGTTGACGGAGGCGATGGCGTTGGAGCGCGCATTGCCCATGCGCAGGGTGTCGGAGCCGAAGTAGAGGAAGGAGGTGGCGATGAAGGCGACGATCACGAACAGGAGGATGAGCTTCAGCCCCCTGAAGTACTCGCGCATGGCTCCGATCAGCACCTGGGCCTCCTTGGAAGAGTCGACCGTCGTCGCGGCAGAGTCTTAGCCTACCACAGCCCCCCGGAGAGACGAGGGCGCCTCCCGTGCTCTTGCCCGATATTCCGCGTCCTTCCGCAGCGTGGCGGGCCAACTTGCGAGCCAGACGAGGCCCGAGGGAGGCCGCAACCCGAGGCGTACGTGGCCCTTCGAGCCGAGGGGCGAAGCCGTGAGGCGAGGCCCCAGTAAATCGTACGTTGAGGGCTGCGGCCGACCGAGAACGTGGCTCTGCGAGATGAAGCGCGAAGCGGTGAGGCGAGGGCTGAGTCGACCTGGCGAAGTGAGTTGGCCCGCCACTAGGCGCCGACGACCCGGCGCAGGGCGGGCAGGGCGAAGTAGATCACGAAGGCCGCGGCGGTCCCGAACATCATGCCGTGCACCTCCGCGCCCTTCCTGCGCAGGAGCTTGATCACGCAGTAGGAGACGAAGCCCGCGCCGATGCCGTCAGTGATGGAGTAGGTGAAGGGCATCAGGGCCACGGCGAGGAGGGCGGGGAAGCCCTCCTCGAGATCGCCGAAGGGAATCTGCCGGACGAGCGACGTCATGAGGAAGCCCACCAGGATGAGGGCGGGCGCGGTGGCTTGCGCGGGCACGATGCCGGCCACCGGCGCGAAGAACAGCGCGAGGAGGAAGCACACGCCGGTGACCACCGAGGCGAGTCCGGTGCGGGCGCCCGCCGCCACGCCCGCCGACGACTCCACGAAGGTCGTGGCGGAGGAGGCGCCCGCCGCGCCTCCCGCCACCGCGGCGAGGGAATCCACGATGAGCACGCGGTTCAGGCGGGGGAGATCGCCCGCCGGCGTCAGCCAGCCCCCCTCCGCGCCGACCCCGATCACCGTGCCCATGGTGTCGAAAAAATCCGAGAGCATGATGGAGAAGATCGTCACCACCGCGGTGATGACCCCTACGCGCGCGAAGACCGAGAGATCGAAGCCCGCCCCCAGGCTCGAGAAATCCGGCCACGCCGTGAAGGTCTTCGGGATCACCGCCTGCCCGGGCAGCGGAAAGGCGCGGCCGCCCGTCCACGCGTTCACGATCATGGCGAGGACGGTGGTGGCGGAGATGCCGAGGAGGAGACCCGCGGTCATGCCGCGCGACTGGAACCACAGCATGAGGAGGAGACCGAAGAGCGCGACGGCCACGGGAGCGGAGGTGAGAGGGCCGAGCGTCACCGGCACGCCGGGCGGACCCGGCTTGACGATGCCCGCCGCGTTGAGACCGATGAAGAGGATGAACAGCCCGATGCCCACGCCGATGGCCTGCTTCAGCGAGGCGGGGATGGCCCGCATGATCGCCTCGCGCAGCCCGGTGATCACGAGCACGGTGATGACCACACCCTCGAGCAGCACCACGCCCATGGCCGCCTGCCACGGCAGCTTCATCCCCGCCACGAGCTGATACGCCACCGCGGCGTTCAGACCCATGCCGGAGGCGAGGGCGAGCGGATAGTTCGCCACCAGACCCATGGCGATCGTCATCACGCCCGCCACCAGGCAGGTGCTCGCCTGCGTCGCCGCGAAGGGCGGCCCCTGCCCCTGCAAGGCGGGAATACCCGCGAAGCCCAGGATGGCTGGATTCACGAAGATGATGTAGGCCATGACCATGAAGGTGGTCAGGCCCCCGCGAATCTCGCCGCCCACGGTCGCGCCCGCGCGAGCGAGACCGAAGCAGCGCTCGAGCACGCTTCAGTGACCCTCGGGGTGCTCGACCTGCGGCTGCGTGCGGCCTTCCTCCGGCACCACGCGGCGTGCCACCGTGAGAAAGCCGGTGTGCGCGACCATGCGATGGAAGGGGCGCACGGACAGCCCCTCGATGTTCCACGGGCGCATCAGCGTCTCGAAGGTCTCCACCAGCGAGTAGCCGGGATGCTGCCGGAGGGCCTCGGAGAGCTGGTGTGACTGGACGATGGTGGGCACGTAGGAGAGGAAGATGCCGCCCGAGCGCAGCACGCGGGTGACGGGATCTACGAGATGCCAGGGCTCGGGCAGGTCGAAGACGGCGCGATCCACCATCTCCTCCTCGCTGAGCCCTTCCTCCACCGGCCGCAGGCGCACGGCCAGGTTCGACACCTCGCCCATGCGCATCTGGATGTTGGCGAGGGCGCGCCGCGCGAAGTCCTCGCGCTGCTCGTAGGTGATGACCTTCCCCTCCGGCCCCACCGCGCGCAGGAGAGCCAGGGTGAGCGCGCCGGAGCCCATGCCTGCCTCGAGCACGCGCGCCCCGGGGAAGATGTCCGCCCAGAAGAGCAGCATGGCGAGGTCCTTGGGATAGATGACCTGGGCCCCGCGCGGCATGTCGAGGACGTACTCGGCCAGGGTGGGGCGCAGGGCGAGACAGCGCGTGTTCTTGGAGGTGCGCACCCAGGAGCCGTCGGGCTGGCCGATGATGGCGTCGTGCTGGATCCACCCGCGGTCGGAGTGGAAGGTCTCGCCCTTGCGCAGGAAGACGAGATGGCGCTTCCCGCGCTGATCGATGAGCAGGACCTGCTCGCCGTCCTGGAAACGATCGAGGACGGTCACGACGCGGACGTCCTCACCGCGTGCGCGGCTCGGGTAAGGTCAGGGACACGGCGCAGCCCAGGATGGGCATGAGCGCCGAGATCCAGAGGGCGGAGCTGAGCCCCCAGCGGTCGGCGATCCAGCCGAGGGCGGTGGCGCCGACGCCGCCCGCGCCGATGGCGAAGCCCACGATGAGCCCGGAGGCCATGCCGAGGTTGCGCGGCATGTAGGCCTGTCCGAGGACGACCGCGGTGGTGAAGGTCGACACCAGCACAAGGCCGAGCGCGCCCAAGAGTACGA
>Ga0075434_100004550_pt1 | contig 12521 bp, 9 predicted proteins | sample RhiMethybrSRZTD3_FD_75298 | JGI IMG/M metagenome (GOLD analysis project Ga0075434, IMG submission 75298) | Populus rhizosphere microbial communities from Tennessee, USA - Rhizosphere MetaG P. TD hybrid SRZTD3 | ecosystem: Host-associated > Plants > Roots > Rhizosphere > Soil | place: USA... | reverse complement strand
ACTCCCGTCACGACGCTGGGCGACGACGGGACGTCCGTGTTGACGCGCGCGGAGTCCTACACGGATCCGCCGAACTACTACGTGCGCACCATTGGAAGCGGCGGATCACGCAAGGCGGTTACGGCGTTTCCCGATCCGCAGGAATTCTTCCGAGGCGTCGAACGGCAGTTCATCACCTACGCGCGCAAAGACGGCGTGAAACTGTCCGCAACGTTGTACCTGCCCCCGGGCTACACAAAGGGCGAACGCCTGCCGCTGATCATGTGGGCCTATCCCCGAGAGTTCTCCGACGCGGATACGGCAAGCCAGGTCGTCGGATCGCCCAATCGCTTCACGCTGGTCACGCCGGGAAGCTCGCATATGTATCTGCTGTTTGCCGGCTACGCGATTCTCGACGGCCCGACCATGCCGATCGTCGGACCGGGCGAGACCGCCAACGATCACTACGTCGAGCAGCTCGTCGCGAGCGCCGAGGCCGCGATCGACAAGGTCGTCGAGATGGGCGTCGCGGACCGGGATCGCATCGGCGTGGGCGGCCACAGCTACGGCGCGTTCATGACGGCGAATCTCCTCGCGCACTCACGGCTGTTCCGCGCCGGCTTCGCCGAAAGCGGCGCGTACAACCGATCGCTGACGCCTTTCGGGTTCCAGAGCGAGCGGCGGACGTTCTGGGAGGTGCCGGATCTCTACGGCCGGATGTCGCCGTTCTTCTACGCGCACCAGGTCAAGGATCCGATTTACCTGACGCACGGCGAAATGGACGACAACTCAGGAACTTTTCCGATTCAGTCCGAGCGCTTCTACATGGCGCTCAAGGGGCACGGCGCAACAGTCCGCTACGCCACACTGCCGTACGAAGCGCACGGCTATGCGGCGCGCGAGACCCATTTGCATCTCATCGCCGAAAAGATCGCGTGGTTCGACAAGTACGTGAAGAACGCAACACCGAGAACGACGAATTATCCCGGCGCCTTGCGGTAGACAGCGCGGATTGCTGACTGGGTCTGCTGCGCATCGGCGGCAAAGTCGCCGTGCTTCGACAGATCGATCTCCTTGACGAGGTCGTCGACCGTCTTGCCCGCCTTCTTGCCGGCAGAGACCTGCTTCCACAGATCGTCGATGAACGCGCTCTGAGCCTTGAGCGTCGCAACTGTACCGACGCCTCCGTGGCCTGGCACGACCGTCTTCACGCTCCAGCCCGCCATGTCGTTCAGCACCTGCACCCAGTGCTGATGATCGGCATCGCGATCGCCGACGTTGTTGCCGAATCGCCAGTTCACGCAGAGGTCGCCGGTAAACAGGATCCCTTCCTTCGGCAGATAGGCCACCGCGTCACCGATGGTATGGGCGGGCCCCACCCGCCGCAGCTCCAGGCGGCGTTCTCCATCGTCGATCGCCATGAAGTCGCCGAACATCACTGACGGCTGCTGCAGGCGATAGGGTGCGAGGCTGTACTCCCCCGTTCGCTGCGACATTTGCTCCCACTCGGTCTTTCCTTTCGTGCCGAGCTCGCTTGCGCAATCCTGGGAACAGACGACGGTGACGCCCTCGTCGTACAGGACGCTGTTGCCCTGCGTGTGATCCCAGTGATAGTGCGTGTCGAACGCGTACCGAATCGGTTTGTTCGTCGTCTTGCGGATTTCCGGCAGGACAGCCTTGATCCCCCACGGCGTGTTCGCCTCGATCACGACCACGAAATCGCGGAACTCAATCCAGCTCGTGTTGGCGGGCTGTTGTGTGTCTCTGTCGCCCTGACGGGAGTACACGCCGGGCGCGAGCTGGCGAACCGTGCCGGTCTGGCTTTCCGTTGTGGACGTGTACGACGCCGCAAGCAGCACGACGCATCCGGCGACCAGGAAAAAGCGCCTCATCGTGGAACTCCTTCTACTCTTCCCGCAGCGCGACGACCGGGATCCACAAGCGTCGCCCGGCAATGTTACGCCGCTCGTGCCCGCAAACGGAAGTACGCCTCCCGTCGTCTAACATGTGGTCACATTCAGGGAGACGTGTATGCGAGGCTGGCTGGGTTCGTTGGCTCAGGATCTGCGATACGCGGCGCGATCGTTTGGTCGCAGCCCATCGTACGTGCTCGTTGCGCTCCTCTCCCTGACGCTGGGCATCGGCGCGACGTCCTCGATCTTCAGCGTGATCTATGGCGTGCTCATCGCGCCGTACCCGTATGCGAAGCCTGGCGAGATCTGGGCTCCGCAGATCCGCGCCATCGATGGTCGCGGTGGACGCAACTATCTGCTCGAGGAGCTCCGGCCCCTGTCCGAACTGCCGGCGTTTGCCGACGTGATGGCCACGTCAATCGAGACGGTGCTCATGACGGGCGAGTTCGCGCCCGAGAGCTTCAACGGCGTGCTGCTGTCGGGGAACGCCTTCAATTTTCTTGGCGTGCCGCCCGTGATCGGGCGCACCATCCAGCCGACGGACATTCATCCCGACGGGCAGGCCGAGCCAGTCGTGGTGCTGAGCTATCGGCTGTGGCTGCGGCTGTTCGAAGGGAACCCTTCGGCGCTCGGGCGCACGCTCCGGTTGAACGGCCGCCCACACACAATCATCGGCGTCATGCCTCCCCGTTTTGGCTGGTATGGCAACGAAGGGTTCTGGCTGCCGCTGTCGCCCACGCGGGCGGACGTCCCATGGATCGCCCCCATCGTGCGGCTCGCGCCCGGCGTATCGAAAGCTGCCGCCGAACAGCAGCTCGGCGCGTTTCACAAACAGCTCGCGGTCGAAAAGCCTGCGACGTTCCCGCCTCAGGGCTTCACCACTTCACTTCGCAATTATCTCGACGTCACGGTCGCGAGCGGCCAGATGCGCACGAGCCTTCGTCTGCTGCTCGGCGCGGTTGCATTTCTTCTTTTGATTGCATGCGCCAACGTCGCGAACCTGCAGCTCGCGCGCGGCACGGTACGTGCTCGCGAAATGGCGATCCGTATGTCAATCGGGGCCGGCCGGCGGCGGCTGCTCGCGCAGCTTCTGACCGAGAGCGTCGTGCTCTCGCTCGCCGGAGGCGTCCTCGGTGTGCTCTTCGCCTTCGGCGCGATCCGTTCGATCGTCGGATTGATGCCTGAGTTCTATGTCCCGAACGAGTCCAGGGTCACCATCAACGTCCCTGTGCTGCTCTTTTCTCTTGGCGTGTCCGTCCTGACGGGCATCCTCTTCGGTCTGGTACCGGCCCTCCAGATGTCAAAGCCCGACGTCACCGACTCGCTCAAGGCGAACCGCAGCACCGGCGCGGGCACGCACGGCGCTCGGACGCGTAATCTCCTGGTCGTTGTCGAAGTCGCGATGTCTGTCGTGCTGCTCGTCAGCGCCGGGCTGACGATGCGCACGTTTTTCGTTCTCCAGAACGTCGACGCGGGAGTGAAGCCGGAGCGCGTGCTCATGGTGGGAATTCCGCTGCCGCCGGCGAAGTACGCCACGTTCGAGCGGCGCAACCAGTTCGCGCAGGCGCTGCTGGACAGAGTGGCCACCCTCCCGGGCGTCGAGGCCGCCTCGATCGGACATCCATTCGGCGGGCCTCAATCCCCCTACACGATCGCCGGTCAGATTCCGGACGATTCGAAGCGGATCTCGATGAACTTCGTCGGTGCGGAGCACCTTCGCACGTTCGGAATTGCTTTGCGCGGGGGCCGCATGTTCGATGCGTCCGAGGTCCGCCGCGGCGACCGCGTTGCGGTGATAAACGAAGCCGCGATGAAGCTCTGGCCGGCTGGTGAAAACCCGATCGGTACGCGGCTGCGGCTCGGCGTGCTCGAGCACCCGCCGGCACGTACGCTGGTCGATCCCGCGCGACCTCAAGAGGTCACCATCGTCGGCGTGATCGCGAATACGCGGAACGGAGGAATTCGCAACGAGCCGGTGCCGGTTGTCGTCCTGCCGTATTCAATCCTGGCGCCGGTGCAACGCATGCTCGCGGTGCGGACCGCTGGAGACCCCAACCTGCTGCTCAATCCGATCCGTACGCAGGTGCGGGAGATGGATGCGGATCAACCACTCGGCCGTCCGATCACGGTCAGCGAGGTGCTCGGCGAGGAAGTCGTTCAGCCGCGCTTTACGATGGTTCTGTTCACAGCGTTCGCGGCGCTCGGCCTCGCGCTCGCCGCGTCCGGCATTTACAGCGTCCTGTCGTTCCACGTCACCCGCCGCGTCCACGAGCTGGGCGTCCGCATGGCGCTCGGCGCGTCGCGTGGTCACGTCCTCGGCCTGATGTTGACGATGGGAGGACGGCTCATCGCCGTGGGCCTCGGCATCGGCGTCGCGGCAAGCCTCGCGTCCACGCGTCTGCTCCGCAGTCAGCTGTTCGGCGTCGAACCTGCCGATCCCATCGCGTACGGAGCTGTCGCCCTGCTGCTCGGTCTCGTGGGCATCGTCGCGTGTTACATTCCTGCCCGGCGCGCGGCCGCCGTCGATCCGATGGTCGCGCTTCGGCAGGAGTGATGCCCGATACACATCTCGTCCGCGGTCTGACCCTTTCCGCCACCACGTCACTCGTCGTCGGGACGGTGATCGGCACTGGCGTCTTCATCAAGACAGCCATCATGGCTCAAGACACGGGGTCTGCGGCCATGGTGCTCTTCGCATGGATCGCGGCCGGCGTGCTCTCGATGTGCGGCGCGCTGACGTATGCAGAACTGGGCGCGACGCTGCCCCAAGCGGGCGGAGAATATGTCTATCTTCGCAACTCTTACGGTAGGCTTGCCGCGTTCCTTTTCGGGTGGATGCGGTTCGTGGTGGCCGGCACCGGCTCGATCGCCATTCTGGGCGTCGGCTTCGCGACGTTCTTGTCCGCCATCCTCCCGCTGACGTCGGTCTGGGCGCATTCGCGCTTCGTGCTGCTCGGACAGACAATCGACTGGCAGTTCGGCTCGAAGCAGGTCGTCGCGGTGGCCGCGATCATGGTCTTCGCGATCATCAATTGCCTGACGGTGGCATTCGGCGGCCGCGTGCAATCGCTGCTCACGGTGCTGAAGCTCGGCGGCATCGCCACCGTCGTCGCGGGGGTTTTTCTGGGTTCGGGAACCGCCGATTGGTCCCATCTCGCCCAGACGGGGCACGCGAACAGCAGCGGCGTGCCGGCGTTCGGCCTCGCGATGCTCGCGGCGTTGTGGGCCTACGACGGATGGAACAACATGCCGATGGCGGCCGGGGAGGTGAAGGATCCCGGCCGGAACGTGCCGATCGCGTTGATTGGCGGCATGGCGGCCGTCATGGCGATTTACTGCACGGCGAACCTGGCGTACTTCTACGCACTCCCCTTCGGCGAGGTCGTCACCGCGAACTCGACGCGTTACCGTGACGCGCTGCCGGTTGCGACCAAAGCCGCGCAGACGTTCTTCGGCGACAGCGGCGGCCGCCTGGTCTCGCTCGCATTCATCTTCTCCGCGCTCGGCGCGCTCAACGGCACCACGCTGACCTCTGCCCGCGTGCCGTACGCGATGGCGCGCGACGGCGTATTTCCATCGAAAGTCGGTATTCTCAGCGCGCGTACGCACGTGCCGGCCTATGCACTTCTTCTTCAAGCCGTGTGGGCGAGCGCGCTTGCGGTCTCCGGCACCTTCGACCAATTGACGGACTATGTCATCTTCGCGTCGTGGATCTTCTACGGTCTCGTCACCTCGTCGGTCTTCGTGCTGCGTCGGAAGATGCCGGATGCGCCGCGGCCATACAAGACATGGGGCTATCCGGTCATGCCGCTCGTGTTCGTTCTCGTGGCGGCGTGGCTGGTCGTGAACACACTCGTGAACAGACCGGTTGAATCGATCACGGGCCTCGCTCTTATCGCGCTGGGGCTACCGTTGTACTTCTATTACCGAACGACCAATCCCCAATCCCCAATCGCCAATCCCCAATCGCCAATCGCTAATCGCTAGTCGGGTCAGTCGATCGCGTACAAACGGACGATCGACGTGCCCATCTCTTGAGAAACCGCCTCGACGCGGATGCCGGACGTCACCGCCGGCATCTGGTACCAGACACCTGCCACCACGTGGTCGGACGCGGCCAGCATGTGTGCGTGTTCCCCGCGGGGTCCCGCAACACGAATGGCGTCGGCGGGCGCGAGCCGGACGGCGAGCAGACTCGATTGATACCAGCCGGTGAGCCACGCGTTCTGAGGCTCCGCGCCGACGAAGAACCGTCCGGGCAACGACGCGACGGGCGTGATGGTGCGCGTGCCCGCGTCCATCGCGAAGAAGCGCGTCCGGCTCGCATCGAAGATCTGACAGGCGCCGCGGTCGGCGAGCGGCAGGCGGTGGCACTCGAGCTCGAATTGCGACGTCCCGAGATCTGAAGGCTCGGGATCGAGCGACCAAATTGTCGACCGCCAGCGTGGCGCGCTCGCGAGCACGAATACGAGCATGCCGACCGGATCCGTGGTCGGCGACGACAGATCGAGCCGTGGCTCGACGGCGAGTGCGCGGTCTCCCGAGAGCGCGATCGGGAGGAACGGCAGCCCGTGATCGGACGGTACGCGCCATTGATGGCTGTCGATCCGGCTGGTGCCGATCAGTCCCTCCCGGCCCTGCATCTCGCTGCCCCCGAGCGCGGTCAGCCTCCATCGCCGGGACTTCGCGTCGAGCGACACCGCGGGGTTTGACAAGCCAGGCACTTGAATCTGCCACCCGGGAGATGCGGGCGAGTCCACAACAACTTCGCGCAGATCGGCACGAGTGCCGTCGATCGCCCAGACCAGCGCGTGATCCTCGTCGATGAAGAGCGCGCCGTCGCCGTCGATCGTCGTCAGCGCCTTTCCGGCGCGGCCGATATGGATCATCGCGCGGCCTGTACGGCGGCGTGAGATTGCCGCAATCGATCCGCCTGATGGCGACACTTGCAGCTGGCTCACCCCGAACGGAAGCGTGAACTCCTTTGTCGGCCGATCGAGCGTGCGCACGGACAGGTCAGGCGCGGGCAGGAGAAACAGATCGTGGCCGAACCGATCGATGAATGCCTGAGAACCGGCAGCCGCCGCGAGTATGGCCGCCGAAACCGCTACGCCCGCAGCGATCCGAAGCGATCTTCGCGAGCTCCACATCGTGGCTCCCGCAAGCGCGAGAGGGAAGATCATCGTAGACGGCCACTGGCGAGCCGCCTGGTGAAGGCCGACTGCGTCGACGCCGCCGCCAGCGACAGGCGCGATGCAAACTACGAGAGCCGCGGCACCTATCAGGGCGACGAGCTTCCACGCCCGTGCGGAGACCTCGTCGCGCCGACGGACATACGCCACCCACAGCAGCAGGCAGCCGGTACCGAGCAGGACCGCGGTAAAGATGGCTCCATATGGCTCCGGAATGACGCCGTACATCGCAGTCGGATCGCGCCACACCAGCATCGCCCCCGCGATCGCCGCGAGTCCGGAGGCGCCAAGCAGCGGAGCCGCCGGTGTCGCCAGCGACAGGGCGAGCACCATCGCGACACCCAACATGCCGGCGTTCAGCGCCACGACGAGCGCGACGAACGCCGACGCGCGGACCAGCACCGGCTGGAAGGTCAGCGCCTGCGCGCGCGTCTCGACGCGCGTGTCGACGACGTCGAGCACCGCCTGTATGCGCGGAACGTCGGCAGCCCGGATGGGCATCTGCCATCGGTGGCCGGAGCGATCTGCCGCGAGCAGAATCGTCTCGCCTGCCCGCGTCGCGACGATGCGCAGGTCGCTGAGGCGATCGTAGCGCAGTCGATATGCGGCCGCGGACCCTTCCGTCCATTCCAGGCTCTCGTCATCCAGCACGACCCGCGCGGTTCCGTCAGTACTCTCGAAGACGGCTGAAGTGCCGAGCGCCGCGGGCGGCATCCCCGAGGCCGCTCGAATGTCCTGAATCCGGCGCTTCAGGCTCGGGTGCGTCATGTGGCGTTCGAGCTCGGCGTCCCATCTTCGCGGAACGCGCGCCATCACGTGGAGCTTGACCAGCGCGCGCACGAGCGCTTCGGGGTTCCCCGTCATCGCGACCGCGCGCAGGTCGCTCGCCGTCTCGTGCTTCTGGCGGTCGCGTGCGAGCATCGCGATCGTGATCAACACGATCGTGGGCCACGCGGCGCCAGCGACCCAGGCGGCGGACGGAGCGGCGATCAGCGCCAGCGGACCGAGGAGTGCGCCGACGCCGATTAGCGATCGGCATACAAGCCGCCGCTGGCGAAGCCGGCGAATGTTGTAGTACTCGAGGTGTGCGAGCTCGTGCGCACAGATGGCGTCGACTTCGTCCGGATCCAGACGCTGCAGCAGCGGACCACTGAACACGATCGCCGATCGAACGAGAGACGGCAGCGCGACGGCGTTTGCGACCGCGCCCCCCTTCAGATCGACGAACTCGAAGTGCGGTGCGGCGAGACCGCTTGTCGCGAGGAGCCGATCGAACCGCGCGCGCAGCGCGTCGGGAACCGGCTGCGCCCCAACCAGCCATCGGGCGAGCTCTGTCTGACGCGATGCGAAGAGCATCAGGCCGGCGCCCGTCACAAGCGCGACGAGCCACGCCCGCTCGCCGCCCGCGATCGCCAGCGCCGGCAGGGCGCACACGAGTATCCAGAAGCTCCAGAAGGCGACGAACAAGCGGATGACGAGGGAGAGGTAGGTCGCGAGACTCCACGTCTCGCCGTACAGAACTCGCCGCAGGGGCAGGCCGGCACCAAAGTACGCGACCACCGCGAGCGGAATCGCCCAGATCGCGGCGCTGCCCGTCAGCATGATGAGCGCGCAGATCGTGAAGACGAAGCCGCTGCCTGTTACGCGGCGGCTTGCGAAGAGCCGTTCGGGCAGCGCGGGATCATCCGCGAAGCGCGCGATCTGCCGCCCGCGCACGTACGCGAGGATGGCCGGAACGACCGCTATCGCAGCCGCCAGCAGCGCGCGAGTGGATGCACCGAGGCCGAAGACGTCCACGGCAGAAGGGAGGCCCTTCTGCAGGTCGCATGCCCGATGCTGCAGACCAGGCGGCGTGCAAAGTCATGACGTCTTCGGCCGATCTGTGGAATTCACGGCGCCCGGCGCACGCCAAAACCGTGCGCGAGCGCCAGATTCGTCATCGGGCAGGGCGGACGCGTTTATCGCTTCCGCCGGCGCGCGGCGGATTTCCTCGATCGCCCTGTTTTCGTCGCGGCAGGCTGCCGAGCCGTCTTGCGCGAACGCGACGAGGCCGCGCGCGCCTTTCGCTTGCGGGCAACGTGTTCCGGCAGGCGCTTGCTGCCGGTCTCACGATTCCATTCCTCGAACGTGTCGGGAGAGATCTTTCCCTCGACGAGCAGTTCTGCGAATTTACGCCGCTGCGCCTGGCTCTTGAAGGGCACGTTCGTGTCGCTTGTTCACGCGTGACGATGAGCGGGTGGCATGCCGAGCCGGGCGACGGTGTCCCCCTCGAAGTCGAACTCGATCATGACGACCGGCTCCTTGCCGACGACCCATCCGTCATGGCCGGGCTCGATGGCGACGATCTGCGGCGCCCGGTGCTCGACGACGCAGCCATCGGCGTACTCGATGTGGATCTCACCGCGCGCGAGGAAACCGACATGTGCGTGCATGCAGAGCTCGGTACCCACGATCGGCTTCATGTCCTTCGACCAGCGGAAGCCGGCCGGATAGATCATGCGTTTGACACGCGCGCCACCGGCCCGGCCGACTTCGAGACGGACGTGGCCGACCTCTCGACGCTCGGCCCCTTTCACCGGAGCGAGCAGCGGATCCGTCGCCTTCGCGCGCCGGACCGGCACGCGGCGCTTCGCGCGCACGGATTTCTTTGCCTGACGAGCGGTTTTCTTCGCTTTCTTTGCCATGGCGTTCGTTATACACCAAGCCCGGAGTGCGCGACGCGGGTGTGAAAGAATTCCCTGATGACGCTGGTGAAGGTTGCGCTGGCCGGCACGATCGGTTTCCTCACGATCATCGCTGGATACCTTCTCCTCGGTCTTCACCCAGGCTCCGGCCCCATCTCGAACGAGAAACTCGTCGCGCTGATCCTGTTACCCATTCCGGTTGGCGGCCTTGTTGGATGGGCGGTGTATCGCATCCTCGACCGTTGAAACAGCAGGGGTTCGTCGTCTGCTCCGTTGGGCGTAGACTGAGTCCATGGACTCGGGCAACTGGCGCGAGCGGCTGCTGGGTGCGGCCACGGGAGGCGGGCTGGCGCCGACCCGTTCGCGCGTCAAAACGGCGTACGCGGTCGCGATCGCGACCGACGTCATGCAGTTCGCGCTCGGGCCATTCGGCTGGACGTTCGTCGACGAGATCCTCGACGTGATCGCGCTGATCCTGACGACGCGGCTGCTCGGATTCCACCCGCTGCTGCTCCCGACATTCGTTCTCGAGCTGGTGCCAATCGTCGACGTCCTGCCGACCTGGACGGCATGCGTGGCACTCGTCGTGGCGACGCGGAAGAATCAGCCTCCGGCCCCACGCGGCGAGCAGCCGGTGACGATCGACGTGAAGCCCACGAAGGTGACGTAACCGCGCAGCTGCCCCTTCTGGATCACCGCTCCCCTGCGTAAATCAGCGGCAGACCGTTCCTCGAATTCCCGACCACAATCACTTTCGAGTTCTGGCTCTTCACCAGCTCCATCGTCGCCTCGATCCCTTTCCACTCGAGCAGCTTCTCGCTGATGCCCTGGGTGACGATGTCCTGGAAATCCTTGATGCCGGCCGCCTCGACGCGTTTCCGTTCGGCTTCCTGCTTCTCGCGCTGCAGGATGAACTCCATCCGCTGCGCTTCCTGCTGCGCCTGCTGTTTCGCTTCGATGGCGTGCTTGAGCGTGTCGGGGAGTTGAAGATCGCGCAGCAGCACGTTTTCGACGAGGATGCCGCGCGCAGCGACCTGACGTGCGACATCGTCGAGGATCTGCCGCGCGATGGTTTCGCGCGCGTCCGAATACAACGAGGCCGCGCTGTTGCCGGCGGTGATGGCGCGGATCGCCGATCGGAACGTTGGCTGCAACAGCACTTCCGCGTAGTTCGGACCGATCTGCTGGTAGACCTCGGCGGCGCGCTTCGGGTCCAGATGATAGAGGATGGACGCCTCGAGGCCCATAATCAGCCCCTCCTTCGACGGAACCGACGCGCGCTCCTTGTCTTCCTGGGTCTTGACGCTGAGTTCAGTAATGGTGGCAACAGGATTGACGATGTGGATGCCCTCTGTGAGAGTCTGACCCGTGACGCGGCCGAAGATGCTGACGACGCCGACGTGCCCGGTGCGGACGCACGACGTCGCCGAGAACGCCAGGATCGCGACGAGGATCAGCAGAACGAGCATGCCGCTGCCTCTCAGGAACAGTTCGCGCATAGTCTCTCCTTGGCTCGAGCTAGAGCTCTGGCAAGATGCCGCTTTCGATTTGGATCGGTGAAACGAGGATACAACAGCGCGGGGGACCGATGATCTTTCCGCAGGCGTACTGGCTCGGGCCCGCCGGGTGGTTGCACATCTTCTACTTCGGCATCGTCATTCCAGCGATGGTCGCGCTCGGCCGCCGGCGCATCGTCGTGGGCAGCACGCCGCTGCCGCCGCGGCTGGCTCACTTCAAGTCGACCGCGATTCAGCTCACGATGTTCGGCGCCGTGTCGCTCGCCGTTGCACGCGTCCAGAGGGTGGAGTTGTTTCCGACGGAGGGCGTCCATCTCCTTCGAGGGCTGCTGGCCGGCGTGGCGGCGTACGCGGCCGCGGTTGCTCTCATGCGTCCGCGATGGCGGCGCGCGGTCGAGCAGCGGTTGCCCGCTATCCACTTCTTCACGCCTGAGAACCGGGCGGAGCGGGCCTGGTGGGTCGCCGTGTCCGCGCTGGCCGGAGTCAGCGAAGAGATCACCTGGCGCGGTGTTCAGACGGCGCTCCTCGTCGCGCTTACCGGAAGCCTCCCCGTCGCGGCGTTGCTGAGCGCCCTGTCGTTCGGAGCGGCACACATGATCCAGGGATGGAAATCCGCGGCGCTGATCGTGCTCTTCGGCCTGGGCTTTCAGGTCGTCGTCTGGGCCTCGGGCTCGCTGTATGTCGCGATGGGCGTCCATTTCGCGTACGACCTCACAGCAGGGTTTGCCTACGGACGTCTCGCGCGCGAGCTTGGCTATGCAGGGCGGACCGCAGAGCCCGCCGAGACGCCAGCAAGAAGCTGAAAAGTCAGACGGCGCCGCGGCTCCGCAGGGCTTCCTGCATCGCGGCATTTCCTCTCGCCATTTCCACGAGCGTCCGGCCCTCCCGGTTTGCAAGCGCTTTGATATCCGCACCTGACGCGATGAGTCGATCGGCGACCGACACGTAATCCGCGCCTGTCGCACGCCGATGCACCGACCCGAACGCCGTCCAGCCGAGCGGCGTGCTCCGATGCGTCGGATCTCTCGCGTCGACCGGCACGACGCCGAGCGAAAGGATCCGGTCGACGAGGTGAACGTTGCCGACCCAGCATGCGGAGTGCAGCGCGGTTCCTCCGTCGATGCCTGGCGCGGCCGGATCGAATCCCAGACGCAGCATCAACTCGGCCGCGTCGAAGCGTTCGTAAAAGATCGCGACAGCCAGACGGCCGTGATCGGCACGCGTCAACGAAGGCAG